>Ga0207882_1000014_pt1 | contig 333769 bp, 315 predicted proteins | sample MalvirmetaMSP103_FD_184228 | JGI IMG/M metagenome (GOLD analysis project Ga0207882, IMG submission 184228) | Marine viral communities from the Deep Pacific Ocean - MSP-103 (SPAdes) | ecosystem: Environmental > Aquatic > Marine > Oceanic | place: Pacific Ocean | collected 2011-05-15 | reverse complement strand
CGGGAGATGGTTCTGCAGCCGGAGGCCCGCCATGCCCTGTTCGGAGCCCTTGACCTTGCCGCGGGTTGAAGAGCCCCCGAGCGCATTGGCCATGGCGTGGGCTTCGTCGAAAGCGATCACGCCATCGTAATCCTCGCCCGCCCAGGCAAGGATCTGGTCGAGCCGCGTATCTTCGGCGCGTCCCGAGCGCAGCGTCGGATAGGTGACGAAGAGAATGCCTTCGGACATCGTTGCAGGGTGGCCAAGTTTCCAGCGCGAGAGTGGCTGGAGATCGAGCGGCAGCCCGCCGAGCGCTTCCCAGTCGCGGCGTGCGTCTTCGAGCAGCGCCTCGTTCTTGGTGATCCAGATATGACGCCGCTCGCCTGCAAGCCAGCGATCCATGATCACCGCTGCGATCTGCCGCCCCTTGCCCGCACCGGTCCCGTCGCCGAGGAAAAAGCCCTGACGGTAGGCTTGGCCGTCTTCGGCCAGTTCCAGCGCGGTGGCTTCCTGACTGACTTTGAACTGGCCCGGCAGGTTGCGCGCGAATGCCTGGGCAGCGTAGACCAGTGTCTCGCATTGCGCTTCGGACAGAAGGCCGTCGGCCTGCCAACCTGCGGGAAGGCGCGGGCTAACGTCCGGCTGGGGCGCCGCGACCGAACCCATGGCGACCGATTCCACAAGCGGGGTGGGATGGACCGGCGCATCCTCGAACGCGATACGACTCGGCCGGTAGGGCAGGTAAATGCCGGTCTGTTCGGGTACAGGCGCAGGTTCGGCTAGGACCGAATAGGCAAGATTGGTCGCATTCGCTGTGGCTGCTGGTGTCGCTGCGAAAGGCGCCACAGGACGCACCGGCGCGCGATGCGTTGAGGTCTTGCCAACGAGGCGCACTGGCTTGCTGACTGGGAGGCGATGGAGGCTGGCGGAAATTTGCGCACGTGGCGGAAGCTCGGTAACAAGTTCGCCGAGCGCGATCAGGTCGCATGTATCTCCAGCGATAACTGGCGCGGACGCAGTCGGCACCTTGTCGATCACGACCAGACGAACAGCGATGCCCGTTCCGGTCCGGCGAAACATCTGCTGCAACCGGACATCGAGGAGCAGCGATGCTTCCTCCTGAGCCTCGGCGAAGGAGGAGGCCTCGAAGCCTTCGGGCATGATGGCGACAATCCTCGCTCCAACGGCGGCAGACCGGATCGCGCTTCGCAGGTGGCGCTGGGCTGTATCGCCGTCCTTGCCGCGCTCCTGGCTGCGGGCGAACGGCGGGTTCATCAGCACGACCGATGGTGCAGGACCGCGAAGCAGGTCCGCGATCAGTTCCCCGTCATGCGCGGTGATCGTGGTCGAAGGGAAGATGTGGCCCAGGCCGTCTCGTCTTGCCGGATCGATCTCGTTGAGGACCAATGAGGCGTTCTGGACGCTGCCCCAGAGAGAAAGAGCGCCATTGCCTGCGGACGGTTCGAGGAGCGTGTCTTGCGCAGAGACGGCTGCGGCCTTCGCCATCAGCCAGGCCAGCATCGGCGGGGTCGAGAACTGTTGGAGCTCGACCTGTGCTTCGCTGCGCACGTGCCGCGGCGGCAAGGCAGCCTCGAGCCAGTCGAAACGCGCTTCTGCTTCATGCACGCTTGTCGCCAGATCGATGCGTGAAGATTCCCGTAGCCACAGCATTGCGCCGATCTCGGTCGCGTTGTTGTAGTCATCGATGGTCCAGGCGCTTCCCCAGTCCAGGGCGCCGGTGTCTTTGGCGAACAGGCCGGAAATGTCAGGTCGAGTGAGGTGGCATCCATCCGCAAGTCGCCGGGCAATTTGTTCACCGATTGCGAAAGCGAGCGGAACCGTGCTTGATGTTTGACGGTCTGGGAAAAAGTCTGACTGGAACATGGCAATTCGTCCTCCTGATGAGGGCATCGGGACACGCCCTCTGCCGGATCAGGAAATCGAGAAGCCCTCTCTCCTCTAACGCGCCGCTTTGCGGCGCAGCCATGCTATGAGTTCATCGTTCCAGTCGGTATCGCTTGGATGTGGCTTGCGGACTTGGATCGTCCGCCCTTCCTGCGCGTAGGCTCCGAGGCCACGCGAGGCGGCCAGCTCGCCGCCAGCATCATGATCGACGAACAGATGAAGCTCGGTCACACTCTCGGGAATGCTTACGAGACCGAAACGCTCATTCCCAAGGGTCGCCCAAACGGGAATGCCGGTGAGCGCATAGGCTGACAACGCGCTCTCGATCCCCTCGGCAAGGCCGAGCTTCCCGGAAACCGGAGCAAAAAGACGGACAGCAGCTTCACCGAGCGAGCCAAGCGCGCGCTTTGGCTTGTCGAAGGTGGCCTTGGTTGAAGCCTCGGTGGACAAAAACGTGCGGTGGATCGCGATCGGCCCCTCGTCGAGGCTGACCGCCGCAATCATAGCGGGAAGAAATCGGGTTCGTCCTTTCGGCCCGAGCGGCGTTTGCGGATGAAAGCGAAGAGCTGAAGATGCGGCCAGGATGCCGCGGCTCTCAAGGTAGGCCTTCGCCGGACTGCCACCCAATGGTTCCGCTTCGTGCCAGATCCTCAACGCTGCTGCCGAGGGTTTGCGCACCCTGGTTGGCTCGAGCTGATCCTCGGCCGAAGAACCCGAGAAAAACCTGGCCACCTCGAAACCTTCGCGGGCCAGAGCGGAAAGCACGCTCTGCTGATCGCAGCCCGCAAAACAATGGAAGAGAATAGCCTTTCGGCCGAGCGTCACGCCGAGCGAAGGTGTGCGGTCTTCGTGTGCGGGGCAGCAGGCCATCCCCTTTGTGCCTGACCATTTGCCCCCTCGGCTTTCACAGATCCTTCGGGCGGTGTCCTCGAGCGAATGACGTGACAGGGTTGAATTCGAAACGGGCATACCAGCTCCATAGCCTCACAATTGCCCCCTCCAGAAGACCCCCTCTTCTCTCGGCTAAACTTGCAAAAAACGTTTTCCTACACCCACGCGTTCTATTTATGTTCTCTTGCGGATCGAGGCAAGGTGAAAGGTAATTCAATGCGAATGTCTCTAGTGGCTTGCGGTTGCGGTGCGCTCGCGATTGCGATTTCGGGATCCGCGCGCGCGCAGGAGTTTCAGGTATTCGACCATGACCTCAGCAGAGTTGAGGTTACAACCGACGAAGGGCGCGCTTTCAACCCAACTGCAATCTACTTGGGCAAGCCAGACGGCAGCACAGCTTATATCGATAGAAGCTTCAAGGAAGCCTTGTATGAGCCACTCATCCGGCAAGCTGAAGCGCGATATCAATTGCCGCCTCGACTGCTTCAGGCCCTGATTTGGCAGGAATCGCGGTTCAACCCGATGGCAATCAGTCCGGCTGGCGCCGCTGGGCTCGCTCAACTCATGCCGGGAACGGCAAGAGAACTTGGTGTCAGCAATCGCCACGATCCGGCTGAGAACATCGATGGCGGCGCGCGGTATCTGAAGCAGATGCTAGAGCGCTTCGGTGCGATCCATCTCGCGCTGGCCGCATACAATGCTGGACCCGGCGCTGTGTCGCGAGCCGGCGGGATACCGACAAATCGGGAAACACCTGGATATGTGAAGAGCGTTATCGACCGATGGATGGCATACAGTTCGATATGACTACGAATCGGAAAAGGATCAGCGGACGGCTCGAGCACCTTCCTCGGGGAGCTGTAATTGTAACCGTTGCCGGAGATCATTGGGTTCTCGAAGACTACGAACCCTCAAACGAAGACTTTGGATTTGAGGTTACCGCAGAGGGTATCGTTGTCGGGTTCGACCGCCTTCGCGTCGAATGGCTGGGGCAGGTGCCCGCCTAGGAGCAGGTCACGCGGCTCTCAAAACTGCAATGTTTCGCGCTTTGCCGCCGATGGAATCGAGGAAGTCTGCCCAATCCTGCAGCATTGCACGCCGAGGAGCGAGATATTCGGCAGCATTGTATGCTCCGCGAACTTCGTTCTCTTCGCTGTGTGCCAATTGCAGTTCGACCCAGTCTTCATGATATCTGCGGATCCACATCGGTGGTTCGCCGACCTCGACCAGCTGCTCATTCGCCCAGGTGCTCGCCAGACCCCTGAAGCCGTGAACAGTTTGTCGCCCGTGGTAACCGAGCCGATAGAGGCCATAGATCATCGTATTCTCGGAAAGCGGCATCTTGGGCTTCTGGCCTGGAAAGACGTATTCGCCTTCGGACTTGCTGATCATATCTTGAGCAAGAGAAGCGGCTTGTCGCGACAAAGGCACGATATGCTCGCGGCCCATTTTCATCCGATCAGCGCCAATGCGCCAAACTGGTGAATCTCCGACTAGACCTTCAAACTCGTGCTTCTTGGCGAACCGGAGTTCCTTGGTCCGGACCCATGTAAGAAGAGCAAAGGTCAATGCCGCCCGCGTAATTTCGGATCGTCTCTCACCCTCTTCCTGGTATCGCTCCATCTTGATGATGAGTTCGGGTAGCTGTGCCAGAGGCAGCTTCGCCATATGCTTGACCCGAGGACGTGGCTTCAAAGCCCCCCGAAGATGCGCCGTTGGATCGGAATCGCAAAGTCCGCTGGCAATCGCGAACTGGAATACCTGACCAATACATTGCTTGGCCCGTCGACTGATGTCGAGCGCGCCGCGCTCCTCGATCTTCCGAATGACCTTCAGGACTTCTGGTGGAGTTATCTCATGCATCATGAGCTCGCCTAAGACAGGAAGCACGTCCTGCTCCATCCGCGACCACACGCGCTTCGCATGGGCGGGATTGAGACTACTTGCTCTGTTCTCATGCCACATGGTGGCAATCGCCCTGAAGGTCTTAGCCTCTTCGAAGTCCCGACCCGGTTTGTGAACCATCGGGTCCCTGCCTTCGGCCAGCACACCCTTGGCAGCTCTCTTGAGTTCTCTTGCGGCCGCTATTCCGACTTCGGGGTAGGCACCGAAAGAAAGCAGCTTCTCTTTCCCGTGGTACCGGTATTTCAGCCGCCAGAGCTTCGAGCCGTTCTTTTGCACGAGGAGGAATAATCCCTCCCCATCCGCAAGCTTGTATGGACGCTCAGCCGCCTTCGCTTTTTTGATCTGAATCTCACTCAAGGCCATTGGGGGTATCGCTCCTTTTCGCTACCCCCGGAAAATACCCCCAAAATACCCCCACACCAAATCCGGCTTCAAGCGAATGCATGCGCACGCAGGCGGACGCGAATCACTCACATCATTCTGTTTTAATTGAGTTTTACGGATGCATGCGGAAGCAAGCGAACCCATGCGGATTCGAGATTGGTAGCGGAGGAGGGACTTGAACCCCCGACACGCGGATTATGATTCCGCTGCTCTAACCACCTGAGCTACTCCGCCATCCAGCCTGTTCTGGCGCCTTGGGGAACCTTGTCACAAAGGCCCCAATCGCAGGCAAGGCGCGCCGTTTAGGCCGGGGTGCAATTGGGGTCAACCACGAAACCGCCAGCGCTTTATGAACGCCCAAGGTCCGCCAAGATAGCGATGGAGTTCGAGCCCACGAAAGGCGAAGTCGCGCGGGATCAAGGACGCGGACAGCTGCGCTTGCAGTGCGATTGCCTCGGCCAGCTTGACCTTGTTCTGCACGGTGATGTGAAGGCGCGGCGTCTGCATATCCTGCTGGGTCAGCAGCCCATGGAAACGCGCCGCCAGCTCTTCGCGTAAGTCCAGCATTGCGCGGCTTTCAATCCTCAACGCCGTGCCGCGGCCCAAATTCATGACCGATTCCAGCCGCGCCGGGACTGGCCCGTTCTCGCCAGCAAGCCGCGCCAGCGCATCGCCTGCCTCGTCGCGACAAAAATGCGGGAGCGCATGGAAGAGGGTGACATGTGCCTTGAGGTGATTGCGTTCGGGCGGGAAGTAATCGGTCCGCAACTGCGTCGCCCAGCTGAACAGGTCGAGCGGCAATTCGGCAGTCACGATCAGCGGGGCGTATGGATCGTCGGCCTGGCCCTTCTGCGTGTCCGCGCCGCTCACATTTCCCCGCGTTCGCGCCGCAATTTGTACCACTTCTCGACATTGGCATTGTGCTCGGCCAGCGTCGCGCCAAAGGCATGGCCACCCGACCCGTCTGCGACCATGTAAAGGGCATCGGTCCTGGCCGGGTTCAGCACCGCAGCGATACTTTCGCGTCCGGGATTGGTGATCGGCCCCACAGGCAGGCCCGCCATGGAATAGGTGTTGTAACCGTTCACCGCGTCGATTTCCGAGCGACGGATGCGGCGGCCAAGCGGCTTGCCCTTGGTGATCGGATAAATAATCGTCGGATCGGCCTGCAGCCTCATCCCCTGCTTGAGCCGGTTGGAATAGAGCCCCGCCACCATGCGCCGTTCTTCCGGCACGCCGGTTTCCTTCTCGACCACCGAGGCAAGGATCACCGCATCGCGGGGGCTGGTAACGGCAATATCGTCTGACCGGGCCTCCCACAATTGCGCCAATGTTTCCTTCATCGCTGCCTGCATGCGCGCGAGTACCGCCGCGCGCCTTTCGCCCCGCTCGAAATCGTAACTTTCGGGAAGGATCGAACCTTCTTCGGGCACCGGCACTTCGCCGATCAGCAACGGCTCTGCCATCAGCGCCTCTTGCACCATGATCGACGGCGTGCCCTCCGGAATCGTGACGAAGCGCATGATGACGTCGCCATGCTGGAGTGTGTCGAGGATCGTCGCGGAACTGGCGCCTGCCGGAAGCAGAAATTCTCCCGCCTTGATCGGATCGTCAGAGGCGAACACCTTGGCGCGAAAGAGGAAATCATCGGCGGAGGCAATCCGCTCCTCCTCCTCGAGCTTGTGCGCCACCGACGTCAGCGAGGCGCCGGATGGCACTATAAAGGCGGCATCCTTTTCAACGAGAGAGCCGCCCCACCAGCCCCGCGCAAACCAGCCGCCGGCCAGCGCTGCCACCAACAGGGCCAGCGCCGCGATAAGGCAGCCTAGCCGTCGCATGGTCAGTCCACCCGCTTCATCACCAGCGAGGCGTTGGTTCCGCCAAAGCCGAAGGAATTGTTCAGCACCGCGCGAATCTCACGCTTCCTGGCCGTATGGGGAACGAGGTCAACATCGGCGCAACCGTCGGACGGATTGTCGAGGTTGAGCGTGGGTGGAGCAATCTGGTCGCGCATGGCGAGGATGCAGAAAATGCTCTCTACCGCACCAGCGCCGCCCAGCAGATGGCCGATGGCGCTCTTGGTGCTCGACATCGAAACACTGTTGATCGCATCGCCGAACAGGCGCCGCACCGCGCCCAGCTCCAGCTCGTCACCCAGTGGTGTCGAAGTGCCGTGGGCGTTGATGTAGTCGATGTCGGCCGGCTCCACACCTGCCTTGCGCAGCGCCATCGCCATTGACCGAAACGCGCCAGACCCTTCCGGATGCGGAGCGGTGACGTGGTAAGCATCGCCCGACAGGCCATAGCCCACGACCTCGGCATAGATCTTTGCGCCGCGCGCCTTTGCATGCTCGTATTCCTCAAGCACGACGACGCCAGCGCCCTCGCCCATTACGAAACCGTCGCGGTCCTTGTCATAGGGGCGCGAGGCCTTTTCGGGCTGGTCGTTGAAGGCAGTGGAAAGCGCGCGGGCCTGCGCGAAACCGGCAATGCCGATCGGGCAGATCGTCGCTTCGGCGCCGCCCGCCAGCATGATGTCCGCATCGTCATCGCGGATCATGCGGGCCGCATCACCGATCGAATGCGCACCGGTGGAACACGCCGTCACCACCGCGTGGTTAGGGCCCATCAGGCCGTATTTGATCGAGACCTGCCCGCTGATCAGATTGATCAGGCGACCATGGACGAAATGGGGGGAGACGCGGCCCGGACCCTTCTCGTGCAGAACCATCGATTCCTTCTCGATTCCCGGCAGGCCGCCAATCCCCGAACCGATGGAGCAACCGGCGCGTAACCGTGTCGCCTCGTCCATGTCGAGAAGACCCGCATCCTCGATCGCCTGGCCTGCGGCGTCGATGCCATAGACGATGAAAGGGTCGACCTGCCGCTGGACCTTATGGTCGACCCGCTTGTCAGGGTCGAAACCATATTCGTGATCGGCAGGCTTGACCTCGCAGGCGATGCGGCATTTCTGATCGCTCGCATCGAAACGGGTAATGACGCCCGCCCCGCTTTTGGCGGCCAGGATATTGCTCCAGCAGGTTTCCACGTCCGCACCCAGGGGGGTGACGAGGCCCAGTCCGGTTACGACCACTCGACGCATTCTCGCTCTCCAAAATCAAGAAAGGCCCAGCCAGTAGCGGCCGAGCCTTTCCTTCCCGTCCAACAGGGAAGACCGGCCCGCGCACGAGCCGATGCGAACCCGGTTGTGGGCCTAGTCTGTATGTTCTTCGATATATTTGTTGGCATCACCAACAGTATTGATCTTCTCGGCGGCATCGTCGGGGATTTCCACGCCGAACTCCTCCTCAAAGGCCATCACCAGTTCGACAATGTCGAGGCTGTCAGCGCCCAGATCGTCGATAAAGCTGGCATCGGGGGTAACCTTGTCTTCCTCGACGCCCAGATGTTCAACGACAATCTTTTTCACGCGGTCGGCGATATCGCTCATTCTTGTGCCCTCTTCAACACGCAATCTTGCTTCGGGTGATGCCCTAGTGAAGCGGCGAGCGAAGGGCAAGAGGGATGCGGAAGTCTGTCTTCAAGCTATGCCCGGCCCGCGAAATTGAAGGCGTGCCGTGAGGACGAGACGCGGCAGGAAGGCAAGGCCTGCAAGGATCCACGGAAACAGCAGCAAGACCCAATAGCCATTGTTGCCCCGCGCGATCAGGCCGACGAGCAGCAAGGCGCCGATACCGAAGAGGAAAATCAGACCGAATTCGCGGAAGCAGCTCGCCAGAACCGCAAATACCACCGCCCAGGCTGCACTTTCCCGACGGTCGAGCGCGGCGGCAAGCCCAACCAGGCCACCGGCCCAGGCGTCCTGCAGGCCATACGCTTCGCTCGGCCGCCTACTCGCCGATCTGGTCGGTACGGGCTTTTTCCGCTTCGCTAGCCTTCGGAGGCTCCACGGTGCGGATATGGACATCGCGCAACTGCCGCGCGCTGACTTCAGAGGGCGCGCCCATCATCAGATCCTGCGCCCGCTGGTTGAGCGGGAAGGCAATGACCTCGCGAATGTTCGGCTCGTCCGCCAGTAGCATCACGATGCGGTCGATCCCCGGTGCCGAGCCGCCATGCGGCGGCGCGCCCAGCTTGAACGCCTCGATCATGCCGGAGAAGTTCGCATCCACGTCCTCGCGTGAATAGCCCGCGATCTCGAATGCCTTGTACATGATGTCCGGGCGGTGGTTCCGGATCGCGCCCGAGCTGAGTTCATAACCATTGCACACAATGTCGTATTGCCAGGCGAGGATATCGAGCGGGTCCTTGCTTTCCAGCGCCCCCATCTCGCCCTGTGGCATAGAGAAGGGATTGTGGCTGAAATCGACCTTTTTCAGATCCTCGTCATATTCGAACATCGGGAAGTCGACGATCCAGCAGAACCTGAAGCAATCCGGTGCGATCAGTTCGAGCGTTTCGCCAACCCGCGTGCGCGCCGCGCCTGCCAGCTTGGCGGCCTCCTTCTCCTTGCCTGCGGCAAAGAACAGGCCGTCATTCTCGCCCAGGCCCAGCTCGTCATAGAGCTTCGCCATATTCTCCGGGCCGTGATTCTTGGCGATGGGGCCGCCGAATTCGCCCTGCTTTCGCGTGACATAACCGAGTCCCGAAGATCCCTCGCGCCGCGCCCAATCGTTCATCTCGTCGAAGAACTTGCGGCTCTTCTCGTTCGTGTTGGGCGCCGGGATGGCGCGGACCACCCCGCCCCCGCCAACGATCTTTTCGAAGATACCAAAGCCCGACTGCTCGAAATGATGCGAGACGTCGGAGATGACGATGGGGTTGCGCAGGTCCGGCTTGTCGGTGCCGTATTTCAGCATCGCCTCGGCATAGGGGATGCGCGGGAAGGTGCCCGCCGGGGTCACGCTCTTGCCGCCCGAAAACTCCTCGAACACACCCGCCAGCACCGGCTCGATCGCGCTGAAGACGTCGTCCTGCGTCACGAAGCTCATCTCAAAATCGAGCTGGTAGAATTCCGGCGAACGGTCGGCGCGCAGATCTTCGTCGCGGAAACACGGCGCGATCTGGAAATAGCGGTCGAACCCGGCGACCATCAGCAGCTGCTTGAACATCTGCGGGGCTTGCGGCAGCGCGTAGAAGCGGCCCGGATGAAGGCGGCTGGGTACGAGATAATCGCGCGCGCCCTCCGGCGACGAGGCGCCCAGGATCGGGGTCTGGAACTCGGTAAAGCCCTGCGCGGTCATACGGTTACGCAGGCTCGTGATAACCCGGCTGCGCAGCATGATATTGGCATGCATGGTCTCACGACGAAGGTCGACGAAGCGGTATTTGAGGCGAATGTCCTCAGGGTATTCCTGCTCACCCGCCACCGGCAGGGGCAGTTCTTCCGCATGGCTCTGCACGGTGACCTGGCGCGCGAAGACCTCGATCGCGCCGGTGGGCAGATTGGCGTTCACCGTCTCCGCACTGCGGGCCTTGACCTCGCCATCCACGGTGATGACGCTTTCCAGCTTCAGCGCGTCAAGCACCGGCAGTGCGGGCGAATCCTCGTCCGCCACGATCTGGGTGATGCCGTAATGGTCGCGCAGATCGACGAACAGCACGCCCCCGTGATCGCGCTTGCGATGTACCCAGCCCGACAGGCGGACACTCTCGCCGACATTGGCGGCACCGAGCGCGGAACAATTGTGGGAACGATAGGCGTGCATCGAGACTCTTTCTTCACTTCGCGTTATGGCGTCAATCGAGACCGAACCCGAAAAGGGGCCCTGCACGGGAATCGCAACAGGCCATTCCGGGATCGGCACCGGACCCGGATGGGCCGCTGATGTGCGCGCCGTATAGAAAAGCGAAGATGAAAATACACCCGCTGATTACCACAAGTGAAGAACTGGCCGATCTGTGCGAGCGGCTGGCCAAGAGCGAGTTCCTGTGCGTCGACACGGAATTCATGCGCGAGAACACTTATTGGCCGCTGCTCTGCCTGATTCAGATCGGCAATGAAGAAGAGGCAGCGGCAATCGATCCGCTAGCTGACGGCATTGACCTGTCGCCGCTTCTCGACCTGATGTGCGAGAACGAGGATGTGCTCAAGGTTTTCCATGCTGGTGGGCAGGACGTGGAGATCATCTACAACCTTACCGGCAAGACCCCACACCCGATCTTCGACACGCAAATCGCGATGATGGCGATTAGCCAGTCGGAACAGATCGGCTATGCCAATCTGGTCGAAAGCTGGATGGGCAAGACCATCGACAAGGGCGCCCGCTTTACCGACTGGAGCCGCCGACCGCTGACAGAACGGCAGATCGAATATGCGATCGGCGACGTCACCTATCTGGCGCAGATATTCCCCAAGATCCTGAAAAAGCTGATCAAGACCGGGCGCGGCGTATGGCTCGATGCCGAGATGGGCAAGCTCGCCGACCCGGCCAATTACGCCAACGACCTCGACACGGCCTGGCACCGCATCCGCGCGCCCAGCCGCGGTGCACTTGTGCTTGGGCGGCTGAAGGCGCTGGCTGGATGGCGCGAGACCGAGGCGCAGGACAAGGACATACCGCGCGGACGCATCATCCGTGACGAGACGCTGGCCGACCTCGCCAGCCACCCGCCCAAATCGCAGAAGGATCTGGCCAAGGTGCGCGGGTTGAGCCAGGCCTGGGGCGACAACGATATCGGCAAGCGCCTGATGCGGGTGCTGCGCGATGCCGGGCCGCTTCCGGCTGAAGAAATGCCCGACAAGCCCAAGCGCGGCGCGCCATTGGGCAAGGAAGGCGCGCTGGTCGCCGACCTGCTCAAGCTGCTGCTCAAGATCCGCAGCCGTGAGATCGACGTGGCCAGCCGTCTGCTCACCCGTTCTGACGAACTGGAGGCGCTGGCCGCAGGTGTGCGCAAGCTGCAGGTTCTGGAGGGCTGGCGATACGAGGTTTTCGGGCGCGACGCGGTCGAACTGGTCGAGGGCAAGCTCGCCTTCGCGGTCGAGCACGGAAAGCTCAAGATGACGCATATCGACGATGTCGAAACAGGCGATGCGCAGGTCCATGCCGTGCAGGCAGATACCGAGCAGGCCGAATCCGAACAGGCAGACGCGGCGGAGTGAGCACCTACCTCCCGACCATAAAGCAGCTGCAATATCTGGTCGCTCTGCACGAACACCAGCATTTCGGCCGCGCCGCGCAAGCCAGCTTCGTCTCGCAATCGACACTCTCGGCAGGCATCCGCGAGCTCGAATCGCTGCTCGGCGTCACGCTGGTGGAACGCAGCCGCCGCGTGGTGCGCTTCACCCCGCTGGGCAATGCCGTGGTCGACAAGGCGCACCGCCTGCTCCGCGAGGCAGAGGAGCTGTCGGAACTGGTGCAGGCCGCCGGAAAGCCGCTTTCGGGCGAATTGCGCATGAGCGTGATCCCCACCATCGCCCCCTTCATGCTGCCGCGCATCCTGCCGCGCCTGCGCCGGGAGCGCCCGCAATTGAAGCTGTTCCTGCGCGAGGAGACCAGCGATCACGCGGTCGAGAGCCTGCATCACGGCCGCGCCGATTGCGTGCTGCTGGCTCTGCCGTTTGCCACGGGCGAGGTGGACAGTGAAACGATCAGCCAGGACCGGCTGTTCGTCGCCTTCCCCAAGGACGAGCCCCGCGATCCGCCCACCGAGATCCCTGTGGCGATGATCGACGCCTTGAGTTCGGGGGGTCGGTTGCTACTGCTGGAAGACGGCCACTGCCTGAAGGAGCATGCCCTGGCCGCCTGCAACCAGCCCGAATTGCGCGGCAGTGCCACAATGATCGGCACCAGCCTGCATACGCTGGTGCAGATGGTCGACAATGGCCTTGGCCTTACCATGCTGCCCGAAATGGCGGTGGAAGCCGGCATTTTGCACGAGACCGACGTGGTCGCCCGGCCACTGAAGGGGCGCAACACTTCGCGCGAAATCGCGCTGATCTGGCGCAAGAACAGCCCGCGCGAGGAGGAGTTCAGGCTGCTGGCCGAGGAACTCAGGGCCGGTTAGCCTCTTGACCATTCTCGCCATGCTGAAATCGCGTCCGCTGCTCTGGCTTATCCTTGCCCTGCCCGGCGCATGGATTCTCGACCAATGGGCGCTGACCCCGGACAGCTACGGCTATGGTCATGCGATCGCCGACAGCGGCGACTGGGCGGCATGGTTGCTGATGGGAACACTGGCCGTCACGCCGATCCGATTGGCATTTCCGCGTCGGGCATGGACGGGCCTGCTGATGCGGCGCAGGCGCGACCTCGGAGTCGCCAGCTTTGCCTATGCGGCGGGCCACACGATCATCTACCTCTATCACAAGGCGTCGTTCGAACTGGTGATCGCGGACATCGACATGCCCGAACTGGCTGTCGGCTGGCTGGCGCTGGCGCTGTTCGTGCCGCTGGCGGCGACGTCCAGCGACAAGGCCGTGCGCGCGCTCAGGCGCCGTTGGAAACTGCTGCACCGCCTGGTTTATCCGGCGGCGGTGCTGACCTTTCTGCACTGGGTCCTGTCGGCCTTCGATCCGACCACGGCCTATATCCACATCGTGATACTGGCCGTGATCGAGATCGTCAGGCTTTGGATTCAATGGCGTCAGAGGGTGACGTAATTGCGGAATCGGGCAACTTCGGCCTCGTCGACATATTTGCCGATTTCGCGGTCGAACTCGGCCATGTCCGCATAGGGGCGGTATTCCTCGAATTCGTGAACCATCTTGGGCGTCATGCCGGGGATCAGGTTGATCTCTTCCTCGGTCGCGCTGTTGAGGTTCACCGGCACGAAGACGTCGACCAGAACCGCGGCGGCTTCCTCGGCTGAAAGCGCTTCGAGCAGCTTGGCATTGAGATCGACGACGCTGGCATAGGGCGCGCCGGCGACGATTGCCTCGGCCAGTTCGGGCGAAACGCTCTCCAGCGCAGCCAACTGCTCGGCGGTGGCGGTGCTGGCATCGAGCACGGCGCTGGCCTCTTCGGCAGGCGCCGTATCGGCCATGGTTTCCTCAGCGACGGGCGCATCGGCCTCGTCGGCGGCGGGCGAGCAGGCAGCGAGGACTAGCGCGGTTCCGGTGATCAGGGCGGCGGTGAAAAGGGTGTTACGCATGAAAATGTCTCCTTGTGGCCGGAGCCTCTTAGCGGCCCCAGATGCAAATGCGAACCCCTATCAATAAGTAAGGGTCAAGAAGTTACTCGAATCGAGCAAACGCTCGACCGCAACGCCAACAAGGTCCTGTTACCGGACGGCGGGAATGACGATTTTACGATGCCCGCAAACAACGCCATTGCGGACGGAGGCCGTCTATCCGATGTATCGGTCAGGTTCGAACGCTAAGTGCCAAGATCAACATGGCAAGTGCCGCAGTGCAGGCTATTGTTCGAATGTGGTTCCAAAGGGTCCACTTCCTCAGATACAACGCCCACATTTCCGCTCCGCCCGGGCCTTTGGCATCGGTCGCCTCGAGCTGATTGTTAAGCGGAACATTTCCCGTAACCGTCACAATGAACATGCCCACGAAGTAGAGACCACTTCCCATCATTACCCATGTCGCACCCGAAGACGATGGGTAAATCAGCATCAGCACTACCAGGGCTGCGGATGCGAGAGAACTGGCGAAGAAGATCGGAAGGAAGAGTGACTTCACGATGATCCGGTTGATCGACTGCATTGCGAGCATACCCGCCGGTGCCTCAATCTCATCCAGGGATTTCATCACAAACACCGAGAACGTGAAATATACTCCGGCCATGATCCCGACTGATATTGCAGTGAACCACAGCATTCCATCGATAATGATCTCCATAAGATCCCCCTTCCGATGCAGCCATTCAGGAGAGTTTATCAGGATCCCGAAATTAGCGCCAATATGGGAATGGCTGATGTCCGCATCCCACCCCGCTGCCCACCCAATTCCCGCCATTTCCTACTCGGGCCGTCTGCGCCAGACCGCGCCGTCATGTCTCACCGTCGACCACGCCCGATCAAACACGTCACCGAAGGGGAAGATTTCCCTCTTCAGGACCGTGTTCCATGTGTTCCATCCTGTAGGGTTTGCGGGTGGGAAAACCCCGCCTCAATCCATGTGTTTCAGGCCCACGCGCAGATAGTCCCAGCCAGTCACCAGCGTCAGGATGGCCGCCGCCCACAGCGTCACCAAGCCGACACTATGCGGCACGTTGTGGACGATCCCGTCATAAACGACATTCCAGCCGGGCAGGCCCTGCCCCAGGATCAGCGAGCCCAGCGAAACGAGTTGAAAGGTCGTCTTCCACTTGGCCAGCTTGCTTACCGGAACCGAGACCTGCAGGCCGCCCAGGAATTCGCGCAGGCCCGAAACGGCAATCTCGCGGATCACGATGATCAGCCCGGCAATCACATGCATGTCACCGACATAGGGACCGCGCAGCACGCCCATTGCCGTCAGCACGAGCACCACGCTGACCACCATGATCTTGTCGGCAACGGGATCGAGGAATATCCCCAGCTTCGATACCGCTCCGCTCGAGCGCGCCAGCATGCCGTCGAAATAATCGGTTATGCCCATCACGCAGTAGAGCACAAAGGCGGCAAGATAGCCCGTCTCCCAGCCCGGCCACCACAGCAGCGCAGCCAGCAGCGGGATCATGCAGATCCGCGTGAGCGTGAGGATATTGGGCAAGGTCAGCATGTCTTCGCCGCTCCTAGACACATAAGGCCGCCTGAAAAAGGTCACGCAGCATTTGTTTGTGCAGACATTGGCGTTATGGGCTCAGAACCAATGCGCACGGCACCCCAACCCTAGACATGTTCACCTCCCCGCACCTCCTGCGCCAGCAGCGTTTCGCGCCGCTGTTCGTTACGCAACTGTTCAACGCGTTCAACGACAATCTCTACAAGAACGCGATGGTGCTGTTCGTGGTCTATAACGTCTATCAGTCCGCCGCGGACGAAACGATGTTTTCCGGCCTCGCCTCGGCGGTGTTTGTGCTGCCATTCTTCCTGTTTTCCGCGATGGCTGGCCAGCTTGCCGACATGCGTGACAAGGCCAGCATCATTCGCTGGGTGAAGCTGGCCGAAATCGGCATCATGTCGGTCGGCGCAACGGGTCTCGTCCTCGCCTCCGAAGGGATCATGGTGAAGACGCTGGCCATGCCCCTGCTGTTCCTGGCGTTGGGGGCGATGGGCGTGCACTCGACATTCATCGGGCCGATCAAATATTCGATCCTGCCCCAGCACCTCAAACGCGAGGAAGTGCTGGCGGGCACAGGGCTGGTCGAGGCCGGAACCTATCTGGCGATCATGTCGGGCACGATCCTGGCCGGATTCGTGTCAGTGGAGATCGCCGCCGGACTGGTGATGGTCTTTGCCGTGGCCGGATATTTCACCAGCCGGTTGGTCCCCGCTGCTCCGCCCTTAAAGCCTGAGCATAAGATCGATTACAATCCTTTCAGCGCATCGGTGACGCTGGTTCGCGACGTCATGCACAAACACGAGGTTTTCTACGCGATCCTCGCCATCAGCTTCTTCTGGACCATCGGCGCGGTGCTGTTCATCCAGTTCCCGCCGCTGGCCAAGAACGTCCTGTTCGCCAGCCAGGAGGTCGCCAGCCTGTTCCTCGTCGTCTTTTCGGTAGGCGTGGCAATCGGATCGGTGGCAATCAACGCCTTGCTGAAAGGCTATGTCTCGGCCCGCTATGCGACCCGGTCGGTGCTGATGATGGGGGTCTTCGTCGCCGCCTTCTACCTCGTGTGCCGCAATTGGCGCGCAAGCGTGGAGGTAGACCACCTGCTCGGACTTGCTGACTTCGTGGCTCAGCCTCTGGCACCACTGGTGCTCATCTCGCTGCTGCTGATCGCGATCTTCGGCGGCATGTTTGTGGTTCCGCTGTATGCGTTTCTTACCACCAAGGTGGAACCACACCAGGCCAGCCGCGCGGTGGCGGCCAACAATATCGTCAATTCAGGCGCGATGGTCGGGGGGTCACTGCTGGCGTTGGGCCTCAGTGCGATCCGCATTCCCCTGTCCGAACAATTGCTGCTGAGTTCAGCGATGTGCCTGATCTCGGCCTGGTTGGGCGCCCTGCTTTACAGGGCAGAGAAACGTGCAGCAGCCGCGCCTGGGCCAGCCTAGAAAAAGAACGTCGAGGCGGCGAGAAAGCAGGCGCAATAGGCCATCAGGAAGTCGCGCATATCCCGCGCGTCTATCGTCAGTGCAGCGCGCCACGGACGCCGTTTCTCGACCTCGTGCGGGATCAGCACATAGGGGGGAAAGCTTGCCCGAAAGGGGTGCCCGGCGGCGTCGGACGTGAGTACGAGGGAGCGTCGCATAGCGGCCAGATTAACACTTTTTTAACCTTTGGCGAGGCGGCTTGCCTGCCTGTCCACTGCCGGGACAGATGCCCCTCACCAGCCCCGCTGCCCCGGCCTCAGGACCTCGCCATCTGGCAGATTATTTCCCATTCGCCAGGCGTTATCTCGGCCACGGAAAGCCGCGAAAGCCGGACCAGTTCGATCCCGTCGAGCGTTGCTTCAGCCTTGATCTCGGCAAGCGTGACGGGACGCTCGAGCGGGCGCACCGGCTTTATGTAGACTGTCGCCCACTTGCCCTCGGGATCGGTCGGGTCGGAGATGCCGGTCTTGCTGATCTGTGCGATCCCGACGATCTCCTTGCCGGTGACCGAGTGATAGAAGAAAGCCTGATCGCCGACCTGCATTTCACGCATATTGTTCGACGCCCGGTGATTGCGGACCCCGTCCCACACCGTCTCGCCCTCACGTACGAGGTCATCCCAGCCATATTTCGCCGGTTCCGATTTCATCAGCCAGTAGCGCGGCAATTTTCATGCTCCTTATGGTGAGAAACGCGCAGCACCGTCACTGCCACCAAGGCCCGCATTAACCCGATCTTGATCATAGCACGCCCATACCGTCCGCTGATTTCAGGGGTAAAGCGCTTTGGAAAAAAAGCTTGGGCATGATCAGGATGGCGAGCCAGCCAAACTTGGCAAGGCAGAACGCGACCTTGTGGCGTTGGGAATTGCCATAGCGGCCTGCATCCTCTTCGTCGTTACCGGCGGGTCGGTCCTGCCAAAGATCGTCAGCGCATGGCTTGGCGCAGGAAAATCGCCCGATCTGTTGCTGACCAATGCCGTGCTCTTGAATATCGCCCTGCTTATCTTCGGGTGGCGCCGCTATAGCGAACTGCACCGCGAAGTGTCCGAACGCCGCCGCGCAGAGACGCTGGCGCGCGAACTGGCAGAACGTGATCCCCTGACCGGTTGCCTCAACCGGCGCAGCTGCGGCCCGGCTATCGACGCGCTTGTCAGCGCAGCCCGGAAACGCGGCAATGCGGTCGCCGTGCTGATGGCCGACCTCGACAATTTCAAGCAGATCAACGACCTCAACGGGCACCAGATGGGCGACGCAGTGCTCTCTGCGATCTCTTCGCGTCTGGGAGAGGGCCTGCCAAGCGGCAGCTGTGTGGCCCGCATCGGCGGCGACGAATTCGTCTGCGCGTTCGAATACAGGCCGGGCGAAGATGACCGGGTCGATCAGCTTGCGGCGGAACTGATTCTTGCCATTTCGGCGCCCATCGAGGACGACGGAACGAGGGTGGAAGCAACCGTCTCCTTCGGCATCTCGTCCAGCGCGGACACCCGCCCCGGCGAAGATGTGCCAACCAGTGAAGGCCTGATCCATCGCGCCGACGTCGCCATGTATGAGGCGAAATCGCATGGCCGGAACCGCTATTTCTGGTTTGAACCGCAGATGGAAGACCGCCTGCGCGAGCGAAATGAGCTGGAGCGCGGCATCAGGCTGGGCATCCCGGCAGGCGAATTCGTTCCTTTTTACGAACAGCAGGTCGACTTGCAGACCGGCGATCTGGTTGGCTTCGAGATGCTCGCGCGCTGGCAATCGCCCACCTTTGGCCTGGTCGGCCCCGAAGTGTTCATCCCTGTTGCCGAGGAAACCGACCAGATCGCAGCGCTTTCCGAATCACTGATCCGACAGGCCCTGCAGGATGCAAAGGATTGGGACCCGCGACTGACCCTGTCGGTCAACATATCGCCGCTGCAATTGCGCGACCCGTGGTTTGCGCAAAGGCTGCTGCAGATGCTGAGCGAGGCAGGTTTCCCCGCACAGCGGCTGGAGATCGAAATCACTGAAAGCTGCGTGCACGAAAACCTCGCCGGTGTTCGCGCAATCGTGGAGAGCCTGAAGAACCAGGGAATGCGCATCAGCCTCGACGATTTCGGCACCGGCTATTCGAGCATTTCGCAATTGCGCTCGCTCCCCTTCGACCGGCTCAAGGTCGACCGCAGCTTCGTGGCCGAACTGTCGAAGGACGAGGCCAATATCGAACTGGTCCAGGCAATCATCGGACTGGGCAAGGGGCTGGCGCTGCCGGTCACGGCCGAGGGGGTCGAGTCGCACCAGATTCTCGAGGCACTCATGGGCATGGGTGAGCTGAAGGGTCAGGGCTATTTCTACGGCAAGCCCGAGGATGCCTCAACGACCCGCGAACTCCTCGCCCGGATGGAACTGCTAAGCGGCGATGAAGCCGCCTTCCCGCACGATCTGGAAGGCGCCGAAATGCACGAGAACATCGAAGGGCTGGCTGGTTCTTCTGCCGCGCGCAAGGCCGGATAGACACTGAATAGAAACAGGATAAAGACTGGCAGCAATCCGGGATCGCAACGGGCTCGCCATTGCACCGGCGCGACATGGCTCCTAACTGGCCGTGAATGCGCATCGACTTCACCAAGATGAACGGCCTGGGCAACGATTTCGTCGTGCTTGATGCGCGCGAGCGCGCCCTGCCCGCACTGGAAGAGAAAGTGGTGCGCGCGCTGGCTGACCGACGCATGGGCATTGGCTGCGACCAGCTGGTGCTCCTCGAACCTTCCGATGCGGCAATGTCGGGCGCGGATTTCGCCATGCGGATCTTCAATTGCGACGGCGGCGAGGTGGAAGCATGCGGCAATGCCACGCGCGCTGTTGCGCTGATGGTGGGCGGGCCCTGTACCATTGCCACCAGTGCGGGCCTGCTCCAAGCCACGCCTTCGGGTGGCGGAGTCGCGGTAGATATGGGCGAACCGCGCTTCGATTGGGACGCCATCCCGCTCTCCTATCCGATGGACACGCTGTCGATGCCAGTGGGCTGGGAGGAGCTTGAACGCCCGGTCAGCGTCAATGTCGGCAACCCGCATGTGGTGTTCTTCGTGCCGGACAATGATGCGGTGCAGCTGGACCGGCTCGGCCCGCTGATCGAGCGCGATCCGCTCTTTCCTGAAAAGGTCAACGTCAACATCGCCACGGTCGAGGACCGCGAAACGATCCGCCTTCGCGTGTGGGAGCGCGGTGCCGGTCTTACGCGCGCCTGCGGCACCGGGGCCTGTGCAACGGCAGTTGCCGCCATGCGCCGCGACCTGGTGGGCCGCGCTGTCGAGGTCATCCTTCCCGGTGGCTCGCTCGACATCGAATGGGGCGCCGACAACCACATCACCATGATCGGGCCTGCCGAAGAAAGCTTTCGCGGCTCCTTTGAATGGGACGACTACGCATGAGCGCCGATGCGTATGGCGAGCAAGTCGTCACCCTTGGCTGCCGCCTCAATATTGCAGAAAGTGAGCGTATCAGCGCATTGCTGGCCGCAACTCCCGACACGGTGGTGGTCAATTCCTGCGCGGTAACATCAGAGGCAGTGCGCCAGACCCGCCAGACCATTCGCCGTCTGCGCAAGGCGCGGCCAGATGCGCGGCTGCTGGTCACCGGCTGCGCGGCGGATATTGAGCGCGAACAGTTCACGGCCATGCCAGAGGTCGATGGCATCATCGCCAATGCGGCGAAGCTCGATGCGCGCGCCTGGAACCTGCCAGAACCCCAAGATACGCCTCCACCGTCACGAACCCGCGCCTTTGTTGGCGTGCAGAACGGCTGTGACCACGCCTGCACCTTCTGCGTGATCCCGCAAGGCCGCGGGAAGAGCCGGTCGCTGACGGTCCCGCAAGTGCTGCGCGAGGTCGAGGCGCATCTGGCCCAGAATGCGTCCGAAGTCGTGCTGACCGGCGTCGACCTGACGTCCTGGGGCCATGACCTGCCCGACACCCCTGCCTTGGGCGGGCTGGTGGCGGCAATCCTGAAAGCCTTCCCGCAATTGCAGCGGCTACGGCTGTCATCTGTCGACGGAATCGAAATCGATCCGCTGCTGTTTGACCTGATCGCCGGCGAACGCCGGGTAATGCCACATCTGCATCTCTCGCTGCAGCATGGCCATGATCTGATGCTCAAGCGCATGAAGCGGCGCCACCTTCGGGGCGATGTCGTCGACCTGGTTTCACGGCTGAAGGCGCGCCGCCCTGATATCGCCATCGGCGCAGACCTGATCGCCGGTTTTCCGACCGAGAGCGACGAGCACCACGAGGCCAACCTGTCGATCATCGAGGAATTGCAGATCGTTCACGGACATATCTTTCCCTATTCGCCGCGCCCCGGAACCCCCGCGGCAAGGATGCCGCAGATCGATCGCAAAGTGATCCGTGAGCGCGCCGCACAGCTGCGCGAGAAAGTTTCTATTGTGCGCGGTAAATGGCTGAATACGCTTATATCTGATCCGCTCGATGTGCTCGTCGAATCTGACGGCACGGGCTATTCGGGGAATTTTGCGCGGGTCACGTTACCCGCCAAGGCCGCTCCGGGCACGATCGTCAGCATCACGCCATCGCGCCTCGAACAAGGCGTGCTGGCATGAGCGGCTCCAGCTGGACCGAGCGGCTGTTCGGCGGATTTCGGAAGACTTCGGAGCGGCTGGGCGAAAACCTCTCTACCGCTACAGCCACGGCAAGTGTGGCAGGTAATGCTAAGCTGGACGATGCCACGCTGGACGAGGTCGAGGATGCGCTGATCGTCTCCGACCTTGGCCCCAGCGCAGCGGCACGCATCCGCGCCAGACTGGCGGAAAAGCGTTTCGGCCTCACCATGACCGAGCGCGAACTGAAGGAGGCCGTGGCCGAGGAGATCGCCGCCATCCTGCGCCCCGTCGCCATTCCGCTGGAGATCACCGCCTTCCCGCGCCCGCAGGTGATCCTGGTGATCGGCGTCAATGGCAGCGGCAAGACCACCACCATCGCCAAGCTGGCCCATTGGCTGCAGGAAGAAGATTACGGCGTCATGCTGGCGGCGGGCGACACGTTCCGCGCCGCAGCGATCGGCCAGCTGGCAGTCTGGGCTGAGCGGGTCGGGGTGCCCCTCGTTTCGGGCACCGAGGGCGGCGATCCGGCCAGCGTGGTGTTCGACGCGGTCAGGAAGGCCACCGATACCGGCATCGACGCACTGATCGTCGACACCGCCGGCCGCTTGCAGAACAAGCGCGAGCTGATGGACGAACTGGCCAAGATCCGGAAGGTTCTGGGCCGCCTCAACCCCGAGGCACCGCATGATGTGGTGCTGGTCCTCGACGCCACCAATGGCCAGAACGCACTGGCCCAGATCGACGTGTTCAGGGAAGTCGCGGGCGTCACCGGCCTGGTCATGACCAAGCTCGACGGCACCGCGCGCGGCGGTGTGCTGGTGGCAGCGGCAGAGCAATATGGCCTGCCGATCCATGCGATCGGCGTGGGCGAGACAATCGACGATCTGCGCCCCTTCGATCCCGATCTGGTGGCCAAAGTGATTGCAGGAGTGGCGTGATGAGCGAGCATACGCAAGAAGCTCAAATGACCAGTAAGCCCAAGTCCGGCTGGCTCAACGTCGCGGTCGATTATGGCCCATTGCTGGTCTTCTTCCTGACCTATAAATTCTATGCCCCCGATGGCGAGGATGCGGGCGGAGAGGTCTTCGCGGTCATTCGCGGCACCGCCGCATTCATTATTGCCGCCATTGCCGCACTGGCCTTCAGCCGCATAAAGTTCGGCAAGGTCTCACCCATGCTGTGGCTCTCCACCGTGCTGATCGTGGGGTTCGGCGCGCTGACGATCTATTTTCAGGACGAACGCTTCATCCAGTGGAAGCCGACCATCATCTATGTTGGTTTCGGAGTGCTGCTGCTGGGTGGATGGCTCAAGGGCAAGCCCTTGCTCAGATATCTGCTCGAGGCCGCGTTCGAGGGGCTGAGCGAGACCGGGTGGCTCAAGCTGTCGCGCAATTGGGGTGTGTTCTTCCTCGCGCTGGCGCTGCTCAACACGGCGCTGATCTACATGATGAGTTTTGAAAGCTGGCTGGCGGCCAAATTGTGGCTGTTCATGCCGCTCAGCTTCCTGTTCACCTTCACCCAGATCCCGATGCTGCTGAAGCACGGGCTGAGCCTGGAGGCCAAGGAAGAGGTCGAGCAGCACCCACCGCATGAGTGACGCTCTGGATTGTCAGCACCTTGGACGCCGGCTGACGCTGCGCTAAATCTCCACCTGGCTGCCCAGTTCGACGACGCGGTTTGTCGGCAGACGGAAGAAATCCATCGGCGCGGCTGCGTTTCGCATCATCCAGGCGAACAGCTTCTCCCGCCACAGCATCATCCCCGGCTTGTCCGAACTCAGCAACGTCTGGCGCGAGAGGAAGAAGCTGGTCTGCATCATATCGAACGGCCCGCCGCAGATCTCCTTGTCGGCCAGCGCGCGCGGCACGTCCGTCTCTTCCATGAAACCATAGCGCAGGATCAGCCGGTAGAAACCGTCGCCCATCTCCTCCACCCGACAACGGTCGTTCGGATCGACATAGGGCACATCCTCGACCAGCACGGTCAGCACAACGACGCGTTCATGCAGCACCTTGTTGTGCTTGATATTGTGGAGCAGCGCGGACGGCGTGCCGTGGGCACCTGAATTCATGAAAATCGCTGTGCCCTTGACCTTGCTGCAACTGTTGCGCGCGGACTTGGCGAAGATTTCCAGCGGCAGCCCCATTTCGGCCATGCGTTCGCGCATCAGTTTGCGCCCCTTGGCCCAGGTGGTGAGAAGGGTGAAGACCAGGCCACCGACCAGCAGCGGGAACCATCCGCCATCGGGAACCTTGGTCAGATTGGCGGCAAAATAGGCCCCGTCCACGAGCAGGAACAGGATCATCACAGGCGCGGCATACCACCAGCGCCATTTCCACACGCCCACCAGCAGCACCGCCATCAGTAACGTGTCCAGCGTAACCGCGCCCGTCACCGCGATACCGTAGGCGCTGGCGAGATTGGACGAGTTGCGGAAGGTCAACACCAGCAGAATCACCGCAATCATCAGCGCCCAGTTGATGACGGGAATATAGATCTGGCCCGAATGTTCGTCGCTCGTATGGCGGATCGACAGGCGCGGGATGAAGCCCAGCTGCACCGCCTGATGGGTGATCGAGAAGGCGCCGGAAATCACCGCCTGGCTGGCGATGAAGGTGGCGCAGGTGGCCAGGATCACCAGTGGCAGGCGATAGGCCTCTGGCGCCAGGAAGAAGAACGGGTTGAGGATTGCCTCCTCCGCGCTCGCATCGCCCAGCCCCAGGATCATTGCGCCCTGGCCGAAATAATTGATCAGCAGGCACGGCATGACGAAACCGAACCACGACAGACGCATCGGCCCGCGGCCGAAATGGCCCATATCCGAATAGAGCGCCTCCGACCCTGTCACCGCCAGCACAACCGAACCCAGCGCGAGGAATGCCAGGCCCTTGTCGACGATGAAGAACTGCACCGCGTACCAGGGGTTGAAGGCGCGCAGGATCTCTGGCGAATTGAAGATCTGGATGGCACCAAGAATGGCGATCGTGGTGAAGTAGATGATCATCACCGGCGCGAAGAGCGCGCCGACCTTCTCGGTCCCGCGCTTCTGCAGGACGAACAGCGCCACCAGCAGAACCAGCGCGATCGGTATGACAAACTTGTCGAGCCGATGATCGACGACAGTCAGCCCCTCTACCGATGACAAGACAGAAATCGCCGGAGTGATCATGCTGTCGCCGTAGAACAGGGCGGTGGCGAAGACCCCCAGCAACACGATCAGCCAGCCGTAATTGCTCTTGCCCACATGGCGAGAAAGCAGTGCCACCAGCGCCAGGCTACCGCCCTGCCCGTTATTGTCGGCGCGCATCAGGATCGAGACATACTGGATCGAGACGACCAGCGTCATCGACCAGAAGATAAGGCTGACCACGCCAAGGATATGCAGATCGTCAATCGGAAGCGTATGCGGCCCGCGGAAGGTTTCGCGGAACGCGTAAAGCGGGCTAGTGCCGATATCGCCGAAGACGATACCCACCGCACCCACGGCAAGCTTCAGCTTGGCGGAATCGCGATCTTTGCCGGTGCTTGCGCTCATTTACGACCTAGGCCCCACCACATCGGTTCGGCGTGTAAAGGCGGGCGCTTAGCAGCGTGAAGTTATGCCCGCAATGACCGGGGGGAACGCGTCTCAATCGGGGGCGCCCTGTTGCGCGGCTGCCACCTGGGCAAGCAGCAGGTCGAGCCGATCTAGCCGTTCAACCAGCAGATCGCGGCCATAGGCGTCGTGCGGCGCCGCTGCGAGAGTCTCGGCCCATGCCTGCCGGGCCTGCAACAGCTGGCCTTCCATTACAAATGCAAGGCCCAGCGAATAGCCTGGCGCCAGGCTTTCAGGCTTAATCGCCGAAGCACGGCGAAAGGCGAGCACGGCAGCGGGAGTGAGGCGCCCGCCTGCCTGCGCGACCATTGCATTGCCCAGCGCCAGCCATGCTTCGAAGTCGCGCGGATTTTCCGCCACGATACCGCGCAGGAACCCCGCCGCCTCGACCTGGCGACCGCGCCGCGACATCGCATCGGCGAGCATCATCATGTCGGCGCGCGAGAGATCGTCGGGATCGACAAATTCGCGTCTGGCCTCGACATCCTGCCAGATTTCTTCCCCAAGACCTGCTGATGGCACACCCGGTGCCGCAGGCAGATCGGGCCTGGCCTGTGTCGCATAGCCCGCCAGCCCCAGCGCCAGCGCCGCTGCCAGCACGCTCCACGTCGCGCGCTTCAGGCGGAACACGAAGGCGGCCAGTGCGAATGCGGCCACGGCCAGTAAAATGGCGGGAATCCAGCTCATTGGTCAGCGCCCAAATGCTTACCTGACCGCTTGCCCAGCCTGCGGGCCAGCACCAGCCCGGCCAGCGCAAGGATCAGAAGGGGCACGGCAAACAGGGGCCATGTGCTCGCGCTCACGCGGGGCTCGTAGCTGATATAGTCGCCATAGCGTTCCACCAGCCAATCGCGGACCTCGTCGGGGCTCTCACCGGCGGCGATGCGGCTGCGGACCTGATGGCGCATGTCGCCCGCGATCGTGGCATCGGAATCGGCGATCGACTGGCTCTGGCAAGTGAGGCAGCGCAAGGTCTCCATCAGCGCGCGCGCCTCGGCCTCTTGCGCCGGATCGTCTAACTGGCGATAGGCATAGGGAGCGGCGGGCATATCCTCCTGTGCCGTGGCGGGAAGCGCAAGGCCAAGAACCAGCAGGACGAGCGCGGAATACCTCACGATCCGGCCTTTTCCAGCTCATTCAGCAGGGTGGCGACATCGTCATCGCGAATATCGCCGATATGCTGGTATGTAATGACGCCCTTGCCGTCGATCACGAAAGTTTCGGGCACGCCCGAGGAACCCAGCGAAAGCTGCACGGCGCTGATTTCGTCACTGCCGATGCGGGTGAACGGATTGCCGTAGCGGGTGAGAAAGGCCGCAATATCCTCGGGCCGGTCGCGAATGGCTACGCCGACGATGTTGGCGCCCTCTTCGCGTAGCCGTTCGAGCTGCGGCGCCTCGATCCGACAGGGGATGCACCAGCTGGCGAAGATGTTGAGCAGGCGCGGCTGACCGTCGGCAAGGTCACTGCTGGCAAGCGCGGGCATGTTTGGAACGGCAGCGGGCAGCGTGAACTCCGGGATCGGCTGGCCGATCAAGGCGCTGCGAACGAAATCGTCCCTGGGCTGCGACAGGCGCAGCGCGAAGAGTGCGAACAAGCCGCCGGCAATCAATACGAGCGCCCACAGGCCCCAGCGGATCGTCTTGAGGGTCATGCCACCAGATCGCCTTCGTCTGTGCGGCGCGCAGCGATACGACGCACGGCGATGCGGCGGCGAAGATCGGTGGTGACGCGGCCCAGCAACGCCAGCGTTCCGCCTGCCGCAATCAATATGCCGCCATACCAGATCCAGGTCACAAAAGGCTTCCACCACAGCCGCAGCTGCCAACGTGAAGAGCCGCCCCCACCCACAGCCTCATTGCCGAGCGCGGCATAGAGCTGGCCATTCCAGCGCGACAGCATGGCGACTTCGCTGGTCTCCTGTGGGGGCGACCAGAAGCTCCGTGCCTGCGGGCCTATGGTAATGGCCGCGCCGCCCTTGTGGCTGGCGAGAAGCTGCGCCTCAATCGCGGTCCAGTTAGGGCCGGAGACCGGCATCACGCCTGCGAATGTCACCTCGAATGGGCCGACCTGCGTGACGTCTCCGGGGCTGGCCGCCACCAGCCGCTCGGTCTGGAAGGCGCTGTCCGCGGCCATGCCGAACAAAGCGACCGCCACGCCAAAGTGAGCGAGCACCATGCCCCACACTGCCAGCGGGAGGCGGCGCAGGTTCCGTCCACGCAAGGGCAGCACGCTCGCCACCGCGACCACGGCGGCCATGGTCAGGCCGAGCAGCGGCAGAACGCCGATACCCGTCTTCGCCCAGATGGCAGACAGCGCAACCACCCCCAGCGCGGCAAGTGCGAAAACCGGCGCACTCACGCGCGAAAAACTGTCGCGCCGCCAGCGCAGCATCGGCCCGACCGCCAGCACCGCCAGCATCGGCAGGACGAAAATCGCGCTCACCGGGTTGAAGTATGGCGGGCCGACCGACACGCGCACGCCAAAGGCCTCGGTCAGCAGCGGGTAGAGCGTGCCCAGCAGGACGATACCCAGTGTCGCACTCAGCGCCACATTGTTGACCACCAGCGCGCCCTCGCGGCTGAGCAAGGCGAACCGCTTCCCCTCAGCCACGGTCCCGGCGCGCGCCGCGAACAAGACCAGCGCACCGCCGATATAAATCGCCAGCAAGGCCAGGATGAAGCTGCCGCGCTCCGGGTCCACGGCGAAGGCGTGAACGCTGGTGAGGATGCCCGAGCGGACGAGAAAGGTGCCGAGCATGCTCATCGAAAAGGCGATGACGCCCAGCATGATCGTCCATGTGCGCAAGGCGTCGCGCGAAGCCAGCACGCTCACCGAATGAAGCAAGGCCGTCGCCGCGAGCCACGGCATGAGCGAGGCATTCTCCACCGGGTCCCAGAACCACCAGCCACCCCAGCCCAGCTCGTAATAGGCCCACCATGACCCCGCCGTGATGCCCAGGGTCAGGAATATCCACGCCCCCAACACCCAGGGCCGCATCACGCGGGCAAATTCGGGTGTTACCTGCCGCGTCATAAGCGCTCCACAGGCAAAGCTGAAAGCCACCGACAGCCCGACGTAACCGATGTAGAGCGTGGGCGGATGGAAGGCCAAGCCGATATCCTGCAACAGCGGGTTCAGCCCCGCCCCCTGTTCAGGCGCCGGGTCGAGCCGAGCGAAGGGGTTGGAGGAGAGCAGCAAGAAGGCATAGAAGCCAAGCGCCACGAAGGCCTGCGCGCCCAGTGTCGCCTGCATCGTGCGCTCTGGCAGGCGGCGTTCGACCGCTGCGATCAGCCCGCCCGCGGCCGACATCACCGTGACCCACAGCAGCATCGAGCCCTCGTGATTGCCCCACGCGCCCGTCACCCGGTAGATCAATGGCTTATCGGCATGAGAATTGTTGGCGACCAGCGCCACCGACAGATCGGTCTTGGCGAACAGATAGAGCAACACACCCAGTGACAGCGCGCAGAGGATCGCCTGCAATACTGCCACCGGACGCACCAGCGCCGCCAGTGCCTCACCACCGACCCGCGCGCCGGTAATCGTGGCGAATAATTGCAGCACCGCCAACGCAGCGGCGAGCCACAATGCGGCCAGGCCGATCTCAGCGATCAATTCAGGCTCTCTTCGAGATTCCGACGCAGTTCGTCATGGTCGATATCTTCCAGCTCGCGCGGAACGTAGTTTTCGTCATGCTTGGCGAGCAGATTGTCAGCGGCAAAGGTCCCGTCGGCCTGCATGCGCCCCTCGGCGACCACGCCCGACCCTTCGGTGAAAAGCGAGGGCACGATCCCGGCAAAGCGCACCGGCACGCTGGCGATTCCATCGCTGACGGCAAAGGCGATGGTGACGCCGTCCGCCTCGGTCCGCACCGATCCCGGCTTGACCACCCCGCCCAGCCTGATCGCGCGGTCCGGCGACGGCGCTTCGGCCGCAATGTCCTCAGGCAGGTAGAAATAGCTCGCCTGATTGCGCAACGCCCATGCGGCGAGCAAGCCAGCGCCAACAAGGGCGACCAGCGCGATCACCAGCAACACCAGCCGCTGGTGCTTGGGCTTGAGTGCGGCGCTCATTGTTCCGCCGCCCTGCGCTTCCCGCGCACCTGATCGCGGCGCGCCTCGGCACGGACCATGCCGCGCCAGCTCAGCCAGACGAGCGCCAGCGTGGCGAGCAATGTCACGCCGAATGCGGCATCGACAAAGGCCATCTGGTCGAGCGTCTCGCGCATCAGGCCGTCTCCGCCCCGGCGGGTTCGGCGGCCATGGCCTTGCGCCGCAACCGTGCCTCGGCCTGGATATCGGCAAGGATCATCCGCATGCGCGCCAGCACTACCCCACCAAACAGCAGCGAGAATCCCAGCGTTCCGATCAGCAACGGCCAGAGGAACACCGGATCGATCGAGGATTCGCCCATGGTGATGCTGGGAGGCTGGTGGAGCGAGTTCCACCACACGACCGAGCGGTTGATGATTGGCACGTTCACCGCGCCCACCAGTCCGAAAATCGCCGGAATGCGGCTCGATCCGCCGTCGCGCGAGATCGCGCCCGTCAGCGCGATATAGCCCAGATAGAGGAACAGGAGCACCAGCATGCTCGTCAGCCGCCCATCCCACACCCACCAGGTGCCCCAGGTCGGGCGTCCCCAGATCGAGCCGGTGACGAGGCAGATCGCGGTGAACACCGCACCGGGCACGGCGGCAGCGCGCGCGGCAATGGCGGCCAAAGGGTGTCGCCAGACCAGCTCGGTCAGGCTGGCGACCGCAATCGCCATCCACCCGGCCATTCCCAGCCAGGCGGCGGGCACGTGGATGAACAGGATACGCACCGTCTCGCCCATCAGCCGGTCGGGCGGCACGACGAAATAGCCCCAGGCGAGCGCGCCCCCAGCCAGCAGCAGGCCTGCCAGCAACAGCGGCACAGTCAGCCAGCGGGCGAGTTTGAGGAACCGTGCAGGATTGGCGAATGCATGCATGTCGATGGAAGGTCGCTTTGCGCGGCTCACCCTTTGGCAGGTGGCGAGTGACCCCGCAAGCCAAAGCCGTGTTGCAATCGACGGGACGGCGTCAGTCGCGCTCACGCCCGATCAGGCGCTGAGCCATGGCGTCGGCCACACGATGGGCGCCGGTCCCTTCCGCCTCGGCCTGTCGCCATATGTCGACCAGCCGTTCTGGAATGGCGGCGATCTTGCGTCCGACCGCTGCAATATCGACGTGCTCACCTTTCTGGTGGCTCAGATATTCGAGGCCGACATTGATAATCCCGCCCGCATTGATCACGTAATCCGGGGCATAGAGAATGCCTCGCTCGGCCAGCAATTCGCCATGTTCGGCGCGGGCGAGCTGGTTATTGGCCCCGCCTGCCACGATCGCGCAGTCGAGCCGTGCGATGCTGTCCTCGTGCAATATCCCGCCCAGCGCATTGGGGCTGAGCACCTCGCAAGCGACATCGAGCACCGCGTCGGCTGGCACAGTCTCGGCGCCCAGATCCTGCGCCAGCGAAGCCGCACGGCCCGAATCGATGTCGGCAAGGATCAGCTTCGCCCCGTCGCGCGCCAGCAGCCGGGCAACACCGCCGCCAACACTGCCGCAGCCCTGCACGGCGACCCACACGCCTTTCATATCCGTCTTGCCGAGCTTGTGCCGGGCCGCAGCGCGGATGCCGAAATAGACGCCCGACGCGGTGTAGGGGCCGGGATCGCCGCCTGCCTCGCCCTTTTGCGCAGGCAGGCCGCAAACGTGTTCGGTGCGCGCGTGAATGGCGACCATGTCGGCCTCGGTCGCGCCGACATCCTCTGCGGTGACGTAGCGCCCGCCCAGCGCCTCGATCGCATCGCCGAACGCGGCGAGCATTTCGGGGGTCTTGCGCCGGTTCTCGTCGAGCAACACCACCGCCTTGCCGCCGCCCATGGGCAGGCCCGCCAGCGCGTTCTTGTAACTCATGCCACGGCTCAGCCGCAATGCGTCGCGCATCGCATCCGAAGGGTCGGGATAATGCCAGAAGCGCGTACCGCCCGCGGCGGGACCAAGATGGGTGGAGTGCAGCGCGATGATCGCGGTCAGGCCGCTCGCGCGGTCATGCACCAGTTCGACCAGCTCGTGGTCATGAAAGTCAGGCTCTTGCCAGAAGGGGGTCATCTGCTGTCGCCCGGCTTGTGTTCAGAGGGTTGCCGCCTGGGTCCAGGCGGAAAATGGGGCGATCGACGGGGTTTGAACCCGCGACCTCCGGTACCACAAACCGGCGCTCTAACCAACTGAGCTACGATCGCCACAGGGCAGCCTTGCGCCCGAGAAATCGGGGCTGATATTGCCCCCTCTCGCCGGGTCAAAAGGCCTTGCACGAGGGCGCGAGCCTTTTGCACAGCACAGGGCCAATGCAAAGCGAAAAATGGCGCGCCGCGGCCTACTGTTTGTGGCCGGTGCTTTTGCGCCTATCAGTTGCGGGTCCAGGCAGGAGCGAGATGATGGCCACAAAGACAAGACAGGCAGGGTGCCATTGCGGCGCGATCCATTTCGAAGCCGAAATGCCCGAGCCGCTGCATGCGGCGCGCTGCAATTGCACGATCTGCGCGATGAAGGGCGTGGCGATGGTCCATGTGCCGATCGAGGCGCTGAAAGTGACCGAAGGCGAAGACGCGCTGGCCTGCTATCGGTTCAACACCGGCGAGGCGAAGCATTATTTCTGCCCCACTTGCGGCATCCACTGCTTTCACCAGCTGCGTTCCGATCCGCGCCTCTACGGCATAAACGCCGCCTGCATCGACGGCGTGCACGTCTATGAGGACTTCCCCGACGTCAACGTCAATGACGGGCAGCACCACGCCAAGGACAATGGCGGGGTGACGCGCAGCGCCGGACGGCTGAAATTCGTGCCCGCGGGCGATTGACGACGCGGCATCGGGCGCGCGCAGGGGCGCGCCCCGGCGCAGATCACTTCTTGGTGAGCGACAACCCGCCGAAACGCTGGTTGAACTTGGCCACGCGGCCGCCATCCTGCAGGCGCTGCGGGCCGCCGGTCCATGCCGGGTGGCTGGTCGGGTCGATCTCCAGGTTCATCGTGTCGCCTTCCTTGCCCCAGGTGGAGTAGGTCTGGAACTCGGTCCCATCGGTCATCTTCACATTGATCATGTGGTAGTCGGGATGCGTATCGGCCTTCATGGCATTCATGTCCTGTCTGGTGTGGGCCGGTTCCGACCGGTCCGCCAATGTCTGGAAAGGCGGCCGTGTATTTTCCTGACGGGAAAATGGCAAGCCTTTTGATTGGTCTTGCGGTCCGCTAGTTACGGACCGGGATTTCACCTTCATGCCAGATTGCTCTGTGTTCCTGGTCGCAGCAGCCATAGGCCAAACGGCCGCCCGGACCGGCCCCGTAGCCGAACGCAGTCCCGGCGAAGGGAATTGCCGGGAGGACGAACCCGCGGATGCGAGTTCGCAAAGCAAATCAGGCAATCATCGCCGTGAACTGCGTTTCACAGGTCACTTTTCCATCGACACTGGCCTTGCCTTCGAACTTGCAGACACGCGCGCGCTGCTGGGTGAAGGCAACCTCCAGTTCCAGCAGGCAACCAGGTTCCACGGGCGCACGGAACTTGGCCCCGTCAATCGCCATGAAATAGACCAGCTTGCCCGTCCCGGCGAGGTCCAGCGACTCCACGCCCAATATGCCCGCGGCCTGCGCCAGCGCCTCGATCTGGAGGACGCCGGGCATGATCGGGCGCCCGGGAAAATGGCCCTGAAAGAAACCTTCGTTGAAGGTCACAGCCTTGACCGCGTGGATGCGCTCGCCCTTGACGATTTCGCGCACCCTGTCGACCAGCAGCATCGGATAACGATGCGGCAGCGCCTCGAGGATGCGCGGGATATCAAACCCCGCGCTGTCCCCGTTCACGTCCTTCTTCTCGCTCATCGAACCGTCCGCGTGAGCCCTATCGGCCCGAGACGGGCGCTGCTGCAGGTGCTGCGGCGGCTTGCGCAGCTGCGGCTTCCTGCTGGTCGCGCAGTTCGCGCGGCAGCCAGCCGGCCGGCGGCACGAGCTGGGCCGAAGGCAGCAAGGTGTTGAGCTGAGCAAGCACCGCTTCGTTCATATTGTGCGAGTTTTCGGCAAACAGCACCGTGTCGGGGCTGAGGATCAGGGTAACGCCCTGCGCCTTCGCGGCATTCTCTACCGCAGTGCCGATCGTATCGTTGATCTGCTCTTCGACATAGGCCTGGCTCATCGCCACCGGGGCGAGGATCTGGTTGAGCTCGTTCTGGCCCTGCTGCTGAACCTGCTGAATCTGCTGGGCCTGCTGCTGGAGTGCGGCCTGGTCCGCATTGGCAGCCGAACGCGCGGTATTGAACGCGCTCACCAGCGGATCGAGCTGGGCCTGCAGCGCCTGGCGACGCGTCTCTGCCTGCTGCAGCTGCGCGGCATAGGTGGTCTGCCGCTGGGTCTGCGCGGTCTTGTAGGCGCTCGAATTGACGACCACGGCGGGCAAATTGACCACGGCGACTTTCTGCGCCTGCGCGGCGGCCGGCGCAAATGCGCCAGCCCCGGTTACGGTCGCCAATGCGATGCCGGCGGCAAGCGCCGGCCTGAATAGGTTCTTAAACATCAGAATTGAGTTCCTACGTTGAAGGAGAAGGTCTTCGTCTCGTCCCCGCGTTCTTTGAGCAGGGCATGGGCGAAATCGATACGGAATGGCCCGAAAGGCGAATTCCAGTTCACCCCGATGCCGATCGAAAGACGCGGCTTGGCGGTGTTGCCGACGAATTCCTCGACAAAAGGTGGAATGGTGGAGCCGAGCGGCGTGTTGTCACTGCCGTCCGATGCTGTCGGCGATGTTGTGGGGACATTGTCGATGGAATCCAGATAAAGCTGGTTGCCATCGCCATCGCGGCGCGGAATGAAGATACCATCCGGAAAGGGGCTGGAGTTGGTTTGCGGGGTCTGGATGTTGAACACCGCACCCACATCGACGAAAATCGAGGGGCGCAGGCCAAGTTCGCGCGCGCCGGAGCCGAGCGGAATCTCCAGCTCGGCACGGCCTAGGTAATAGGCATTACCACCCAGCGCGTCGCTCTGGTTGTTGTCGTCATCGATTGAGCGCAGGATCGAATTGTTGTCTTCGTCAGTGGTGTAGAAACGCCGGACGACACGCGGACCGACACCGCGAATATCGAAGCCACGCATCTGCGATTCGCCAAGGAAGAAGCGATCGGTGAGCAGGATATCGTCGCCGCCCCAGGCCTTGATATAGCCGCCTTCGAACGAAATCGAGCCGACGAAGCCGCTGCCCAATGGCCAGTATTTGGCGGCGTTCAGGCGCCCGCGGATATACTTCGTCTCGCCGCCAAGGCCGGCAATGTCCACACCCACAGTGGCGGTGCTGCCGCGCGTCGGACGCAACCGGCTGTCGAGCGTGTTACGCGTCAGCGACAGGCCGAGGATCGACTTTACCCGGTTGCCGATGGCGTCGCACAGATAGCGCCCCGCCAGCAACGGTTCGCAGGTGGTCACACCATCGCCGTCAAAATCGGCGAAATAGCTGGTCTCGTCGAGGGTGATCTCCTCGTAGGCCAGCGAGTAGCGCGCCACGGCGGTGATATATTCGGTGATCGGAACGCCAGTGCGCAAGGCAATGCCCGTTGTCGCCGATTCATATGTCGCGGTGTCACGGTTGTAATAGCCGTTATTGTAATCCTGCCGGTAGATATCGATGCCCGCGGCAATGCTCTTGTCGAACAAATACGGCTCGGTGAAGCTGAGCGATCCCGAACGCGAATAGCTCGACCAATTGACCGACGCCGAGGCCGTCTGCCCGCGCCCACGGAAATTGTTCTGGCGGATCGAGGCACTGAAGATGAAACTTTCGAGGCTCGAATAACCAGCCGAAAGCGACAGTTCTCCGGTCGGCTCCTCCTGCACATTGGCCTGCAGGATGATCCGGTCCGGGGTTGTCCCCTCGACCTGATCGATCTCGAAATTCTCCTGGAAATAGCCCAGCGAGTTTATGCGTGCGGTGGAGCGCTTGACCTGCAGCGAGTTGAAGGCGTCGCCCTCTGAAATGCGGAATTCGCGGCGAATAACCTTGTCCAGCGTGATCGTATTGCCGTTGATCTCGACAGCCTCGACATAGACGCGCGGCGCGTCCTGAAGCGTGAAGGTCACGTCCATCGTCAGCGCCTCGCGGTCGGGCACAAATTGCGGACGCACCTGCGCGAAGGCATAGCCGTAAGTGCCGGCAGTCGCGGTCAGTCGCTCGATCGTGTCATCGACCAACTCGGCATTGTACCAGTCGCCGCTCTCGATCCCGAGGGACTGGGTCAGCCGATCGCTGTCAAAATCGCGCAACTGGCTGACCACACCGACATTGCCGAACTTGTAGCGTTCACCCTCTTCCACGACATAGGTGATGATGAAATCACGCTTGTCCGGCGTCAGCTCGGCCACCGCGGAAACCACACGGAAGTCGGCATAGCCTTCGGTCAGATAATACTGGCGCAGCTTCTGCTGGTCAAAGGCAAGGCGGTCTGGATCGTAACTGGTGTTGGAACTGAGGAAACGGAAAAGTCCGGTCTCCTTGGTCACCATCTCGCCGCGCAGGTCCCCGTCGGAAAACGCCTCGTTGCCGATAACGTTGATCTGGCGGACCTTCGACTTGGGGCCTTCGGAAATCTCGAAGATCACGTCGACACGGTTCTGGTCCAGCCGGACCATCTGCGGTTCGACGCTGGCGGCAAAGCGGCCCTGCCGCTTGTAGAGCTCGATGATACGGGCGACGTCGGCGCGGACCTTGGATCGGGTGAAAATCTGCCGGGGGGCAAGGTTGATCTCGGGCAGGATCTTGTCGTCCTTTAGGCGCTTGTTGCCCTCCAGCACGATCCGGTTGATGACCGGGTTTTCCTCCACCGTGATCACGACATTGCCGTTGTTGTTGGCGATGGTGAAATCGGCGAACAGCTCGGTCCCGGCAAGGTCGACCAGCACCTGGTCGGCAGAGGCGGCGGTATAGATCTGGCCCGGACGCATCTTGATGTAGCTGAGGATCGTCTCCGGCTCGAGCCGCTGGGCACCGGCCACGGCAATCGTGCGGATCACATCGCCCTGCTCTGCAGGTGCCGCAGGCGCGGCCGGTTCCGGTTGCGATGCCGGCGCGGCATCCTGCGCCATCACGGCGGCGGGAATGCCTGCGAGCATGGTGCAGCACAGCAGCGCGGGTGCATAGCCAAGGATTGCTTTGCTTGCGGGCCTAGAACTCATGAACGGTCCATTCTCAAGGGCGAAGCGCCTGTCCCAAACAATGATCGCTTCCGCCGCGAAAACACGCGGCATTAAGGGTAATCTGACGAAGGCGCCCCTTGCCCGATGCAGCCGGGGCGATCAAGCGATGAGGCTGGCTTTGCTGTGGGTCGCGTCCTTTCCTGCCCCCGGCGGCGGCGCCTAACTGCCGAAGATCGGCAAGGAGGCGATATCGATGATCGTGACGAACAGCATCAGCGCAACCACGAAGGCTATGCCGGTACGGTACGCCCATTCCTGAGAACGGGCACTGGCGGGCTTTCGGCGAACTGCCTCGGCCGCGTAAAACGCCAGGTGCCCGCCATCAAGGGCGGGGATTGGCAGCAGGTTAATGAATGCCAAATTAATTGAGATCAACGCGACGAATTCGATGAAGGGCAAGGGGCCGAGCGACAGGCGTTCCCCGGAAAACTTGGCAATCTTGATCGGCCCGCCAAGTTCAGTGACGGAGCGTTCGCCAGTGATGATCTGTTTGATCCCGGTCACCATCATGCCCATGATCTGGTAGCTTTGGACGAAGCCCTCGCCCACTGCGCTGACGGGTCCTACCGGCTCGAAGACAATCGTCTCAGAGCCGACGCCGATGCGTCCGATGCGCGACGAATTGCCGAACCGATCGACCAGTTCCAGGTCAGCAATGCTCATCGGCAGGCTGGCCGTCACGCCATCGCGTTCATAGGTGACACTGACGGTCTGCCCCGGATAGGGCATGATACGCTGGCGCAGATCGTCAAATTCCTCGATCTCGTCTCCGTCGATCGCGGTGATACGATCGCCAATCATCAGGCCAGCTTCGCGCGCCGGGGATTCCTCGGCAAAACCCTCGATTACAGCTGGTGTAAAAGGCTTGCCATAAGCCATGAAAAAACCGGCAAAAATCAACACGGCAATCAGCAGGTTCGTTACCGGGCCGGCGGCCACGATCAGCGATTTCTGCCACAGCGACCTGGTCTGGAACGCGCCGTCCAACTCATCGGGCGAAAGGTCCGGGTCGGGCTGGCTGGCCGGGCTCATGTCGCCCTTGAACTGGACATAGCCACCCAGCGGAATGGCCGAGATTCGCCAGCGCGTACCGCGCTTGTCGGTCACGCCCGCCAGTTCCTTGCCGAAACCGACAGAAAAGACATCAGCCTTCACGCCGAACAGCCGCCCGACCAAGTAATGACCGAATTCGTGCAGCGTCACCAACGGGCCGAGGACCAGCAGGAAACCTGCGATCATCATCCACAGCGGCACTGACTGGATGGCGTCAGACACTTTCGAGCATCTCCTCTGTTCTCTCGCGCGCTTCCTTGTCCACGCCGAACACTTCGTCGAGCGTCGTGGGCGGCGGCGGTATGGCACTGTCGAGCATTCTGGCGACCAATGAAGAAATTTGGGTGAACTTAATCTGACCATCCAGAAATGCGGCAACTGCGATCTCGTTGGCGGCATTCAGGACGGCGGGGGCCGCCCCGCCTGCCCGCACCGCTTCGCGTGCCAGCCGGGTCGCCGGAAAGCGATCTTCGTCGGGGGCGAAAAAGCTAAGGTTTCCAATGCTGGCGAGGTTCAGCGGGGCGCAGGGCGTTTCCATCCGCTCGGGCCATGCCAGCGTAGAGGCGATGGGAACACGCATATCTGACGGGCCGAGCTGGGCCAGCGTCGAACCGTCCCGATATTCGACCATGGAATGGATGATGCTCTGCGGGTGGACGATGATCCGCAAGCGATCGAGGCCGACGGGAAAGAGGTGATGCGCCTCGATAAATTCCAGCCCCTTGTTCATCATCGTGGCCGAATCGACGCTGATCTTGGCGCCCATGTCCCAATTTGGATGCGCGACGGCCTGCGCGGGCGTGGCCGCCTCCAGCTCGGCCAGCGAGGCAGTGCGAAACGGGCCGCCGCTGGCCGTCAGCGTGATCCAACGCACGTCCTCGATCCTGCCGCCCGCCAGGCACTGGAAGATCGCATTGTGTTCGGAATCCACCGGCAGCAGGGTCGCGCCGCTTTTCGCGACGGCGGCGGTCATGACCTCACCTGCGGAAACCAAAGCTTCCTTGTTGGCGAGCGCCACCGTGTTCCCTTGCGCGATTGCCGCCATGGTCGGGCCAAGGCCAGCGCAGCCGACGATGGCCGCAATGGTGATGTCGGCAGGGCGCGATGCGACCTCGCACAGCGCCGCGCTGCCCCCTGCGATCTCGACGCCGGTTCCGGCAAGCCCCTCACGCAGAACGGGAAGCGCGCCTTGTTCACCCACCACGGCGATCTGGGCGTCGAATTCGCGCGCCAGCTTCGCCAGTTCGGCAGCATTGCCATTGGCGGTGAGGGCAACGACCTTCCATTTTTCGGGCCACTTGTCCCGCTCGCGCCGGATCAAATCGAGCGCCGAAGCGCCGATCGAGCCGGTGGCCCCAAGGATGGAGATGGTGCGGGTCATGACGGCGCCGGCAGCAGCGAGCCACCGCTCGCAAGGGTGTATACGATATTTGTGAGCATGGTCAGTCCGATCACGAAGCATACCGCCAGCAGCCCGTCGACCCGGTCGAAAAAGCCGCCATGGCCTGGGATCAGATTGCTAGAATCCTTCACGCCCGCTTTCCGCTTCATCCAGCTTTCAAAGAAGTCGCCAGCTTGCGCGACGACCGCCAGTGCGGCGCCCACAAGCGCGGCGACCAACACCTGCCACCCTTGCAGCTGTGCTTCCGGTGAGGTTGCCATCGCACTCGCAGCCGAGCCGATGAACCATGCCACAAGTCCCAGCCAAAGCCCGCTCAGGGTCATCCCTCCAATCAGCCCCGCCCAGGTCTTGGATGGGCTGATACGCGGGGCGATCTTCGGGCCGCCGATCGCGCGGCCAGCAAAATAGGCCCCGACATCGACCGCGATCACCGCCACAACAAGAATGACCAGAGCGATCTTGGTAACGCCCTCGAGATTGAGCCAGAGCAGCACGGCTCCGGCCACACCGATATACACCAGCCCGCCCAGCATCCATGCCGCGCGCGCAGTCGCCCCGCTCGTGAATTTGAGCACAAGCCGCGCCCATTCCCACAGCACGCCCAGCGCCACCAGCGCGACCAAGACGTTCCAGGTCCAGCCGCCAACCCACAGCGCACCGCCCGCCACGGCCAGCATGACGACGGCGCTCGCCGCGCGTTTGGGCAGGTCGGAGGTGCGAACCGCCAGCGGCACAGCGGCATAGCGTTTTGCATTGCGCCAGAAGCGGTCGCGCTTGCGCGGTGACACGTCACCGGCGGGAAGGTCGTCAGCGGCCGCCATAGCGCCGCTCCCGCCGGGCAAATTCCTCGATCGCGGCGCGAAGGTGATCTTCGCCAAAATCGGGCCACAGCACATCGGTGAAGATCATCTCGGCATAGGCCGCCTGCCACATCAGGAAGTTTGACAACCGCACTTCGCCGCTGGTGCGGATCAACAGGTCGAGCGGCGGCAAATCGGCAGTGTCGAGGTGCTTCTCGATCGCCTCGGTACTGACAGGCCCCTCTTCGGCCGCCATTTGCGCGGCGCGGGCGATTTCCTGCTGCGAGCCGTAATTGAGCGCCACCGCCAGAATACGTGTGCCGCCTTTGGTGCGCTCCAGCGCGTCTTCAAGCCGCGCAACAATGTCGGGCTCGAAAGCCTTGTAATTACCGATGATCTTCAGGCGAATATTCTTGGCCACCATATCCGCCAGATTGGCTTCGATAAAGCGGCGCATGAGGCCCATCAGGTCGGAGATTTCCTCCGCATCGCGCTTCCAGTTTTCGGAAGAGAAGGCGTAGATGGTGAGGCATTCGACGCCCAGCACCTCGCACGCCTCCACCGTGCGGCGCAGCGCATCGCCGCCAGCCTTGTGACCCAGCGCGCGCGGCAAATGGCGACGCTTCGCCCAGCGCCCGTTGCCATCCATGATGATGGCGATGTGACGGGGATGTGCGGTCTCAGCCATGTTTGCGACCCGAAGCAGGCGCACGCCTCACTGCGTCAGGATTTCCTTCTCCTTGGCGGCGGCGGCGGCGTCGGCCTCGGCCACATATTCGTCGGTCAGTTTCTGGACCTCGTCCTCGGCGCGCTTGCGCTCATCCTCGGAGATGACCTTGTTCTTTTCATCGGCCTTCAGGTCTTCCATGCCGTCACGCCGGACATTGCGGATGGCGATGCGCGCCTTCTCTGCATAGGTGCCGGCCAATTTGGCCAGGTCCTTGCGTCGCTCCTCGGTAAGGTCGGGCAGCGGCAGGCGCAGCGTCTGGCCGTCGATCATCGGGTTGAGGCCCAGGTTCGAGCGGGCAATACCCTTCTCCACCGCGCTGATATTGGCCTTGTCCCACACCTGCACGCTGAGCATGCGCGGCTCGGGCGCGGAGACCGTCGCCACCTGGTTGATCGGCATCATCGAGCCATAGACCTCGACCTGGACCGGATCGAGCAGCGCCGTATTGGCACGCCCCGTACGCAGGCCCGAAAGATCGCCCTTCAGGCTGTCAACCGCGCCGGACATGCGGCGCTCCAGATCGGCCCGATCATATTTTGGGTCATTCTTTGCCATCGTCAAACTTCCTCTTGCACGATCGTCTGTACGCCCTCGCCCGCAAGCACGCGCGCCAGATTGCCCTTTTCGCGGATCGAAAACACCACGATGGGGATATTGTTGTCGCGACACAAGGCCACGGCAGAAGCGTCCATCACCTTGAGATTGCCGGCCAGCACCTTGTCGAAGCTTACCGTTTCGAACCGCGTGGCGGCGGCGTTCTTCTTCGGATCGCTGTCATAGATCCCATCGACGCTGGTGCCCTTGAACAGCGCGTCACAGCGCATTTCGGCTGCACGCAGGGCCGCGCCCGAATCGGTGGTAAAGTAGGGCGCGCCCACGCCGGCGGCGAAAATCACGATGCGGTTCTTTTCCAGATGGCGTTCGGCCCGGCGGCGGATCACCGGCTCGCAAACCTGGTCCATCTGGATCGCCGACTGGACGCGGGTATCGACGCCCAGCTTTTCGAGCGCGCTCTGCATGGCCAGCGCGTTCATCACAGTGGCCAGCATGCCCATGTAATCGGCCTGCGCACGGTCCATGCCCTGCGCGGCGCCCGACATGCCGCGAAAGATATTGCCGCCACCAATGACGAGGCAGATCTCCAGCCCCGTCTCCTTCGCTGCCTTCACCTCCAGCGCGAGGGCTTCGACCACCGCCGGGTCGATGCCGAAACCTTGTGCACCCATTAGCACTTCGCCCGAGAGCTTGAGCAGGATTCGCTTGGTATCGGGCAGCAACATCGGGGCGTGTTCCTCTCGCAGACGCGCGGGGTTTGCGCGCTCTTATAGGGGCGGGTCGGCCCTGCCAAGGGCGTGCGATCCGGATTTGCGCATTGCCCGCCGGGCACGCCGCCCTGCCACGATGTTGCGCAGGCACAAATGTTTCAGCGCGGGACAGCGACCCTGCCGATGGCTGGCAGGCTTATGCTTTTGTGACATGCCCTGTCACATCCGGCTTTGCCAAATTTGTCGCCCCCTCGCCAAGGTGATTGAAGCTTGTCCCACGCCAGCGCATATCCAGCGCCCGCCAGAACGCAGCATTTCCTGTTTCTCGACGGGCTGCGTGGCGTCGCCGCAATGCTGGTGCTGGTGATGCACTGGCTCGACGGGCACGGGATCAAGCTTTTTGGCGGTTCCCTGCTCGCGGTCGACTATTTCTTTATGCTGAGCGGCTTTGTCGTCACCCATGCCTATCAGGCGAAACTGCGCGCCTCGCCCGGCTTCGGCAGCTTCGTGGCAAAGCGAATCATCCGCCTCTATCCGATCATCCTCATCGGCTTCGCGCTCGGTCTGGCGCGTTTCAGCATCATGGCCTTGCGGAATGGCGACGTCCTGCTCGAAGCCAGATTGCTGGGCGAATTCGCGCGCAGCCTGGTGCTAATCCCGCATCTGGAACGCGATATCGGGCTGTTCTTCCCGCTCAACAGCGCCATGTGGTCGCTGCATTTCGAGTTCCTGGCCTATATCGCCTTCGGGCTGGTTCTCTACCGACTGCGCTCGAAATGGCTCTGGGCGCTGATGCTGGCAGCCATGCCGTGGACTATGTTCTGGGCATCGGACGTTTACGGCAGCACCCATTTGATGGTGACGCTGACCGGGGACATTTCGGGCTATCTGACCGGGCTGGTGCGCGTGTTCTTCTCGTTCACGCTGGGGATGTTGGTCTATCGTGCGATGCCGCGCTGGTCGGGCCGCCAGCTGCCGGGCGGTCGCTGGCTGGTCGTCGCGCTGATTGCACCGCTGGCGCTGTCGGCGAGCCAGCTGCCCGTATGGCTGGCGGCGGCGATGCTGCTGGTCGGCTTCCCCTATATCCTGGCGGCCGGATCACAGGTCGCCGAACACCCGCTGCTGAGCCGGGTGGACTCGATACTCGGTAACCTCTCCTACCCGCTCTACGCCCTGCATGTGCCGATCATCTGGACGCTGAGCGGCATGTTCAAGGCGCTGGGCATCGGCTTTGCCGACGATACGGTCTGGAACGGCGTGGTGATCCTGCCGCTGACGATCGCGGCGAGCTATGGCGCCTTCGCACTTTTCGACCGGCCCATACGACGAGTTCTCACCGAGATGCTTCATGCAATGCGCGGCGAAAAGCCCAGGGCCACGCAGCATATTCGATAGCAAGACGGCCGAAGTGACGATGTCACCCCGGCCGCTTTTCAATCGGTCAATGTCGAGCTGAAATCAGCCGCCGACGGCAGCCGCGACCTCTGCGGCGAAGTCGCTCTCTTCCTTCTCGATGCCTTCACCCAGCTGGAAGCGGACATAGTCCTTCAGCACGATCGACGTGCCGGCTTCCTTGCCCGCCTTGGCGACGACGTCGGCAATCGGGGTCTTGTTGTCCATCACGAAGACCTGGCTGAGCAGCGCGTTTTCCTTGGCGAATTTCTTCACCGCGCCCTCGACCATCTTTTCCTGAACCTCGGGCGGCTTGCCGCTTTCGGCAGCCTTTTCGGCGGCGACCTTGCGCTCACGCTCGATCACTTCGGCATCCAGACCGTCGGCATTGAGCGCCTGCGGGAAGGCTGCGGCGATATGCATGGCCAGCTGCTTGCCCAGCGGTTCGAGCACGTCGGCACCCGCCTCGCTCTCCAGCGCAACGAGCACGCCGATCTTGCCCAGATTGGGCGCGGCGGCATTGTGCATATAGGGAACCACGAGCCCGCTGGAGACAGCGACACTCTTCATCCGGCGCAGCTGCTGGTTCTCGCCGATCGTAGCGACATTGTCGGTCAGCTTGTCGCCAACCGTGCCGCCACCGGGATAGGCAGCCGCCTTGAGCGCATCGATCTCGTCGCTGTCGAGCGTCAGCGCGACCTCGGTCACTTTGCGCACGAAATCCTGGAACTGGTCGTTCTTGGCGACGAAATCGGTTTCCGAATTGACCTCTACGGCCGTGCCGCTGGTCCCGCTCACGGTGACACCCACCAGCCCTTCTGCGGCGGTGCGGCTCGACTTCTTCTGTGCGGTGGCAAGGCCCTTGGCACGCAGCGCATCGACCGCAGCCTCAAGGTCGCCATTGCTGGCTTCGAGCGCCTTCTTGGCGTCCATCATGCCTGCGCCGGTCTTCTCGCGCAGCGCCTTCACGTCAGCGGCGGTAAAAGCTGCCATTGTCTTGTTCCTCTTGAATCAAAGGCCCCGCACGCCGGTCCTCCAATCCTCCCGAACGGGGATGGTGGACCGGGGCGCTAGGGCGAAATTGTGACGCCTGCCTTACGCCTTTGGCCTCATGCTTGTGTGGAAGCGGGCTCGGCAGGCGCTTCCGGAGTAGCCGGAGCCACCTCGACGGCGACTGCCTCTGCGGGCGGCGCGTCCATGGCACCGATATCGGCGCCCGAATCGACAACACCTTCGCCGCGCCCGTGCATCGCGGCCTGAGCTACCGCATCGCAGTAAAGGCGAACGGCGCGTGCAGCGTCGTCATTGCCCGGCACCGGAAAGGCGATGCCCGAAGGATCGACATTGGTGTCGAGGATACCGATGACCGGGATGCCAAGCACGTTGGCTTCCTTGATCGCCAGGTCTTCCTTGTTGGCGTCGATCACGAACATCACCTCGGGCAGGCCGTTCATGTCACGGATACCGCCCAACGAAAGGTCGAGCTTGTCCTTCTCTCGGGTGAGCTGCAGAATCTCTTTCTTTGTCAGGCCGGTGATTTCGCCCGAAAGCTGCTCTTCCAGGGCCTTCAAACGCTTGATCGACTGGCTGATCGTCTTCCAGTTGGTGAGCATGCCGCCCAGCCAGCGGTGGTTGACGAAGTGCTGGCCACAAGCACGAGCGGCCTGTGCAATCGGCTCCTGCGCCTGGCGCTTGGTGCCGACGAACAGCACCTTGCCACCCGCACGGCTCGTGGCCGAGACGAAATCGAGAGCACGCGCGAAAAGCGGCACGGTCTGCGACAGATCGACGATGTGAACACCGTTGCGGGCGCCGAAGATATACGGCTTCATCCGCGGGTTCCAGCGGTGGGTCTGGTGGCCGAAATGCGCGCCCACCTCGATCAATTGCTGCATTGTGACGGTAGCACCCGCCATAGATAATTCCTTTCCGGTTATACCTCTGAAAAGCGGGAAACCCTGCGTTGGCCGAAGCCGTTTTCGCATGGGCACCGGTATGTGTGCTTTCCATGTGGATTTGCCGGGATTGCGGGGAAGCGGTTCATCCGCCTGCCTCACTCCGGCGCGCGCCTGATAGCCGGGTCATCCCGGAAAATCCAGACCTAATTGATCCGCCACCGCAGCGCGGGCTCTACCGCCTGTTAAGACCTCCGCTCGAAATCGCCGCTTGACAAGATAGAACGAAAACGGAACAAAGAACACATCAGGAACACGGACAAGGATTCGGAACAATGCTGGCCATCACGATCTCGATCTTTCTTGGCGTCACCGCGATCCTGGTGGCCTGGGTCCTGGGAATGTCTGCCTCGCAGGCGATGCACGGCTACGGTTCGATCTGCCGGGAGCTTGAGGCAATTGACCGCCGCTCGCGCGCCGCACTGGGTTCGCGCGCAGTGAACCGGTCAGGTGCAACGGTCAGGACGGCTCGGGCGAATCCGGCTGTTCGGGAGGAGTTTGCCCCACTTTGGACTCACGGCGCCTGCGCCTGACCCCGGCATAGCGCAGTACGCCCATCGGCATCAGCGCCAGGTAGATCACGCAGATCAGCACCAGCGTCCACCACGGCTCGGTCAGTAAGGCTGCGAAGAATATCCCCGCCAGCGCAATGGCACCAAGGCGGAAACCGGCTGAAGGTCTGATGCTGGCCCAGGTCAGTGTGGCGAGATTTGATATCATCAGCACCGCGACCACGGCAGTCCAGACCGCGACGAGCAAGGGCTCTCGGAAGATCGGCGCACCGGTCGCCAGCCACAGATAGATTGGCAACATGACCAGGCCCGCCCCCACAGGCGCGGGAATACCGGTGAGGAAGCCAGCGGATTTGTGTGGCTGTTCCTCCACATCGATCCGGGCGTTGAAGCGCGCCAGCCGGAGTGCGCAGCAGATGGCGAAGCCCAGAGCAGCAAACCAGCCAAGCCGCGGCAAGTCCTGCATCGACCACAGGAACAGGACGATGGCAGGCGCGGTGCCGAAGCTGAGCGAATCGGCGAGGCTGTCGAGTTCGGCGCCAAACCGCGACTGAGCGTTGAGCAAACGCGCTATCCTGCCGTCGATGCCGTCGAGCATGCCCGCCAGGATAATGGCGATCGCCGCCTTCTCCCAGTCCCACATGACCGCAAAACGGATGCCGGTAAGGCCCGAACACAATGCTGCGGCGGTAATGGCACTGGGCAACATGGCACGAAGGCTCAGACCTCTGACGCCCCGCTGCCAGCGCGGACTCTCATCCTCGCTCGCCTTGGGGCCCAGCCATGCCGCCTCCGCGCCCGCCTCCTCACCCCGATCTTCGTGATCAGCAAGCTCGGGGTTCGACCGGTCCTCATCCACCGGCGGCATTACTGCGCCACGCCCTCGATAAGGCCTACCTTGCCCGTCTGGGCCAGCACGGTTTCCCCGGCGACGATCTTCTGGCCAAGGATCACGCGAGGCTCGGTATTTTCAGGCAGATACACATCGACCCGGCTGCCAAATCGGATCAGCCCGACGCGCTGTCCGGCGGCGACGATGTCGCCCGGCTTCACGAAGGGGACGATACGCCGCGCTACCAGCCCGGCAATCTGGGTGAAGCCGATCAGCGTACCGTCATTTCGCTCGATCAGGATATGCTGACGCTCATTGTCCTCGCTCGCCTTGTCGAGATCGGCATTGAGGAATTTGCCCGGTATGTACACAACCTGCCGCACCGTCCCGCCCACCGGGGCGCGATTGATGTGTACGTCAAACACCGACATGAAGATCGAGACGCGGGTAACGAGGGCGCTGCCAAGTCCACGTCCGTCCGTAGCGGCCGCAGTCTGCAGCTCTGCCGGCGGCTCGACCCGGGCGATGAGCGAAACCAGTCCATCGGCAGGGGCGACGATCAGGTCCTCGCCCAATGGAACGACACGTTCCGGATCGCGGAAGAAGGCGAACACAAAGCCAGCCAGGCCCAGGAGCGGCCAGCCCAGGATTTCCCAGTCGAGCACGAGCAGGACGAACAGAGCGATTGCCGTGGCGATCAAGCCGAACTTGCGGCCTTCGGGATGGATGGGTGGCCAACGCCAGCCACCTTCGCCCTTGCCGCGATTGTCGAGAATTTCACCTGCCATGGCTTCCATCTAGGGTGCATGGGAGGAAGCGGCAAGCGCACTTGCGGGAGGACCGCCGATTGAATCGCTCGATAAGGTTCTGAATGGGTCGGCTTTGGTGGCCAGGGCCGGATTGTCGCCAGAAGCGTCGTCTCTGCTTCGCTTCGACTCCGCCCCAGCGTGCGCTCGCTGCGCGATCGCCTACGCTGGTTCTCCCGAAGGGGTCGGCTTTGGTGGACAGGGCTGGATTCGAACCAGCGTACGCTTGCGCGGGCAGATTTACAGTCTGCTGCCTTTAACCACTCGGCCACCTGTCCACCGGATGCCGGAAAGTGCAAGGACATGAGGCCCTGCAATTTTGCGCCCGCATCAGGGGGCGCCCAGCCGAGAGGCGCCCCAATGGCGAAGCCGTGCTTGCCTGTCAATAAGCGTGCTGGCAGGGGCTTTGGCAGGCAAGGAAAGATCAATGGCAAGGCAGGGCGAAAAGAAGAAACTGCGCGGGCGCGCCGGACGGATGCAGGGCGGGCGCGGTTCGGGACGGGCCACGCGCGGCCATGTCCGACTGTGGGGCCGCCACGCCGTGGAGGCAGCGCTGCTCAATCCGGCGCGCGTCCATCACAAATTGTGGGCAACGCCCGAGGGGCTGGAATCGCTCAACGGCGAACTGCCGCCCGATTTCCCGCGCGAAATGGCGGGCGCGGGCGATCTCGACCGGCTGGTGTCGCGCGATGCGCCGCATCAGGGGCTCGTGCTCGAATGCGATCCGCTGGAAGACCTGCACCTGACCGATCTGCCCGCGCCGGACCCCGCGCGCCCTATAATTGTGCTCGACCAGGTCACCGATCCGCACAATGTCGGCGCCATCCTGCGCTCGGCAGCTGCATTCAATGCCGCGGCAATCGTCACGCAGGACCGCCACGCCCCGCCCGAAGGCGGCGCGCTGGCCAAGGCTGCCTCGGGCGCGCTGGAAATCGTGCCCTGGGTGCGCGTGGTCAATCTCGCCCGCGCGCTGGAGGACCTCGCCAATGCCGGGTACTGGCGCATTGGCCTCGCCGGCGAGGCGGAAACCACTTTTGCCGAGGCGCTGCCCGCCGGGCCCGTGGCGTTGGTGCTGGGCGCAGAAGGCGAAGGCATGCGCCACAATATCGAGGCGCATTGCGACGCCCTTGCGCGCCTGCCGATCAGCGAGGCGATGGAAAGCCTGAACGTATCCAATGCGGCCGCAATCGCGCTCTATGCCATTGCCACAAGGCCACCTGTAGATTGAACCGGACAGGAGAATGATGATGCCCGCCATCTCTGGAACCTTCGCTCGCAAGCTTACTGCACCTGCCCTGCTTGCAGCATCCTCTCTCGCCTTGTCGGGCTGCTTCATGACCCCGGGCAGTTTCGATTCGACCCTCGACATCCGCAGCGACGGGCGGTTCACCTTCACCTATGACGGCGAGATCTTCATGGCCGCGCTTTCGGACTTTGCCGAAATGGCCGCGGCCGAAGAAGCGGACAAGCCGTGCCATGACGAGGAAACCTATGAGGAGCGCGTCTGCTCGACGGCAGAGCTGGACGAACGCAAGGCCGAGAAGGAGCGCGAGGCACAGATGATGGCCGCGATGATGGGCGGCTTCGACCCCGACGATCCCCAGGCCGCGGCCAAGATTGCCAGTGAACTCGAACGGCAGGCCGGGTGGAATGCTGTCAGCTATCTTGGTGACGGGTTGTTCGATATCGACTTCGCCATCGCCAGCGCGATCAGCCACGATTTTGCCTTTCCGACGATGGAAGGCCAAACGATGGGCAGCGCCTTCGTCCTGGTAAACCTGCGTGACGAGGGACGGGTGCGAATTTCCGCGCCGGGCTTCGCCGCACAAGGCGGCAACCCGTTCCAGGCAATGATGGGCGGCATGGCGGGCATATTCAATTCTGCCGGGTCGGAGGACGAGGAAGCCGACGGCGGCGAAAGCGAAGCCAAGTCAGGTTTCCCCGATCTGCCGCCGATGCGCGGCACCTTCCGCGTGCGCACCGATGCCGTGATCCTGACCAATAACACCGATGAGGGGCCACGTTCCGAGAGCGGGCTGCAGGTCCTCGAATGGCAGATCGAACCGGCCAACGCGATCGCGCCTACTGCCTTGCTCCACATCGAATAGATTACGCCACGCAAGGTTGCGCAAAAAGGAAAAGCCGCCCCAGCGGAGCGGCCCCTTCACCGGGCCAGCGCCAGAATCGGCGCGCAGCCAGTTATGCGCGGTCAGTTTTGCGCGATCAGTTTACCGCATCCTTGAGGCCCTTGCCGGCCTTGAACTTGGGCTGCGTCGACGCCTTGATGGTCATGGGTTCGCCAGTGCGCGGATTGCGACCCGTTGATGCCTTTCGTCGGGCGACGGAAAACGTGCCAAATCCGACCAGGCGCACTTCATCGCCCTTGGACAGCGAATTTGTGATGGTTTCGAACACGGCTTCAACTGCTTTGGTCGCGTCGCTGCGCGATAGACCGCTGTTTTCGGCCACCGCGCCGATCAACTCGTTCTTGTTCATTGTCCGGAAAAACCCCCTCACTTGAGATGAGACATCGACTGTTCAATCGCCTCGCGATGCGGGCGACTTGAACCGGTTTCTCGCCGAGTGTCAAAGACAAAGCCGCCCGAATGGCCGGTTTAGGGCCATATAGCGACCCTGAGGCGACAAATCGCCTCCGCCACGCCGCCGGTAAAAAAGGGCGCCTGACAAAATGCCAAGCTAGACCCGCCTCGATTCGCTGCGCTGCAGCAGAAACGGGCTTCCGGTCAGTGCGCCGTGGTCGACGGCGTCTGCCCGGCTTCAGGATGGTGGGGCTGGCTGGCCAGATCGTCGGCCTCGGTCCATTCGATCGGCGCGGGCATGGCCGTAAGCGCGCGTTCGAGCACCTGGTCGACATGGCCAACAGGAATGATTTCCAGCCCTTCCTTCACATTGTCGGGAATTTCGGCGAGGTCCTTCTCATTGTCTTCCGGGATCAGCACCGTGGTGATCCCGCCGCGCAAGGCCGCGAGCAGCTTTTCCTTGAGGCCGCCAATGGGCAGGACCCGGCCACGCAAGGTCACTTCACCGGTCATGGCGACGTCCGGCCGCACGGCAATGCCCGTCAGCGTCGAGACGATCGAAGTGACCATTCCGACACCCGCGCTTGGGCCGTCCTTGGGCACTGCGCCTTCGGGCAGGTGGATATGGATGTTCTTGCGCCCGAAGATGCTCGGCTTGATACCATAAGCGGGCGCGCGGGCCTTCACGAAGGAAAAGGCCGCCTGCACGCTCTCATTCATCACGTCGCCCAGCTTGCCGGTGGTCCTGACCTCGCCCTTGCCCGGCGTGGTAACGCTTTCGATGGTGAGCAATTCGCCGCCGACCGAAGTCCAGGCAAGGCCCGTTACCGCGCCGACCTGCGCCTCTACTTCCGAAACGCCGTGCTTGAATTTCCGCACCCCGGCAAAATCGGCAAGATTTTCCGAAGTGATCGTGATGCTCTTGGCCTCGCCTTCGAGGATCTTGCGAAGACTCTTGCGCGCCAGCCGCGCAATGTCGCGCTCCAGCGTGCGCACGCCGGCCTCGCGGGTGTAATAACGGATGAGGTCGCGCAGCCCCTCTTCTGTCAGTTCGAACTCGCCGGTCTTCAGGCCATGCGCCTCCACCTGCTTGTCGAGCAGGTGGCGCTGGGCGATCTCGACCTTCTCGTCCTCGGTATAGCCTTCGAGCCGGATGATCTCCATCCGGTCGAGCAGCGGCTGCGGCAAGTCGAGGCTGTTCGCCGTGGTGACGAACATGATATCCGACAGGTCGATATCGAGTTCAAGGTAATGGTCCTGGAACTTGGAATTCTGCTCGGGGTCGAGAACTTCGAGCAGGGCCGAGGCCGGATCACCGCGGAAATCCTGCCCCAGCTTGTCGATCTCATCGAGAAGGAACAGCGGGTTCGAGGCGCCGGCCTTGCGCAGATTTTGCACGATCTTGCCCGGCAGCGAGCCGATATAGGTGCGCCGGTGACCGCGGATTTCGGCCTCGTCACGCACACCGCCCAGCGACTGGCGGATGAATTCGCGGCCCGTGGCGCGCGCAATCGACTTGCCAAGGCTGGTCTTGCCGACACCCGGAGGGCCGACCAGGCACAGAATCGGGCCCTTCAGCTTGTTGGTTCGCGCCTGCACGGCAAGATACTCGATGATCCGGTCCTTGACCTTGTCGAGCGCGTAGTGATCCTCGTCGAGCACGGCCTGCGCCTTGCCGATATCCTTCTTCAGGCGCGACTTCTTGCCCCAGGGCAGGCCGAGCAACACATCCAGGTAATTGCGCACCACGGTCGCCTCGGCGCTCATGGGCTGCATGCTCTTGAGCTTCTTGAGCTCGCTCTCGGCCTTGGCCCTGGCCTCCTTGGACAGCTTCGTCGTCTCGATCTTCTTCGCCAGTTCGGCGAGTTCGTCGAGATCTTCTCCGTCGCTGCCACCCAGTTCGGACTGGATCGCCTTCAACTGTTCGTTGAGGTAATATTCGCGCTGGGTCTTCTCCATCTGCCGCTTCACGCGGCCGCGGATCTTGCGCTCGACCTGGATCACCGAAAGCTCACCATCCATCACCGACAGCGCGATCTCCAGACGCTTTACCGGATCAGCCTCGCTCAGCATCTGCTGCTTGGTGGAAACCTTGGCAGCGATATTGGCGGCAATCGCATCGGCGAGCTGGCCCGCATCCTCGAGCTGGCCCAGCTCATCCTCGATGCCCTCGGGCAGCTTCTTGGAATGCTTGGCATAATCGGTGAAAAGCTTGCTCGACTGACGCATCAGCGCCTCGACCTCAGTGCCCGACGGCTCCAGCTCGTCGATCTGCTCGACCTGCGCCATGACATAGTCGCCCGCGATCCGCATTTCCTGCATTTCGGCGCGCGCCTTGCCCTCGACCAGCACGCGCACCGTGCCGTCGGGGAGCTTGAGCAACTGGATGACCTGCGCGATCACGCCAATGGTGAAGAGGTCTTCCGCACCCGGATCGTCACATGCATCGTCCAGTTGGGTGACGAGGAAGATGTCCTTGTCCCCTTCCATCGCGGCCTCGAGCGCAGCCACCGATTTTTCCCGTCCGACGAAGAGCGGAACGGTCATGTCGGGGAATACGACGATGTCGCGCAAGGGGAGAAGGGGGTAGGCGGTCATGTTGCGGTCCAGTTTTATTTCAGCCGGGTAAATCTACCCGTTAGTCTAGCGCAATATGGTGGCGCAGCGCGAACAAGCAATCCCGTTAACCGGCACAGGCGGGGAAAAGGGGGAGTGAGAGGCCAAACGGAAGGCGTCAGCCAATCCTGTAAGCGAGGGTCGTTATGTAGAAGCTTTCAACGGGGTTCCCATGCTCGTCGAGCGCCGGTTCGAAACGGCCGTAGTCTTCCAGCGCTCGGCAAGCGACTTCCTCAAAGGCTCGTTTGTTGTACTCGTTCAACACACGACAATTCGTCACCCGGCCTTCTGCTGAGATCAACAGAAATGTCACGAGTGTAGCCTGCCGCCCATCCCTGACCATGTTTACAGGGTATCGACGCTGAAGCTCTCTGGCCCACACCTTTATGTCCAGCGGCTTTGCACGGCGGGACAGCTTGCGTTGAACGTCTACGTCGAGTCCCCAATGTCCGACGAGATCGTCCGTACAAGCGCGCATCGCCTCCATCGGTCCTTGAAGGGAGCCGGTTCTGAAATACAGGTTATCGTAAAAAACGCCTTCGAGCAGAAATCCCGTGATTTCCTTCTCACGGGAATGACGGAGTTCCTCCTTCCCTTGGGGCACTTCCAAGGCTTGTGAACCAGTCAATTCAATTACGTCCGCGACGCTCGCAGTCTCAATATTTCCTACGAACACCAGTGCGCGACCGCCATCCGCCAGCTCAATAAACATAGGCGACTTGATCTGTGTTAGGGTGCCATCCGGCTCCCACATCGCGTAGACATCGCGCTGCTTGGAGCCAGAGTTGCGTCGCGGCATGCGAGTGGGTGTGTGCAGGAAGCTGAAGTCGGAAGACCCTGCAATGATTTCGTAGATGTGGGCTGGCCCATACTGGCGAAGATACAGGAATGCCTGCTTGCCATCATGCTCGTAAACGCGCCGCAATTCGCAGCTGTTTTCCGCATAGTTGACGTTCCAAGGCGAAGCTGGCTCCAGCTCGACGCGTTCGGCGTAGGCAGGCGATGCCGGGAACAAAGCCAAAGCAATGGCGGCCATTGCGGCCCTGATGAAACCCTTTTCCATGCCGCGAAGGCTACCCTGTCGCCCGGCAAGATCAACCCACGCACCAAGGCGCAAAGGGATCAATCCATAATCACCCCATGCCCGGCAGGTTGAATCCCGGTGGCAGGCCAAGCCCAGACTGCATCTTCTGCATTTCTTCGGCAGCGGCGCGGTCGGCCTTGTCGCGCGCATCGTTGAAGGCGGCAGTCACCAGATCTTCCAGCATCTGCTTTTCTTCCAGCACCATCAGGCTGTCGTCGATGGCAACGCTCTTGATGCGCCCCTTGGCGGTGGCGCGGATCGTCACCAGCCCGCCGCCGGACCTGCCCTCCACCTCGATAGTGTCGAGCTTGACCTGCGCCTCGCCCATCTGCTGCTGGATCTTTTCCGCCGCCGCTTGCGCGGCCTTCATCATCTCTTCCATGGATTGCATGGGGTTTCTCCTGAATGTTGTCTCTAGGCGCGATTGCGCCAATTTGCGCTTGAGCGGGCGCCCGCATCCTCTTCGATCAATTGCGCGTCGGGGAAGGCGGCAAAGGCCTTCTCCACCAGCGGGTGACGGCGCAGGCGCTCGGCCTCGGCGGCCTTGGCGGCTTCGGCACGTTCGACCAGGGTCGGTTGCACCCCTCCTGCGCCATGCTCGCCTTCACCCCTCTCCACCTGCCAGGGTTTGCCAGTGACCGTCTGCAGCGCCTGCCTGATCTCGGGCGCGATATTCTCGTCAAAGCCATCGGGCTGAGCGAAGACCAACCGTCCGGGCACAAGCTCGATCACCCGCACCTGCAGGCGCAGCTTGGTCGCCAGCGACATGGCGTTGGAAAGACTGGAATGGTCGATCCGGTCGACCAGCGCCGCCCAGTCGAGCGCAGCTGTCGGCGCGCCGCCAGCCCCCTCGCCGCCACCGCCAGCGCCAGCGCCAATCGCGCCACTTGCCGCCATGTCCTCCAGCTGCTTTGCCAGCTTTCCGGGATCGGGAAGGTCGGCGGCATGGAGCACCCGCAGCAGCGCCATTTGCGCGGCCACCAGCGGGTCGGGCGCAGCGCGCACCTCCTCGTAACCCTTGAGCAGCAATTGCCACAGGCGATGGACCTGGCCGGCTGACAGACGCTGCGCCCATTCGCCCAGACGCTGCCGCTCCTCGGCACTGGTGGCATCGGGCTCGGTTCGGCCAACCTGCGCCACGGCGATGCGGTGGGTCAGTTCCATCATGGCGCGCATCAACGCCAGCGGATCGACGCCGAGCGCATATTGCTGCTCAACCGAGGCCAGCAGCGCCTGCGGATCGCCTTCGAGCAGGTGTGAGAACAGGTCGGCGCGCGCGGTTCGGTCGGCAAGGCCGAGCATATCGCGCACGCGGTCCGCGGTGACTTTCGTGGCGCCACCGCCCGTTGCCTCACTCCCAGCATCCATATCGGCATGGGCGATCGCCTGGTCGAGGATCGACAGCCCGTCGCGCACGGACCCCTCAGCAGCGGCGGCGACCAGCGCCAGCGCCTCGTCCTCTGCCTCCACGCCTTCCTGGCGACAGATCGAGGCGTAATGGTCGCGCAGCAAATCGGCGGGAATACGCCGCAGGTCGAAACGCTGGGTGCGGCTGAGCACCGTGATCGGCACCTTTTCAACCTCGGTCGTGGCGAAGAGGAACTTCACATGGGCGGGCGGCTCTTCCAGTGTCTTCAGCAGGCCGTTCCACGCCTGCTTTGAAAGCATGTGCGCCTCGTCGATGATGTACATCTTGTAGCGCGCGCTGACCGCCGCATAGCGCACCGCCTCGATGATCTCGCGCACGTCGTCGATGCCGGTATGGCTGGCGGCGTCCATCTCGATCACGTCGATATGGCGTCCCTCGGCGATGGCCCGGCACGGCTCGCACACACCGCAGGGGTCGATCGTGGGGCCGCCCTGCCCGTCAGGCCCGATGCAATTGAGAGCCTTGGCCATCAGCCGCGCGGTCGAGGTCTTGCCCACCCCGCGCACGCCGGTCATCAGGAAGGCATGGGCCAGCCGCTCTCGCAGGATCGCATTGCCCAGCGTCTGCACCATCGGTTCCTGCCCGATAAGCTCGCTGAAGGTCTGTGGCCGGTATTTGCGCGCCAGCACGCGGTATGGCTGGCTAGCGACAGGTGCGGGTGCGGGTGCGGAGGGAGGAGTGGGTTCTTGCGCCAGCGGCTCGGCTGACGGCTCGTCTGCGGGCGTCCCGCCGAACAGCGCGCTCTGCCCCGCCGCCTCCAGCTCGGCGGCACTGGGCGGCGCGTCTTCCTCGACCCCGGCCTCCGGTTCGTCGCCGAAAATATCGCCTGAATCGGAACCTGAATCGATCATGTCGGACAAGGTAGGGCCTCGCCCGCCGCTTGTCATCGCATCAATGGAAAGAGAGTGGGGGCTGGGCTGGCACAGCCTCAAACAAAGGAGCCGGGCGACCCGCCGCAATTCACCTGGGCTGCTTCCTTCCGGACCTGACCCGGTGAGCGAACGCAAACGTCCACCCGACTCCCGAACGGGCATATGCCGCGAGATCAGGCAAAATTCAACCTTTGCCACGTATATTCAGCCGGAAAGGCTTGCAACGCCCCGGATGTTCATGCCTTGATGGAAAAAAATACCCATCGGGAGGATTGAATGAAGGCCATTGGCCAGATTGTGGCATGTTTCCTGGCTCTGGCTCCTGCAGCCTGGCCCGCAAATGCGCAGGACAGCATAGATTTCGGCGACGACACCTCGCAATGGGCCAATGATGGTGAATGCGACGATCCGCGGTTCCGGGGCGACGGGGCAAACAGCATCCTCCTCCCCGAAGACCGGATGCACGATGGCAGTGACTGCCGTGCTCTTTATGAAAACGGCGAAGTGCAATTGGTGATACCGGTTTCGCCGGACAGCAGTGGCCTCGACTTCGGCGACGACAGCAGCGAATGGGTGCTCGACGATGAATGCGACGATGCCCGCTTTGTCGGAGTGGGCATGGCCAATTCGCTCACCGTCGAGAATATCGGGCGCGATGCCAGCGATTGCCGTGCCATGTTCGCCGCCGGCTCGGTTCGCGTAAGCCGTTATTACAACCTCGAAGCGGCGATCGATTTCGGTGATGACGAGGGCAAATACGCGCTGAATGGCGAATGTGACGATGTCCGCTTTACCGGCGAATATGCGTCCGAAATGGTCTATATCACCGACGATATCGGTCACGATGCGAGCGATTGCCGTGAAGCATACAGAACCGGAGCGGCGATCTGGCAAGGCAATCTGGTTCAGCCCGCGACAGGGGTGAATGGCGAAGAGGACGATCTGGAAGAGTCCGGCCTGGCGATCTGAACGCCTGCCGGGTCGCCTTTCGATACTGGCTGTTACCGAAAATTGTCGGCGTAGGCCTGCAGCTTCAGCCGCTTGGGCGGCGCGGCATGAACCCTCGCCTCGATCCCGTGCTTTTCGGCATAGGCCAGCGCATCTTCGCAGCTGGCGAATTTGAGCTGCACCTGCTGCTGGGTGTCGCCGCTGCCCGCCCAGCCCATCAGCGGGTCGGGCCTCTTGGCCTCGGCAGGGGCGAAATCGAGCACCCACTGATCGACCAGGGCCTTACCGGACTGCATGGCGGATTTCGGCTGTTTATAAATACGGGCGAGCATGAGTGTTGCCTCTAATTCAGTCGGTGGCGTTTTTGAAAGCCTTTTTCGTTCGCAGGCTCGGCTTTTCGGCCCAGGGTTCTTCCGGCCAGCGATGCTTGGGGTAGCGCCCCTTCATGTCTTTGCACACGTCAGCCCAGCTGCCGCGCCAGAAACCGGGCAGGTCGCGGGTCGACTGGATCGGGCGTCCCGCCGGGCTGGTAAGCTTGAGCAGGAGCGGCGCATCCCCGATCATAGGGTGGCGTTCCAAACCGAAGACCGCCTGCACGCGCACCTCGACGCAAGGCGCATCGTCACCGGCATAGTCGATCGCGTGATGCGTCCCCGCCGGGCTGGCGAATTCGCGCGGCGCCCGCGCATCGAGCGCCTGTCGCTCGTCCCATGACAACAGGTTCAGCGCGGCTTCGGCATAGCGGCCTGACGACAGGTTGAGATCGCGCCTGCCCGCGAGCAGCGGGGTGAGCCATTCACAGGCACGCGCCTCCAGCACTCGAAGCGAAAGCGCCTCCACCCCGGCAAAGCGCGCCCGCGCCAGCAGCGCCGCGGGGAGCAGTTCCCCCAGCCTTTCGACAGCCTTTTCCACAAGGATTTCCGCCAGCGCCTGCGGGTCCGGATCCGGGTCAGGCCCGCTTGCAAGGATGATCGCCCCCAGCCGCCGTTCCCGCCGCGCCTCGACCCGCTTTTCGCTTTCATTCCAGCGGGCGGTGTGGCGCTCCTCGACAAGGTCATTCAGGTGGCGCTCGATGTCAGTGCGCGCAATTTCCACGGCCGAGGTGATGCGCGCGCCCTTGGCCTGCCCCTGCGCATCGGCGATCACCAGCCACTCGGCCCGCGCCAATGGCGAGGCAGGGTCGAGCCGGTATCCTCGCCCCCCGGCCGAGAGCCAGTGCTCACCGCCCGCATCGCGGCGACGGGCGATGAAATCGGGCCGGGCGCGAGCGAGGAAGAGCGCCGGGTCACGCCCATCATCGCCGCCATCTGACACAAGCTTTTCAGCCTGCCGTGCCCACCGGGCCGCCAGTTTGCGGGTAGCCTCTGCGCGGCCACCCCGCTCACCATTCCAGCGCTGCAGGCGCTGCGCCAGGTCCTCACCGCGGCCGCCCAGCCCACGCTCCTGCGTCAGCAGCACCAGCCTTGCCGCGCTTTCAGCCTGTGCATATTCGGCGCCCAGCAGGATCGCCGCCGCACCCACGGGATCGAGAGGCATGCTCGCGACCTTCCGTCCTCGCTGCGTGATCGCGCCCGAGGCATCAACCGCACCCAGTCTCTCCAGCCGATCGCGGGCGGCTGCCACGGCAGGTTCGGGCGGCGTATCGAGCCATTGCAGGCCAGCAGGATCGGCCACGCCCCACTTGGCCAGCGACAAGGCCAGCGGCGCAAGATCGGCATTGGCAATTTCTGGCGGGTCGAATTCCGGACGGCCCGCATGGCCCGCCTCCTCCCACAGGCGGTAGGCGACACCCGGCCCCTGCCGCGCTGCACGGCCCGCGCGCTGGGCGGAGGCGGCACGGCTGGCGATACGCGTGGCAAGGTGGGTGACGCCCGCCGCCACGTCGAACTCGGCGCGGCGCGAAAGACCTGAATCAACCACGACCGACACACCGTCGAGCGTGATCGAGGTTTCAGCAATACTGGTGGCGAGCACGATACGGCGGCGGCCCTCGGGGTCGCGGCGGATCGCGGCGCGCTGGTCAGCGGGCTGGACCTGACCGTGGAGCGGCAGGACCGGCACGCCCGGCAGGCGCGCCTCCAGCCGTTCGCGCACCCGCTCGATCTCGCCCACGCCCGGCAGGAAGGCGAGCAGGTCACCCACCTCCTCGCGCCATGCGGTCAGCACGGCGGAGGCCATCGCATCCTCGAGCCGTTTTTCGGGCGAGGAACCCAGATATCTGATTTCGAGCGGAAACGCCTTGCCCGCACTTTCGATAACCCGTGCGTTCTCCCCCAGCAAACGGCCAAAACGCGCGCCATCAATCGTCGCTGACATGACCAGCAAGCGCAGATCCTCGCGCAGCACGCTTTGCGTCTCCAGCGCCAGTGCGAGGCCAAGATCACTGTCGAGGTGCCGCTCATGCGCCTCGTCGAACAGCACGGCGGAAATGCCATCCAGTTCCTGATCGGCGAGGATGCGCGAAACGAAGATCGCTTCCGTCACCACGAGGATGCGCGTTGCCTTGCTGGTCTTGCTGTCGAGCCGGGTCAGGTAGCCGACTGTCTGCCCCGCCTCCTCGCCCAGCATCTGCGCCATGCGTTCGGCAGCGGCGCGCGCGGCGACGCGGCGGGGACTGAGCAGGATCACCTGGCCGGTGCACCATTCTTCGCCCAGCAGCGCAGGCGCGACCGCGGTGGTCTTGCCCGCGCCCGGCGGCGCAACCAGCACCGCGCCCGGCGCCTCTCGCAAACCGGCGAGCAGATCGGGCAGAACGGCATGGATGGGCAGATCGTTGGGCACGGATGCGCCCTACCCTACGCGCACGACCTCAGTAACCCCGCGACACCGCGAACTGCGCCGCCTCGCACATCGCTGCGCGGGCCGAAATATCGGGGAAGATCGACAGCGCGTCACAGGCACGGTCGGCGAAATGGCGCGCCCTCGCCCGCGTATCGGCAACCGCTCCGTGTCGGTTAATCAGCGTGACCGCATGGGCGAGGTCCTCGTCCGAATTGGCGAAGCCTGCCACGGCGTCACGCCAGAAGCGTCGCTCTTCCTCGTCGCCGCGGGCAAAGGCGAGAATCACCGGCAGCGTCATCTTGCCCTCGCGGAAATCGTCGCCGCGATCCTTGCCCATTTCCGCAGCATCGGAATCATAGTCGATCGCATCGTCGACGAGCTGAAACGCGATGCCCAGATTGCGGCCATATTCGTCGAGTGCGCGCTCTTCTGCCTCGCTGCGTTCGGCGACCACGGCGGAAATGCGGCTGGCGGCGGCGAACAGGGCGGCAGTCTTGGCCCCGATTATTCGGAGGTAGCGTTCCTCGCTGGTCTCGATCCGGCGCTGGCTGACGAGCTGGTCAACCTCTCCCTGCGCGATGATCGCGCTGGCGCCCGAGAGGATCTTGAGCACTTTCAGGCTGCCATCCTCAACCATCAGCTCGAATGCACGGCTGAAGAGGAAATCGCCTACCAGCACGGTGGCCGGATTGCCGTAGATCATGTTCGCAGCCTGCTTGCCTCGCCGCGTCTCCGACCCGTCGACCACGTCGTCATGCAGCAAAGTCGCGGTGTGGATGAACTCGACCGCAGCGGCGAGCAGGTGATGGCGAGTGCCCTGATAGCCGACCAGCTCTGCCCCCGCCAGCGTGAGCATGGGCCGCATGCGCTTGCCACCGCCCGCGATAAGGTGACCGGCCAGCGCCGGGATGAGCGGAATTTCGCTCTGCATGCGATCCAGAATAACCTGGTTCACCGCGTTCATTGCAGTGGCCGTGAGCGAGAGAATTGCATCGAGGCTGGGAGGCGGAGATGGCGACCCGCGTTTGATAGAGACAATATCGGCTGACATGATCACGATTTCATGGGGAAAGGGCGAAAGGTTGGCAAGCGCGCAATTGCTGCTAGCTACGGGGCATGGCAGGCGCATGGTAAGATTTTCCGGCCGCTGAAGCGAAGGAAGCGATGAGCCAAGAACCGCAACTAGACCCGGTGCTCGCCACCTATCGCAAGAGCATCGATAATATCGATGCCGCGCTGATCCACATGCTCGCCGAGCGATTCCGGATCACGAAGATGGTGGGCGATTACAAGGCGACGCACGAACTTTCTCCTGCTGACCCGGCCCGCGAACGCGAGCAGATCGGCAGGCTGCGCGCACTTGCCCTGGAGGCCGATCTCGACCCGGAATTTTCCGAGAAATTCATTCGCTTCGTCATCGAAGAAGTGATCCGGCATCACCGACTGGCGCAGAACGGCTAGGTTCCATTCAAGGGCCGCCTGGCCCTAGGCGCGCGGGAGGCTGAGCCTGGCCAGCAGGCCGCCCAGATCCTCGCTCTCGGCCAAGTCCACGCTGCCGCCATAGATCTCCGCCACGTCGCGCACGATCGCCAGGCCGAGCCCGGTGCCCGGTTTCTCGGTATCGAGCCGCGCCCCACGGGCGAAGATCGCGCTGCGATCGGACGCCGGAATCCCCGCGCCGTCATCCTCGATCCATGTCACGCATTGCGCCTGTTCAGGCTCGGCATCGACGGTAATGAAAACGCTGCCACCACCGTATTTGGCCGCATTCTCGATCAGATTGCCGAGCAATTCCTCGAGATCCTGCCGTTCGACGGCGACCTGCGCTTCGTGGGAACCGGTAAAATCGAAACGCACTTCGGGATAGAGCCTGCTCACCGCCCGCTCCACCGCCTCGGCCACGGACAGAATCGGGCACCGCGCCAGGCCAATGGCGCGGCGGCCGGCAGCGCGGGCACGGGCGAGATGGTGGTCCACCTGCCGGCGCATCACCGTCGATTCGCGCAAGACCGTGGAATCAAGGTCCGCGGCATGAGCGCTCGCGGCATTGGTAAGCACGGTCAGCGGCGTCTTGAGCGCATGGGCGAGATTGCCAGCATGGGTGCGCGCTTCCTCGGCCTGACGTTGCGAATGGGCGAGCAGCGCGTTCAATTCCTCCACCATGGGCTGAACTTCCAGCGGCAGCGGCTCGGTGACGCGATTGGCACCGCTCGAACGGATGCGGGCGATGGCCCGGCGGATTCGCCGGAGCGGCCCGAGCCCGTACCAGGTCTGCGCCATGGCCATCAGGAACAAGCCGATGCCCAGGACCGCGAAGCTCCAGCCGAGAATGGCACGGATATTGGCGCGCTGCGCATCGATTTCCTCGCGGCTGCCCGCGACCACGAACTGCCATTTCGTGTCGCTTCCGGGCAATTGCACGGTACGCTGGGCCAGCCGCAACCGCTCGCCCGGAAATTGTTCGGAATTATAGAATACCGGTTCTGCCGCTTCGATCTCGTCACGAATGTCGAGCGTACGATCCCACAAGGAACGCGAAGGGAAAGGCGCAAAATCCCCGCCTTCGATCTGCCAGTAGAGCCCGCTATTGGGTTCGAGGAAACGCTGATCGCCCAATGCGCGGTTGAAATAGATCTCGCCAAAGGGGTCCAGCTCAGCCGAGGCAAGCATGGCATTGAGCGAATATTCGAGCTGTTCGTCGAACTGGCGCGAAACGAGATTGTCGAGCGCGCGGTCCAATGCGATTCCGCCGACCAGCAGCAGGATGGTTATCCACCCGGCGGCGATCAGCATCATGCGACTGGCCAGGCTGCCAGTATGCGGGACGGTGGCGTTATCCTGCAATTCCGTCAGCTCCGCACCCGCGATCATATCGGGCACGGACGCGGAACGATCCGTCGCCGCCGACGCGTTGGGCACGTCAGTCGCGGGGCGGTTCGTCGGGGTCGTCGAGGCTGTAACCGAGGCCACGGATAGTGGTTATAACATGGGCACCCAGCTTCTTGCGAATGCGGGTGACGAAAACCTCGATCGTGTTGGAATCACGGTCGAAGTCCTGATCGTAAATATGCTCGATCAGTTCGGTGCGGCTGACCACCTTGCCCTTGTGATGCATGAGATAGGACAACAGCTTGTATTCCTGCGCGGTCATCTTGACCGGCTCTCCGGCCTTGGTGACGCGGCCCGAGCGTGTATCCAGCCGCACGTCGCCCGCAGTCAGTTCAGAACTGACATTGCCCGAGGCGCGGCGGATCAGCGCCCGCAGCCGGGCAATCAGTTCCTCCGTCTGGAACGGCTTGGCGAGATAATCGTCAGCGCCTGCATCGAGACCGGCCACCTTGTCCGACCATGAGTCACGTGCGGTCAGCACCAGGACGGGGAACTTGCGCCCTTCCTTGCGCCACATGCCCAGCACGGTCAGGCCATCGATTTCGGGCAGACCAAGGTCCAGAACCACCGCGTCATATTCCTCGGTGGAGCCAAGGAAATGACCATCCTCGCCATCGGTCGACAGATCGACCGCATAGCCGTTTTGTTCGAGTGTTGTCTTCAATTGCTGGCCGAGGGTGGGTTCATCCTCGACGATCAGGATTCGCATAGACCTCTTCCCCTCAATGGCGCGCGCTTCATGCGTGTGTGCATCAAACGCGTCAACCTCGTGACCGTTTCCAAGAGGGGACTAACGCCGGACCCGGATGACGCGCGCGGTCTGCGCGTCGACATCGACCCAGACCATCCTGCCCTCATCCATGAACTTCAGGCGATAGACCTGCGCGGCACCGTCAAATTCGAACCCGATATATTCGTGGCCACGCATCTGCGGCACGACACGGCGCTCAATCTCGCGCGATTCCAGCTGGCGCCCGGCCCGCAGTTCCGCCCGCGCGCTTTCCTGATCGCGGCGCTCGGACTGGCGGCGTGTCGGCTGAGAGCGTAGCGCTTGGGCGCGCTGATTATTGCCCGCATCCTGTCCGCGCCGTTCCTTGCCCTCCGACTGTGCGATCGCTGCACCTTCGGGCAGGACGCTGGCGGTGAGTGCGCCTGCAAGCATCGCAAAGGCGAAAAGAGGGGTGGCATAACGGCGCATCGTGCCGGTGTGCCTAGACCCGATGCATTGAACAAGGTGTGAATGTGGCTTTCATCCAGCGTCTTGGATGCTGCAGTGCACAACAGTGGCATTAATGTCGCAGTTTAAGGTGCGGAACGGCGATCAGCGGGTCATCTCGTAGGTCACGCTCACCGTTACCCCCGTTTCGACCTGACCGGGACGTACCGGCACCGATCCCGCCCGCGCCTCCTGCACATCCATGGTTACCGGCATGGGGCGACCAGCCGACACGCTCTCGCTGATTTCGAGCAGGCGAATGTCCGAATATCCCGCACCCTGCGCCATGCCCAGCGCCCGCTCTCGCGCGCTTTCCAGCGCCACCGCGCGAGCCTGTGCCTGCGCTGGCTCCGGGTTGTCGATTGACCACGCAATCCCGCCAATATCGGTCGCGCCTGCGGACACCAGTTCATCGAGCACCTGCCCGGTTCGGTCGATGTCGCGCAATTTCACGGATACTCGGTTGGCAACGCGATAGCCGGTGAACATCTGCTGCTGCGTTGCCTGGTCGTAATCGTATTGCGGATAAAGCGAGACACCGCTGGTCTGGATGTCGCTGCTCTCGACGCCAAGTGCTTCCAGTCGATCGATCACATTGCTCATCGCGTCCGAGTTCTGGCGCAGGGATTCCACTGCCGTGCGCGCCAGCGTCGTCACGCCTGCACTGACCGTGGCGATATCGGGCTCTGCGGCGACGCTCTCGCTCACCGTCAGCGCGATCACGGGGCCTTGCGAGGTGACCTTAACCTCCGCGGCAGCAGGCGTGGCGACCAGGCCAATGGCTATCATCGGGGCGGTAATCAGATTGAATCGGCGTAACATCGTGGGTCTCCCGGAATAATCATGCGCGGCTAGTGCGCTCTTGTCGCAAACGGTGCAGCAGGCGAAGCTGTTCCTTGCCAGCATCACGCCTGCGTCCTACCTCGCGCGCCGACATGGCCGAACCCCCAATCCTCTCGCTCGAAAACATGGCGCTCCAGCAGGGCGGGCGCTGGCTGTTCGGCGGTCCTGAAGCTGGCGGCGGGCTGGACCTGCATATCGGCCCGCGCGACCATCTGGCGCTGATCGGCCGCAATGGCGCCGGCAAGACCACTCTGCTCAGGATCATCGCCGACCTGCTCGAGCCCGACCGGGGCGTGCGCAAAACGCGCCCCGGCACCAATATCGTTCTGCTTGAACAGGACCCGGACCTGTCGTCCTTCGCCACGCTGATGGACTTCGCGCTTTCGGGCAGCAATGCGCCGCAAGTGCACGAAGTGGAAGCGATTGCCGGGCAGCTTGGCATCGACATGACGATTGAGGCGGCCAGCGCCAGCGGCGGCGAGAGGCGGCGCGCGGCCATCGCCCGGTCGCTGGCAATGGAACCAGATCTGCTGCTGCTGGACGAGCCGACAAACCATCTCGACCTGGCCGCGATCGACTGGCTGGAGGGCTGGCTGGGTCGCTACAAGGGCGCCTTCATCGCCATTAGCCACGACCGGACCTTCCTCAAACGGCTGACCAGCGCGACCCTGTGGCTCGACCGAGGTGGACTGAGGCGCAAGGAGGTCGGTTTCGGCGGCTACGAAGCCTGGGAAGAGCAGGTCTATGCCGAGGAAGCCCGCGCGGCGCACAAGCTCGATGCGAAGCTGAAGATCGAGGCGCACTGGCTTGAACGCGGGGTCACCGCGCGGCGCAAGCGCAATATGGGCCGGCTCGAAAAGCTGTGGCAAATGCGCGAGGCCCGCGCGAGCATGATCAGCCCGGAGGGCACGGCCAAGCTCAAGCTGGCAAGCGACGCCGATTTCAAGAGCAAGTCGGTGATCGTGGCCGAAAACATCGCCAAAGCCTATGGCGCCGGAGAAAACAGGCGCGAAATCATAAAGCCGTTCAGTCTGCGCATCCAGCGCGGCGACCGCATCGGCATCGTCGGTGCAAATGGCGCGGGCAAGACGACGCTGCTGAAAATGCTGACGAAGGAAATCGAGCCGGATAGCGGCACGGTTGAACATGCGCGAACCCTGTCAGGCGTGATGGTGGACCAGCAGCGCACGCTGCTCGATCCGCAAAAGACCGTTCGGGACATTCTGGCAGAGGGCGGCGACTGGATCGACGTGCGGGGACACCGCAAGCATGTGCAGGCCTACCTCAAGGACTTCCTCTTCGACCCCTCGCTGATCGAGGCAAAGATCGGCACATTCTCAGGCGGGGAGCGCAGCCGCCTGCTGCTGGCGCGCGAATTTGCCCGCACTTCCAATCTGCTGGTGCTGGACGAACCGACCAATGATCTCGACCTCGAAACGCTCGATCTGCTGCAGGAGGTGATCGCCGATTATGAGGGGACGGTGCTGATCGTCAGCCATGACCGCGACTTTCTCGACCGCACCGTGACGATCACGCTCGGTCTCGACGGCACCGGCACGGTGGACGTGATCGCGGGCGGCTATGAGGATTGGCAGGCCAAGCGAAAACAGCAGCGCACCAGACCGGACCCCAAGGGGACACAGAAGGGCACAGCGGCACCCAAGCCTGCCCCTGCGCCGCCCCAAGAACCGACGAGGCCGACCAAGCTGAGCTACAAGGACCAGCGAGATTACGAGAAACTGCCCGATCGCATCGCTGAACTCGATGGTCTGATCATGCGCGGCGAGGCGGCGCTTGCCGATCCCGACCTCTATGCCCGCGACCCGGACAAGTTCACGCGCATCTCCAAGAGCCTCGACCTGGCACGAAGCGAGAAGGATGCGGCAGAAGAGCGCTGGCTGGAACTGGCAGAAATGGTCGAAGCGGCGCAATGACCCCGCATCACGGCGGCTGATTTTACCCGATCCGGTAAAATTCGGCGACCCGGTCCAGCGCCAGCTTGAGCACCAGCTTGCCGCTGCGCGCAGGCCATGACAGCGCCTTTTCCGCCATCGGCAGCGTCTCGCCCGCACAGACCACGCGCCACAGGATGTCGGCCAGCCCTTTGCCCGCCGCCGCCAGCGCCCCATCGAAACGCGCTCGCGCGGCGATCTGGCGCTCCGTCGGGGTGAGGCCCTGATCGCCGCCGCCTCCCCTCACCCGCACCGCGTCCCAGCGCATCGTGACGCTGGGGCCGAGCTGGGCGCGCTCGTAATCAGCGCGCAACCGTTCGCCGGCATCGAAAAGCCGGTCTTCGAGGTGGCCATGTGCATGAAGCCAGCCCAGCGGGCTCTCGGCAAGATTGACGGTGACCGAGCGGCGACGGCGCCCCACTCCACCGCTACGGCGCGGCCCCTCTGGCGTGAGTTCGCGTTCGACCAGTTCGCGCTGCATGATTTTCTCCCCAACAGATGAATGAAGCGCGCCTTGCATCAATTGGTGTTTTGTAGGAAAACAGATTTACCAAATTGGTTATCAATCGAGTATCGAGCATGATCAATCGCATCCGCGCCATTCGCAAACAGAAGGGCATGACCCTGGCCGAGGTCGCCGCCGCCTGCCAACCACCCACCACCGCGCAGACAATCGGTCGGCTCGAGACGGGGATGCGCAATCTCTCGCTCGACTGGATGAATCGCATCGGTGCCGCGCTCGGCGTCGACCCCCAAGCGCTGGTGAAGGGCGACGACGCGCCCGTTCCGCAGGTGGTGGCGCGGCTGACCGAGCACGGGGCCGAACCGCTGACCGCACCGCGCGATGCGATCCTGCCCAGCGAGCTGGTGGATGGAGAGGCGCTGGTGTGCCTCACCATTGAGGCGCCGCAGGGCGAGTATCGCAATGGCGATCAGCTGTGGATGCGCCGCATCGCGCCCGAGGAGGCGGGCCGCCATATCAATCGAGACATCCTCGCCCCACGCAGCGGCGGGCGCTTCGCCTTTGGCCGGATGATCGACCGGCAGGGCAGTCTGATCGGCTTGCTGCCGCCCGGCGCGGGCCAGCGGCAGATCGTGATCGATGGCCCGGCCTGGCTGGCCGTGGCCGAGATGCTCGTTCGCAAATTGTAGTCCGTCAGGCCTCGCCGCGGGCCTTCTTCTCCTGCTTCTCCACCGCACCTTCGCGCGGAACGAAACTGTCCGAATTGACGCCCAGCCAGATCAGGATCGGCGCCGCCATATACACAGAGGAATAGGTGCCCACGAAGATGCCAAGCGTGATCGCGGCGGTCAGCCCGAACAGGCTGGCAGGGCCGATCAACAGCAGCGGGACAAGCGCGACGAGGAGCGTAAGCGAGGTCATGACCGTGCGCGCCAACGTCTCGTTCACCGACAGGTCGAGAAGCTCGGGAACTTCCATCTTGCGATACTTCTTCAAATTCTCGCGGATGCGGTCATAAACGACGATCGTGTCGTTCAGCGAATACCCGATGATGGCCAGGATCGCGGCAATGATCTGCAGGCTGAATTCCAGCTGCAAAAGCGCGAACATCCCCAGCGTTAGTGACACGTCGTGGAACAGCGCAAACAAGGCGCCGACGCCGAACTGCCATTCAAACCGGATCCAGATATAGATCGCGATCGCCAGCATGGCGAATAACAGCGCCATCAGCGCGGTCTGGCGAAACTCGCCCGCGACCTTGCCCGAAACCGTCTCGTTGGCGTCCTGCCGGACATCGGGGAACTGCCCCTGAATCGCGGAGACGACTTGATCGCCAATCCGGGCTGCGGCACCGGGCTGGTCCTCGGTCCCGTCAGGCAGGCGCACGCGGATCGACACGGAATTCGGATCGCCGAAGCGCTGGATCGTCGGCTCACCATAACCAAGCGAGCCGATCTGATCGCGTAAGCTGGCGATCGGCGCTTCCTCGCGGTCGGTGAAGGTGACGCGCACCTCCTGCCCACCGGCGAAGTCGACGCCGTAATTGAGGCCCTGCGTGAAAACCAGCGCCCAGCTGGCCACGATCAGCAGGCAGCTGATGATGTAGAAGGGCAAGCGCCACTTCAGGAACTTGATGTTGGTGTCCTCGGGGACAAGCTTGAGCAGTCGCATTTTCCTGTCCTCCCGTCAGATCGTCAAATCGTTGGGCCGCGCCTTGCGCAGCCATCCTGCCACCCACATCCGGGTCAGCGTGACGCCGGTGAATACGGAGGTGAACAGGCCGATGATCAGCACCACGGCAAAGCCGCGTACCGGACCAGAGCCGAACAGGAATAGCAGCACACCAGCAATGAAATTGGTGATGTTCGCGTCATAGATGGCGCGGCTGGCCTCCCGATAGCCATTCTCGACCGCAGCAATCACCCGCCTGCCCTTCTTACGCTCCTCGCGAATACGCTCGTAGATCAGCACGTTGGCGTCCACCGCCGCACCAATGGTCAGCACGAAACCGGCAATGCCCGGCAGCGTCAGCGTGGTGTTCATCACCGCCATGATGCCAAGGATCATCAGCACGTTCAGCACCAGAGCAACGGTCGCATAGATGCCGAAGCGGCCATATGTGGAGACCATCAGCAGCACGACCAGCGCAGAGCCAATGGACATGGCGAGAATGCCTGCGCGGATCGAATCGGCGCCAAGGTCCGGGCCGACCGTGCGCTCTTCAATCACGGTAAGGTCCACCGGCAGCGCACCCGATCGCAGCGAAATGGCAAGGTTGTTTGCGGTATCGACGGTGAAACCGCCCGAGATCTGCGATGTGCCGCCCAGGATCGGTTCACGGATGACCGGGGCGGAAAGCACCTCCCCGTCAAGAATGATGGCAAAGCGCTGGCCGACATTCTCGGTGGTGATGCGCGCCCAGCGCGCCGCGCCTTGCGAATCAAGGGTGATATTGACCACCGGCTCGTTCGTCTGTCCGTCAAAGCTCTGCGTTGCGTCGGTCAACGAATCACCGCGCAGACCGCCCAGCCGCTTCACTGCAAGGACCGCACCTTCATAGTCGCTGCCCGGCGCCCCGAAGACGAGTTCGCTGCCCGGCCTGGCAATGCCCTGCTCGATATCGGTCTGCAGCGCCTGCGTATCGAGCATCTTGAATTCCAGCTCGGCAGTCTGTCCGAGCAGGTCCTTGAGCGCCTGGGGATCGTCGAGGCCCGGCACCTGCACGACGATGCGGGTATCGCCCTGGCGGATAATGGTCGGCTCGCGCGTGCCCAGGCTATCGATACGGCGGCGCACGACTTCGGTGGCCGAGTCCATCGCATTGGTCACCGCAACGTCGAGTCCAGCCTCGGTCTGTGTAAGGACAAAGCGGCTGCCGTCGATCACCTCGATGGTCCAGTCGCGCTGGCCGGTAAGCCCGGCGCCCTGCGTCAGCGGTTCGAGCGTGTCGCGCGCGGCATCGACCTGGCCCGGATCCTCGAGAAGAAAGCTGATGCGGTTTCCGGCCGTCGACATGTTGCCGATGCGAATGCGCGGATCGGCATCGCGCAAGGCGTCGCGCGCGGCCTCCTCCATCGTTTCGAGCCGCTGGCGGGCGACCTGATCGCGCTGCGCCTCGAGCAGGATGTGGCTGCCACCGGCAAGGTCGAGACCGAGATTGACAGTCGGGTCGGGCAGGCCGGAGGGCCAGCGCACATTCGAGAGCGAGGACAGCGAGGGCAGCGCGCACACCACCAGCAAGAGCGTGAAGCCCCATAGCATGATGCGCCGGGAGAGCGGGAAATCGAGCATTGCGGGTTACGGGCTTTCGCGCAGGTCAGTCGTTGGCGGGCTTGCCGCCCGGCGGCACGATGTCGCCAATCATCGATTTGACCACCTTGACCTTCACACCCTGGGCGATCTCGACATCGGCATATTCGTCATCGGTTCGGGTGACCTTGCCGACAATGCCGCTGGAGGTAACGATCTGGTCGCCCTTCTTGATTCCGGAGATCTTGGTCTGATGCTCCTTCTGGCGGCGCATCTGCGGGCGGATGATCAGAAACCAGAAGATAGCGACCATGCCGATGATCGGCAGGAACTGCACCCAACCCGGAGCGGTTCCGGCTCCGGCGGCGGCGAGGAAATCAAGCATGGTTTCGGTCCATCAGGAAAACGTAAGGAACAGGTGGGGGATCGGGAAGGGTCGCAGCGCGGGAAAATCCCGGCGACAAAGGCCTCTCCCGGCCCGTGGGCGCCAGCGCCTAGCAGCATTGCATGGCCCACGCAATCGAGGCGGCGAGGCGAGGAGTCCATAGAAGCGTTCCATGGCAGCTTGTCATTAGCGGATCGCCTGCCTATAGGCGCGGCCTCCACTGGTAACGGGACGTAGCGCAGCCTGGTAGCGCACCATACTGGGGGTGTGGGGGTCGCTGGTTCGAATCCAGTCGTCCCGACCAGTGGAAAGCCCTCACCCGCCATCGCGCCCAGTTCAGCTTCCAATGATGCAGCATTAAAGCGCTGCGCACCATAAACATTGCGCACCGGGCTAAATTACCTTTCCTACATAACCTGATTGGCACACCGGCAACGTCGTAGTCACGATTCCGGATACCGCCTCATGCCCATCCTCGAAACGCTCATCGGCCCGCTCACAGCGATCATCGACAAGATCATCCCTGACAAGGAGGCGCGCGCGAAGGCCAAGCTCGAACTGCTCAAGCTCGAAGGCACGCAGGAGCTGCAATTGATAGAGACGCAGATGGCAGCAATCCTGGCAGAGGCCAATTCGCGCGATCCGTGGACCAGCCGCGCCCGGCCCAGCTTCTTATACGTGATGTATGTGATGATCCTCTTCGCGCTGCCAATGGGCATTCTGGCAGCCTTTGAACCCGATGCAGCCCGCGACATCGGCGCAGGCATGAACGCCTATCTGGGTGGCCTGCCCGAACCGCTCTACGCGCTCTTCGGCACAGGCTATCTCGGCTACACCGCAGCGCGGCAATGGGGGAAGGTCAAGGGCGTCGACAAATAGGCGCCCGCCCCGATTTCGCCCGACGCTTGGCAATCCGTCAACGCCGGGCTAGTCGGGAAGCATGACCGATATTGTCTATGTCCTAAACGGCCCCAACCTCAACCTGCTGGGCCTGCGTGAGCCGGAAATCTACGGCTCCGACACGCTGGACGACATCGCCGCGCGTCTGGAAGACCGTGGCCAGAAACTGGGCCTCTCCATCGAGATGCGCCAGTCCAATCACGAAGGCCATCTGTGCGACTGGATTCACGAGGCGCAGGGCGAAGGTGCAAAGGCCGTTCTGCTCAATGCAGGTGCGCTCACCCATACCAGCCTGGCGCTCTATGACGCGATCCGCGCGGTCAAGGTGCCGGTGATCGAGGTGCATATCTCCAACCCCGCGGCGCGCGAAGACTATCGCCACAAGAGCTATGTCGGCATGGCTGCCAGGGGCACGATTGCGGGGCTAGGCACCTATGGATACGAGCTCGCGCTGGAAGCAGCCGCAAGGCTCTAGCGCCCTCAGGTCAAGCGTCCCAAGGCTTGCCTATCGGTCTTTCGGCTTCTAGCTGGCTGTCTAATCGAATTAATCCGCCAGGGGGTTGCATGGCAGAAACAAAAGGCTCTTCACCGCGCAAGAGCAGCAGCATGAGTGTCGACACCGCTTTGGTGCGCGAACTCGCCGAATTGCTGGACCAGTCTGATCTTAGCGAGATCGAAGTCGCGGACGGTGAGCGCACCATTCGTGTGGCGCGCAATGTGGGTGGCGTACCCTTCGCCCCCGCGCCCGTTGCCGCGCCTGCCGCCATTGCCGCCCCTGCCCCTGCCGCCACTCCGGCCGAGGTCTCGCCTGCCGCGGACCATGCTGACGCGGTCAAATCGCCCATGGTCGGCACTGCTTATCTTTGCCCCGAACCCGGCGCCAACAGCTTTGTTGCCATCGGCGACACGGTGAAGACAGGCGACACGATCCTGATTGTCGAGGCCATGAAAGTGATGAACCCGATCACCGCACCGCGCGAGGGCAAGCTTACGCAGGTGCTGGTCGGCAATGCCGAACCGGTCGAGTTCGGCCAGCCGCTCTTCGTGATCGGCTGAGCGGTTATACCATGGCTATTTCGCGTATCCTGATCGCCAATCGTGGCGAGATTGCGCTCCGCATCCACCGCGCCGCGCATGAAATGGGGATCGAGACGGTGGCGGTCCACTCCACCGCCGATGCCGAGGCCATGCATGTGCGCCTCGCCGACCATGCCGTGTGCATCGGGCCGCCGAACGCCAAGGACAGCTATCTCAACACCGCCGCGATCATCTCTGCGGCGGAGATTACCGGCGCCGACGCCATTCATCCGGGCTACGGCTTCCTGTCCGAAAATGCCCGCTTCGCCGAAATCGTCGAGGCGCACGACATCGCCTGGATCGGTCCGAAGCCCGAACATATCCGCACGATGGGTGACAAGGTCGCGGCCAAGAAGACCGCCGGCGTATTGGGCCTGCCGCTGGTCCCGGGTTCGGAAGGTGCAATTTCGGACTTTGACGAGATGCGCCGAATTGCCGAGGAGATCGGCTATCCCGTGATCGCCAAGGCTGCAGCTGGCGGCGGTGGACGCGGGATGCAGGTGATCCCTGACGCGGATTCGATGGAGCCACTGGTGAAGCGGGCCATGTCCGAGGCCAGCGCCGCCTTTGGCGACGACACCATGTATCTGGAAAAATATCTCGGAAATCCGCGCCATATCGAATTCCAGGTGTTCGGCGACGGCAAGGGCAATGCGATCCATCTGGGCGAGCGCGACTGCTCGTTGCAGCGCCGCCATCAGAAGGTGCTGGAAGAGGCGCCCTCGCCCGTCATCACGCCCGAAGAGCGTCGACGCATGGGCGGCATCGTGGCCAAGGCGATGGCCGACATGGCCTATCGCGGCGCGGGCACGATCGAATTCCTGTGGGAAGACGGCGAATTCTACTTCATCGAGATGAACACCCGCCTGCAGGTCGAACATCCGGTGACCGAGATGATCACCGGCGTGGATCTGGTGCGTGAACAGATCCGCATCGCCGACGGCAAGGCGCTGTCGGTGAAGCAGGAGGAACTGGTGTTCTCCGGCCATGCGATCGAGTGCCGGATCAATGCCGAGAATGCCTTCACCTTCATGCCATCGCCCGGCAAGGTAACCGCCTATCACCCGGCTGGCGGCATGCATGTTCGTGTCGATTCAGGGCTTTATGCCGGTTACACGATCCCGCCCTATTACGATTCCATGATCGCCAAGCTGATCGTCTATGGCCGCACGCGCGAAGGCTGCATCATGCGGCTGAAACGCGCGTTGGAGGAAATGGTGGTCGAGGGTGTTGAAACCTCGATCCCCCTGCATGCTGAGCTGATCAAGCAGGCCGACATCCTCAACGGCGACTATACGATCAAATGGCTGGAAGAGTGGCTTAAAGAGCGGGCTGGCTGAGCCGGAAATCGACCTTCGCCTTGCGCAGCCGCGCTTCCCGCATCACATTGGCCGCATGGCTAAACCGACATTCTCGCTTCTCGATCTCGTCCCTGTCCTGGAGGGCGGCTCAATCTCCGGCGCGCTGGCGAATGCCGCCGACCTTGCAAGTCATACCGAGGCGTTGGGATTTTCGCGCTACTGGGTGGCCGAACATCACGGCATGCCTGCCATCGGCGGGGCTGCAACCTCGGTCGTTCTCGCCCATATCGGCGCACATACGAAGTCGATCCGGATCGGCTCTGGCGGGGTCATGCTGCCCAACCACACCCCGCTGCAGATTGCTGAACAATTCGGCACGCTCGACGCGCTCTATCCGGGGCGCATAGACCTCGGGCTGGGACGCGCGCCGGGCTCTGACCGACTGGTTTCGCAGGCCCTGCATAATGGCGATGCCAGCGCGTTTCCGCAGCAGGTCCTGGCGTTGCAGGGATATTTCGCCGGCGATCCGCGCATGGGCTTCACCGCAGTTCCCGGAGCAGGCGCTGCGCCGGAAATCTGGATTCTGGGATCGAGCACCTATGGCGCGCAGCTCGCTGCCGCTCTCGGCCTGCCCTACGGCTTCGCCTCGCACTTCGCGCCCGCCATGCTGGACGAGGCGATCGCCACCTATCGCCGCCTGTTCAAGCCTTCTGCCGTCCTTGATCGACCGCATGTAATGGTCGGCTGCAATGTGTTTGCGGCCGATACGAAGGAAGAGGCGCGTGTGATCGCCAGTTCGCAGCAACAGCAATTCGTTGCCTTGCGAACGGGGCAGCAGCCCGCGCGATTGCCTGCACCGCAAGAGGGATATTACGAGGGCCTGCCGGACAAATTGCGGCACATGCTCGACAAGATCATGAGCTGTTCGGCGATCGGCACGCGCGAGGATACCAGCACCGCCTTGGCCGCATTGATAGAGCGTACCGGGGCCGACGAGATCATCATCAGCGGCCAGATTTATGACCACGCGGCCCGCCGCCGCAGCTTTGCCATCGCTGCCGAGGCGATGGAGGCGCTGGCGCTGGCGAAGGTGTAGCAGCGCTGGCTCTATGCAGGTGTCTGCTAACGACCCAATTGCGGACGTCAATTTGGCCTCGTAGAGTCACCGAACTGGGAAGTGGAAGGGGTGCTCGTGTCACACGAAAATGCTCGTATTCTGGCCACCATGGTCGGAGCGATTGTCCCGCTTATGCTTTTCGCTGGCATCCTCTTTGCTCTAAACGGAACAAGAGATGGCGCAGCTTTGGTAGCGCTCACGATAATCAGCGCTGCCGCGCTTATAATTCTCGGCCAAATCGCGTTCACGGCGATGGCCGTTTTCTGGCGCTGCTCTCATTGCGAACAAAGATACTTCCAGCACTTCATGCCTTACTGGCCGCTATCGCGAAGCTGCGCCAACTGTTGTCAGGCGGATTGAGCGTATCGAAAGCTCACTAGGGGGCGACCGCTTTCCACCCCAATAGCAGACCTGGCCCCTAATCCAGCGGCACGCCCGGAAGGTGCTTTGACGTGCGGATTGTCAGCGAGGTCTTCACGCTCGCCACATTGGGAGCGGGTGTGAGCTTGCTGGTCAGGAATTCCTGAAAGCTCTGCAAATCCTTGCTCACCACCTTGAGCACGAAATCGATCTCGCCATTGAGCATGTGGCATTCGCGCACTTCGGGCAGTTGCTGCACATGCTCCTCGAAGGCGCGCAAATCCGCCTCGGCCTGGCTCTTCAGGCTCACCATCGCAAAGACGCTGATCGCAAAGCCCAGTTTCGACGGGTCGAGATCGGCGTGATAGCCGCGAATGACCCCGTCCTCCTCGAGCGACCGGACACGTCTGAGGCAAGGCGGCGCCGTCAGGCCCACACGGCGGGCGAGATCGACATTGGTGACGCGGCCTTCCGCCTGCAATTCGCCAAGCAGCTTACGATCGATGGAATCGAGTGTCGACATTGCAGTGCCCCTCTCCGAAACTGCGAATAGCCTTTCCGGCTGGCGGCATATTAGCAAAGAAACACGCGGCTTGCCGGAAATAAAATAACTATGACGGTTATTGTCCCGCTTTGCAACGCGCCAGCCGTGGCCAATGTCGGTCCGGTGTTCTTTTTCTATGGGCACAGTGGGGCAAATGCGTTTCCCTTGTGTCAACCGATTCTGCCGGAGAACCCATGCTGTTCGACGATCGCCTTGCTACAGTGCTGCGCGCCCGCGCGGACAGCGAGCCTGGCGCGCGCACGCAGTTCCGGCAATTGCTCGACCTGCTGGGCAGTGGGCCAATGTCCGAGGATCTGGAACTGGTGCTCAGGGCCTATGAGCGGCTGACCGAGCTGGGCGAGATCATTCCGGGCGAAGAGCAGTCCCGCATAATCCGCCAACCCGGCCTCAGGCTGCGTAACAGGCACCTCGTCTCGTTCCTCGCAAGCGGCGAGGCCAAGCCTGCCGCCGCCGCTATGGCAACTGCGCAGCTGACCGCCAGAGACTGGCTGATGATCATTCCGCGCCTGCCGATCGTGGCGCGCGGCTTTCTGCGCCATCGCCGTGACCTGCCGGGTGAGGTCAAGACCCTGCTTGACCGGCTGGGCGTGCAGGACATGGTATTGCCCCGCCCCGCCGACCAGATCGTGACGATCGAACCGGCAAGCGAACCCCGGGCCGAGCCCGAAGCAAGGGTCGAGCCTGCGCGACCCCGCCCCGCCCCATCGGGCTCGATCGCGGGCGTATTGCAACGCATCGCCGAGTTTCAGGAAACCCGCCGGGCACGCACGCAAAATCAGCAGGCAAGTCCGCGCGACCTTGCCAGTGAACTGGCGGCTGATCCGCTCGCCCGCTTCGACCTTACCATCGACGTGCTGGGCACGGTGGTCGCGGCCAGCGCGACGGTCGCCCCCTGGCTGGTCGGGCTCGATTTCGGTGAGCGCGCGGGTGCAGCTGCGGGCCAGCTGGCCCGGCTCGACCCCGGAACGCGTGCAGCGCTGGCCAAACGTCGCCCTTTCCATGACGGGCAGCTCGAGATCGACGCCGCACCCGCAATCAGCGGCGAATGGCGGATCGATGGTGCGCCCCGGTTTGAAGCATCGACGGGCCGGTTCGAGGGGTATTTCTTGCGCCTGCAGCGCCCTGTGGCACCCGAAGACATGGAGGCAGAGCAGGACGACAGCCCCGCTGACCTGATGCGCCAGACATTGCATGAATTGCGCACGCCGGTGAACGCCATCCAGGGCTTTGCCGAGATCATCCAGCAGCAATTGTTCGGCCCCGTGCCCAACACCTACCGCGCGCTGGCGGCGGGGATCGCGGTGGACGCGGCCAAGCTGCTCGCCGGGTTCGACGAGATTGACCGGCTCACCCGGCTGGAAGCGGGCGCGATGGAACTGGATGAAGGGATCAGCGATCTTCGTGCCGTGCTGGCGGACACGGTCCGGCGACTGGACGGCGTGTTGCGAGAGCGGCAGGCAGGCTTCGCGCTTACCGTGCGTGGCTCGCCCTTCACCGTGGGCATAGCCGAGAACGAAGCGGCACTGATCGCCTGGCGCCTGCTGGCCGGGCTCGCCGGATCACTGTCGGTGGGCGAGCGCGCCGAGGTCCGCCTGACCGGTGACAGCGAAAGCGCGCGGCTCGAGATAGAAATGCCATGGTCGCTGGTAGAAGTGGACGCGGGCGGCGAAGATCGCCCGGTGGTGAGCGCGGGCATGTTCTCGCGCGCCTTTACGCTGCGACTGGCCGAGGCCGAGGTACGCGCGGCAGGCGGCAGCTTCACCATGACGCGCGAATGGCTACGGGTGCGCCTGCCGCTGTTGACGCAGCAGGCTGACGATAACGATGAGGCTGACGCGGCGCTTGCCAGCACGGTTCGCGCAAGCTAGGCGCTCGCATCGCCGGAACGGGCTTGCCCTGCGATGGCGATGGGCCTGTAGCTCAGATGGTTAGAGCTGGCCGCTCATAACGGCTAGGTCGCGGGTTCGAGTCCTGCCGGGCCCACCAGTGTCGGGGAGTAGCGCAGCCTGGTAGCGCATCTGGTTTGGGACCAGAGGGTCGCAGGTTCGAATCCTGTCTCCCCGACCAACCTTTTCTTGCCCCCCAGCCGCCGCTTGCCCTGACCGGCGCCAAGCCCTATCTGCGCGGCCAATCCATCCATTCCTGCAAGACCTACCGCCAAGGACCAAACATGGCCGCCCAGTACGCATACGTCATGAAGAACATGACCAAGACCTTCCCCGGCGCGCAAAAGCCGGTGCTGACCGACATCAACCTGCAATTCTACCAGGGCGCCAAGATCGGCATTGTCGGACCCAACGGCGTCGGCAAATCGACCCTGATCAAGATCATGGCCGGGATCGACAAGGATTATACCGGCGAAGCCTGGGCGGGTGAGAACATCACCGTCGGCTATCTGGAGCAGGAGCCAGAGCTGGACCCGACCAAGACCGTGCTCGAAAACGTCAAGGACGGCGCGCGCGAAACCGCCGAACTGGTTGAACGGTTCAATGCCGTGTCTGCAGAGATGGGCGAGCCCGATGCCGATTTCGACAAGCTGGGCGACGAGATGAGCGACCTGCAGACCAAGATCGACGCGGTGGACGGCTGGACGCTCGACAACCAGCTCGAAATCGCGATGGAGGCGCTGCGCTGCCCGCCGGGAGACTGGCCGGTGAAGGACCTGTCCGGTGGTGAGAAGCGCCGCGTTGCCCTCACCCGGCTGCTGATCCAGAAGCCCTCTATCCTGCTGCTGGACGAACCGACCAACCACCTCGATGCCGAAAGCGTCGAATGGCTGGAAAACCACCTCAAGGAATATGCGGGTGCGGTGCTGATGATCACCCACGATCGCTACTTCCTCGACAATGTCGTCGACTGGATCCTCGAACTGGATCGCGGCAAATACTTCCCTTACGAGGGCAATTATTCGACCTATCTGGAAAAGAAGGCCAAGCGGCTCGAACAGGAAAGCCGCGAGGAAAGCGGCAAGCAGAAGGCCCTCACGCGCGAACTGGAATGGATCAGGCAGACGCCTGCCGCGCGCCAGACCAAGAGCAAGGCGCGTATCCGCAAGTTCGAGGAATTGCAGAACGCGCAGGATAGCCGCTCTGCCAGCAAGGCGCAGATCGTCATCCAGGTGCCAGAGCGGCTTGGCGGCAAGGTGATCGAGGCCAAGAACATCTCCAAGGCCTATGGCGACAAGCTATTGTTCGAAGACCTCAGCTTTATCCTCCCGCCCGGTGGCATCGTCGGCGTGATCGGGCCGAACGGCGCGGGTAAATCGACGCTGTTCAAGATCCTGACCGGCAAGGAAACGCCCGACAGCGGCGAGGTCGAGATCGGCTCGACCGTGCATCTGGGCTTTGTCGACCAGAGCCGCGATCACCTCGACCCCAAGAAGAACGTGTGGGAGGAGATTTCCGACGGGCTCGACTACATGACGGTCAACAAGCAGGAAACCTCGACCCGCGCCTATGTCGGTGCGTTCAATTTCAAGGGCGCCGACCAGCAGAAGAATGTCGGCAAGCTGTCAGGCGGTGAGCGCAACCGCGTGCACATGGCCAAGATGCTGAAACAGGGCGGCAACGTGCTGCTGCTGGACGAACCGACCAACGATTTGGACGTCGAGACGCTGGGCGCGCTGGAGGACGCGATCGAGAACTTTGCCGGCTGCGCCGTGGTGATCTCGCACGACCGCTTCTTCTTGGACAGGTTGGCCACGCACATCCTGGCGTTCGAGGGCAATAGCCACGTCGAATGGTTCGAGGGCAACTTCGAATCCTACGAAGAGGACAAGCGCCGCAGGCTGGGCGATGCGGCTGATCGACCGACGAAGCTGCAATACAAGAAGCTGACGAGGTGAGCTGGAGCAGGTCCGGGGCGATGAATGTTTTGGAGCCTGCTCCCTACCCTTCCCTACATCGCCGCCCAAATGCCAGCGCGGCGGCATGTCCGCCCCGCACCACTTAGATCAGACCACGCCAACCGGCCCACAAACCCGCCCTCAGTTGGCCGAAAATTTCCGCCACAGGACCGTGTTCCATGTGTTCCATCCTGTAGGACTTCCCGCGACGAATCCTTGGCGCCAGCGCGCGACTCTGACGCGTACCCCCTCAGCCCTTCGCCTTTCCAAGTCCCGGAACGATCATCCCCACGCGCTTGCGGTAATCAGCATATTGCTCACCCAGCGCGGCCAGCAGATCACGCTCCTCATAACGAATGCCGATCAGGATATAGGCGGTCATGCCGACCGCGAAGAGCAGATGGCCCACACTCATTGTCGGGATCGCCCAGAAGGCCAGCAGAATGCCCAGATAGAGCGGGTGGCGCACCATCTTGTAGAGCAGCGGCTGGCGGAACTGGGGCGCGGCGGCCTCCTTGCCGGTACAATCGAGCCAGACCTGCTGCAATCCGAACAGTTCGAAATGGTTGAGCAGCCAGGTCGATATGAACACGACGCCCCAGCCCAGCGCGAACAACGCCCACAACAGCGCCACCAGCCATGGCACCTGCGCCTGCCACACCAATGCGGGCAGCGGTTGCCAGAACGCCATCAGCACGACCAGGACGATCACGGTCGCCAGTACATAGGTGCTGCGCTCTATCGCCGGGTGGACCGTCTTCGTCAGCCAGGCCTTGAAGCCGCCCCTCGCCATGACCGAATGTTGCACGCCGAACAGCGCGATCAGCAGGAGGTTGGCAATTATCGCGAGGCCCGTACCTGCGCCCACGCCGCTGTCGATGCTCTTGGGCACAACAAGATTGCCGACAAAACCGACGAGATAGAGAAACACCGCGAAGAACAGCAAATAGGCTGCGATCGCATAAACAACGCGTATGGCACGCATGATGGCCTCCATTCGTGGAGGTGGGGCGAGCCGTTGGCGAAACGATAACACACTTCGTTCCCGTTCCAAATTGGCAGGAGCCGCCTACAGCCAGCGCGTTCATGAACAGTGGGTAAAACATGAACGTTAAGCTATCAGGCCGGTTCAGTTAACGCTCATGCCGACTCGGATAGAACACGGTTCATCGCGGTCGCTCCGCTGGCGGGCCGCACCACGATCTACTGAGGACGCCGCTATGCAATTATCATATTTCTTGAAATCGGGAGGCCTGGCCGCCTTGGCGATCGCCATGGCGGCAAGTGCGATTCCGGCGCAGGCCGCCGCCAGCGCCTCTGCCGATACTCAACAACGCGGTGACCGTGGTGATCGCGGCAATCGCGGTGGCGAAGCACGCCGCAGTAATCACAGCGACCGCAGCGGAAGCCGCCAGAGCAATCGTCAGGAAAACCGCCAGAACAATCGTCAGGCGCAGCGCGTCGAACGTCGCAGCGAAGGCCGCGCCGATCGCGTAGAGAATCGCGGCGACCGCCAGGCTCGGCGGGCCGCGAATGACGGCAATTTCCGTGCCGCGCGACAGATCGACCGCTCGAGCGAGCGGCAAGCGAACCGGATCGAGGATCGCGGCGACCGCCGGGCCCAGGCGATCCGCACGAATGAGCGCCGCAACTACCGTGGAACCACCAGAAACAGCACCAATTATGACGGCCCCACCGCACGCGAGCAGCGCGAACGCAACCTCCGCGATCGGCAAGAGCGTGAAAGGTCCAGCCGCGACTGGTCGAGCCGTGATCGGGACCGCAACCGCGATTACCGCGACGGAAATCGTAATCGCGACTACCGCGACGGAAATCGCAACCGCGACTATCGCGACAGAGACCGCAATCGCGACTATCGCGCAGACCGGCGCGGCTATCGCGCAGACCGGCGCGACTATCGCCAGTGGGACCGGCGCTGGCGCGACAACAGCCGCTATAACTGGAAGCGCTATCGCAGCAGCAACCGCAACGCCTACAGGCTGGGCCGCTATTACTCGCCCTACCGCAATTATTCCTATCGCCGGGTGAGCATCGGGATCTACCTCGACAATCTGTTCTATTCGAACAGGTACTGGATCAGCAATCCGTGGCAGTATCGCCTGCCCGAGGTCTACGGCCCCTATCGCTGGGTCCGCTATTACGACGACGCCCTGCTGGTGAATACCTATACCGGCGAAGTGGTCGACGTGATCCACGACTTCTTCTGGTAAATCGCTTTCCCCTGGCTGCCGGGCGATCTGCCCGGCGGCCGACCTTCCTCCCCCGTCGCATTGCCTGTGGCGGGGGTTTTTCGTTGCAAGTTCGCGGCGCGGGATGGAAAACCATTTGCGATGAGCAAGACCAAAGTCCCCCTTAACCGCGACAGGGCTGGGCTGCGGCGTGTAGGCGCGGCCGTGCGCGAGCGGTTGATGAAACATCCGCAGGTCTATCAGGTGCCGACCGACAAGGCCGAGATCTTCGCCTTCGGTGATTTTCTGAGCCAGCGCGAATGCGCCAAGCTGGTGTCGCTTATCGACGACGTCGCAAAGCCCTCCGTCGTTTTCGATCTCGACTATTCCTCCGGCTATCGCACCAGCTATTCGGGCGATGTCGACCCGCACAGTTCGCTCATTCAGCGGATCAACCGGCGCATCGACGATCTGATGGGGATTGACCCGAGCTTCGGCGAGACCATTCAGGGCCAGCGCTACATGCCCGGCCAGCAGTTCAAGCCGCATCACGACTGGTTCCACCCTGGCACCAGCTACTGGGACACGGAGATGGGCCGCGGTGGGCAGCGCAGCTTCACCGCGATGGCCTTCCTCAATTCGGTAGAAGAAGGCGGCACCACCGATTTCACCGACATCGGCATATCGATAGAGCCCAATCCCGGCGTGCTGCTGATCTGGAACAATGCCGACCCGGACGGTGTTCCCAACCCCTGGACGATCCATGCCGGTCGCCCGGTCACGGCGGGGGTCAAATACGTGATCACCAAGTGGTACCGGACGCAGAAATGGTTCTAGATCATCGCCCCAGCGCTTCGGCGATCAGAGAGCGGGTATTGGCAATTCCGTAGAGCGCGATGAAGCTGCCCATGCGCGGCCCCTGCGGAGAGCCCAGCAGCGTCTCGTAAAGGGCGCGAAACCAGTCGCGCAAATTCTCGAAGCCGAACTCTTGCCTCTTGCCGATCTCGTAGATCATGGTCTGCAATTCCTCCGCCGGCGTATCGGATGCGACCTCGGCCAGCATGGCGTCGAGCGCGCGCAGGGCCGCCGCCTCATTGCCCTCGGGGGATCGGCGAACCAGCGTGGGGGCGACGAAATCGCGATTATAGGCGAGCGCCTTTTCTACCAGCCGATAAAGTTCCGGGTGATCGTCGGGTGCCGCGTCATTGATATAATTGCCCAGGTAGGACCAGACCTGCGCATGCGTTGCCGATGCGCCCAGCACGCCGACCAGGTTCAGCAGCAGGCCATAAGTCACGGGCAGCGCATCGCCAGATCCGGGCGGCGGGACGACATTGCTGTCGTCGCCTGCGCGCAGCAGGTGCCAGGCCGGATTGCCCAGCTGCTTGTCGGTCGGCTGGCCCGGAATGCTGGCGCGGAACTGCCAGTATTCGTCCACCGCACGCGGTATCACGCCCACATGCAGCTGCTTGGCGCTCTTGGGATTGGCGTAGATGTAATGGCCGAGGCTTTCCTCGCTGCCATAGGTCAGCCATTCCTCGATACTGAGGCCGTTGCCCTTGGACTTGGAGATTTTCTCGCCATTGGCGTCAAGGAACAACTCGTAGATCATTCCTTCGGGCTTGCGCCCGCCCAGCACCTTCACGATCCGGCCCGACTGGGTGACGCTGTCGGTCAGATCCTTGCCGCACATCTCGTAATCGACGCCCAGCGCATACCAGCGCATCGCCCAGTCGACTTTCCATTGCAGCTTGGACATGCCGGAGAGCGCGGATTGTTCGATGATGCTGCCATCTTCATCGGTGAAACGGATAAGGCCGGCCTCGGCATCGACCACCTCGATCGGCACCTGCAACACGCGGCCCGATGACGGGCTGACCGGCAGGACCGGCGAATAGGTCTGGCGCCGCTCCTCACGCAGGGTCGGCAGCATGATGTCCATGATCGCAGCGTAGCGGCGCAGGACCTGCCGCAGCGCCTCGTCGAAAGCGCCCGAATTGTAGCGGTCCGAGGCCGAGACGAATTCGTAATCAAAGTCAAAGCTGTCGAGGAAGCTCTGCAATCGCGCATTGTTGTGATGCGCGAAACTCTCATGCGTGCCGAACGGATCGGGGATGCGGGTAAGCGGCTTGCCCAGATGCTGGCTGAGCAAGTCCTGGTTGGGCAAATTGTCGGGCACCTTGCGCAGCCCGTCCATGTCGTCAGAAAAGGCGACCAGCCGCGTGGGTGCGGGTGTGCCGTCCGTACTGGCGACAATCTCGTAGGCCTTGCGCACGAGCGTGGTACGCAAAACCTCCTGAAACGTGCCGATATGCGGCAGGCCCGATGGCCCGTATCCTGTCTCGAACAGGACCGGCGCAACCGTTCCGTCCGAACTTTTCTTGGAACCGCCGAAGCGCTTGGCGAGCTTCATTGCCTCCTGGAAGGGCCAGGCTTTGGAATTGCGAGCGGTCTCGATAAGGTCGGGGTCGAACATGATGGCGCGGCTTTTGCCCAAGGTTTGACGCGACGCAAGCGGCAATGGTGTCGCAAGAGCACGCGGCGGCGTTTACTTCGCGGCGCCGAACACGCAGGGTGCGCGGAGCAATGTCCGCCCCGCAAGACCATAGCGAAACGCCAGAGCCGCCCCCGATGGCGCTGCCCGCGCTCCATGCCAGCCATGCCGGGTGCTGGTTGCGCGATGCCGATGGCTCAACGCGCGGAAGTGGCAAGGGCGAGGCGATCAATGCCGCCGCCGATACCCCGCATCTGTTGCTCAATGCCCCGCTGGTGGCAACGCGGCTGGGCTATCCCGACCTCTCGGGCCTCGACCTGCTCGAACTGTTCGCCTTCGTCCATCCGGCGCGCTTCTGCGTGCCCACCTCCACCGGCCTTGCCCATGCGCTGGACCTGACCCCGCCCGCAGCAGGCGAGGACGTGCCCAAATTCCTGCAACGTGCCGCGACGCGCCTCCTCGCAGCCTGCGAGGCACCGGACTGGCCCGAGCGCGAGGGGGCGTGGAGTGTGCTGCAATCTTTGCTGCGGATGCGCTGGCCGTGGGCGGGCGTGCTCGCCAACCATGTCGCCCAGCCCCAGCGCGCCGAGAAGTGGCTGTTCGCGCGCCTGCCCGAATGGGAGGAGGCCGCCGAGCGCCCGCAGCCTGCACAGGTTACGCTCGACACCGAAGAGGTCGCGGCGCGCCTCGCTCAGCTCACCGGTCCCGCCGGCGAGATGCGCGAGGGCCAGCGCGCCTATGCTCAGAAAGCCGCGCATGTCTTTGCGCCGCGCCCCGAACGCGGGCGACCGCATATCCTGCTCGCACAGGCAGGCACGGGGATCGGCAAGACACTGGGCTATCTCGCCCCCGCATCTGTCTGGACTCAGCATTCAGGCGGCACGGTCTGGGTCTCCACCTATACCAAGAATTTGCAGCGTCAGCTTCGCAGCGAGAGCGCCCGTGCCTGGCCTGAGGTGCGCGAGGATGGCAGCCGCCCGGTCGTAGTGCGCAAGGGGCGCGAAAATTACCTGTGCCTGCTCAATCTGGAGGACGCTCTGCAAGGCGGCTTCGGCGGGCGGGCGGCGGTGCTGGCGCAATTGGTGGCGCGCTGGGCCGCCTATAGCCGCGACGGCGACATGGTGGGCGGCGACCTGCCCGGCTGGCTGGGCACGCTGTTCCGCAACCGCGCGATCCGCTCGCTCACCGACCAGCGCGGCGAGTGCATCTATGCCGGGTGCCCGCATTACCGGAAGTGCTTCATCGAACGCGCCGCGCGCACGTCTGCGCAGGCTGACCTCGTCATCGCCAACCATGCCCTCGTCATGGTCAATGCTGCACGCGGACGCGACTATGCCGACAAACCGACACGCATCATCTTCGACGAGGGCCACCACGTCTTCGATGCCGCCGATTCGACCTTTGCCGCGGCGCTGACCGGCGGCGAGGCGATCGAGATGCGGCGCTGGCTGCTCGGCCCGGAGCGCGGCGGCAAGGGGCGGCGGCGCGGTCTCGCGGCCCGGCTGGCGGACGTGGCCAGTTATGACGAGGCAGGCGGCAAGGCCATCGCCGCTGCCTGCGAAGCGGCACATGCGCTACCCGGCGAAGGCTGGCTCCAGCGGCTCGGCGACAATGCCCCCTCAGGCCCGATCGAGGCGCTGCTCGCCGCGACCCGCGCCACCACCTATGCCCGCGACGAGAGCGGCGCACGCGATGCCGGCTATGGGATCGAGACCGAAGTGGCTGGGCTCGACGGCGATTTCGTCGAGCTGGCGGGCGATGCGGCCATGGCGCTGGCCGAAATCCGCCAGCCGCTGATCCGGCTCGGCGTCAGCCTCGAGAAGTTGCTGGTCGATCCGCCAGACTGGCTCGATAGTCAGGGCCGGATGCGGATCGAGGGTGCGCGTTTCGCGCTCGGCTGGCGTATCGACACATTGGCGGCATGGCAGGCAATGCTGGAGCGGATGGGTGGCCCGCCGGACCCGCAATTCGTTGACTGGCTGGCGGTCGAGCGCAGTGATGCGCGCGAATTCGATGTTGGCCTGCACCGCCGCTTCCTCGATCCGATGAAGCCGTTTGCGCAGGTCGTGCTGGAAGGCGCGCACGGCGTAATGCTGACCAGCGCGACCCTCAATCCAGGGGGCGCCGAGGGCAATGACGGCTGGGGCGAAGCCATTGCCCGCTCAGGCGCTCCGCATCTGGAGATTGCGCCGGAAATCTGCGAGGCGGCCAGCCCGTTCGACTATGCCGCGCTTGCCGAAGTTCTGATCGTTACAGACGTGCCCAAGGGCGATCTTGCCGCCCTGTCGGGCGCTTATGCGCGCATCATCGAGGCTTGCGGAGGTGGCGTGCTCGGCCTGTTCACCGCGATCCGCCGATTGCGCGCCGTCCATGGCCGTATCGCCGACCGGCTCGCGCGCGGCGGCTTGCCGCTCTATGCGCAACATGTCGACCCGATCGACACCGGCACGCTGGTCGATATCTTCCGCGACGACCCGGCCAGTTCACTGTTGGGCACCGATGCTCTGCGCGACGGGGTCGACGTTCCGGGCGAGTCCCTGCGTTGCGTGGTGATGGAGCAGGTCCCCTGGCCCAAACCCAGCATTTTGCACCGCGCGCGCCGCGCCGCTGCGCCGCAGACCTCTCCCGCGGAACGGCCCGCACAGGCATTTGACGATCGTATCATCCGTGCGCGCCTGGCTCAGGCCTTTGGCCGTCTGATCCGCTCCCCGACCGATCGCGGCCACTTCATCGTTCTGTCGCCTGCCTTCCCTACGCGGCTATTGGGCGCCTTTCCCGAAGGCACGCCGGTGCTGCGGGTGACGCTGGAAGACGCATTAGCGCGTGTGTCTGCGGGAATTTCTGATAACATGAACGGCCTGTCGCCGGTCACCAATGTGATGGAAAGGTAGCATCGCAGTGAAATTGCTGGGCCTCCTGCGCCATGCCAAGTCCGATTGGGACGACATGTCGCTGCGCGATTTCGATCGCGGCCTCAATGCCCGTGGGCGCAAGGGTGCCGCACTGATGGGCAAGCACCTGAAGGCGCACGGTGTGAAATGGGAGCGCCTGCTGGCGAGCCCGGCGGAACGCGTGCAGCGCACGCTCGAGGCAAGCGGCATTGGCGTGACCCCCGAATTCCATAAGGAACTCTATCTCGCTGACACGGACGGGCTGATTGCTACGATCCGCAAGCATGGCGGCGATACTGACGCCCTGCTGGTCGCCGCGCACAATCCCGGCCTGCAGGAACTCGCGCTGGACCTTGTCGCCCCGACGAGCGAGAACGACATCTTCGCCGAGGTGATGGTCAAATATCCGACCGCCAGTTTCGCCGTCCTGGAACTCGACATCGACAACTGGTCGCAAGTCAGGGCAGGCTGCGGGAAGCTGGTGCACTTCGCCCGGCCGCGCGATCTCGATCCCGAACTGGGGCCGGAAAAGGTTATCCAGTAAGAGCGGAACCGCCATTGCGGCAGCAATCGTCCAGGCACCTCAGGCAGCGAGCGCCTGCGCCAACCTTTCGCGGATTGCTTTGAGCTCGGGCAGCAGTTTCGCCAAGTCTGTGCCATGCGCAATGGTCGGCTCTGGCGTCTGCCCACCGACATCCCGCGGAGCAGCAATCGCGTCGACCGCGGCTCCTCCGCTCTCGATGGCCTTGCGCGCACCCTTGAGGGTGAAGCCTTCTCGATTGACCAATTTGTCGATGGTTTCGACCAGGGCGACATCCTCGGCCCGGTAATAGCGCCTGCCACCGCTGCGCTTCAACGGTCGCAGCATCGGGAATTGCTGTTCCCAATAGCGCAGGATGTGCTGTTTTATGCCAAGTCCAGCCGCCACTTCGCCGATCGTGCGCAAGGCGCCTGCGTCCTTGCCGTCCGTAAACTGAGCGGAAGGGGTCGCGGGCGTGCTCACGATCCGTGCGCGATCCGGTCTTTCAGTTTCTGGCTGGCGCGGAAGGTCATCACACGGCGCGGAGTAATCGGCACCTCAACCCCGGTCTTGGGATTGCGCCCAATCCGTTCACGCTTGTCGCGCAGAATGAACGTCCCGAAACCCGAGACCTTCACGTTTTCGCCATCGCTCATCGCGTGACACATCTTCGCCAGAATATCCTCGACAAGATCGAGGCTTTCGCTGCGCGAAAGGCCCATGCGACGGTTAATCGCCTCGGCCAAGTCAGCGCGCGTCAAAGTACCGACGGATCGCATCATATCCATGCGTTCCCCCAAATTAGCGTGTAACGACCCGCCAGCTACATGCCGGTTGAATGTGAACTTGGCAAGCAAAGTCGCTCAATTTGCGCGGAAAAATGCGCGGAGCGCCTTGGCTAGACGCGCAACAGGCTCGCGCCCCAGGTAAATCCGCCGCCCATCGCCTCGAGCATCACGAGGTCGCCGTCCTTTATCCGTCCATCCTTGCGGGCGACGTCGAAGGCGAGCGGCACCGAGGCCGCAGAGGTGTTCGCATGTCGATCCACGGTGACCACGACCTTTTCGCTCGGCAGGCCAAGCTTGCGTGCCGTGGCGTCGAGGATACGCAGGTTCGCCTGATGCGGCACCACCCAGTCGACCTCGTCCGTCGTCTTGCCCGTCGCGTCCAGCACCTCTTCGAGCACGCTCGCAAGGTTCACCACGGCATGGCGGAAAACTTCGCGGCCCTTCATCCTCAGGTGCCCGACCGTGCCCGTTGTCGAGGGCCCGCCATCGACATAAAGCAGGTCGTGATGGGCCCCGTCGGCATGCAGACGCGTGCCCAATATGCCGCGATCGTCGTCGCCAACATCTTCGCCAGCAAGCACGAAGGCCCCCGCCCCATCGCCGAACAGCACACAGGTGGTGCGGTCTTCCCAGTCGAGGATTCGACTGAACGTCTCGGCGCCGATCACCAATGCCTTGGTGGCGACACCACCGCGGATCATCGAGTCGGCGGTCGCCAGCGCATAGAGAAAGCCCGAGCACACCGCCGCCACGTCAAAGGCCGGGAATCCGTGGCCGCCGAGATTGTTCTGCACCTTTGTCGCGGTCGCGGGAAAGGTCTGGTCCGGCGTCGCCGTGGCGAGCACGATCAGGTCGATATCGCCAATGGCAAGCCCCGCATCTTCGAGCGCGGCGCGTGCCGCGCCGGTCGCCAGACTAGCGGTCGTCTCGCCCTCACCGGCAAAATACCGCTGACGGATACCGGTTCTCTCACGGATCCATTCGTCCGACGTCTCGACCCTCTTTGCCAGGTCGTCATTGCTCACGCATACGCGCGGCAGGGCCGAACCTACACCCTTGAGAACAGCGCGGATCACTTCGCCTCCGGTCCGTTTTCGTTGAAGTTCCATTCCCCTAGCTCAGCCAGATCGGCGACGATGCGCGCGGTGAGATCTTCCTCCAGCAGCCGCGCAGTGACCGCCACGGCATTGGCGACCCCTTGGGCATTGGCACTGCCATGCGATTTCACCACCACGCCGTTGAGGCCCAGGAAGACGCCGCCATTGTGGTTGTTCGGATCGAGATATTGCCGCAGCAACTCAGTCGCAGGGCGGGAAATAAGGAACCCGACCTTGGACCGGAACGAACTTGCAAAGGCGCGTTTCAACAGGTCGGTCACGAAGCGCGCCGAACCCTCGATCGCCTTCAGGGCGATATTTCCGGAAAAGCCGTCGCTGACCACCACATCGACTTCGCCGTGGGTGATCTTGTCCGATTCGACGAAACCCTCGAAGGCCAGCGCCAGCCCGGTCGCATCGCGCAGATGGCCGGCGGCCTCCTGCAACTGGCCGGTGCCCTTGATCTCCTCGGTGCCGATATTCAGCAGCCGCACGCGCGGCCGCTCCAGCCCGGTAACAATGCGCGAATAGGCCGCGCCCATGATGGCGAACTGCACCAGGTTGCGCGCATCGGCATTGGTATTGGCACCAAGGTCGAGCATGATCGCATCGTTATCGCCCAAAGTCGGAATCAGTGCAGCCAGAGCAGGCCGGTCGATACCGGGCATGGTGCGCAGTGCGACCTTGCTCATCGCCATAAGCGCGCCGGTATTGCCGGCACTGACCGCAGCGCCGCAATCACCGCTCTTCACCGCCGCAATGGCAAGGCCCATGCTGGTGGTTTTTGCGCGGCGCAGCGCCTGCGTGGGCCGTTCGTCGCCATCGACCGAATCCTCGCAATGGAGGACTTCGGAGGCTTCGCGCATGTTCGGGTGATCATCGAGCGCAGCCTTGATCTGCGTCTCGTCGCCGACCAGCAGGAACTTGAACTGGTCGTGCCGACGGCGCGCCAGCGCCGCGCCGGAGACCATCACGCGCACGCCATGGTCGCCGCCCATCGCATCGATCGCGATACGCGGCAGGCTCATGCGCGAATGTCCTTTATCTCGGGCCTACAGGCCGACCGAGACGATCTCTCGTCCATTGTAATGGCCGCAATGCGGGCACAGGTTATGGGGGCGCTTCAGCTCCCCGCAATTCGAGCATTCATGGAATGCATCGACTTTCAGCGAATCGTGCGCCCGGCGGTTGCCCCGGCGATGCGGTGATACTTTTCTCTTGGGGACTGCCATCTCGGCACCTGTTCCTCAAACATCAAAAATGCGTTGTTGCGAGCCGCCCTAGGCGAAGCACCCACCCCGTGCAAGCGCGCGGCGGAAGGTTGCCTGGGGTGTGGCGAAGGCGCGGCCTATACAGGATTCTAATCGCGTGGCAAGGTGGCGTGGCCGTGTCCGGCATCCATTTTTGCTAGGGGGAACTGACCAATGGGAGACTTGCATATCTCGCTGCTATCGGCGGGCATTGCTGCCTTGATCAACATCGCCCTGGCAGCCCGCTGCGGCAAAGTGCGCGTAGCGTCCGGCATGAGCCACGGTGACGGAGGCCATCCGCTCCTGCTGAAGCGTATGCGCGCGCAGGCAAATTTCGTCGAATACACGCCCCTTGCGCTGATCCTCATCCTGGCTCTCGAACTGACCGGGAATGGTGGCTGGCTACTCGCCCTGTCAGCCGCAGTCTTCATGCTGGGGCGCGTATTGCACGCGGCAGGAATGGATGGCGACAAACCGAACAAGCTGCGCATGTTCGGAATGTTGATGACCCTACCACTGCTTCTGGGCTGGGCAATCGCGGCAGGCCTCGTTGCTTTTCGAGTAATTTAGCCGCTCGCCAGTGCCGCGTCGGAGACGAAGGCATTGGTCATACGTTCCTGCCCGAAGGTACTGGTGGGGCCGTGGCCGGGCACGAAGGTTATGTCATCGCCCAGCGGCCAGAGCTTTCTCGTGATCGCGTCGACCAGGTCGGCATGGTTGCTCATCGGGAAATCGGTGCGACCGATGCTGCCCTGGAACAGCACGTCACCGACGAACGCGAATTTCGTCGGCCGGTGAAAGAACACGACATGGCCGGGGGTGTGGCCGGGGCAATGGATGACCTCCATCTCGACCTCGCAAAAACTCACCGTGTCGCCATCCTTCAGCCATCGGGTCGGCTCAAAATTCTTGCACGTCATGCCGAACCGCGGGCCGTCCTCGTCCAGCCGCGAAATCCAGAAGCGGTCGGCCTCATGCGGCCCTTCGATCGGGAGGTCCAGTTCGGCGGCGAGCATCCCCGCCTGCCCGCAATGATCGGCATGTCCGTGGGTGATAAGGATTTTCTCCAGCGTCACCCCGGCGCGCGCCACGGCATCCTTCAGCTTGTCCAGCTCGCCACCAGGGTCGATCAGCGCGCCCTTCATGGTCTTCGAACACCAGACCAGTGAGCAGTTCTGCTGGAACGGCGTGACGGGCAGGATTGCGGCGCGGATGGGAGCTTCGATGGGCATGGACGACAAATGGCGGTGACTGGCACGGCTTGCAAGTCTAGGCGCGCATGATGGACACGCTCTATTACAGAGAGGCGACCGAGGCCGACCTGCCCTTTATCGACGCACTGATTGCCGAGGATGCGGTGGCGGCGGCGCGCGATCCGGTAACACCCGGCTTGGCGGACGAACAGCTGGAGGCGCTGCGGGCGATAAGCGCCGACCCGGCCCACACGCTCTATATCGTCGAGCGCGAGGGTCAGCGGGTGGGCAGTTTCCAGCTCAGCTTCATTCCCGGCGTCTCGCGGCGGGGGGCATGGCGCGGCCAGATCGAGAGCGTGCGGGTAGCCGAAGCGGCACGTGGTGGCGGCATCGGGGAGGCGATGATGCGCTGGGCCATTGCGGCTTGTGAGGAAAAGGGCTGCGGGATCGTGCAGTTGACCAGCGACCGCCAGCGCCCCGCCGCCCACAGGTTTTATGAGCGGCTCGGTTTCGAGCCATCGCATACGGGGTTCAAACTGAAGCTTAAGTAGGAAGCTTAAGTAGCGAGAGCCGTCGGCATCAAAGGCGACCGCTTTTCCACACCACCCTGCCGACCAGTGTGACATTTTCGGCTGACACGGAAATCGGCGGATAGGCGAGGTTCTGGCTGAGCAGCGAGAGCCTGCCGCCGCCCTGCCCGGCCACGCGCTTGACCAGCAGATTGTCGTCGAGCCGCACCAGGTAAATGCCGTCGCGAAACGGGCGCTGCGCGGTGTCAACCAACACTTCGTCGCCCTCGCGCAGCAATGGTTCCATCGAATCGCCGACCACGCGCACCGCCGCCAGATGGCCGCCCTCCAGCCCTTGTTCGGCCAGCCATTTGCGCGAGAAACGGAACGCGTCGAAGGCCAGTTCCTTGTCCGCCACGGCCCCTGGCCCGGCGGATGCTTCGAGCGCGAGTCGCGGAACCTCCACCCAGTCGCCCCGAGTCGGAATGTAGGATTTTTCCTCCGGCGCACCGAGATCGCTTTCTTCCACCCCGAAGAATTGTGCGAGCACGCTGCGATCCTCCTCCTCCAGCTTTCGGGGGCTTCCCTTAGTGATATATTGCTGAAGATAAGACGGATTTCTACCGATCATGCGCGACAGGGCGGCAAGACTGCTGCCCCTTTCGCGTGCAAGACTGGCCAATGTTTCGCGCGGATTCATGTCCCGTTCCCGATCATGCTTTCTGTTTCCCTACTATATGAAGGATTTTTCCTAGACAAGTAGGATTTGGCGTTATGTCACAAAGCATACCCAAACCGTTTAGGAGATGATAAGTGAACTGCCTCTCGATTGAGGATTTGGCATCATTCTCGCTACCCAATCGAGGCGAGCGGGGGATGATTGCGATGCTTGAATGCTACCTAGACGACAGTGGCACCCACGATGGTTCACTGGTCGTCGTCTGGGGCGGTGTTGTTGGCTACAAGTACTATATGGATAAATTAGATGCCGCTTGGCGCGAACAGTTGCAGATGCCTTGCGAGGGTAAGCCGCCAATTCGTAAGTTTAGTTCGTCCAAGTTGATGGCCGGTTGGGGAGAATTTGAAGGATATTCCGAAGCTGAAAAAGACATAACAAGACGAAATTTCAGGCAATTGATCGTTGATCTCGAACTGACAGTCATCGCATTCGGCGCTTCAACGCGCGATTGGGAGCAGGTGATGCACAAGCAAGTTAGAGCAATCAACATGACCGCCGAGCAGGTCGTATTTGGCCGCGCAATTAGAGAAGTCCTCCAATGCGCAGGGAAGGAGCAAGACCCGGTTACACTCCAATTTGACCAAGGGCGGGGCAGTGAATCTCTAAACACTGCACTTGGCGCGGTCATGGACCGAGACGACCACCGGCACTTGCTCGTGAACTACGGGTTTTCAAATGTCGAGGCCGTTCCAGCACTTCAGGCGGCAGACTTAGTGGCACACGAATCTTACCGCCACTTTGTTGACCGTTTGGCAGACAAGAATGCGCGTCTAAATCCGCATACTGAGCAACTCTTCCAAGGGGCCTACAGCAGCAAAGGCGGTTGGATTGGTCGCAAGGAAATTAAGGAGGCGGCGAAGAGAACTGCAAAGAAGTTGAGGGTCGCTAAGCCTAAGACGGGCTAGCGGAGCGCACCATCTTATCAAGCGCCTCTTCGGCCTCTGTGGGGTTTAGTTCGCCAGCCTCGATCAGCCTTTCGACTTCTTTTTTGAACCTGGCGCTTTGCTCGGCCTGCGTCTCCTTGCGCTGCTTTTTTGGCATCACGCCCTCGCACTAGTCGTTTCATAGGTGAGGCGCTTGCCAATGACGCCCTGCAACAGCAGATCGGCGCGTTCGCTGTCCTCGATGCCTAGAGCAGAGCGGTTGCTGTAGCGGAAGTCAAACTCTGCAAGGTAGCGGTGCAAGTGCTTCTTCTGGCAATGCTGATAAACACCCTTCATGCCGCGTTTGAAGATGCTGAAATAACCCTCGATGGTGTTGGTGTGTAGGTCGCCGCGCACATACTCGCCAGTGCGGTGGGCGACAGTCTTGTGCCCGCCGCGAACAACGGTGGAGAGGTAACGATAGACCGGGTGTTCATCGGTCATGAGCACGGTTTCAGTGTTCAAGTTTTCGGCAAGGATGGGGCCAATCGCGTCAGCATTCACACCGTCGATCACGAACGAACGCGCCTTCTTGGTGTTGCGGTCTACTAGCGAAAGCACCTTCATTTTGTGGTGGTAGGACTGCTTCACTTCCCGGCCCACTTCGCGGCCAATGAAAGTCTCGTCCACTTGGACAATGCCACCATCGCCGCCGAACTGTTCAAGGCCACTATCGCGCATAGCTTCGCGGATGCGGTGCGACATGAACCAAGCGGTCTTGAGGGTGACGCCAAGAATGCGGTGAAGCTGGTTGCTCGAAAGGCCCTTCTTGCTGCCAGCAATCAGATACATGGCCTGAAGCCACTTGTGCATCGGAACCTTGCTGTCCTCGAAGATGGTGCCGATCTTGACGGTGAACGGCTTGCGGCATTCATAGCACTTCCACAGACCTGCGCGGGTGGTCTTGCCCTTCAGTTTGCCGACGCGTTCCATGCCGCCACAATGCGGGCAGACAGCACCCTGCGGCCAAAGGCGGGCCTCGACATACTCGTAGGATTTTTCCTCGTTGTGAAAATGAGGGGCGGAAATGTTCGACACGGCTCTAACTCCTTATGGAGTCACACTAAACCATGCCTTGGGTATGTCAAGTATAATAACGCCTAGGATTTCGAAAGCGAGCAATGGAGCACGGCGATTCGTCGCCAGCACATCGCACCGGGAATGGAAAAGGGTGGAGCCAATGCTGATCCGCAAGATCGAAATCTTCCTGCGACACACAGGGATGGCGCCGACCAAGTTCGGCCGGCTCGCCACCAGCGATCCGCGCTTCGTGCTCGACCTGCGTAACGGGCGCATGCCGCGGCCCGACACGGAAAGCAGAGTAGAACATTTCATGAACGAATACCGCAATTCAATGCAAGGGGAGACCGCAAATGCTATTTGATCACGCCACTATCGTCGAAACAGGTGACGATAACACCGCGCCCGTCGAGGTGAAGGGCCGGACGCCGCGCCTGCCGGGCGAAAAGCTGCTCGATGCGCTGCGCGACCTCGCCTCGGACAAGGGCCATGTCGCCACCCATGTCGAGACGAGCTGGGCCTCCATCACCTTTGCCGGGACCAAGCACACAGTGGATTGGGTGTTTGAGGGCGAGGAGGCGGTCGAAGCCGGCGAATGTTTCATCGCTTTCCTTCCGGTCCACGAATTCGCCATTCCCGGCCAGCTGGTCGCCGATGCCGCCGTGATCGAGGTCGACCACCGCGCGCAACCACCGCGCATGGCAGTGCGGTGCGAAATCCTGCTGCTGGAGGATGGTTAGGCGCGTTGCGCCATCGATCCCGACCCTGCCGCTTGTGCCAGCGTCATAGCCGCCATTCCCAACCGAGCGGATCGCCGTCCATGACCTCGACACCCTTGGCGGTGAGGTCATCGCGGAGTGCATCGCTGGTGGCAAAGTCCTTGGCCGCGCGCGCCTCTTTCCGCCGGGCGAGCGCGTCCTCGATTTCAGCCTCTCTGATCGTAGCGCCCTTGGGGCGCACACGCAGATCGGCACGGGTCAGCGTCAGCAGGCCGAGGCCGAGCACCGCATCCATCGCCGCCACCAGTTCCAGTTTGTGCACCGGGTCGATCTTTTTCAGCGCCAGCGCATCCTCCATTACGGTCAGCGCCTGCGGGGAATTGAGGTCATCACCCATCGCGGCATCGAACTGGGCGACCAACGGCAGCAGCGCCCCGCCGACATGATGATGCGCTTCGTCCAGGCTCCAGCCTTCCTCGGGTTCATTCAGGGGCTTGTCGATGCGCTGCTTCAGCCGTTCAACCGCGATCAGCATGCGCTTCAGTCGCGTCAGCGCCGCGCCTAGCCCTTCCCAGCTGAACTCCAACTCGCTGCGATAGTGAGCCTGAAGGCACATCATCCGGTAGGCGAGCGGGTGATAGCCCTTGTCGATCAGCAATTGCAGCCGCAGGAACTCGCCCGAACTCTTGCTCATCTTGCCAGACCGCTCGACGAGGAAGTTGTTGTGCATCCATACCCGCGCGCCCGAATTGGCGGCGCTGGAAAGCCCACCGCATCCGCAGAAGGCCTGATTCTGGGCGATTTCGTTCGGGTGGTGGATCTCGCGGTGGTCAATCCCCCCGGTGTGGATGTCGAAGGGGAAACCGAGCAGCTTGCCGCTCATCACGCTGCATTCCAGATGCCAGCCCGGCGCGCCCCGCCCCCACGGGCTGTCCCATTCCATCTGCCGCGTCTCACCGGCTGGCGTGGTGCGCCAGATGGCGAAGTCGGCGGCATTGCGCTTGCCCTCGACCGTCTCGATGCGGCCCTCCCCTTCATCGGTGACAGCGCGCGCGAGCCGCCCGTAATCCTCGACCGTGGAGACATCGAAATACAGGCCGCTATCGAGCTGGTAGCAGTGCCGCTCGGCAATGCTCTTTGCAAATTCCAGCATGTCTTCGATATAGTCGGTGGCGATCGACCATTGCGCGGGCTCGCGGATATTGAGCGCCTTCACATCCGCCCAATAGGCTTGCGTATAGTGTTTCGCGATGTCCCAGATGGACTGGGCTTTCGCCGCCGCCATCTTCTCCATCTTGTCCTCGCCCGCATCGGCATCGTCGGTGAGGTGGCCGACATCGGTGATGTTGATGACATGGGTGAGCGTGTAGCCCTTCCAGCTCAGCGTTCGGCCCAAGAGGTCGGCGAACACATAGGCGCGCATATTGCCGATATGCGGGTAGTTGTAGACGGTCGGCCCGCAGGAATAGACGCGTGCTTCGCCATGGTGAACCGGCTCGAATTGCTCGAGCTTGCGGGTCAGCGAGTTGAACAGGGTGAGCGCGGTCATGCGCGACCGATTGGCGGCAAGCGCGCGGCTGGTCAAGCAAAGGCCCTGTCATCATCGAAAACCGCCCGTTTTCGCATTGCTGCAATGCGTGTATGGCAGACAGGACGCCCGGGACCGCCAGGGCAGGCGGGAACCGGCAGGGGTTCGCTGACGCATGGTTGCCAGACTTTTCCGCGACTTGTTCGCCTCTGGCTCTCGTGCAGAGCGGAAAAGGGCTGCCGCACACTGCGATTCGATCCTGCTGCTGGGCGACGGACGGTTCGCCGTGGATGTTGCCGGAACCGGACAATTCCAGGCGGTCCTGCGCAATCATGTCGGGGTGGAACTGCAACCGCGCGAACTTCGCGACGCGCTCTTCACGATGCAGCTGAGCCGGAACGGCCCGAAGACGCAGCGCCGCATCGTGGTCAGCCTGGGCGCGCAGGAGGTCGGCTATTGCCCCTCGCATCTGACGACCCGCTTCGAGGAGTGGCTGGAGGAATGGGGCCTCGCTCATGCGCTGGTGCATTGCGAGGGACGGATCATCTGCAAATCAAAATGGCTGGAGGAGGAATCGCGACTGATCGCCTATCTCGACATTGCCGAGCCTTTCGGAATGACAGTGCTGAAATTTGGGCCGGATGAGCGGGCTTAGGAAGTGCTAGTTCTGAACTCGCAGACTAGTAGCTCGAACAGTACATGTGCGATCTTGAAATTATTTCATCGGAAGCCTGAGTTCAGTTGCCTTCATCTTGATATACCCTGTCGCCAGTTCGCCTAGTATTTTCACACTCCACGAACCTGACTGCCCACAAACCTGACGGCAATGCGCCTTCTTTGGTTCTGCGCCAAATCTCGGCATCTCGAACCTTGTCGAGGAATTCGCGACCTTCCCACGACATGCGATAGACGCCCTTTTGGCTCTCGCAGAGAAAACCAGCGGAACGTAGCATCAAGATGTGCGCAACCGTTTCCTCCCGTCGGCCAAGATCTGGCATCTAAGGGAAGACAAACGCATCTTCGCCCTGGCTCTCCATCCATATGAGGATTTCGCGTACCAAATCCACATCCCTGCTTGATCACTCCGCCTCGAACAGACCCGCAAGCTGTTCGATGATCGTCCCGCCAAGCTGTTCCACATCCATGATCGTCACCGCGCGCTTGTAATAGCGGGTCACATCATGGCCGATGCCGATGGCGACCAATTGCACGGGCGATTTCTTCTCGATCCAGTCGATCACCTGGCGCAAATGGCCTTCCAGATAACCGGCATTGTTCACGCTCAGGGTCGAATCGTCGACCGGCGCGCCGTCGGAAATCACCATCAATATCCGCCGGTCCTCGCGGCGCGCGAGGAGCCGCGAATGCGCCCATAACAGCGCCTCACCGTCGATATTCTCTTTCAGCAGCCCTTCGCGCATCATCAGGCCGAGATTGCGGCGCGCGCGACGCATCGGCTCGTCCGCCTTCTTGTAGATGATGTGCCTGAGGTCGTTGAGGCGGCCGGGATTGGCGGGCCGCCCGTCGGCCAGCCATTTCTCGCGGCTCTGCCCGCCCTTCCACGCGCGGGTGGTGAAGCCCAGCACCTCCACCTTGACCGCGCAGCGTTCCAGCGTGCGCGCGAGGATATCGGCACTGATCGCCGCGATAGAGATTGGTCGCCCGCGCATCGAGCCGGAATTGTCGATCAGCAGGGTCACGATCGTGTCCTTGAAGTCGACCTCCTTCTCGATCTTGTAAGACAGCGCCGTGCCCGGGCTCACCACCACGCGGGCGAGCCGCGCCGCATCGATGATGCCGTCTTCCTGATCGAATTCCCAACTGCGGTTCTGCTGCGCCATCAACTTGCGCTGCAACCGGTTAGCGAGCCGGGTGACAACGCTCTGCAGGCCTGCAAGCTGGCTGTCGAGATAGGCGCGCAGCCGGTCCATTTCCTCCACATCGCAAAGCTCGCGCGCTTCGACCACTTCATCGAAAGCCTCGGTAAAGGCCTTGTATTCAAAGGTATCGGGCAGGTCGGACCAGGCACGATTGGGGCGCACGGGCATCATCCCGCCCTCGCCATCGTCGCCCGGATCGCCGTCGCCCGGCTCGCCATCTGAATCGGCCTCTCCCGGTTCGCCCTCGCCGTCGCTCTCGCCTTCGCCGTCGCCCTGTTCGGCGGCGGCGTCGCTGGCGCCCACGTCTTCGGACGAATCGCCCTCTTCCTCGTCCTGCCCCGGATCATCTTCCGCGGCATCTTCGTCTTCGCCGTCTTCCGGCAGGCTCTCCTCCGGCTCGGCCTGAACCAGATCGAGATGGCGCAGCAGGTCGAGCGAAAGCGCCTGGAAAGCGCTCTGGTCGTCGATACGGGCGGCCAGCTTGTCGAGATCCTCGCCGATCTGTGCCTCAAGGTCGGCGCGGACCAGGTCGAGCCCGGCACGCGCTGATTCGGGGGCCGGTTCACCAGTCAGCTTCTCTCGCACCAGCAGGCCGAGCGCGGTGGGGATCGGAACGTCCTGCGGCTCGACGGCCCGCGAAATGGGGTCAGCCGCCATCGCCGCCGCCACGCTCGCACCGATATTGACGCGCATTCCGGCATAGGCATTCTCGCCCAGCGCCTCGTAGCGGGCCTGTTCGATCGCCTCGTAACCGGCACGGCCAAGAGGCTCGCTCGGCATGTTGGCATTGTGCAGGCGCGGATCGTGATGGCGCAGGCGCAGCGCGAAACTGTCGGCAAACCCGCGCGCCAGACGCGCCTGTTCAGGCGGAAGCTTTCGGCCCGGCATGGGGACGCGCATCGCCTTGCCCTTCACGCCGGGCGCATCGGCGGTCCAGCCGACCTCGGCCTCCGCCTCGTGGGCGATGGCGCGCGCCGCGCTGGTCAGCGCCTGGCGGAATGCATCGAGGGGGGAATCGTCGGCCATGGTCCGGAAAGGCTATAGGAAGCCTGTCGCATCAGGGCCAGACCCGGCAGTCAAACCCGTCAGAGGGCACCGGCGGCGCCGAACACCCCGATGATGAGCGAATCGTTGGTGGCGCGCGGATTGGCACGGATCGCGGCCTCCTCGACGCCAATCTCGCGCCAGATCACGTCGTCGACCTCGTCCGCAAAGGTGCTGGCGACCCCGCTCACGTCAACGCCGGTCAACGAAGCCAGCAGTTCCCCCACCAGCGGCTCACGCGAAAACCGCAAGGCGTCGCCAATTTCAGGCACCATGGCCTCGACCAGGCTCTTGCCCATCTGCCCGCGCAGAAAGCCGGTCGCGGCAGTCGGTCCGCCATTGACCAGCTCCAGCGCATTGCTGACCCCGACCACGCGAACCGCATCGGTCACGATGGGCGCGGCGCTCTCGGCGGCGTCCACGGCCACCTTGGCGAAGGCATATTCGAGCCGGTCCTTGAACAGCGGCGAGGTGAGAACACGGCCAAGGATGTCGCCGCGATTGCCCATGAAGGCATTCAGGCCGAGCGTGCCGACCGCTTCGTCCCAATAGCCCCCGTCGACGAGCAGGCGGGCAAAGGCGCGCTCGCTGGAAAGATATAGCAGGCGGCGCACCGCATCCTGAAGGCTCCAGCCATAGCCGCCAGCGCAGCCGGACAGCGCAAGTGCGCCCGAAGAAAGGACGGCAGCGATGAGAGAACGGCGCGACAGGCCGTTCTGGAAATTGCCATTGGCAGGCTCGGTAAGAATCAATTCGGTCATATCGGCCATCCTCTGCTTGCCGGTGCCGGTGGGGGGCACCCATATGGGACGCATGCCTGCACCCCGCGTCCGTCTGCTTGTCTTCAATGCCGCGCTCGGACCGCTCGACTATGCCTTGCCCAACGGAATGCAGGCTGAACACGGATCGGTGGTCATCGCACCGCTCGGGCCGCGTCGGATCACCGGTATCGTCTGGGAAGAAGAGTACCTGCCCGCCCAATCCGTTCCCGATGCGAAGCTGCGCCCGATAATCGAAGTGCTGCCCGTGCCGCCAATCCGGGCTCAATTGCGGCGGCTGATCGAATGGACTGCGGACTATTACTGCGCGCCGCTGGCCTCGGTCGCACGGATGGTGATTTCCTCTGGCGGGGCGCTGAAAGGCGCGGCGACGATCACCGAATACCGGCTGACCGGGGGCATGCCCGAACGCATGACCCCGCAGCGCGAACGCGCCATCGGCGCCCTGGAAGGCGAACAGGGCACGATGCGCGAACTTGCCGGGATCTCCGGGGTCAGCGAAGGTGTGTTGCGCGGGCTTGTCGGACAGGGCGTGCTGGAGGCGGTGGCGGTGGATTGCGACCGGCCTTTCGACCGCGCTGATCCCGATTTCGATGTGCCCGACCTCAGCCCCGAACAGGCCGAGGTCGCTGAGCATCTGGTTGAGGCGGTGAAGGCCGAGAAGTTTGCCCCCTTCCTGCTCGACGGGGTCACCGGCTCGGGCAAGACCGAGACCTATTGCGAAGCCATTGCAGAGGCCTTGCGGCTGGACAGGCAAGTGCTGGTCCTCCTGCCCGAGATCGCGCTGACCGAAGCCTTTCTCAGGCGCTTTGAGGACCGGTTCGGTGCCGCTCCGGTCTCCTGGCATTCGTCGCTCAAATCCACCGAACGGCGGCGGGCATGGCGCGCCATCGCCAGCGGAGAGGCGCAGGTGGTGGTGGGCGCACGCTCGGCGCTGTTCCTGCCCTATGCGCGGCTCGGCCTGATCGTCGTCGACGAGGCGCACGAGATCAGCTTCAAGCAGGACGATGGCGTGCGCTACAACGCCCGCGACGTGGCGGTGATGCGCGCCCGGTTCGAGCGATTGCCGGTGGTGCTCGCCAGCGCCACGCCCGCGCTTGAAAGCCTGCACATGGCCGAGAACGGGATATATGAGCGGCTGGTCCTGCCCCAACGATTTGGCGGTGCGCAATTGCCCACCATCCATGCGCTCGACCTGACCGAGCACAAGCCCGAACCGGGCCACTGGCTGGCCCCGCCACTGGTGGAAGCGCTCAAGGACAGGCTCGAACGGGCTGAACAATCGCTGCTGTTTCTCAACCGCCGCGGCTATGCCCCGCTGACCCTGTGCCGCCATTGCGGATACCGCTTCCAGTGCCCCAATTGCAGCGCCTGGCTGGTCGAGCACCGCCTGTCGCGCCGACTCGCCTGCCACCATTGCGGGCACGAGACCCAGCCGCCCGAAACCTGCCCCGATTGCGGAGAGCCTGATTGCATGGTCGCCTGCGGCCCCGGCGTCGAGCGCATCGCCGACGAAGTGGCCGCGATCCTTCCGCAAGCACGCATTGCCGTCGCCACGTCAGACACGCTCAATAACCCTGAGAAGGCAGCGAATTTCGTCGCCGCCGCAGAAGCTGGCGCGATAGACGTGATCGTGGGCACGCAGCTGGTGACGAAGGGTTTCCACTTTCCCGAACTCACGCTGGTGGGCGTGGTCGATGCCGATCTGGGGCTGGAGGGCGGCGATTTGCGCGCCGCCGAGCGTACCTATCAGCAAATCGCCCAAGTCGCCGGGCGCGCCGGACGCGGGGCCAAGCCGGGCGAGGTGCTGGTCCAGACCCGCCACCCTGAGGCGGCGGTGATCGCGGCCTTGGTGGCAGGCGACCGCGACGCCTTTTTCGAGGCTGAAACCGAGGCGCGCCGTCATGCAGGCGCTCCGCCTTTCGGACGCTGGGCGGCGATCATCGTGTCGAGCGAGGACGAGGCAGAAGCGCGCGAGGCGGCCAAGCAACTGGGCGCCACCAGGCCGCAATTCGACGATGTGCAGGTGCTCGGCCCGGCCCCCGCCCCGCTGTCCTTATTGCGAGGACGCTATCGCTACCGGCTGCTGCTAAACGCGCGGCGCAGCGCTGAATTGCAGAAGGTAATCCGCGATTGGCTGGGCGCGCTCCATTTTCCCAATGGCGTGCGCGTCGGGGTCGATATCGATCCTTACAGTTTCGTTTAGTGGCCAATCGGCTAAGATGCGGAAATGAGTAAGCAAACCGTTGGCGGCGGCCCCAAGAAAATCCTCTATGCGCTGGAAACGGCGGGCAGGATCGGCCTGCGCAAGAGCGCCAAGGCGCTGACAGCGAAGAATACCTGCAAGCCCTGCGCGCTCGGCATGGGCGGTCAGGCCGGCGCCATGACAGACGAGCCGGGCGAGTTTCCCAGCGTATGCAACAAATCGGTGCAGGCGCAATCGACCGACATCCAGCCGCCCATCCCGCACGCAGTGCTGACCCACAGCTTTACCGATTTTGCCGAGCTGGACGGGCACGAGCTGGAGCATCTCGGGCGTCTCGATACGCCGCTGCACAAGCCAGAAGGTGCAGACCGTTTTGTGCCGGTTTCCTGGGACTTCGCGATGGAGCGTGCCGCGGCGCGGCTGGCCGCCACCGATCCGGCGCGCGCCATGTTTTACGCCTCAGGCCGCAGCTCCAACCAGGCCGGCTTCCTATTCCAGCTGGTGGCCCGCGCCTATGGCACGAACAGCGTCAACAATTGCTCCTACTATTGCCATCAGGCCTCCGGTGTCGGCCTCGGCTCGACCATCGGCACGGGCACCGCCACGGTCGAACTGGCCGATCTGACCAAATGTGACCTGATCATGGTGATCGGCGCCAATCCGGCCTCCAACCATCCGCGCTTCGTCCACAAGCTGCGGGGGATCCGCGCGCGTGGCGGCATGAGGGGTTATGGAATAACAGGGGGCCGGCAAGACCGGAATGTATAAGTGACTGCGGAAGACCTTATTGCCTCCAGCGCGATTGCGGCTGTCGTCAGCAATCCGCGGCTGCCCGACAATCCCATTGTCGCGTGCAACGATGCCTTTCTCGCGCTCACCGGATTTGGTCGCGACGAAATCATCGGCCGCAATTGCCGTTTCCTACGCGGTCCCGACACAGAGCCCTGGCTCAGCGAAACCTTGAGGACCGGGATCAGGCTGAAACAGCCCACAATGGTCGAGATCCTGAACTACAAGAAAGATGGCACGCCATTTCGCAACGCCGTGATGGTCGCGCCCATCTTTGATGCAGAAGGAGCGCTTGAATATTTTCTCGGCTCGCAGGTGGAGCTGGAAAACGACATGGCGCGGGCCAACGATACGCGTCGCCGCCATGCCCATGAGCGGATTGAGAGTCTCACCCCGCGCCAGCGCGAAATCCTGATCGAGCTGGCACGCGGCAGGCTCAACAAGCAGATTGCCCATGATCTCGATCTGAGCGAGCGGACCATCAAGATGCACCGCGCAGCCTTGCTGCGCGCTCTCGATGTGCGAACCGCAGCCGATGCCATCAGGATCGCGGTCGAAGCCGGCTATTAGGGTCAGGACCTTTCTAAAACTGCACCAAAGGACAGGTAGTCGAAGGCGGAAAATTGGTCGAAACCGGTCTCCGAGGCCGGTTCCCATCCCACTCCCCTCCGTTTCCCGGTCTCAAACGTAGCCTTCAAAGCCCGGCGCTCATCTGCGCCGGGCTTTTCTTTGGCGGCGCAGTCCCCGGCATTGCAACAGCGGGATGACACCCGAGGCAGGCAGGCCGGACAGTTCGCCGAAATCATGCACCAAAGTGCAGGTTGAGAGCCAGGCGCGCGATCACCAACCTCATGATGCCGCTGGCGATATACGATCGCCAGCAACATTGAGACCCACCCCCAAAGGATCCGACAATGAAACTGACCCCTCTTCTTGCCGCCGCCTTGCTTGGCGTTTCCGCGCCTGCCCTTGCCGACCACCACGCATCCGGACATGCGGCGGGCTCACTGGTAGAAACGGCCGTAGGATCGTCCGATCACCAGACCCTCGTGGCTGCAGTAAAGGCCGCGGACCTGGTCGAGGCGCTTTCCGGTGAAGGCCCGCTGACCGTATTCGCTCCGACTGACGCTGCTTTCGGCGCGCTCCCCGAGGGCACGGTCGACACTCTCCTCCTGCCGGAAAACAAGGCCCAGCTCCAGTCCGTACTGACCTATCACGTCGTTCCAGGCGCAGTGTCCTCCACCGCGCTGGTAAAGCTGATCGGCGATAATGGCGGTTCGGCTGAACTGTCTACGCTGCAGGGCGGCACGCTGACGGCCACAATATCTGACGGCAAGGTCATCCTCACAGATGCAAACGGCGGGGTGGCGACGGTCATTGCCGCTGACGTAAAGGCATCGAACGGTGTCTTGCACGTTACCGATGCCGTTTCGCTGCCAGGCTGAACCACCAGCTCCCAAAACTCACAATTGGTCCTTCCCCCTCCCGCGACACAGCGCAAGGGGGAAGGATCGGGTGGTTTCTTGGGTCGGATTATCACGGGCCGAACACCGGCGATCAAATCTTCGGCGCGCGCTCGCGCCGCAGCAATTCCTCCTTGATCGCAGTGCCATAGGCATAGCCGCCCGCGCTGCCGTCGCTGCGGATTACGCGGTGGCACGGGATCAGCACCGCGACATTGTTCGCCCCGTTCGCGCTCCCCGCCGCGCGCACCGCCCTGGGCCTGCCCGCCGCCGCCGCCAGTTCGGCGTAGCTGCGCGTCTCGCCCGCCGGGATGCGGCGAAGCTCGCGCCAGATGCGTTCCTGGAAAGCCGTGCCGCGCACGTCGAGCGGAATATCGGGATCGGTGCCCGGCAACTCGACCGCGGCGATCACGCGGGCAAGCAAGGCCGCGAAACCGGCATCGCCCGCCACCAGCTCCGCCTCGGGAAAGCGGGCGCGCAATTCCGCCTCGCCTTCGTTGAAGGACAGACGGCACACGCCTTTGGCTGTAGCTGCGACCAACATCGCGCCAAGGCTCGTTTCCACCAAAGCAAAGGCGATCCGCACGCTGCGCCCGCCATTCTTCCATGCGCTCGCGCTCATACCCATTCTGCCCTCCATCGCGGCGTAAAAGCGGCTCGGCGCCTCGTATCCGGCATCATATAGGGCATCGCTTACCCGATCGGCCCCGACGAGTGCATCGCGGGCGCGCTCCTGGCGCAAGGCCCGCGCATAGGCGGCCGGGGAAAGTCCAGTGGCGCGTTTGAACAGGCGCTGGAAATGCGCAGGCGAATATCCGGTGATGGTAGCAAGTTCGCTCAGCGAAGCACCCTCGCCCGCCTTGATCGCATCCAGGGCCGCCCGCACCGCCGCCGCATCACGTGCCATGTCGTCAGGGCGGCAGCGCTTGCACGGGCGCAAGCCCGCCGCGCGCGCCTGCTCACCATTGGCGAAGAAATTCACATTGCGGCGCAACGGGTGCCGGGCCGCGCATGACGGTCGGCAATATATTCCGGTCGAGAGTACGCCGGTGACAAATTGCCCGTCAAACGCCCGGTCGCGCCGCATGACCGCCGCCCATGCAGCCTCATCAGAAAGGAAAGCCTCGTCCTTCATGGCGTATAACCTAGCCAATTCGTGGCTGGACTGCATCCCGCGCCTTGCGGTCAAACTGGTGCGCTCATAAACACGCGCCCGATGAACCGCATCCTCCTGCTCCTCGCAGCCCTGATCGCGCTTGCCGCGCCCGGCCCCGCCTTTGCCGAACAGGCAGATATAGAGGCCGCTGCGCGCGGCGTGGTGCGTATCGTGGTTATCGGCCGCGACGGGGATGAAATATTCGCGGTCTCGCATGGCAGCGGCTTTGCCGTCGATTCAGAGACGATTGTTACCAATGCCCATGTCGTGCGTGAAGCGATGGATAATCAGCGGCTCACCATCGGCATCGTGCCATCGGATGCCGGCAGTGCCGTCTATGCGCGCGTGATCGCCGTCTCCGATCGCAACGATCTGGCGCTGCTCGCCACCACCAGTCCGCTGCGACTGACGCCGCTAACCATTGCGGGCAATCCCGATTCGGTTTCCGGAACGGTCACCTCGATCGGCTATCCGATGAACGTCGACCTGGCGCAGGGGCTGCAGATGGAGGACATCTTCCGCGCCCAGCCCCCCGTCACCAGCCAGGGTTTCCTGTCGGGCCGCCGCCCGAGCCGCGAGTTCGACACGCTGCTCCACACGGCACCGATCGCGCGCGGGAACAGCGGCGGGCCGCTGGTCGATAATTGCGGGCGCGTTCTGGGGGTCAATTCCTTCGGCGCGGAAAGCGCGGGCACCGATGCGGAGTTTTTCTTTGCCGTCTCGACCCGCGAGATCCTGCCCTTCCTGCGTGCCAATGGTGTTTCGGCGCGAATCAATTCTCTGCCATGTCGCTCAATCGACGATCTGGAAGCGCAGGAACGCGCCCGCGAAGCGCAACGTCAGGCCGAGGCTGCGGCCAGCGCAGCGCAGACCGAGGCTGCGCTCGCACGCCGCAGCGAAGAACTGCGCCGCCAGTTCACCTTCCAGGTAATGGATGAGCGCGCCAATGCGATGGGCCTGGCCTTTCTGATGCTGGCGCTGGCCACCGGCCTTGGCGGCCTGGCCTTTACCTTCCATCGCAAGGGCCATCTGCGCGAACGCGCCTTTGCCGGGGCGGCCGCCACCGTTGCGCTGGCAATCGCGCTGGCTTCCTTGATGACGCGACCTGGTTTCGGCGAGATCGAGACGCGGGTCGAAGATAAACTGCATGAAGAGCAGCAGGCCAAGGATTCCGGCCCCATCGCCATTCCTTCCTCCGCAGGGGCAATGATCTGCGTGCTCGATACGTCGCGCAGCCGCGTGGTTTCCGCTCCGCCCGAGGAGCTGCCGCTCGAATGGACCGATTCCGGCTGCGCCGACGGACGCACCCAGTTCGGCAATTTCAGTGGCGACTGGTCACGCGTGGTCGTGCCGTCCGACGAGGATGCCGTCTCGGTCAATGCCTTCGATCCTGACACCCGCGAATATGTGGTCGAGCGCTATCTGCTCGACCGTGAGGCGATGACGGCAGCGCGTGCTGCCCGTGGCAATTACGAAGCGCCGCAATGCGGGGCCGGCGCAGATGCCGCACGCGAACTGGGCAGCAAGCAGAACCTGATTCTCTCGCAATTGCCAGATCGCCCGAACGAGCGGTTTGTCTATGCCTGTTCCGCGCCCCAGGATGATCCTCCCAACCAGGAGTAGGGCGCTGTTCGCGGCAATTGCCCCGGGGCGGCTTGCATCGCTGCCGACCCGATGCTAGGCGCGCGCCAGCCTGCCGGGACGCCTTTTTGCGCGCCCCTTGCTGGTAGGTAAAATCTGACGTTTCTGTCGACCCGAAGGGAACATTCGCGCGTGGAGCTTTCCGCCGGTATTCAGGCAAGCCTGCCAGGGCGTTATGCCGCCGCACTTTTCGACCTCGCCAGCGAGGCCGGGACGGTGACCGCCGTCGAGTCCGATCTCGGCAAACTCAATAATGCGCTGACCGAATCGGCTGAGCTGCGGGCACTGATCATCAACCCGGAGATCTCGCGAGAGGCCTTGAGCAAGGTCATGGCTGGCCTCGCCGAATATCTGGGCCTGGAACAGCTCACCACCAATTTCCTCGGCGTCCTTGCCGAAAATCGCCGCGTCTCCGCGCTCACCGGAATGATCCGCGCCTTCTTCACCATTGCCGCCGCACAGCGCGGCGAAGTGGCCGCCGAAGTCGCCAGCGCCCACGCCCTCACCGACGCTCAGCTTGCCGAGCTCGAACAGCGCCTGCGCACCCGCGAAGGCCGCACCGTGAAGCTGACCTCGCGCGTCGATCCGTCACTGCTCGGTGGCCTTGTCGTCACTATCGGTTCAAAGCGCATCGATTCGTCGATCCGCACCCGTCTCAATTCTCTCTCGCAGGCCATGAAGAGCGCCTGACCGCCCATTTCCGAAAGGCATAAATGATGGAAATCCGCGCCGCAGAAATCTCCAAGGTCATCAAGGACCAGATCGCCAGCTTCGGCACCGAAGCGGTGGTCAGCGAAGTCGGCTCCGTGCTGTCCGTTGGTGACGGTATCGCCCGCATCCACGGCCTCGACAGTGTGCAGGCTGGTGAGATGGTCGAATTCTCCAACGGCGTTCAGGGCATGGCGTTGAACCTGGAGGCGGACAATGTCGGCGTGGTGATCTTCGGCTCCGACGCGGAGATCAAGGAAGGCGACAGCGTCAAGCGTACCGGCACCATCGTCGACGTTCCCGTCGGCAAGGGCCTGCTGGGCCGTGTGGTCGATGCGTTGGGCAATCCGATCGACGGCAAGGGCCCGCTCGAAAATGTCAATCGCGCCCGTGTCGAGGCCAAGGCCCCCGGCATTATTCCGCGCGAATCCGTCAGCGAACCGGTGCAGTCGGGCCTCAAGGCGATCGACGCTCTCGTGCCCGTCGGCCGTGGCCAGCGCGAGCTGATCATCGGTGACCGCCAGACCGGCAAGACCGCTGTCGCGATCGACACCTTCATCAACCAGAAGCAGGCCAATGCGGGCGATGACGAGAGCAAGAAGCTCTACTGCATCTATGTTGCGGTCGGCCAGAAGCGTTCGACCGTCGCGCAGATCGTGCGCCAGCTGGAAGAAAACGGCGCGATGGAATATTCCATCGTCGTGGCCGCTACCGCGTCCGAGCCTGCCCCGCTGCAATATCTCGCGCCCTATACCGGCGCGGCCATGGGCGAGTTCTTCCGCGACAACGGCATGCATGCCGTGATCGTTTATGACGACCTTTCCAAGCAGGCCGTCGCCTATCGCCAGATGTCGCTGCTGCTGCGCCGCCCGCCGGGCCGCGAAGCCTATCCCGGTGACGTTTTCTATCTGCATTCACGCCTGCTCGAACGTGCGGCGAAGATGAACGGCGACAATGGTTCGGGCTCGCTGACCGCTCTGCCGATCATCGAGACGCAGGCCGGCGACGTGTCGGCCTATATCCCGACCAACGTGATCTCGATCACCGACGGTCAGATCTTCCTCGAAACCGAGCTGTTCTACCAGGGCATCCGCCCGGCCATCAATGTCGGCCTGTCGGTCAGCCGCGTCGGCGGCGCCGCGCAGACCAAGGCGATGAAGAAGGTGGCGGGCTCGATCAAGCTGGAGCTGGCGCAGTACCGCGAAATGGCGGCCTTCGCGCAGTTCGGCTCGGACCTGGACGCCTCGACCCAGCGCCTGCTCAACCGCGGTGCGCGCCTGACCGAGCTGCTCAAGCAGCCGCAGTTCTCGCCCATGCCGGTCGAGGAGCAGGTGGTGTCGATCTTTGCCGGTACCAACGGCTATCTCGACAAGATCGCCGTGGACCAGGTGACCGACTACGAGGCGGCCATGCTCAGCTTCATGCGGTCCGACCATCCGCAAGTGCTCGCCGAAATCCGCGACACGGGCAAGTTTGAGGACGGCACGCGCGACAAGCTCAAAACCGCGCTCGACACTTTCGCCAAGCAATTCGCCTGATTCCAGGAGACTAAGGAGTCGCAATGGCGAGCCTCAAGGAACTCAAGGACCGGATCAAGTCGGTCAAGTCGACGCAGAAGATCACCAAGGCGAAGCAGATGGTCGCCGCGGCGAAGCTGCGCAAGGCACAAGCCGCTGCCGAAGCTGCGCGCCCTTATGGCGAGCGCCTTGCCACGGTGATGGGCTCGCTTGCCGCCAAGGTCGGCAAGAGCGACAGCGCCCCCAAGCTGCTTTCGGGCACCGGCGCCGACCAGCGCCATTTGCTGGTCGTCGTCAACACCGACAAGGGCCTGTGCGGCGGTCTCAACGCCAATATCGTGAAAGAGGCCAAGCTGCAGGCGCGCAAGCTGATGGCCGAGGGCAAGGACGTGACCTTCTACCTCGTCGGCAAGAAGGGCCGCGCCCCGATCAAGCGTGATTTCGACAAGCTGGTCGGCAAGGGCTATGACACCAGCGCGGTCCGCAATATCGGTTTCGAAGAGGCCGAAGCGATCGCTGCCGAGCTGATCGAGATGTTCGACGCGGGCAAGTTCGACGTCGCGCATCTGGTCTATCCGATCTTCCAGTCGGCGCTGGCGCAGGAGCCCACCACCGTCCAGCTGATCCCCGTTCCGGCCCCGGACGTGGCCGAGGAATCGGGCGCCGTGGTCGAGTATGAGCCGGACGAGGAGGCGATCCTCGCCGAACTCGCGCCGCGCTATGTCAAGACGCAGATCTTCGGCGCGCTGCTCGAACGCGAGGCGTCGGAACAGGGCGCATCTATGACCGCGATGGACAATGCCACGCGTAATGCTGGCGAGCTGATCGACAAGCTTACTATCGTTTACAACCGCACCCGCCAGGCTGCCATTACGACTGAACTTATCGAGATTATCGCTGGCGCCGAAGCGCTGTAAGAAATTCAGACCAAGGAAAAGACCATGGCCACCGCCCCAGTATTGAACCAGAGCCCCAACGGCACCATCGCGCAGGTGATCGGCGCGGTCGTCGACGTCGCCTTCCCGGGCGAACTGCCGCCGATCCTCACCGCGCTCGAAACGAAGAACGGCGACAGCACTCTCGTCCTCGAAGTCGCGCAGCATCTGGGCGAGAACACCGTTCGCACCATCGCGATGGACGGCACGGACGGCCTCACCCGCGGGCAGGAAGTGATCAACACTGGCGCGCAGATTTCAGTTCCGGTCGGCCCCAAGACGCTCGGGCGGATCATGAACGTGATCGGCCAGCCGATCGACGAACGCGGTCCCATCGGCGCTGATATGTCAGCCCCGATCCATGCCGAGGCCCCGCTGTTCGTTGACCAGTCGACCGAAGCGGCGATCCTGGTCACCGGCATCAAGGTCATCGACCTGCTCGCCCCGTATGCACGCGGCGGCAAGATCGGCCTGTTCGGCGGCGCAGGCGTGGGCAAGACCGTGCTGATCCAGGAACTGATCAACAACATCGCCAAGGGTCACGGCGGCGTGTCGGTGTTCGCCGGCGTGGGTGAACGGACCCGCGAGGGCAACGACCTCTATCACGAATTCCTCGATGCCGGCGTCATCGCCAAGGATGCAGAGGGCAATGCGACCTCCGAAGGCTCCAAGGTGGCGCTGGTCTTCGGCCAGATGAACGAACCTCCGGGCGCGCGTTCGCGCGTGGCGCTGTCGGGCCTGACCATGGCCGAATATTTCCGCGACGAGGAAGGGCAGGACGTGCTGTTCTTCGTCGACAACATCTTCCGCTTTACCCAGGCCGGCTCAGAAGTGTCGGCGCTGCTCGGCCGTATTCCCTCGGCGGTGGGCTATCAGCCGACGCTGGCCACCGACATGGGCAATCTGCAGGAACGCATCACCTCGACCACCAAGGGCTCGATCACCTCGGTGCAGGCGATCTACGTGCCCGCTGACGATCTTACCGATCCGGCGCCTGCCGCTTCGTTTGCTCACCTCGATGCGACGACCACGCTGAACCGCGCAATTTCGGAGCTGGGTATCTACCCGGCGGTCGACCCGCTCGATTCCACCAGCCGTGTGCTTGAGCCGCGCGTCGTTGGTCAGGAGCATTACGAGACCGCACGCAAGGTTCAGGAGACGCTGCAGAAGTACAAGAGCCTGCAGGACATCATTGCCATTCTGGGCATGGACGAGCTGTCGGAAGAGGACAAGCTCACTGTCGCCCGCGCCCGCAAGATCCAGAAATTCCTCAGCCAGCCGTTCCACGTGGCTGAGGTGTTCACCAACATCCCTGGCCAGTTCGTGCAGTTGGAAGACTCCGTGAAGTCTTTCAAGGCCGTGGTCGAAGGCGAATATGACCACCTGCCAGAGGCAGCCTTCTACATGGTCGGCGGCATCGACATGGTGATCGAAAAGGCCAAGAAGCTGGCCGAAGAGGCATAATTGGCGATGGCACTCCACTTTGAACTCGTCACGCCGGAAAAGCTGGTCCGCTCCGAGGACGTCCACATGGTGGTCGTGCCCGGCGCAGAGGGCGAGTTCGGCGTGCTGGAGGGCCATGCGCCCTTCATGTCGACCATCCGCGACGGCAATGTGCAGGTCTACAAAAGCGCCGGTGCCACGCCCGAAACCATTGCGGTCAAGGGCGGATTTGCCGAAGTTGGCGCCAATGGCCTTACCGTTCTGGCGGAGCATGTGGAGGGCTGACGGCCTTTCGTATTCAGGTCCGCACAGGTTCGGACCTATACTTTCGTATTTACAGGGGGAGGCGCGCCGCGAGGTCCGCCTCCCTTTTTCGTTTGGCCTTTTTCGTTTGGCCTTTTTCGTTTGGCCTTTTTCGTTTGGCCTTTTGCTTTCCGGTTCACAGGCGCAGATGTCGGCTCAGGAATGACGGATTGTTAACCATGCCTGCCTCAGAGGTCACAGCTTGATTTGCAGGAGCAAGTTTGGGTGGACGCTGGCAATGCCGAAATGAGCGAGCGCAAAGGTGCGGGCACGGTCCCTCGCTGGCGTCCGGAACGCGGCGACTGGCTGGCGGCGGCCTTCATCCTCGTCATCGCAATCGTCGTTCGCGGTGTCTGGGTCGGCGATCCGGTCGCCGATTTCGACGAACAGCTCTATTCCTTCATCGGCTGGCGCATGACCCATGGGGACCTTCCCTATGTCGACTGGTGGGACCGCAAACCCTTCGGTCTGTTCGTAATCTTCGCCATTGCCCATGCGATCGGCGGCCCCGGAGCCGCTGCCTATCAGATCGCAGCGCTATGCTCGGCACTGTGCATGGCGGGCATCACCTATGCCCTTTCGAGGCGGCTTGTGGATCGCCCGGTCGCCGCCATTGCGGCCGCGACCGCGGTGATATTGCTGTCGGCCTATGGCGCTTTCTCGGCCAATTCGGAGGCGTTCTTCGTCCCGCTGACATTGGCGATGGTCTGGTTGCTGGCCGACCCAGATCACACCCGTGCCCGCCGTCGCGCGGTGCTCGCGATGATCGTCGGCGGCGTAGCGTTGCAGGTCAAATACTCGGTCCTGCCGGTCTGCATCGCGCTCGGGGCGGTGGCACTGTGGCAGGAATGGCACCGTTCAAAGAGCATGCCGCAACTGGCTGCACGCGCCATGCTGTTTGCAGGCGCCGGACTGCTCGCGACCATATTTGTGGGGGCGTTCTATGCCGTATCGGGTCACTGGGACGATTGGGTGTTTGCCAATTTCGTGTCCTTCTTCGACCGCGTGCCCGCAGACGTCGGCAGGTTCCGCGAAAGCTTTATCATCCTCATCCTGCCCATCGCGCTTTGCTATGTCGGGGGCCTTTATGCCGCGTGGAGGTTCGCGCCGCCGCTGGACATGCGCCTTTATTGGCTGTTCGTGATCTACGCCTTCGGCATGACGGCAACGATTTTCCTGCCGGGCACGGTATATCTTTATTACTTCGCAGCCTTCGCCGGGCCGGCGCCACTGATTGCCCTGCCCTTCATGGACAGGCGCGGCCCCGGCGGGCTGGTCCCGGCCGTCACCCTGTTCGTGCTGATGACATTGCTGGTAAGCCCCGTCACCCGCTTCCAGCAGAGCCAAGCGCAGCGCGCCGATATCGCGGCGCTGGCGGCGGCGATCGCACCCCATGTCAACGACCAGACGCAATGCATGTGGATCCATGACGGACCCACCGTGCTCTATCGCCTCGCGGGTAGCTGCGTACCCACGAAATTTGTCTATCCCGACCACCTCAACAATGCGCTGGAGACCCCGGCCCTGGGCATCGACCAGACCGCCGAAGCGGCGCGTGTGCTGGCCGGCAGGCCGCCGGTGATCGTTACCGCCGATCCTCATGTGACGGTGATGAACGACCAGGTGGAGCGGATGGTGAGTGAGGTCCTTGGGCGCCAATATGCGAAAGGTCCGAGCGCCATCATCAACCGCCGCACCATAACTGCATGGGTTCGCCGCGACGATAGGGGGCCGTCGACCGGCGAGTAAACACGCCCAGCGCCGACTGTGCTTTACCTCGCGTTAAACGCTTATGCTTAACAAAGCCTCGCTGCATCGCCGGTCCACTGGCGTTGCGACCGGGGGCCAGATGACCAAGCTGATAATCCAGATACCCTGCCTGAACGAAGCAGAGAGCCTTCCAGCGACCATCGCCGCCTTGCCGCGCCGGGTTCCCGGCATCGACATTGTCGAACTGCTGGTCGTTGATGACGGCAGCACCGATGGCACCGCGCAGGTCGCCCGCCAGTGGGGCGTCCACCACATTGTTTCGCACCGCTGCAACCGGGGACTTGCCGCCGCCTTTCGCAGCGGTGTGGACCGCGCCCTTGCCGAAGGCGCTGACATCATCGTCAACACTGATGGCGACGGCCAATATGAAGCCAGCGACATCGCCGCCCTGGTGCAGCCGATCCTTGAAGCCCGCGCCGACATCGTCATCGGCGATCGCGGAGTTGGCGAGAACGCGCACTTCTCGAGCGGCAAGAGGCTGATGCAGCGCATTGGCAGCCTCGTCGTGCAGAGCCTTGCTGGAACGCAGGTTGCTGACGCGGTCAGCGGCTTTCGCGCTTTCAGCCGCGATGCCGCACAGCGCATAAACATCACCACCGAGTTTTCCTACACCACCGACATGCTGATCCAGGCGGGCCGCAAGAAGATGGCTATCGCCAGCGTGCCGGTGCGCACCCATGCCGCGGTCCGGCCGAGCCGATTGTTCCGCTCTATCCCGCGTTTCGTGACCCAGACCGGCATCACGATGACGCGCGCCTTCACCGCCTACAAGCCTCTGCGGGCCTTCGTGGGCACGGGCTCGCTCATCGCTACAATCGGCCTCATCCCGATCCTGCGCTTCATGTGGTTCTGGAGCCAGGGCGATGGCGAAGGCCATGTGCAGTCCCTCGTGATCGGCGGGGCTCTGCTGGTGCTGGGCACACTGGTCGCGATCCTGGGCATGGTCGCCGACCTTGTCGCCGCCAACCGCAAGCTGATCGAGGAAAACCTCGCGCGCACCCGCGCCCTGGAAGATCGCCTTCGCGCGATGCAGCAAACCCTGGCCGGCACGACGCAAACCTCCAGCACTGGCAAGGTCCGGCGCAAGGACGCTGCATGACAGCCAGCGCCCTTCCCCGGGCATTCGCAGCGACAACGCATCGCTTGAAACTGCCTGCGCGCGATGCCGCCTTCTGGCCGCTCGCCGCGCTGGTTCTGTTGGGGATCATGCAGTTTTCTCTGGTCTTCACCCGGGCGATCAACTGGGACGAATTCTCTTACTGGCGCGAGGCTGCCTGGTTCGCCGACGGGCGGCTGGACCGGCCCTTGCAGACCATCCATGCGCGCGCCTTCGCCTGGCTCGCCGGGCACTTCGATACGAGCGTCGATCACATCGTCGCGGCGCGCGTCTTCATGTTCGGCTGTCTTTGCATATCCGCCGCGTCGCTATTCAGCATCGCGCGTCGGTTTGTTCTCCCTGCCACAGCGCTGCTTGTTCCGTTGGCTTACATTTCGGCTGGCTTTGTAATTCAGCATGGCACGGCATTCAGGACCGACGCCATTGCAACCGCGCTGCTCACCACAGCACTCGCCATACTTGCCAGCGACCGCCTTTCATTGCTGCGCATAGCGATGTTCGGGGTCCTGCTGGGTCTGGCAGGCATGGTGACGATAAAGTCCGTACTCTACCTTCCAGCCTTCGTGGGTCTGGCTTACTGGCGGACAAGGCGTTGTTCCGACTGGCAACGCGAACAAATCATACGCCTGGTGGCCTGCGCCGGCGCTGCCGCCCTGGCATTTGTGGCCTTTTATCTGTCGCATGCACAGGGCGTGAGCGCGCTGGCGAGCATACAAACGAAAGCCGGTACTCAACTTGGTAATGCGGGCGGGTATGCCTTTTTCCTGGGTGTTCCGCTTTACTGGCCATTCTTCGTCAAGGCGATGCTGACCGCGCCGGTGCTGGCGCTTTGCCTCGCAGCGGCACCATTCCTGCTGACCAGAGCGGGAATGCCCCTGGGCAAGAAGGCCGCGCTTGCAGGTTTCTGGCTGCCGCTGACGACCGTGGCGTTCTACACGAACACCCTCGCCTATTATTACGCCTTCCTTTTTGCGCCACTGGCAGTCGGGGCAATCCCGGCGCTGGAATGGGCCAGAAAAAACTATGGTCTAGGCATGTTGAGCCTGGCCTTCGCCGTTCCGGGCCTGACAATCGGCATGCTCGACGATCGCTCTATGATTGACCGCCAGCGTCAGCTCGAACGCAATGTCCACGAAGTCTTTGCCGAACCGGTCCCCTATTTCGATCACAATTTCATGCTCGGCAGTTGGCCCAAGGCGAACGGTTTCATGACCTTGTGGGGGCTCACAGCCTACCGCAATGCAGGCGAACCACTCTATCGAGAGGCAATGGAAAACCAGACCGTGCCATTGCTGCTGGCAAATTATCCCGAACTCGAAGCCTTGGTAAAGGGCGAACAGGAAGGTTTGCTTCTACCTGCCGACACTGCCGCTTTGCGCGACAATTACATCGCCTTCTCATGGCCGATCTGGGTCGCAGGCAAGGCGTTTCCGGCTTCTAGCGGACCGATTCACGAGGAATTTCTCGTCCCCGGCCCCTACACTGTCGAGGGCGGGCCTGTGATTGTGGACGGCAAGAGGCTCAGCAAGAGTGAGGTCGTGCACATCGAACGCGGCATGCATGTGGTGGAGGCACAGGGGCCGGCGCGCCTTGTTTGGGGCGACCATCTGCCGCGCCCGGCGCAGCCTCTGCAGCCAGGACCGCTTTATGTCGGGTTCTGATCAGGCGCTCTGTACTTCGGCTCTGGCCTCTTCCAGCTGAGCAAGCCATTCCGTCTCAAGACCGTAACCGTATTCGCGCATTTGCTCGCCGCAGATCTGGTCCAGCAAAAGCACATCGCTTGAGGGCCAGTGACGCCAGTCTCGACGCGGGCCCGCGCTGGAATTGGCCTTCTTCTCGGTAAAGCCGCCAAGGTCGGACACAGGATATTTTCCGTCGAAAGCAGCAAATTCGACGCATTGGCGAATGATCTCATCCGCATGGCCAAAGAGGTCCTCAAACCTGTAGATGCGGACCTTCTCCGGCGATGTCTGCTGCGCCTCCTCCAATCGCCCCGTAATACAGCGCCAGTCCCAGGCAAGGCGGCCAAACTGGTCGAGTGAGGGCCACCGCCCAGCCCAGCGCGCGTCGCCGACCTGCGCGGGCGTCAGCGGCCCGAGCGGAAACCACTGCATGAAGCCGCGCGTGTGTCGGTCCGGCTGGTGCCGCACCCAACTCTCGACCCAGTCGCGCGGATCGCGAACCACGCCAATCAGTCGGCTGCCCGGGAAGGCCTTGTTGAGGACCGGGGCAACCATCCAGAAGCGACCATTGCTCTCGACAACGAGCGATTTCGGGATGCCGGCATGATATGTGGCCCGCTGGGCGCGCAATTGCGCAATCGCTGTCTGCTCGTCGATCCTGCCGGCCATCAGGCGGTGGCCAATGGGGCGCAGGCCCGACTGGCCCAACAACCTTCCGAACACCATATGCCACAGGCCGAACTGGCGGATACGAGGCAGGCTCTTTGCCCGATCGAGCACAAGCACATCTGGCTCATGCTCCGACCAGCAGTCCTCGATCACACCGGACAGGCGCTTGCCGAAGAAGGTGGTGCCCGTGCGCCCCCCCGAAGCGATGAAAACGAGATCGTGGTTCATGACAAAGCGGCAGGGCGATACGAACCGGCCGCGAACATGACAAGCGCCACTACACCACTTACCACCAGACCGCTGATACGGTTGATCGCCGCCGCGAGAAAGGCAGCCGCAGGCGCTACGCCCACGACCACTGCAAGCGCGGCGCTGATCGATTCACCGATGCCCAGTCCTGCCGGAACAATGCCAATATAGGTCGTGAGCGTACTGCCGACCACGAACAGCAAAGTGTCGACCGGCGGCACGATCGCACTGATCGCCGCGAAACACGCGGCAAAGCGCAGCGTGGTGAGGATCAGCGTCAGGAAACGGACGGCGATCATGCCCCCTACTATGCCGAGGCCCGCCCGGCGGGCGACCCAGGCCACAGAGGCGACGAAGGCGCATGCAGAACCAGCCATTATAACCCAGCCCTGCAATGGAAAGCGAAGCAGAACAGGAATTGCCGCGAAAAGTCCGGCGGTCGCCAATGTCATCAGCGAGGACCAGGCAAGCACGCCGATCATCGCGCCGAAATTGGCCCCCGAACCGAGAAGCGCCGCGCCGCGCACCATCGCAGCACCGGGAATAGGAAGGATTTCGGCAATTCGGCCATAGGCGGTTGCAGCGATGCTGTGGGCGAGGGAAATCCGGGTTTCAACAGTCCGCGCAAGCAGCTGCAGGTTCCAGGCCGATACGAGAATGCCCAAGGGGACAAGCACAATCAGAACCAGCAGAATTGGCGCTACGCTCACTGCAGCCGGTTCGAGGTCGAGGTTGCCGATCGACCAGACGCTGCCGCCGACGAACAGGGCCATCGACGCGACCAGCAACGGAATGCGATACCGGGTGGCGATCTCGCGCAGGCCTTGGCGAACTCTCGTTACTTCAGACATACCCAGGCAGAACATTGCGACCTTTACTCAGCCAATCTGGCTGTTTCGCCAATCCGAAGCCGCGCCAATAGGGCATTAACCCTAATAAGAGATATATGCGCTTGCCCATGACTGACGCCCTCCCCCAGACCTTGGCCACGCAGGTGACCCCTGTAACCCTGGTGGCACCTGTAGCCTCCTGGCGTGGCGGAATCGCGCGCCATTCGGGCATGCTCGCGCGGGCCCTGGCAGCAATGCCCGACGTCGATCTTTCGCTCGAAGGGTTTGCACGACTCTATCCGCGCCGCCTCTATCCCGGCACCGATCCCCGCGCAGAAAGGAGCGGGGAATGGGGCGCTTTCGAACTGCGCGAGGACCTCGACACGCTGGACCCGCGCAGCTGGCACCAGGTGGCACGCCGCATCATTGCGCGCGGCGGGATCGCGGTCTTCCCGGCCTGGACCTTCTTTACCGCACCGTGTCTGGGCTGGATCGCGCGAAAGGTACGATCTCACGGGGTAAAGACGATTGCGGTGGTGCACAATGTTGCCGATCACGAAGGTGCCTGGTGGAAGGCGACGCTGATGAAATGGCAACTTTCATCATTTGATCAAGCGGTTACGCATGGGCAGGAGCTGGCCGCAGAGCTCACTCAGGCGGGTTTTACCGGTCCAGTTTCTGTCGTGCCGCACCCGCCTTTCAGCGACTTCCCGCAAGCTACGGGCCGTTTGCCCCGCGAACACGCGTTGGAGCTGCTGTGTTTCGGTCTGGTCCGCCATTACAAGGGCGTCGATATCGCGCTCGACGCGCTGGAGGCAGCGGGGCTTGAAGATGTCCGTCTTACCATCGTGGGCGAGATATGGGGCGATGCCTCCGACATCCGCGAACGCGCGGCCGGTATGGCGCAGGTCGAACTGGTCGATCGCTACGTTTCCGACGTTGAGGCAGCGGACTATTTCATCCGCGCCGATGCGGTTCTGCTCCCCTATCGCACCGTGACCGGCTCGGGCGTGCTCGCCCTTGCCCGTCATTATCGCCGCCCCGTCGTGGCGAGCAATCTGCCAGCCCTCTCTCGAGAAATCCATGCCGACAGGCTGGGCTGGACCTTTGCGGCCCACGACGTTGCCGCACTGGGCGCCCTTCTTCGAGCCGAGGTCGACCGCGCCCGAACCGCCGCTGTTTCTGCTGCAATGCCCGATCCTGCTGACGCCTCCGCCGCCGGCTGGTCCGCAATGGCGCGCGCAATCCTGCAATCAACAGACCCGGCCTAGAAATACCCCAGGCCACGCGACCAATGTTTGCGATTTATTCACCAAGTTCGGCCACCAAGCGCGGGAGCAGGGGAATTTCCTGCAGCTGTTTATCGATGAGGGAGTTGCATGAGCGCATTTGGACGCAAGAACGGGGCTGGCGGTATGGCTCCCGGCGCTCGCCCGAGTTTTGGCGTTGCAAAGCCCATGCGTGGCGGCGCGGGCCCTGGATCGTCTCAGGGCACTGCAAAAGGCCCCGCAGAGCCGGGCGGCGAGCAGTTCCCCCCGATCCCTGCCGAAGTTGGCGAGGGTGCAGCCACCAACGCTGAGAACGCGCCGGCTGCGTCTGGGGGCAATCGCCGCGAGGATGCGATGTCGCGGCTCGAAGATCGCGCCAATTCCATTAACGAGACGTCCAATGAGGCTGGCGGTTTTGAGGCCAGCGTGCACAAGATCAAGGAGCAGGTGCTTCCGCGTCTGCTCGAACGCGTCGACCCCGAGGCGGCCGCAACGCTTTCCAAGGATGAACTGTCGGAGGAATTCCGCCCAATTATCATGGAAGTCCTGGCCGAGCTCAAGGTCACGCTGAACCGGCGCGAGCAGTTCGCGCTGGAAAAGGTGCTGATCGACGAGCTGCTCGGCTTTGGCCCGCTGGAGGAACTCCTTGGCGACCCGGACGTGACCGATATCATGGTCAACGGCCCCGACCAGACCTACATCGAAAAGAAGGGCAAGCTCACCCTCGCCCCGACCAAGTTCCGCGACGAACAACACCTGTTCCAGATCGCCCAGCGCATCGTCAACCAGGTCGGCCGCCGCGTCGACCAGACCACGCCGCTGGCCGACGCCCGCCTCAAGGACGGCAGCCGCGTTAACGTGATCGTCCCGCCGCTTTCCTTGCGCGGCACCGCGATCTCGATTCGTAAGTTCTCCGAGAAACCGATCACTCTCGACATGCTCAAGGGCTTCGGCTCGATGAACGACAAGATGGCGACCGCCCTGAAGATAGCCGGGGCCAGCCGCATGAATATCGTCATTTCGGGCGGCACCGGCTCGGGCAAGACCACCATGCTCAACGCAATGTCCAAGATGATCGACCCGGGCGAACGCGTGCTGACCATCGAGGACGCGGCCGAACTTCGCCTGCAGCAGCCGCACTGGTTGCCGCTGGAAACCCGTCCGCCGAACCTGGAGGGCCAAGGCGCAATCACCATCGGCGACCTCGTCAAGAACGCCCTGCGTATGCGTCCGGACCGCATTATCCTGGGCGAAATTCGTGGCGCGGAGTGTTTCGACCTGCTCGCCGCCATGAACACCGGCCACGACGGTTCGATGTGTACGCTCCACGCCAACAGCCCGCGCGAATGCCTGGGCCGTATGGAAAACATGATCCTGATGGGCGACATCAAGATCCCAAAGGAGGCCATTTCACGCCAGATCGCGGAATCGGTCGACCTGATCGTGCAGGTGAAGCGTCTTCGCGACGGTTCGCGCCGCACGACCAACGTCACCGAGGTCATCGGCATGGAAGGCGACGTGATCGTCACGCAGGAGCTGTTCAACTTCGAATATCTCGACGAAAGCGAAGACGGCAAGATCATGGGCGAATTCCGCTCGTCTGGTCTGCGTCCCTACACCCTCGAGAAGGCCCGCCAATACGGGTACGACCAAGCCTATCTGGAGGCGTGCCTCTAACCCCGCAAAGGGCCGCTCAACCGCGCAATTCGGCCCGGCAAACACTGCCGCGAAGGGGTATCCCGACAGGGCAGCCCAGCAAGCGACAGTGCCGAGCCGCCAGATTGGACGCATTGCAGCATGCGCCTATGGCAGGGTGGTGCTCGACGACTCCACCGACCGCCCAATGCTCGCGCTTGGCCTGAGACTGGCAGGCATTGGCGCGATGGCGGGCATGGGCGCCCTGATTAAGGCCGCCGGGGTTCAGGGAGCGAACCTGGTCGAGATCATCTTCTGGCGACAGGCGGCCTCTGTAGTCCTGATCCTTGCATGGGTGCTGGCGACAGGGACTCTGTCATCGCTGGCGACCAAGCGCCCTAAGGCGCACTTCACACGTTCCTTCTACGGCATGGTGGGCATGACCCTCAATTTCGGCGCGTTGCTGCTGCTTCCGCTTGCCGAGGCGGTAACCATGAGCTTCTCCGCCCCCATCTTCGCCGTCGTCCTGTCGGTTCTGCTGCTCGGCGAGAAGGTCCACGCCTGGCGTTGGGGCGCGGTGGCCGCAGGCTTTGTGGGCGTGCTCGTCATCGCTCAACCGGGTGGTGACCATTTGCCGCTGGTCGGCGCGGCCGCAGGGCTGGCCGGCGCTTTCATGATCGCGCTGATATCCATTCACCTGCGCGACCTGACCCGCACCGAGCAGTCGCTAACCATCGTCTTCTGGTTCGGGGCGGTGACCGTTATCTGTGCCCTGCCGCTGATGCTGGCAATGGGGCAGGCCCACAATGGGCTTGAGTGGTTGCTGCTTGCCGGGATCGGCGTCGCGGGAACGATTGGTCAAATCCTGATCACGCTCGCATTGCGCTATGGCAAGGTGTCGAGCGTCATCGTGATGGATTATTCGGGCCTGGTCTGGGCAACGCTGCTGGGCTGGCTGATATTTTCCGATCTACCGCCCCTGACCACCTGGATCGGGGCACCGCTGGTTGTGGGTGCGGGGCTGGTCATTGCCTGGCGCGAACAGATACGAGCACGCAGGAAGCCAATCGAGCCGCATCCAATAACAGGAACCGAAATTCGCTGACGCGGTTTATTGCCAGTGACGACAGCGAAAGGACAAGCAATGGCTCGCAAGATCATCATCGCCGTTTCGGCCAGTTTAATCATGCTTGGCGCAACCGCCTGCAATACCGTCCGCGGGGCCGGCCAGGATCTCGAATCGGTCGCCAACGATGTGGATGAGGCCGTCTGACGCCTAGCCTTTCGAAGTCATTGTCCGTTTCAGGGTCGCAAGGTGCCCGCCGGAGGACCCCTCCGGCGGGCGCTTTACCTTCAGCAATCCATTTTCCCCTGGTGCCGGTCAGGCAGGGAGCGGTTCGCGCTCGAAACGTCCGGCCTGCCGCATCAGTGCGGCGTGATGATGGAAGAATTTGCCGCCCGCTTTTTCGCTGGCGCAACGCAGGGCGGCGCGGGCAAGGTCATCGGCCCCGATCGAACGATAGCGGCTCTTTTCCCCCTGCATGAAGATGTCGGTGACCGGGCTCATGACCATCGCCGCCTTTTCGAGCGGCCTTATATCGCCTTCTCGACGTCCGCGCAGCAGGCCGGGACGCAAGATATCGAGCCGGCGAAAGCGCAATTTGATCAGTGCATCCTCCACCTCGGCCTTGGTGCGCAGGTAGAAGTTCTTTGCATGCACGCTCGCCCCGACGGATGAAAAGGCGACAAAGTGATCGGCACCGGCGTCCTGCGCGGCCTTTGCGCTTGCCAGCACAAGGTCGTGGTCGACGGCGCGAAAACTCTCCTGATCGAAGCCCGACTTGCGCATCGTGGTCCCCAGCCCGCACAGCACGGTCTGCGCCTTGATCGTGGCGATCGCTTCCTTCCACTTTTCAGAATCGGCGACCACAACCTCCATGCGAGCACCTTCCGGCAGGTCGATCTCGCGCCGCGCAAGCGCCACCAGGCTGACGCTCTGATGGCCAACCGCCTGTTCGATAATGGTGCGCCCCATCAGGCCGGTGGCGCCCAGCAGCAACACGCGATGGGTATCAAACATTCGACAACCCCTCCGGATTCTCACCGAAAATGCGCCGGTAATGGCTGAGCGCATAGCGATCGGTCATCCCGGCGATAAAATCGGCAATGTGGCGGGAACGCTCGGGCTCGATAGTCGGCAGGCGCCGGTTCCAGCTCTCGCTCATCAGCGACGGGTCCTGGTCGAAGGCAGCATAGAGGCGCGCAACGACCATCTTGGCCAGTTGCGCCGTCCGCATTTGTTCTGGATGATGATAGAGCCGTTCGTATAGAAAGCCCTTGAGCGCGCGCTCCTGCGCCGCGACTGCGGGCGAGAACCCGGCCAACGCACATCCGGCGCCACGCACCTCCTCGACAGAGCCGATCCCGGCGAGATTATCGCGGGTCGTCTCGATCACATCATTCACCATCATCCCGATCTGGCTTCGCACAAGTTCGCGCAATTGCGCCTCGCGCCCGGCATTGGGAAAGCTCTTCTCGACAGCCCGCCACTGATCCGCGACGAAATCGAGCGTAAGCAGGTCATCCACGGCCAGAAATCCTGACCTGATCCCGTCATCGATGTCATGATTGTCATAGGCAATATCGTCGGCCAGTGCGGCGACCTGCGCCTCCAGCGATGGCCAGCGGTCAAGGTCGAGCGGAAAACCAGCGCCCAGCTCGGCCAGCGCCCAGCCCGGACTTGCGACCGGGCCATTATGCTTTGCCAGCCCTTCGAGCACCTCCCAGCTCAGGTTCAGACCCGGCACATCGCAATAGGGCGAATCCAGCCGCATCACAGTGCGCAAGCAATGTTCGTTATGATCAAAGCCGCCGCGTTTTGCGAGCGAGGCGGACAGCGCATCCTCCCCCGAATGGCCGAAGGGCGGGTGCCCCATGTCATGGGCCAGGCACAGGGCCTCTGCCAGATCCTCGTCGAGCGACAGGCTGCGTGCCAGCACCCGGCCGATCTGCGCGACCTCCAGGCTATGGGTCAGCCGGACGCGAAAATGGTCGCCATCGGGCGCGACGAAGACCTGCGCCTTGCCCGCCAAGCGCCTGAAGGCGATCGAATGGAGGATACGGTCGCGGTCGCGCTGGAACGCGCTGCGTGGACCGCGTGCGCCCCCCGACGCCTGGACGAATTCACGACCGCGCGAGGCGGCAGGGTCTGCAGCATAGGGCGCCCGTGTCATCGCCCAACCGCTAGGGGTCGCAGCGTTGCACGGCAACGGGAACACTTGGTGAACCCTGTTTCCCGCCTGGGTCACCCCCGGTGTTAATCCTTGCCGAGGATCCACTCCGCGGCCTGTTCGGCATGGATTTGCGTGCTATCGTAAATGGGCAGCACATTGGCTTTCACGTCGACGACCATCTCCAGCTCGGTACAGGCGAGCACGACCGCATCGGCGCCTTCCTGTTCCTTTTGCGTGATAATGGTCTTGAGCGCGCGCTGGGCATCGCGCGTGGTCTTCCCGGCCATCAGTTCGTCATAGATGATGCGATCGACCGTCTCGACCGCCGTCATGTCAGGCGGCAGCAGGTCGACGCCGAAGGACACCAGCCGGCGGCGATAGAAGCTTTCGGTCATGACATTGCGCGTGCCGATCAGCGCGGCCGTCTTGATCGCATCCGCAGCCATGCGCTCACCCACGCATTCGGCGATGTGGAGCATGGGAATGCCGATCCCGGCCTGCACTTGCCGATAGACCCGGTGCATGGAATTGGCGCCGATCACCAGCATTTCGGCCCCAGCCTCCTCCAGCCGGCGTGCGGAGGCGATCAGCAATTCGCTCGCCTGCTCCCACTCTTCGTCCGAAAGCGGCTTGTAGAGCTGGCTGATGTCGAGGCTCTCGATCAGCATCGGCGCCGAAACGCCAGTCCCCCGTCGCTTCTGCACGAGACGGTTGATCTGCTCGTAATAGGTTCGGGTTGAGACCCAGCTCATCCCCCCGATCAGGCCCAGCTTACGCAAACAGTCTGCCCTTTTCCCTCATGCCTTTATGCGGCGAATCCACCGGCACATGAGATGATAAGCCGGTCTGTGTCCATAGCCCCCCCTTCTCGCCGACCCGCCCACAGCGGACGGAACGTGCCAGAAAAACGGCCTGCCGACCGTGCCGCCCTGGGCGATCACGGTGAAGTTAAAGTTAACGCGTTCGCCCGTCCGCAATCGGGCAACCGCGCGCTGGCTAGCCCAGCGACTTGTTGATTTCCTCGACCATCTTCTTGGCATCGGCCAGCAGCATCATGGTCTGGTCCATGTAGAAGACATCGTTGTCGACGCCCGCATAGCCGACACCGCCCATGCTCCGCTTGATGAAGAAAACCTGCTTGGCCTTGTCGACGTCGAACACCGGCATGCCGTAAATGGGGCTGGCCTTGTCGGTCTTGGCGGCCGGATTGACCACATCGTTTGCGCCGATGATGAAGGCCACGTCGGCCTGCGCGAACTCGCTATTGATGTCTTCCAGTTCAAAGACCTTGTCATAGTCGACGCTTGCTTCGGCCAGTAGCACGTTCATATGGCCGGGCATGCGGCCCGCAACCGGGTGAATGGCGAACTTCACCTGCACGCCCTGCTCTTCCAGCATATCGGTCATTTCGCGCAAGGCATGCTGGGCCTGCGCCACCGCCATGCCATAGCCAGGAATGATGATGACCGTCTCGGCCTGCTTGAGCATAAAAGCGGCATCCTCGGCGCTGCCCTGCTTGTAGGGGCGCTGTTCGCGCGCCTCGCCGCCACCGCCGCCAGATTCGGCGCCAAAGCCGCCCGCTATCACGCTGATGAAGCTGCGGTTCATCGCCTTGCACATGATGTAACTGAGGATCGCGCCCGAAGAACCCACCAGTGCACCGGTGACGATCATCGCCGTATTGCCCAGCGTAAAGCCCATCGCCGCAGCTGCCCAGCCGGAATAGCTGTTCAGCATGGAGATCACGACCGGCATGTCCGCCCCGCCAATGGGGATGATCAACAGGAAACCGATGGCGAAGGCGAGCACGGTCAGTGCCACGATCAGCGGCAATGTTTCACCCGGTGTTGCGATTGCAAAAAGTGCGGTCAGCACGATGATCGCCGCAAGCACACCCAGATTGAGGACATGGCGACCGGGCAACAGGATCGGCGATCCGCTCATGCGGCCCGAAAGCTTGGCAAAGGCGATAACCGAACCGGAGAAGGTGATGGCACCGATGGCGATGCCGAGGCCCATCTCGACCTTGCTGACCGCCTCGATCCCGCCATCGCCTGTCAGCAGGCCGAAGGCGCCCGGATTGAGATAGGCCGCCCAGCCCACCAGCACCGCGGCAAGGCCGACAAGTGAGTGAAAGGCTGCGACCAGCTCTGGCATCGCAGTCATGGCGATACGTCGGGCGATCACGAAACCGATCAATCCGCCAATGGCAATGGCGATGGCGATTTCGGGCAGGCTTGCAACCTCGTGGGTTACCAGCGTCGTCACTACCGCGATCAGCATGCCCGCCATGCCGTAACGGTTCCCCGTCCGGCTGGTTTGCGGACTGGAAAGCCCGCGTAGCGCGAGGATAAAGAAGATACCGGCCACGAGATAGGCCAGCGCGACCCAAGGATTGACCGGGCCATGCGCGGCTGCGCTTCCGACAGCGAGGAAGGAGAGCATCACTTCTTCTCCTTCTTCTTGTACATCGCCAGCATGCGCTCAGTGACGGCAAAGCCGCCGAAGATGTTGACGCTGGCCAGCACCACGCCTGCAAGGCCCAGCCACTTGGCCGCCGGGCTGCCGGCATTGGCCGCCGCGATCAGCGCGCCGACGATAATGACGGAGGAGATGGCATTGGTCACCGCCATCAGCGGCGTGTGCAGCGCCGGGGTGACCGACCAAACGACGTAATAGCCGACAAAGCAGGCCAGCACGAAGATCGAGAGAATTGAAATGAAATCCATGCGCCCTACCCCTGCAGCCTCTGATTGACGATTTCGCCGCCCCTGGTCAGGCGGATGGCATCGCCAATCTCCTCGTCGAGCACGGGCCTGCCCTGCTCCTTGTCCCAGAAGGCGTTGAGGAAGTTGAACAAATTGCGACTGAACAGCGCGCTCGTATCGGCGGAAAGATGCGCAGGCGTGTTTGAAAAGCCCATGATCTTGACGCCGTGGCGTCCGACCACATGGTCAGGCACGCTACCCTCGACATTGCCACCCTGAGCAACGGCGAGATCGAAGATCACGCTGCCCGGCTTCATCGTCGCGATCTGCGCGTCGGTGACGAGGCGCGGCGCGGCCCGGCCCGGAATGAGCGCGGTGGTTATGACGATGTCCTGCTTGGCGATATGGCCAGAGACCAACGCGGCCTGACTGGCCTTCTGCTCGTCGGTCAGTTCGGCCGCATAGCCGCCCGTGCCCGATGCCTCCAGCCCCTCGGCGAACACCGCCTTGGCGCCGAGACTGGCGATTTGTTCGGCGGTTTCGGGGCGCACGTCGGTGGCCGAAACCTGCGCGCCCAGCCGACGTGCGGTGGCAATGGCCTGCAATCCGGCAACACCCACGCCCATGACAAAGCATTTGGCCGCCGAGACCGTGCCCGCCGCAGTCATCATCATTGGGAAGGCACGACCGTAAAGGTCGGCAGCGGCAATCACCGCCTTATATCCGGCAAGGTTGGACTGGCTGGAAAGTACATCCATGCTCTGCGCGCGGGTGATGCGCGGCATGAATTCCATCGCCAGAGCCTCATACCCGGCCTTCGCATAGGCCGCGACCCGGTCACGCTGCATGAACGGATCGAAGGTCGCCACGACCCATGCGCCGGGTTTGGCGCCCGCGAGTGAGGCAACTTCGGGTGCCTGCACTGACAACACGATATCCGCGCCAGCCACGGCTTCGGCCAGCGGAAGAACCTGCGCGCCTGCTTCGGCATAGCCAGCATCTGCAATAGAAGCGGTTTCGCCCGATCCCTGCTCGACCGCGAGCTCAGCGCCCAGAGCGATGAATTTCTTCACCGTTTCCGGAGTTGCCGCCACTCTGGTTTCACCTGCTGCCCGATCCTTGAGGACCGCGATCCGCACCTCTCCCATACAAAGGCCCTAGGTAATCAGGGCGATTACGATGAACACGAGGATCGCGATCACCGGAATTGCCCATTTTATCATGGAGATAAAGCCGCCGTAGGTTTTCCCGGCGCTGTCCATGTCATGCGGATTGGCCATGTGCTCCCCTTCAATTGCACAGTTGATATCGGCGAAACGCCTTTCCGCCGCTCTAACGCGCCCCTGCCTGCCACTCAAGCATCAGCTTAAGGCCCTTTTTACTCCCGCCTGTTAACCCCGTTCCGGAAGATGGCCTGTCTCTCAGGCTCGATACACGAAAGAAGGAACTGCATGGCCGACGCCGAAAACCGGATGTTGATGCTGATCGACGACGAACCGGCCCAGTGTCGCCTGGTGACGGCACTCGCCTCGCGCGAGGGCTGGCGCACGCTTTGCGTTGGCGATGCAGAGCAGGCCGTTGCCACGCTGGGCACGCGGCAGGGGATGCAATTGTCCGCGATCATTCTCGACCAATGGGTCCCAGGCGAGCGCGCCTGTGAGCTGATTGCCGAGCTGAAGGAGCGCCGCCCCGCCCTTCCCATCCTGATGCTGACCAACAGCACCTCGCCGCTGCTGGCGGTTGAGGCGATGCGCGCTGGCGCCACCGACTATCTCGTCAAGCCGGTTGCAACCGACCGCTTGATGCAGGCGCTGCGCAATGCCACGACGCGCACGACGCCGCGCGACGAGCTGACACCGCTGTCCGAGAAGATGTCCTCGGACCTTGATTTTGACGCCATGATCGGTGCCGCACCGAAGTTCCGCGAGGCGCTGGCCAAGGCCGCCAAGGCCGCGCGCGGCCATTCCGCCGTGATGATCGAGGGCGAGAGCGGCACCGGCAAGGAAATGCTGATTCGCGCCATCCACGGTGCCAGCCCACGCGCCAAGGCCTCGTTCCGGCTCGTCAATATTGGCGCGACACCCGCCAGCAGCCTGGAATCGCTGCTGTTCGGTCATGAGAAAGGCGCTTTCCCCGGCGCGTTCGAGCGCCAGGACGGCGCATTGCAACATTGCGACAACGGCACACTGGTGCTCGACGAGGTGGACCGCCTCTCCCTCGATTTGCAGGACCGGTTGGCCGAGGCGCTGGCCAAGAGCCAGGTCCGCCCGATCGGCGCGAAACACAGCTTCAAGGTCGATGTCCGCGTCATCTCGGCGAGCAACCTTCCCCTTGCCGACCTCGTGGCATCGGGCCTGTTCCGCAAGGAGCTGCTCGAATTACTGAGCCGCACCAACATCGTGCTGCCGCCACTGCGCGAACGCCAGGGCGACGTCGGCGCGCTGACCCGCCACTTCCTCGCCCGCATTGCCGAGCAACCGGGCCTGCGGCAGTTGGGCATCACCGAGGGCGCATTGCAGCTTCTCAATGCCTTCGACTGGCCGGGCAATGTGCGCCAGTTGCAGGCGGTTCTGTTCCGCGCCGCGGTGTTCTGCGACGGCGACGCTCTGACCGCTGACGACTTCCCGCAATTGCGCGAGATGCTGGGCGAGCTGGAAGATTCGCACTCCGCCATGCCCGAGACCGCCGGGGTCCAGCTCTACACGGGCGACGGCAATCTGCGCCCGCTGGAAGAGATCGAGGCCGACGTGATTCGCCTTGCCATCGGCCATTATCGTGGCCGCATGACCGAGGTCGCGCGGCGGTTGGGGATCGGGCGCTCGACGCTTTACCGCAAGCTCTCCGACCTCGGGATCGACAACGCGGCCTAATTCTTTCGTCCTCAAACGTCGGGCGCGCGTTCGCGCTTGCGGACACTGCGTGTCCGGAGCACCACTAGACCGGCAAGCCGCTGAAATCCGTCAGCGCCGCATCGCGCAGGCCACGCCAGACATTGCGCGCCTGCACGCTCGCCTCGACATCGTGGACCCGCAGGAGATGGAACCCCGCATCCATGCCCAGCTGTGCCAGCGCGATCGAGCCGCCAAGCCGCTTGTGCGCGGGCACCTCGTTCGACAGCGCGCCGATCATGCGCTTGCGGCTTGCGCCCAGCAGCAGCGGCTGGCCGAGGGCATGAAATAAAGGCAGCGCATTGAGCAGCGCCAGGTTCTGCGCGAGGTTCTTGCCAAAACCCACACCCGGATCGAGCACGATGCGCTCTCGCGCAATCCCGCCCTCCACTGCCCGGTCGCGCGCGTCCTTGAGCCAGTCGAACACGTCAAAACCAACATGATCGTAGCTGCCGCCCTGGTGCAGGTCCTCGGCCTTTTCGCCGCTCGGCCCCGGCGCATGCATGAGGATTACCGGCAGGCCGCTGGCGGCGACGAATTCGACGCTGCGCGGATCGTGGCGAAGCGCGGACACATCGTTGACCAGATGCGCGCCCGCCGCGATTCCCGCCTCCATCACGCCTGGACGGCGCGTGTCCACGCTGACCGCCGCGCCCATCGCCACGGCGTGTTCGATCGCCGGGACGACGCGCTTGATTTCATCGCCCTCCCAGACCGCCGCCGCACCGGGCCGAGTGCTTTCCCCCCCAATGTCGATAACGCCCGCGCCCGCCTCGTGCATGGCGGCGGCATGGGCCCGCGCCTCCTCCGGGTCGTCAAGGAACTTGCCCCCGTCGGAGAAACTGTCGGGCGTGACGTTGAGGATGCCCATGATTTGCGGCTGGTCGAGCCGCACGGTGCGCTGGCCCAATTGCAGCGGCGCGTGAACGGCGGAGAGGTTCGCCCATTGCGCGCCCGCCTCGGCCGCGAGATCATCAGGCAGGCCTTCGATCATGGCGTCGAAATCGCCCGGCGTGATGACCGAACGCTCGATCACCTTGCCGTCGCGCCGGATCGAGACCGCGAATTCGCGCGCCCACACCATCGATCCGCCGAGCCGCACGCATTGCCCCTCCACGCTCTGGGGCGAGGAAACCATGGTCAGCGGCTGGATGTAGATCTGGTCGGTCATGCTCTCTCCATGAACCCATTTACGCCTGAAACCCTACAGGATGGAACACATGGAACACGGTCCTGGGGTTGGAATCGGGGGCGGTGCAGCGGGTGCGAAATCATGCGGCGGGCTTAGCGGGCGAGGCGCACGTAGGATAGGTGCTGGTTCCGCTATGTCTTTCGAACTTCCGCCATCGACTCAGTTGCGGAAGTCCGACCTAAATCGCATTCTCTGATTTCAGCCGCCGATAGAGCCACCGCATTCCAAGGACAGGGAGCCCTCCGATGGCGGTTCCGAACATTCCATAGATCGAAAAGAACGCAGCATCGAACAACAGGAAGCTTGCGGTGATTTCTTCCCAGCGCCCCCAGTCAACCAGAAAGGCGAAGTCCAGCGCAACGATGATAGCAATCGCGGAAAGAAACAACTTTGGACGCGAACGACCTCGGAATATTGTGAAGATAATCGCACAGACAAACCCGACGATTACCGCGCCGAACAACGCAACAATGAAGGTGAAGTCCATTTTGCCAGCCTCCATCGTGGGATAGTAGTCACGACATGGCGTGGGTCAATGTCTGCCACCCACCCAATGACGGGCATTAACGAGCGCGGCCAAGCGTGAACCCTCAATCCTCGATGCTGAGCAAATAGAGCTGGCGCAGCGCGTCGATCGGTTTCACCTCACCGCCCTGCTCATAATGCCAGAAGGTCCAGCCATTGCAGCTGGGCGCGCCCTGCAGATCCTTGCCCAACCCGTGGATTGAGCCGGTCCGCTTCCCATGAGCAAGCGAGCCATCTGCGCGCACGGTCACTTCCCAGCGGCGCTTGGTGTCGAACAGTTTCGCACCCGGCTTCAGCAGCCCTGCCTCGACCAGCGCCCCGAAGGCGACGCGCGGCGCGCCCTTCCTCGCCTGCATGGTGGCCAGCGCGGTTTCGTCCAGCGGGAGTTCGCGCGCAATGCGTTCGGTCGCGACCTTGCGATAGGCGGCCTCGCGCTCACAGCCGATCCATTGCCGCCCCAGCCGCGTTGCCACTGCCCCGGTCGTGCCGGTGCCGAAGAACGGGTCAAGCACCACGTCGCCCGGCTCGGTCGTCGCCAGCAGCACGCGATAAAGCAGCGCCTCGGGCTTTTGTGTCGGATGCGCCTTGTGGCCGGTATCGTCCTTCAGCCGTTCCCCGCCCGAACAGATCGGAAAGGTCCAGTCGCTGCGCATCTGCAGCTCGTCATTCAGTGTCTTCATCGCGCGGTAGTTGAACTGGTAGCGCGCCTTCTCCCCCATGCTCGCCCACAGCAATGTCTCGTGCGCATTGGTGAAGCGGGTGCCGCGGAAATTGGGCATCGGATTGGTCTTGCGCCAGACGATGTCGTTAAGAAGCCAGAAGCCCAGGTCCTGCAGGATCGCGCCGACGCGGTAGATATTGTGATAGCTGCCGATCACCCACAGCGCGCCATCAGGCTTCAGAACGCGTTTGCATTCCGTCAGCCAGGCCTTTGTAAATTCGTCATATGTGGCAAAGCTCGCGAAGCTGTCCCATTCGTCGGTCACGGCATCGACATGGCTACCGTCGGGCCGGTTGAGGTCGCCGCCGAGTTGGAGGTTGTAGGGCGGATCGGCAAATACCAGGTCGACACTGGCATCGGGAAGCGAACGCATTGCGGCAACGCAATCGCCGTCGAGGATTTGCCCCGTCGGCAGCACGGCAGGCTTGGCAGCAAGCGGGCTTGGCGTTTTGGCCAAAGGCCGGATTTTCGTCAACTCACCCATATTTCCCCCTGACTTATCCACAGGGTGAGTCCAGCGGAGTCCGAGGTCAAGCACCAAATGGTCGGGCGGAGTGTGGACGTTGCCAGTTTTGCAATGGAACGAAAAGAGTCCGGCACAAGATATTGAGTCCAGACCAGTTTTCAGGACTCGATATGGTGGGGTGTGGCGAAAAAGACTCTCAGAGTGCGAGACTGGCCTGCGCGACGGGTGCAAAGCTGCGTCGGTGCAGCGGACTCGGTCCATGGAGCCGCAGCGCCTCCATATGCTCTTTCGAGCCATAGCCCTTGTTGCGCTCCCACCCGTAATGCGGGTGGTCGAGCGCGGCCTGCCGCATCATTGCGTCGCGCCATTCCTTGGCCATGATAGAGGCGGCGGAGATCGCCGGCTCGCTGCCGTCACCGCCCACGATGGCGCGCGCGGGCCAGCGCCAGGCGGGGCTGCGGCCATGCGGGGTCATATTGCCGTCAATCAGGGCCTGGGTGCGCTCGGCGCCCAATGCCTCGCACAAGCCCAGTGCCTCGCACAGCAGCGCCATGGCGCGGGTCATGGCGACCATGGTGGCAACGAGGATATTGAGCCGATCGATCTCTTCGGGTTCGACCACGCCGATCCCGAAAGCGCAGGTCTCGCGAATCCGCTCCTCCAGTTTCGCGCGGCGGGCGGCAGTCAGCTTCTTGGAATCGTCGAGCCCGGCCGGTGCCCCCTCGCCCAGCACCACAGCGGCTGCTACGACGGGCCCGGCCAGCGGGCCGCGCCCGGCCTCGTCGATGCCCGCCACAAGCGGGCCGTCGGAAATCGGGAACGCAAAGTGATGCACAAGGGTTCGGCTATTCATGGGCAAATTCATACTGGCAGCCAGCATATTCCCGGCACTCGCGCTCGCAAGCTGCGAAGGCGCCGCAACGGGGGATAGTGTCGCCGCGCAGGACGGGGTCAGCGACACGATTGAACTGGCGGCGGACTCACCCTTCACGGCAGTAAGCCATGGCGAATTCGAAGAGCCGTGGGCACTCGATTTCGAGCCGGGGACCGGCAATGTCTTCATTACCGAGAAATCGGGGACGATCAGCTTCTATCAGCCGGCCAGCGGGCGGCTCGGCACGCTGAGCGAGGGCGTGCCCGATGTCGCCTATGGCGGACAGGGCGGGCTTGGCGATATCGTCTTCGCGCCCGATTACGAAAGCAGCGGGATGGTCTATCTGAGCTGGGCCAAGGGCGATCCGGGCAGCGCCTCGCGCGCCGCCGTGGGCCGGGGCAGGCTGGTTTGCGAGGAAGCCGATATCTGTCGGCTGGATGGCTTTGCCCAGATCTGGGAGCAAAGCCGCGACGGCACCCGCACCGGGCATTATTCGCACAAGATCGCCTTCTCGCCCGATGGCAAGCACCTCTTCATTTCGAGCGGCGACCGGCAGGAACAGGACCCGGCGCAGGACCTCTCGAACACTCTGGGAACGTTAGTTCGCCTCAATCTCGACGGGACGCCAGCAGCCGGAAACCCCTTTGCGACGCGCGGCTCATCCGCAGATCAGATCTGGTCTTATGGCCATCGCAATCTACTCGGCCTCGCCTTCGATCCGGCGGGGCAATTGTGGGAGATCGAGCACGGGCCGCGCGGCGGCGACGAGCTCAATCGCGTCGACCGGGGGGCCAATTATGGCTGGCCGGTCCGCTCGAACGGCGTGAACTATAATGGCGATCCGATCCCCGATCACAGCGCGGACGACGGCTTTGCTAAGCCCGCGCACAGCTGGGACCCGGTGATCGCGCCGGGCGGGATGATCTTCTATACTGGCGACATGTTCGCCGGATGGCAGGGCCAGTTGCTGGTGGCCAACCTCGCCACCACCTCGATCAGCCGCATCGCCACCGATTCTGCCGCCAATTCTGCGGTCGAGGAAGCGCGCTATCGCTTCCCGAAACGGCTGCGCGACATCGCCCAGGCGCCGGATGGCGCGATCTGGGTGATCGAGGACGAAAAGGGCGGCCGCTTGCTGCGCCTGACGCCCGCGCAATAGCCAGGCCACACACGCATCCTCGCAGAATCGCTTGTCACAAAGATCGTGCGACCCTATCGGCCCGCCTCCTATGACTGAACCTGCCGCCTCTCTTGCGAGCCTTATCCCGCTCGACCAGGTGCCTGCCGCCATGGTGGAGCAGGTGCTCGACCGCGCCTTCGGCAAGGGTCGCGAAAAGCGAACGGCCTACAAGGTGCGCGAGGGGATGGAATGGCTTCCGGCCCTCAGCTTTGCTGCGCTCGACGAGGATGAGATGCTGGTGGGCACGATCCAGGCCTTCCCGGTGGCGCTGACCGACGAGGGTGGCCGCGCGCATCCGCTGATCATGGTCGGCCCGGTGGCAGTCGTTCCCGAACGGCAGGAGGAAGGCTTCGGCAAGGCGATGATGGCCGCGCAGCAGGCCGCGATCGATCCGCGCGCCGCGCTTCCGCAGATGCTGATCGGTGACGAGCCCTATTACGGCAAGTTCGGCTTCAGCTCCGCGCCGACGCGCAAGTGGCGCCTTCCGGGTCCGTGGCAGCCGGAACGCCTGCTGGTGCGGTCCGACAATCCTGCAATTCTCCCCGAAAGCGGCATGCTGGGCCCTTGGCGCGGCTGACACGCTCTGGCACGGTTGCGCGCACAATGCACCACCCGGCCGCCAGCGTATGAACCCGCCCCTATTCGACCGTCCCCCGTTCGACCGTCCCCTGTTCGACAGGTTGGCGGACCTGTTCGAGCGCAATCGCGCAATCGGCGATCTGGGCCTGCGTGACGATAGTTCTGCCCTCACCAAGCCGCCGCGCCCTGCGGCGGTTTTGATGGCCATCACGGATCGGGCCGAACCCGGCCTGTTGCTCACCCAGCGCCCCGACACAATGGCCAGCCATCCGGGGCAGATCGCCTTTCCCGGCGGCAAGCTGGAAAAGGGCGAGAACGAGGTCGAAGCGGCCCTGAGAGAGGCCGAGGAGGAGCTTGGCATCGCCCCCGGCGATGTGCGGATCGTCGGCCCCGCAAGGGGTTTCGTCACGGGTTCGGGATTTCGGCTGACCCCGGTGCTGGGCCTTGTACCAAGCGACCTGCAGATCACTCCGGACCCACGTGAAGTGGTCGACTGGTTCGAGGCGCCGCTGCGCCACGTGCTCGACCGGCGCAACCACGTGCACAAGATCGGGAAGTTCACGATTGGAGAGCGCCCCTATATCGAGATCAACTGGGAGGGGCGCCGCATCTGGGGCATCACCGCCGGGATCATCGCCAATCTTTCGCATCGGCTGAACTGGGAAGAACTTGTCGATGGCTGAGCCAATGCCGCGCAGTCTGGCACAGGCCGACTGGACGCAGCGCGAGGACCTGGCGCGGCTGGTGACGGCACTTGGCGCCGGCAACCTGCGCTGGGTTGGCGGCGCGGTGCGCGATACGCTGCTGGGTGTCGAAGTCGCCGATGTCGACGCGGCGACCCCGCTCCTGCCCGACGAGGTTACCGCAAGGCTGGAGGCCACTGGTGTTCGCGTCATCCCGACCGGCATTGACCACGGCACAGTCACCGCTGTGCTGCCCGGCGGCAATGTCGAGATCACCACCTTGCGCAAGGACGTCGCGTCTGACGGGCGGCGCGCCACGATTGCCTTTGCGCAAGACTGGCGCGAGGATGCCGCACGGCGCGATTTCACCATCAATGCGCTCTATGCCGATCCGGCCACGCTGGCGATCAGCGACTATTTCGGCGGGCTGAGCGATCTTGCGGCGCGGCGCGTGCGCTTCATCGGATCGGCGCCAGCGCGGATTGCCGAGGACCACCTGCGCATCCTGCGTTACTACCGCTTCCAGGCGCGTTTCGGCAGTGCGCTGGACGACGAGGCCGAAGCCGCCTGTGCCGATCTGGCCCCGACGCTCAAGGGCCTGAGCCGCGAGCGGGTAGCGGGCGAATTGCTGGCGCTGCTGGGCCTGTCCGATCCGCACAAGACGGTGGAGCGCATGTTCGCCCAGGGTGTGTTGCCGGTGGTTCTGCCCGAATGCGGTGCCGAAGAGGTGCAGCACCTCGCCGGATTGATCGCGCATGAAAAGGCCGAGGGCGCCGCGCCCGATGCGCTGCGTCGCCTCGCCGCCCTTCTGCCTGCCGATCCGCGTCGGGCTGAACAGGTCGCGGCACGCCTGAGACTGTCGACCAAGGCAAAGAAGAAACTGGTGCTGGCGGCCTCACGCCAGCCAGAAGACCATGCGAATCCGCGCGCCCTCGCCTACCGCCTTGGCCGGGCCGAGGCGCTGGATCGCCTGCTCATTGCCGGGGCCTCCATTGCATCGCTCAGCGGCTGGGATATCCCCGAACTTCCGCTGAAGGGCGGCGAAATCGTGGCGCGCGGCATCAGTGCCGGGCCGCGGGTTGCGCAAATCCTGCAGGCGGTGGAGGCGAAATGGATCGAACAGGGCTTTCCAGGCCGCGAAAAAGTGCTCAATCTGCTCCAAAGCGAGATTGAGGGCTGATTTCCGCCCTTTTGGGGCTTGCAATCGCCTTATCAAATGGGCCAGCTTGAGTTCAGGCTAATGCCCTAGGTATAGCTGCATGCGGGTTCGCGCCTTGTTGCGTGATGTTGGCCCGGCCCTTTCGGGCATTCGCCCCCGCAAATCATCTGACCCTGTCCGAACCTGGACTTGTGGGACGCAAAATTTCCATCGGTTGCGGGTCGCCGCTTCCCGAAAGAAGAAGAGGATTACGAATGAACTTTGCCAAATCCACCGCATTTGCTGCCGCGCTTGCGCTTGCCGCCACCGCCATGACCGGCGTTCCCGCCGCAGCGCAGGCCTCCGTTTCGCTCGACGTCGGCACGACGGTGATGGGCAATGACGGCAACCCCATCGGCACGATCACCTCGAATGACGGCACCACCGTGGTCATCAATACCGGCACCCATGATGTTCCGTTGGGCGCAGACATCTTCGGGTCAGGTGCAAGCGGGCCAACGCTCAACATTACCAAGACCGCGCTTGACGACATGATGGCCGCACAGCTGGCGGCACAGGCCGAAGCGCAGGCCGCAGCAGAGGCCGCCGCCGCCGAGGAGGCCGCCCTGGCCGCTGCCGCGCTCGAAGAGGCGCTGGTTGTCGGTGCGCCGGTCGTGACCGCCGATGCGCAGCCGCTGGGCATGGTCGACGAGATCGACGGCGAACGTGTCGTGATCAAGGGCGATGTGATCGAACTGGTCACGTTGACCAAGGACCTGCTGGCGCTCGATGCGGAGGGCACGATCACCGCACGCGCCAATTTCGCCGACATCCAGGCGGCGGTTTCCGCCCAGTCTGGCGGCTAAGCTGGACAGCCAGACACAATCACCAAGGGGGCCGGGAGGAGCTTGTCTTCCCGGCCTTTTTGTTTGCTTCACGGCAAGGTCTGCAAACGGCCCAGCAGCGGACATCGTTGAACGCCTGGCTGGATGTTCGAGAAAAACCTGACCGCCATATCGCCCCTTGCGGCACGGCGTTACACCGAAATCAAATGCGCCAGGTCAAAGTGGCGACCAAATTGCAGCCTAAGCACCCCCTGCCCGACAGTAATTCACGCATATTCGGCGCAAGCGCGCAATAAATCCCGGAATCCCCAAAGGGCTTCGTGTTAATGTGGGAGATCGACGGCAACGTGGGATCGACCGCAGCACGGCAGTGCCATTTACAGGGGGCAATATGAAATCGACGAAAGCAACTTGCTTGCTAGCCAGCGCGATTGGCGCGGCAACTCTCCTTTCCGCATGCTCGGACACGGCGGAGGAGACCACTGGCGCAACCCTCGCTTCCGGTCCGGAACTGGGGCTGCGCGGTGACGCCGATGTCGAGATTTCGCCCGACATGTCGAAGATCACCAATCCCGAGATTGCCGAGATCTTCCAGCATATCGACGACAATTTCGACCAGCACGTCATCAATCTTCAGAACTGGGTCCGCCAGCCGAGTATCTCGAATACCGGTGAAGGCATGCAGGAATCCGCCGAGATGGTGAAGGGTTTCTTCGACCAGCTCGGCTGCCAGCAAACCCAGGTCTACGATGTTGGCGAGACCAAATACGGCTCGCAGGCCAACCCGGTGGTCTACGCCAATTGCGATGAAGGCAAGGATCTGACCGTCGTGATGTACTGGATGTACGACACGATGCCGATCACCCAGCCCGATCTGTGGAAGGCGCCGCCGTTCGAGGCCGCGCTGATGGAGCAGGAGCCCTACGAAAAGGTGCTGATCGGGCGCGGCGCGACCAATTCCAAGGGCCGCCAGATGGCCATGTGGAATACCCTGATGTCGATCAAGGAGGTTACGGGCACGCTGCCGGTCAATGTGATTTTCGTCGCAGAGGGTGACGAGGAGCGCATGTCGATCGGCTACGAGAAGTTCATTCTCGAACATCCCGAACTCTTCGCGGAAGCGGACGTGATGTATATTGGCGGCGGCAATTCGCTAAGCCGGGGATCGGAAGGCTGCCTGTTCGTCGAACTGATTACCAATGGCGAAAACTGGGGCCGCGGGCCGACCCGCTCGAACATCCATGGCGGCAACAAGCGTTCGGTTGACGCGCCGGCATGGCGGCATATCCAGATGCTCTCCAAACTGATCTCGGAGGATGGCAATACGGTCTTGATCCCCGGTTTCTACGACAAGATGCGGCCCCTGAGCCCCGGGGTCGAAGCGCGTCTGCGGACCCAGGCTGAAAGCTTTGACCCGGCCGTTGCCGCCGATCGCCTGGGCGTCGCGCGCTTCATCTCCGACGATCCGTATGAGGTCGTGAAGATGGCGCGGAATGGCACGTCGATGAACCTCGACGGCATCTGGGGCGGCAATATGTTCGAGGGCGGCTCGGGCGCGATCCTGCCCAACCGCATCGTTTCAAAGCACAATTTCCGCTACGTGCCGGACATGAGCGGCCCCGAGATTGTCGAACAGCTGCGCGCCTATCTCGACCAGCTCGGCTATGAGGATGTCGAGATCAACGTGGTCGGTGACGTGCCCTGGGCCGAGAAATCGACGGACAGCCCCTATCACGAGGCCGCTTACGAGGCTCTGACGGCCATGGGCATGTCGCTGGAGGGACCGAGCCCGATCGAGGCGATCGGCGGCGGTTACTGGCCAGCCTATCTGTTCTCCGGCCGGGGCGGCAGCCCGCTCGACATTCCGATCGTCGGCGGCGGAGGCGGTGCGGGCGGAAATGCCCACGCGGCCAACGAATTCTATGTGATCGAGGGCGCGGGCACGACCTACGGCATGGCCGGGGCCGAGAAAGCCATGGCGGCGGTACTCTATTCAATGGCCGGAAAACTGAACGAGTGATGATCTGACAAACGCCCATTGCGCCGAGGCATGTCGGTTCCTGAAACGGGGAAGCAGCTTCTGCCAGTGTTGTGCTGGCAGAAGCGGCCCCTTCCTCGAATAGGCCCGCCGGGGGTTTGGCATCGGCGTTTAAACGGTGCCGTTGATGGCCGATCTCGCAACATCTTCAGGTACATTGCGACCGTCCACTGACCACCCAAAAGCGGACTGTCTCGCCTAGAACCGGTTATCTTTCGGAAAGCCGGTCGGCGGCAAGCGGCCCGCCGCGCCGCGCGCGACCTTCCACATGTTGATCTGGTCCTCGGTGCGGGTGCGGCCGGTCTCGCCGCCCATGCGCCAGGAAAGGCCCTGTTCCAGCACGAAGGTCGTCGCATCGGACAGGCCGCCCCCACCCGGTCCGGGGCGATAGCGTTGCAGTGTGACGCCCTGCCCGCGGGTCATCACCGGCATTTCATCCAGCGCGAAGACCACCAGCTTGCGGTTGTCGCCGACCACCGCGACATGGTCGTGACCAGGAGCGACGGGACGCGCCACGGCCAGTTTCACATCGCCCTTCAGATTGACCACCTGCTTGCCCTTGCGTGTCTCGGCCAGCAGCTCGCCCGTCTGGGCGAGGAAGCCCTTGCCGATAGACGAGGCAAACAGCACGCGCATGTCGGGCGCATGGACCACCACGGCCACGATCCGCACCGCGCTGTCGATGTCGAGCGTGTTCCTGACCGGCTCGCCAAAGCCGCGCGCTGAAGGCAGCTTGTCGGCGCCCAGCGTAAACACGCGGCCATCATCGCCCACCAGCAGCAGCTTGTCGGTGGTCTGGCAATGGAGCGCGAATTGCGCCTCGTCGCCTTCCTTGTACTTGAAATCGCCGCAGCCATCGCTGCCCAGATCAACATGCCCCTTGGCCGCGCGCACCCAGCCCTTTTTCGACAGGATCACCGTCACCGGCTCCTTCTCGATCATCGCGTCCATGCTGAATTCGACCATGGGTGCCGCCTCGGCGATCGTGGTTCGCCGCGCGCCCAGCGCCGTGTCCTCGGCATAATCCTTGCGCAGCGTGGCGAGGTCTTTCTTCAGCCGCGTCTTTTGCCGTGCCGGGCTGTCGAGCAGCTTTTCCAGATCGTCCTTCTCGGCCAGCAGAGCGTCCTTCTCCTGACGCAGCTGCATCTCCTCCAGTTTGCGCAAGGACCGCAGCCGCATGTTGAGGATCGCCTCGGCTTGCCGGTCGGTGAGCGAAAACTCGGCCATCATCACCTGTTTCGGCTCGTCCTCGGTGCGGATGATTTCAATCACGCGGACGAGATTGAGGAAGGCGATGATATAGCCTTCGACCAGTTCCAGCCGCGCGGCGATCTGGTCGAGCCGGTGGCGCGTACGGCGCTGGAGGATGTCGATCTGCGCCGCCACCCAGCTTTGCAGCACTTCCTTCAGGCCCATCACCATCGGGGCCAGCGCGCCGACGCCCGAGCCTGCCGGTCCGACATCGAGCACGTTCATGTTGAGCGAGAAGCGCGTTTCGAGGTCGGTCAGCCGGTAGAGCGATTCCTTGAGCAATTCCGGATCGACATTGCGGCTGCGCGGGATCAGGACGATGCGAATGCTCTCGTCGCTCTCGTCGCGAACGTCCTCCAGGATTGGCAGCTTGCGGTCGCCGATCGCGGCGGCGATCTGCTCGATCAGCCGGGCCTTGGGCACCTGATAGGGGATTTCGGAGATGACGAGCTGCCAGGTGCCGCCCTTCATCCGCTCGATCCCCGCCTCGCGGTCAGCCACGTTCTCGGCCTCGGCCGCGTGGAAGCGCCCGCGCACCCGGAAGCTCCCGCGCCCGGTTTCATAGGCGGTGGAGATCGATTGCGGCGAATCCACCAGCAGGCCGCCAGTGGCAAAGTCAGGGCCGTGGAAGACCTGCATCAACTCTTCATGGGTGACGTCGCGATTGAACAGCACCAGTTCGGCGGCGTCGATCACCTCGGCCACGTTGTGGCTGGGGATGCTGGTGGCCATGCCCACGGCGATGCCGCTGGCGCCATTGCCGAGGAGATTCGGGAACAGGCCGGGCATGATGACCGGCTCGAATTCCTCGTTGTTGTAGGTGGGGGCGAAGTCGACCGTGCCTTCGTCCAGCCCCGCCATCAGCTGCATCGCCGTCTTGGTCAGGCGGCATTCGGTGTAGCGATAGGCGGCGGCGTTATCGCCATCGATATTGCCGAAATTGCCCTGACCGTCGACCAGCGGATAGCGCAGGGTGAACGGTTGGGCGAGCCGGACCATCGCATCATAAACGGCCACGTCGCCATGCGGGTGATACTTGCCGATCACGTCGCCCACCACGCGCGCGCACTTCTTGTAGGTATTGCCCGGATCGAGCTTGAGCTGCCGCATCGTCCACAGCAGGCGGCGATGGACTGGCTTCAGCCCGTCGCGCAGATCGGGCAGCGAGCGGGCGGTAATCGTGGAGAGCGCATAGACGAGGTAGCGTTCGGAAAGAGCGGAATCGAACGGCGCATCGACAATCGAGTCGCGCGAGGAATCGCCGGGTCCGTCTGCCTTTTCGAGCGTGTCCATGCGGCTCGCCCTAACAGCCGCACGGGCCGTGGGACAGCGTGGAACATGCCGCTTTCAACAAGCGTTGCAATTTCAAATCCGAATCAAGGAGATGCAACATGGCACGAATACTTATCATCGCCACTGACGGCTTCGAACAATCCGAACTGATGAAGCCGCGCAAGGCGCTGGACGACGCCGGATTCGAGACGATCGTCGCCAGTCTCGAAGATGGCAAAATCAAGGGTTGGGACAACAAGGACTGGGGCCAGAGCGTGTCCGTTGACCTGACCGTCGACGAAGTCGCGACCGCTGACTATCAGGCGCTGCTGCTACCGGGCGGCCAGATAAACCCCGACATCCTGCGCATGAACGACCGCGTGATCGAAATTGTTCGCAAGTTCGCAAATTCCGGAAAGCCAGTCGCGGCGATTTGCCACGCCCCTTGGCTGCTGGCCGAGGCAGGCGTTTTGCGAGGCAGGACCGTGACCAGCTGGCCTTCGATCCGCACCGATCTGCGCAATGCTGGCGCGAATGTGGTCGACCGGGAGGTAGTCGTGGACGGCAATCTCATCACCAGCCGCAATCCCGATGACATCCCTGCCTTTTCCGAAGCCTTGATCGCAGCATTGAATGAGATGGCCGAGACGACCTGACTGGCACCTGGCTCAGCCTACTCGCTCGAGGCCACTTCGTGTTCGAGCGGCATGGTGAAAGTGAAACGTGTCAGGGCCTCGTTGGATTCAACCTCGACCTTGCCGCCATGTGCCTTGGCAATCTGGCTGACGATGAACAGGCCGAGCCCCAAACCTTTTTTGGAGCCCGAGAAATCAGCCCGATAAAACGGTTCGAACAGATGCGGTCGCTCGTCCTCGGGGATCGGCTTGCCACCATTGGCCACGGTGAGAACGAAGTCACCCCCTTCGCAATAGGCGGTCAGCTTAACGGGCTGCTCTGGCGCACCGTGGGCCACGGCATTGGACAGCAGGTTGGCCGCTAACTGCCCGAGACGCGCAGCATCGCAGTAAACAACCTGACCGAAAGCGATATCCGCTTCGATCTCCCGATCCGGCTGGATAAGTCGCACTTCGTCGACAACATGTTTCAGCACAGTCGGGACATCGGCCGCTTCCTTGCGCGCAACACTGAACCCACCACCAAGCTGGCCCCTGGCAAAGTCCATCACATCCGCGACCAGTCTGTCGGCGCGCTGGATGCTCGCCTCCATTTCGTGGAGCACCTTTTCACGCCGATCGTCGTCTGGCGGGATACGACGCAACAGTCCGATGCCTGCCGTCAGGGCGCCCAGCGGATTGCGCAGATCATGGCCAAGCACGGCGATGAATTGTTCGCGCAAGGTCGTCGCATCGTGCTCTGCCTTTGCCGCCTCTTCGGCCTTCACCCTGGCTTCCAGGAGAGTGCGCTCAAACTTCCGCCGATCGACCGCCTTGAACACCGTCATGCGCGTAAACAGATGCTTGCCATCGGCATCGCGTCGTTCTGCAGCATTGGAAATGGTCGGGATCTTGCCTCCATCCTTGCCTACAAGGTCCAGCGCGATCTCGTGCACGAAGCCCTGCAATCGCAACAGGGGGGCAAGATGCGTTTCGAACGCCAGCTTGCTGCCAAAGCTCAGGATCTCGTGCACCGGACGACCCAGTAACGCCTGCTCATCCTGCCAAAGCCAGTCGAGCAGTGTCCGGTTGAGCATGGCGATCTGACCGCGGGGATTGAGCGAAATGTACCCGCAGGGGGCGTTGTTATAGAGATCCTCAAGATCTTCAGTGGTGGGCGCCGGCTCAGACAAAGGCACGGATCGCGCGTATCACTTCGTCCGGTGCGCTCAGGTTCGGGCAATGGCCGGTTGCATCGAGCAAGCGGAATTCGCTGTTGGGGATATGGGCGTGCACATATTCGCCAACCGCCAGCGGGGCGATGATATCCTCACGGCATTGCAACACCAGCGAGCGGGCGGATATCCGCGCCAAATCGTCGCGATTGTCGGAAAAGAACGTGGCGCGAGCAAAGTCACGCGCAATGTCAGGATCGGTATTGCAAAAGCTGTTGGTCAGCCGATCCTGCAATTCGGGCTTGTCCGGGTTGGCCATGATCGCAGGCGCCATCGCGGCGGACCAGCCCAGATGGTTCTCCGCAAGAAACTCCAGCAATTCGTCGATCTGGTCACGCGAAAACCCGCCGACATAATCGCCATCGTCGATATAGCACGGCGACGGGCCCACCATCACGAGATCGGTGAACATGCCCGGTACCTCGATATCGGCGAGCGCGCCGATCATCGCGCTGACCGAATGACCCACGAATATTGCATTTTCCAGTTCCAGCGCTCTGCCGATCTCCACCACATCAGCGGCATATCCTGCCAGCGACGCGTATTTGGCCGGATTGTAGGCGCCAAAGTCCGACTGGCCTGCCCCGATATGATCGAAAAGGATGATCCGAAAGTCCCTCTCGAACGCGGTCGCCACGTCGCGCCACATGGTTTGGTCGCAGCCAAAGCCATGCGCGAAAACCATTGGCCGGTGCCCTTGGCCGGTTTCGACGATATTGTGGCGACGGATGATGGCTTCAGACACAGACTTTCCCCACGATCGGTGTCATCGAGCCACCGACCGGAAAATGATCTGCCGGGCAATAGCCTAATTTTGCTCCATGTCGCGCGGATTCCGTACCTGCGCCAAGGGTTAGGGCTTTGAGAATGAGGGCCTTGAGAAAAGGGACTTGGAATTCGAAGGTCGACAGTTTGCCGCCTACTCGCTCTGCATATCATGCGCCTCGCTGGGGATGCGCACTTCCAGCCCGTCCAGGTCCTCGGTCAGCACGATCTGGCAGCCAAGGCGGCTGGTCGGGCGGACGTCGGCGGCGAGGTCGAGCATGTCCTCCTCCTCATCGCTGGCGGGCGGCAGCTTGTCGAACCAGTCCTTCGCCACAATGACGTGGCAGGTGGAGCAGGCCATCTGCCCCTCGCATGTCCCTTCCAGGGGCATGTCGGCACCTTGCCCCACCTCGAGCAGTCTCGCACCCGCTCTACCCTCGACATCGACCTTCACGCCGCCACGGGTAACGAAGTGTACCTTTACTGTGCTCATTAATCCGGGCTCATTCCTGCATCCTTGCGGCAGCATTGATGGCGCTTGCCGCCTGTTTCAGTTCTTCGGCCTTCGTATAGCGCCCGAATCCGAGACGTATCGAGCTTTTTGCCGCAGCGGGCGCGAGGCCGATAGCCGTAAGCACGTGGCTGGTCCGGCCAGAGCCGCTGGCACAGGCCGATCCGGCGGAGAACATAACCTCGCGGCAATCGCTCATCAGCCGCGCTACATCCAGGCCGGATTTGCGAAGGTTGAGATTGCCACGCCAGCGCGCGTCGGCGCTGCCGTTCAGTTCCCACCCTTCGAACAGGCCCTGCGCATGCGCCCAGAGCGTTTCGACATGCGCCGCGTCCTCCGCCATTCGCGCTTTTGCCAAAGCGGCGGCAGCGCCGAAACCCGCACACAGGGCAGGGCTTAGCGTGCCTGAACGCAGCCCCTGCTCTTGGCCTCCACCTGTCTGGACGGGCGAAAGGTCGATTCCGTCACGCAGCCATAAGGCGCCGATGCCCTTGGGCCCGTAGATCTTGTGCGACGAGACCGCGATCATGTCGGCCTCTGCCAGCGGGATCTTGCCATAGGCCTGCACCGCATCGCACAGCATCAGCGCGCCCGCCGCACCCGCCTTTTCGGCCCAGGCCTCAACCGGCTGAACGGTGCCGATCTCGTTATTGACCTGCATGACGCAGACGAGCGAAGTATCCTCGGGCAGGCCCTGCGCCGGATCGCACAGCCCCCTGGCATCAACCCCAAGCATATGCGCGCGGCCCAGCACCCGTGCGGTATCAAGCACTGCGGCATGTTCGATGGCGGAAATGGCGATCCTGCCGCTACCGGGCGCACCCCGGATGGCCAGATTGATCGCCTCGGTCGCGCCGCTGGTGAAGATCACGCGCCCACCTGCGGGAAAGAGGCTGGCGACCTGCTCGCGCGCCACCTCCACCGCGGCATGGGCCATGCGCCCCATGCGGTGCGGGCTATGCGGGTTGCCGAAAGTATCGCTTTCCGGCCCGCCCAACCATTTCACCATCGCCTCGCGGGCCTCGGGCGCCAGCGGCGTGGTCGCCTGGTAATCGAAATAGATCACGCGAGGCTTGCCCATGCATTGGCGAAGGCATCGAGGTCATCGGGCGTGGTGTTCCAGCCGAGACTGACGCGGATGGTGCGCGCCGCAACATCGTCGGGCACGCCTAAGGCATCGAGCACCCTGCTTTTCTTCAGCGTACCGGAAGAACAGGCACTGCCTGCCGAAACAGCGAAACCCACCGCGTCGAGCCGGATCAACGCCGCCTGCGCACTCATGGCCGGGTGAGTGAGCCCGCGAATATAGTCGCAGTGCGCCTGCCCGGTGATCAGCCAACTGTCGGCCAGCCTGCCCCAGAAATCAGCCCTTTGCTGCGTCGTCGTGGCCCAGTTTTCCCGACCCCCTGCCTCCAGAGCCGCTGCAAAGCCCATGGCACCAGGCAGGTTCTCGGTCCCGGCACGGTAGCCACGCTCGTGACCGCCCACAGGCTCCAGCATGGCAAAGTCCTTCACCAGCAATGCGCCGATGCCGACAGGTCCGCCCAGCTTGTGCGCGGAGACCACCGCCATGTCGCAATCGGGCAATTGAAGTTTGCCTGCGCCTTGCGAACAATCGGCCAGCAGAAGGGCGCCAGCCTTCGTGACACTCTCATGTGGCTCACCAAATTCCAGCATCATCGCCCCGGTTTCCGAATTCACCTGCTGAATCGCGACTATCGCACCCGCCATATTCTCCGGGAGAACCACCATGCCGTTCTCGACCGCTGCCACCTGCGCATCAAGCGCCGCCCTGAACACCGCGTCATGCTCGACCGCGCTGACGATCCGGCGGCTCACACTCGCCCGGTTGAGCGCGATCCACAGCGCCTCACTCGCCCCGGAAGTGAAGATCACCTCGCCATGCCAGCCCAGCGCCGCCTTGCAGCGGGCCCGCGCATCCTCCAGCGCGGCGCGCGCCTTGCGCCCCTCGGCATGCGGACTGGACGGATTCGCCCAGATGGCAAAGCCCTGCTCCATCGCTTCTCGCGCCTGTGGGCGGAGCGGCGAAGTGGCGGCATGATCGAGATAGATACGGTCCTGAACGGCCGGGCCTCATGGAATAATTGCGAATTGCAGGTTTAACACTATATAGCCCGACACTTCGCCCACGCCAGCCGCGCGGGCCCACCATCCTGTTTGCCATCCAGATCCGAGCCAGAAAAACCCATGCCGCACGTTATCTTTCCCGGCCCCGAAGGTCGTCTCGAAGGTCGTTTCTCCCCCGCCTCGAGGCCCCGCGCGCCCGTCGCCATGATCCTTCACCCGCATTCGCAGGGCGGCGGGACCATGAACGACCGGATCGTGCAGAGGCTTTACAAGACCTTTGTCGATCGTGGCTTTGCCACCTTGCGCTTCAATTTCCGCGGCGTGGGCCGCAGCCAGGGCAGTTTCGACAACGGCATCGGCGAATTGTCCGATGCAGCCTCCGCGCTCGATTGGGTGCAGTCGATCCATCAGGAGGCGCAGACCACCTGGGTGGCGGGCGTCAGTTTCGGCGCGCTGATCGGCATGCAATTGCTGATGCGCCGCCCGGAGATTCGCGGCTTCATTTCCATTGCACCGCCCGCAAACATGTATGATTTCAGCTTCCTGGCGCCCTGCCCCGCCTCGGGCATTTTCGTGCAGGGCCTGGCCGATACGGTGGTGCAGCCGGTTGCCGTGCAGAAGCTGGTCGACAAGCTGCGCACGCAAAAGCACATCACCATCCATCACGAGGAAATTCCGCGCGCCAACCACTTCTTCGAGAACGAAACCGAAGAATTGATGGGCTCGGTCGACAATTACCTCGACTTCCGGCTCGACCCCTCCTGCCCCATCACCTGAGCTGAACCGACGCGCTGGGCCCACCCGTGCCCAGCGTGCACGCTCTTGCACCCTTTTCATGATATGTTACACCGTACTATGTCTGGAAGAGGAGTATCGCAAATGTCTTACGCCGACAGCCATGCCGATCCGAACCGCCGAATCGCCGCCTTGGCGACCACATTCGCGGTCCATGCTGCACTCGGGCTTGCCGTGATTACCGGGTTGAAAGTGGCCGGTGTGATCGAGGAAAAGGACGGGCTGGACGGGTATTTCGTGGAAGTGCCGGACAATACGCCCGTACCGCCCCCGATGCCGGAACCAAGTGCCGCAGTGGACAGCCATACCCCACCCGTTGCGCCAATCCCTTGGGTTGACCTCAAGAAGCCGCCCATTGTCGATGTCGATCCGGTCGACCTGACGAAGCCGATCGACCTGCCACCTGTGGCCCTTCCCACTGCCACCCCTTCTCCCACGCCAAGCATTGCCGCAGTGGCGCCAAGGCCCATCGGCGGGTCGGGCTGGATCAGCACGGACGATTATCCGGGAATGTCGATCAGACGCAACGAGGAAGGCACGGCCAATTATATCCTTCAGGTCGGGGCCGACGGCAAGGTCAGGGGCTGCAACATCATCGTGAGCACCGGCCATCAGCGGCTCGACGATGCAACCTGCAAGCTGCTGGCACGACGCGGCAAGTTCACGCCCGCCAGGGATCCGAGCGGCGCGTTAGTGGCCGGGACCTATAGCGGCCAGGTGACCTGGCGTATTCCCGACTAGCAATATCCTTGTGGTCGGACGCCCTAGCCCGGTCTGCCGGGGATCGCCCAGATCGCCACATTGGCGAGCATGATCAGCGCCAGAACCGCCATCAGCCATGCCTGCTTGCGGTGCTGACCGCGTCTGAACAGCCAGATCGATCCGGCGACCAGCGCGATGGCCGAAAGCACGACGAGCGAGAGGGCGAAGTCCAGCATTTAGGCTGCCCTAGCGCCCCACGCCATCGGGGACCAGACCCGGCCCCGACGCTCGGTTACTTCTTGCCGAACAGCTTGCCCGCCATGCCGGCAATATCGTCAAGCGGGTTCCCGTCACCATCGAGGTCGAGCATGCTGGCGAAACTCGTCAACGAACCCTCCCCGCCGATCTGCGAGACGATGTTTGACAGGATCGAAGGATCGAGGCCGGTCTTGGCGGCGGCAAGTTCAACCGTATCGCCTTCCATCTGGTGCGATTTTCCGAGCGCTGCGATGGCCTTTTCGGCCATTCCGGGATCGATGCCCACCTTCGCGGCCAGATTCGTCACGTCGTCGGGCGCACCGGCGATGTTCTTCAGGATACCGTCAAGCAAGCTCATGCGTCGTTCCTTCGCTCAGCAAACACGCCAGGAGGATACGGCACGAATGCGAAAGCGGGAAGACGTAAACTTTGCAAACGTCGCCCCGCCCAGTCAGGCCGCCTGTGGGGCAGCCTGACGAACACCTTCGTCGACATAGGCCTCGAACTGGGCGAAGTTATCGGCAAAGAGCTGCACCAGGTGCTGCGCCATGGCGTCGTAAGCGTCCTTGTCGGCCCAGGTCGAACGCGGATCGAGAATTGTCTGGTCGATGCCCAGTTCCTCCAGCGCCGGCACGAAAACCGGCACGTCGAAACCGAAATTCGGGTCTTTGCGATATTCGACCGCGTCCATCTTGCCGTCGAGCGCGGCATTGAGCAGACCGCGAGTCGCCTTGATCGGCATGCGGTGGCCGGTGCCATATTTGCCCCCGGTCCAGCCGGTGTTGAACAGCCAGCACTGGGCATTGCCCTCGGCGATCCGCTTCTTCAGCAGGTTGCCGTATTCAGAAGGATGGCGCGGCATGAAGGCTGCGCCAAAACAGGTGGAGAAGGTTGCTTCCGGCTCGGTCACACCGATTTCGGTGCCCGCCACCTTGGCAGTATAGCCGGACAGGAAGTGATACATCGCCTGTTCGGGCGTCAGCCGTGCAATCGGCGGCATCACGCCAAACGCGTCGGCGGTCAGCATCACCACATTGGACGGCACCGGGCCGAGATTTTTTTCCGAAGTGTTCGGAATAAAGTCGATCGGATAGGCGCCGCGGGTATTTTCGGTCTTGCTGGTGTCGCTGAAATCGATCTCGCGCGACACTTCATCCATGGCGACGTTCTCAAGGATCGTGCCGAACATTTTCGTGGTCGCGTAGATTTCCGGCTCGCCTTCTGCCGAAAGGTCGATCATCTTGGCGTAGCAGCCGCCTTCAAAGTTGAAGACCGCCGAATCGGACCAGCCATGTTCGTCATCGCCGATCAGCGTACGGCTGGCATCGGCGGACAGCGTGGTCTTGCCGGTGCCCGAAAGGCCGAAGAAGACCGCCGTCTTGCCGTCAGCGCCGACATTGGCCGAGCAATGCATCGGCATCACGCCCTGTTCGGGCAGCAGATAATTGAGCAGGCCGAACACGCCCTTCTTCATTTCGCCGGAATATTCGGTGTTGCCGATCAGGATCAGCTTCTCGGTGAAATTGACAGCGATCACCGTGTCGCTGCGGCAGCCATGACGCTCCGGATCGGCCTTGAAGCTGGGCAGGTTGATGATCGTGTATTCGGGCGTGTAGCCTTCCAGTTCGTCCCGGGTGGGCCTGACGAGCAAGGTGCGAACGAACAGCGAATGCCAGGCCATCTGGGTGATAACACGCACATTCAAGCGGTATTCGGGCTGCGAGCCGCCAAACAGATCGGCGACATAGAGTTCGTCCTGACCTTCGAGCGCGGTGAGAAAATCGGCCTTGAGGTTGGCGAAGTGCTCCGCGGTCATCGGCTGATTGATGGCGCCCCAGTTCACCGTGTTCTCGGTCATCGCGTCGCGGACCACGAACTTGTCCTTCACGCTGCGTCCGGTGAAGCGACCGGTTTCAACCACCAGCGGTCCATGGGCGGCCAGTTCGCCTTCGCCGCGGGCAAGCGCATGTTCCACCAGCGCGGCTGTGCCGAGATTGGCGTGAATTTTCGCGTTTGTAGAAATGCCCTGTGCAGCGAGCGAATGGGAAAGGTTAGCGGACACGAAAGTCTCTCCTGGAAATCGGTTTCAGGCGCAACATGATAGTTATCGCCACAGCAGATTGACTCGTCGCATAATCGGCAGTGCCCCTAGCGTCAATTTTCGGGTGGGACCGATTGCCAAAAAAAAGCTGTATGTCTCCGTGTGGGGCGGAAATTCATGTTGCGGTGCAGCATTATACCGCAGATTGAACCTGTGATCATATGACGATACTTGCCCAGAGCGGGCAACAGGCCCGATTGAATGTGAGGTATGGCACGAATGGGCGAGAAGGAGACAAACCTGTCGACCGGTCACGCGCCTGCGTCAGAAGACCTTCAACGCACTATCGCACTGGTTGATGACGATCGCAACGTGCTGACCACGCTCTCGATTGCGTTACAGGGCGAAGGCTATGCTGTGCGGGTCTACTCCGACGGGGAGACCGCGCTGACCGCGCTGATTGGCAATCCCCCGGACCTTGCCGTTTTCGACATCAAGATGCCGCGCATGGACGGGATGGAACTGCTCGCCCGGCTGCGCCGGCACTCCGACCTCCCGGTGATTTTCCTGACCAGCAAGGACGAGGAGGAGGACGAGGAGGCAGGACTGGCCCTTGGCGCCGACGACTATATCGCCAAGCCGTTCAGCCAGCGCCTGCTGCTGGCGCGTATTCGCGCCATATTGCGCCGCGCTGGCCCGGTCGAGGCAGGCACCGAGGCAATACCGCCTACGGACGGCCAAATGGTACGCCGCGGCCGCCTTGAGATGGACCCGGCCCGTCACAAGGTGACCTGGGATGCACGAACGGTGTCGCTGACCGTAACCGAGTTCCTGATCCTGGAAGCGCTCGCCGCAAGGCCCGGCGTGATCAAGAGCCGCAACCAGCTGATGGACGCCGCCTATCCCGACGACGTCTTTGTCGACGACCGTACGGTGGACAGCCATATCAAGCGACTGCGGCGCAAGTTCCGCATGGTCGACCCCGAATTTGCGAGTATCGAAACGCTGTATGGCGCGGGCTACAGCTTCACCGATGGCTGATGAGAGCATAGAAGCGGGCCGACTGGAGCGGCTCGCCTTCCCGCTCGGCGCCTCGCTCACCGTGCGCATCCTTGCGGTGAACCTTATCCCGCTGCTGGTGTTGGCAGGCAGCCTGTTCTTCCTCGATTCCTACCGCCGCCAATTGCTCGACGAACGCTTCAAGCTCGCCCGCATCGAAGCGCAGATCACCGCCGAAGCGCTGGCAGGCGCCAGCCGCGAGCGGCAGGAGGCGCTGCTGATCCAGATCGGCAAGGAACAACGGATGCGGCTGCGCCTCTATGACGCGGAAGGGAACATGTGGGCCGACAGCTTCCAGCTCGACGGACCCGCCTTTACCCTTGACGATCCGGTGGCCGAGCCGTTCCTGGAGGACCTGGCCCGCTGGACCGACAGCGCGGTAAATTTCGCGGTCGGCGCACCCACGGCCCCGCCCTATGTCGAACCGGAACGAACAGATGCCGAAGCCTGGCCCGAACTTGCCCGCGCGCGCCAGCAGGGCCTGACCCAGATCGAGCTACGCACCGCGCCTGATGGTACGCCGGTGATCAATGCCGCCGCGCCTGTCGGGATCAACGGGGCGAGCCTGATGACCACGCGCAATGCGACCGACATCATCCAGTCGGTGCGCGATGCCCGCTCCCTGCTGCTGTCGGTCATCGCGCTGGCGCTGGTGGTCTCGATCATTCTCTCGCTCTATCTCGCTTCGACCATCATCCAGCCGCTACGCCGCCTGGTGCGCGCCGCCGTGCGCGTGCGCGCCGGACGCGACCGCGAGGTGGAGGTGCCGCGCATGGACGAACGTGCCGACGAGATCGGCCTGCTCGCCCGCGCCGTCTCGGACATGACCGGCGCCCTCAGGCACCGTATCGATGCCGTCGAGAGCTTCGCCGCCGATGTCGCGCACGAAATCAAGAACCCCCTCGCCTCGCTTCGCAGCGCCACCGAAACGCTGCAGAAGGTTCAGGACCCTGAACTGCGGCGACAACTCGTGGATGTCGCTGCGCATGACGTGCGGCGGATCGACCGGCTGGTGACCGAAATCGCCGAGGCCAGCCGCATCGACGCCGAAATGAGCCGCGCCAAGTTTGAACGGATCGATCTTGGCTCGCTGATCGCGCATCTGGTCGCGGCGCGCGAGGAACGCGGGGAGAATGCCGGGCGCGCGGTAACCTTCGAAGCACCCGACGGCGCCCTCATGGTGATGGGGGTAGCCCTGCGGATCGAGCGGGCGATCGGCAATCTACTCGACAATGCGGTGTCGTTCTCCCCGGCTGACGGGACGGTTGGCATCGCTGTCGCCATGCGCAGCGGCAAGGTGGTCACCAGCATTTGCGACGAGGGGCCGGGCATCCCGCCCGAAGAGCGCGAGAAGATTTTCACCCGCTTCCATTCGGACCGCCCCGAAGGCGAAGGCTTCGGCAACCATTCGGGGCTTGGTCTGGCCATCGCCCGTACCATTGCCGAGGCGCATGCCGGCTCGCTGGTGGCCGCCGGGAGGCGCGACGGAATACGCGGCGCCTGCATGATCCTCGAATTGCCCGCCGCATGAGCGTGCAGCTGCGCCAGGCCACCTGCGTTGCGGTGAGCGGGCGCGGCGTGCTGATCGAAGGGGCGCCGGGCAGCGGCAAGTCGAGCCTCGCGCTGGCCCTTATCGATCGGGGCGCGGTGCTGGTGGGCGACGATGGCGTCGCGCTGGATGTGCGGGAAGATCGGCTGTGGGCCACCCCGGCCCCGGCTACGCACGGCCTCATGGAAATCCGCAATGTCGGGATTGTCGACCGGCCGGTGACCGAGGCGCCAGTCTGCCTGCTGCTGAGGCTGGATGCGCAGGCGCCGCGCTTCGTGGAAGAGGCTCAGGTCGCGGCAATTGCAGGGCACGCCATCCCGGCGCTGGCGCTATGGCCCGATACGCCGGTGCTGGCGCTCAGGGCCGAGGCCGCTCTCGTCCGCTTCGGCCTCGCCCTTCCTCGCTAGCCCACTCTACCAAAGCCCCCTTTCCTTTTGCCGACGACTGGCCCAAGAGCACCGCCCATGGCCGATGCCGAGAATCCGCCGCGCCAGCGCCTGCTCTTCGTTACCGGTATGCTCGGTGCCGGCAAGACCACGGTCCTGCGCGAACTGGAGGACCTGGGCTGGGAATCGATCGACAATTTTCCCATCCGCCTGCTCGAACGCCTGCAGGGCGGAGACAAAGGCGGCCACCCATTGGCGATCGGCTTCGACTGCCGGACGCGAGGCTTCGTGCCCGCCGAGATCATCGAGCAAGTGGAGGAACTCTCCGCCGATCCGGGCAAGGACATCTCCACGCTGTTCCTGGATTGCTCGGGTCACGAGCTGGAGCGCCGCTTCAACGAAACCCGGCGACGACATCATCTCGCGCGCGACATGCCGGTGCCGGCGGGGATCGCGGCCGAGCGCGAATTGCTCGCCCCGTTGCGCCGCTGGGCCGAACTGCTGATCGACACCACGGCCTATTCGACCAATGATCTGAAGCAGGCGATCCGCGACCGCTTTGCCCAGACCGCGCCGCAGGAAATGACCGTCACCGTTTCCAGCTTCGGCTTTGCCCGCGGGATGCCGCCTGCCACCGACCTGGTTTTTGACATGCGCTTCCTCGACAACCCGCACTGGCGCGAGGATCTGCGCGACCTGACCGGGCTCGACGCACCCGTGGGCGAGCATATCGGCGCCGACCCCGCCTTTGTGTCGAGTTTCACGAAGATTCGCGACCTGCTGCTCGAACTGCTCCCGCTCTATGCGGCGCAGGGCAAGAGCTATGTCAATATCGCCTTCGGATGTACCGGAGGGAGACACCGTTCGGTTTATACCGCCCAGGCCATGGCCGAAGCCTTGCGCGAAGGGGGCTTTTCGCCCACTGTCCTGCATCGCAACCTGGGATCACGGGCTGCTGAAATGGTAGAGGACGCGCTGCAGGCGCAGTACCGACAATCATAAACGCCAGAACATATAAGACCTTCGCGAGTTGCATTCACGCATGATCGGACTGATCCTGGTAACCCATGGCCGGCTGGCCGAGGAATTCGTCAACGCGATGGAACACGTCGTGGGCGCGCAAGAAGACATCGCCACGGTGTGCATCGGGCCGCAGGACGACATGGAAGCGCGCCGCGCCGAAATCGCCGCGGCGATCGCTCGCGTCGATACCGGCAGCGGGGCGATCCTGCTCACCGACCTGTTCGGCGGCACGCCTTCCAATCTTGCCATCTCGCTGTTAGAAAAGGGCCGTACCGAGGTCATCGCGGGAATAAACCTGCCGATGCTGATCCGCCTGGCTGGTGCACGCAAGGAACTGGACCTGTCAGAGGCCGCCTCCGCAGCGCGCGATGCCGGACGAACATACATCACAATGGCGTCCGAATTTCTCGGTCAGGACGCATGAGGAGGGGTGACGCCTTTGGTGGAAACACGCCAGCGGGTGACCATTGTCAACAAGAGGGGCCTGCACGCACGGGCGAGTGCAAAATTCGTGGCCGCTGCCTCGGCCATGGATGGCACTGAGATCACGGTTTCCAAAAACGGCAATTCGGCACAGGGCGGTTCGATCCTGGGGCTGATGATGCTGGGCGCAGCGCGCGGTGACGAGATCGAAATTGCCGCATCCGGTTTCGAGGCGGAATCGCGGCTCGCCGAACTCGTGACACTGGTCGAAAGCGGCTTCGGCGAGGAATAGGCACCGATGCGCCGGACGATCACCGGCTTTTCCAACCCCACCGTCAAATATCTGCGCTCACTGCGCGAGAAGAAGCACCGGCGGCGTGAGCGCAAGTTCCTCGCCGAGGGATTGCGCCTGCTCACCGATGCACGCGAGAGCGGGCGCGTGCCCGAAATGCTGGTCATGGCCACATCGCGCGAGCGGCACGATCTGCTCGATGCGCTGGTCGAAGCGGTCGAGGCAGCGGGCGGCGAGATCGTCCAGACCGATCCCGACATCCTCGGCAAGATCACCGGCAAGGACAACCCGCAGACCGTCGCGGGCATGTTCAGCGAATGGGACACGTCGCTGACGTCTCTGGAGCGCGCACACGGCGACCTATGGCTGGTGGCCCAGGCCCTGCGCGACCCCGGCAATCTGGGCACGATGCTGCGCACTGGCGATGCCGTAGGCGCGGCAGGGCTGATCCTGATCGACGATTGCGCGGACCCGTTCAGCGTCGAGGCAGTGCGGGCGAGCATGGGTGCGATTTTCACGCAGCAGCTCGCACAGGCGCCGTGGGCGGAGTTTCTGCCGTGGCTACGCGCTGATGCGGGGCAACTGGTCGCGGCCAGCCTGCGTGATGCGGTGCCCTATCGCGCTGCCCCTTATGACGCGCCGTGCTTCGTGCTGGTGGGCAACGAATCGCGCGGGCTGCCCGAGGAATACGAACTGGCCTGTGACCTGCGGGTCACCATCCCGATGCTGGGCCGCGCGGACAGCCTCAATGCGGCGGTAGCAGGGGCGGTGCTGGCCTACGAAGTGCGGGCGAGCCTTGGGGGCTAGCGTCCTGACCCTAATCCCCGGCAAGCAGCGCGGTGATCCGCCACCGCCCATTCCGGCTCGACGCCAGCAGCCGATAATCGACCATGGAGCGAAGGTCTTCGCTGCGGATGTAGCCGAGCATTTCCCTGGCCTCGCCGCGCGCCGGGACGCGAACCTTGGTCCAGCCTTCGGCAGCGCTCGAAATTGCCGCTGCGCCCTGCCCGCTTGGTTCGGGCGCTTTCGCAACTTCACGCCATGTGAGGCTGGCCATGACCGGAGCCTCGTCGCCGGGCGCCTCGCGCAGTTGCACGTCCATGCCGGTCACGATCATCGCCTCGAACGGGTCGAGGCTGCTGCTCTGGTCGAAATAATAGGGGATGGTCATGCCGCCCGTATCGTTGGCCGCGCAGCCCATCGGTATCATTTCCGCCAGCTCGTTCCAAAGAACGGAGCCCTCGGCATCGAGCGCAGTGCGCAGATTGGCCGCACCATCCTGGCCGCCAAAGCCCAGCTTCACATCATTGGCCGAAAGCGCCACCAGCACAGCGGTATCGCGCATTTCGACCGCCGCCTTGAGCGCGGCGAGGAACGGGGCGCCCCCCACTAGCGCGCTGCATTCGTCGCGCGGGGCGAAGGGGCTTTCAGCCGCGCCGGAAATCGCAGGCGCGCCGGCCTCAACCGCCTGCACGATGTTCTCGGCTTCATGCTTGATATCGTCGGAAGGCGCGTCAGAGCGATTGCAGGCGGCGAGCGCAAGCAGAGCCAGCGCAGCGGCCCATCTGACCGTGGCACGTGCGGGTTTCATTCGGCGGCATTCCTCTCTGTATCGGCGCCTAATTTGGGAAACTGCGTGCCATCCGCAAGGTCCGATCCGGTGTAACGCGGAGCATTTTCGACCAAAGGCACTTCTTCGATCTCGCGCTTGCCGATTTCGATACCCTTGTCGGCCAGCCGCCTGCCGGACGAAAGCACATTGCGTTCAAAACTGCCGACGAACTTGTTGTAATTATTGACCGCAGTTTCCAACCCGCCGCCAACGCGCTTGAGATGTTGTGAAGCAGTTTCGAGCCGGGAATAAAGCTCTGCGCCCATCCGGCCGATCTCCTGGGCCTCTTTCGCCAGCGCATCCTGCCGCCACACCTGCGCCACAGTGCGGGCAATGGCAACGAGGTTGGTCGGCGTGGCCAGAAGGACTTTGCTTCGGAACGCAAAATTCCAAAGATCGTCGGCATTTAGTAAGGCATCTTCTCCGAGCTTCGCTTTCCGCTGCTTGAGGTCATGCTCAATGGCAGCGGCAACAAATTGCTCACCAGGCACAAACATTATGACATAGTCAGGCGCTTCATCGAACTGACTTTGGTAGCTCTTGCTAGCGAGCGTTTGAATATGATTGCGCATCGATGCGACATGACGATTAAGATAACTTTCCTTCTCCGATTCCACTTCGGCTTCAAAGGCATCTTGGTAGTCGTTCAAAGAAACTTTGGAGTCGATTATTAGGAGCTTGTTTCCCGGAATCCGCACAATAGCGTCAGGGCGTAAGCGCCCCTCTGAGCTCTCAACTGAGTGTTCCGTGATGAAGTCTGTGTATTCGGCAAGTCCGCACTGTTCGAGCACGTTCTTAAGTTGCTGCTCCCCCCAACTTCCACGCACCTTTGGACCATTTCGGAGAGAATTTCCGAGCCTCTGTGCTTCGCGCCTGACTTCTTCCTGCCCGGCGCGCATGCCTTCGATCAGCCCGGTCAGCTGGCCGAAGGCATCGACACGCTTGGCCTCAAGATCGGAAACCTGCTTCTCGTAATTCTGCAAGCGTTCGCTGACCGGCTTGAGCAGGCTGGCGACAGCTTCCTTGCTCGCCTGTTCGGAATGGCCAAAACGCTCGGCAGCGCGCTTCAGGAACGCCTCCTGCGCTTCGCCCAGCACCTTGTTGCCAGTGTTCTGGAATTCCTTGAGCAATTCCTCGCGCGCCTCGCGCATCAACACCATCTGCTTGTCGAAATTGGCCGCATTGGCTTTCAGCGTCGCCACTTCGATGCGCGAATCCGCCAGCTCCTTGGTGGCGATCTTGAAGTCGGCTTCGCGCTCGCCCGCTTTGCCCAGTGCCTCTGCCTTCTCCTCACCCAGCCGCGCCACGTCGCCGCGCAGCCGCTCGGCCTCGCCGCGCAATCCGGACAGTGGGCGGACCCCTGCAAACCAGCCGAGCGCTAGCCCGACAAGCAGCGCAAGGATAGCGGCAAGGATCAGGGCAATCGATGAATCCACGGCAGGAAAGTGCTCGCAATAAAGGGAACGAAAGGCGAACCTAACCTATGCGCTCGCTCCTCGCAAGACGAGTACCCCGCTCATCCCCATCTGGCTTGCAGGCGGTCCGACTGCGCTCAATATGGCGGCTTGCAGGGCTTGCCCTCATACTGGAACCGATCGACATCGTATTCTGTGCCATTCCAGCGATGGACCGGAAAGCAGAAGCCCGGCCCACCGATCTGCAAGTCCGGCCAGCCATCCTTGCCGGTCGATTCCAGCGTTTCGATCAAGCCGATACCCCCGGTAATCAACTTCCAGCTATCGTCTCCCTGCTTGCTGACGATGGCATAACTCGCCCCTGTCATGCCGAAGCACATGGCACTGCCCTCCATCACCAATACCTCGGGCAGGCCGTCGCCATTAAGGTCGCGCGTCCATTCGATCGAGCCCGGAGAATAGCTGGGTGTGTCGGTGAGGTCGCAGGCCTGCCAATGGTCGCCGACGCGGGTGAAACCGGCGGCAGCGAAGATCGCCGCCTCGTCGCTGGCGGTGAGGGGCTCGTCACCCGTCTGCTGGGCAGCGCCAGGTTCTGACGAGCAGGAAGCGGCGATCAGGGCGAAAACGGCGAGAGCGGAGGTACGAACAGCACGCATAGAACCATGTCCCCGGAAGGGCGCGACCCGGCGCATATGATGTAACGAACTGCCAGAAAGCGCAATGATTCTTGGAGCCGCTTCGTCCGAACCGGACTCAAGCGGCCTTGCGCGCCTTTTCCAGCTTTTTCAGCGCCATGTTGCGCTTCAGGCGGCTGAGGTGGTCGATGAACAGCACCCCTTCAAGGTGGTCCATCTCATGCTGGATACAGACCGCCATCATGTCGGTCATGTCTTCCTCGTGGGTGTTACCCTCAAGGTCCTGCCAGCGCACGCGGCAGGTGGCCGGACGCTCAACATCGGCATAGATGTCGGGGACCGACAGGCAGCCTTCCTGGAATGTGTGCAGGTCTTCGGACGGATCGAGGATTTCAGGGTTCACGAAGACACGCGGCTCCCGCTTCAGGGGCCGGTGGTAATGCTTGTCCCCGCCATGTTCGTGGCATTCCTCGGCCTCGGCCTCCATGTCCTCGGGCTGCAGGTCGATCACCAGCAGGCGCAGCGGTTCGCCCACCTGGATCGCGGCTAGGCCGATTCCATTGGCGGCATACATGGTCTCGAACATGTCTGCGACGAGCACCTTCAAACCTTCGTCAAACGTCTCGACGGGTTTGGAAACGATCTTCAGCCGGGGGTCCGGCGCCTCAATGATCTCACGTATGGCCATGGGTCAATTATAGGTGCGAGGTGGCCGCGCGACAAGTCGCTCACGCCATCGGGCGGCGCGCGCGCAAGGCTTGCGCCAAAGTGCCCTCGTCCAGATAGTCGAGCTCGCCGCCCACCGGCAGGCCATGGGCCAGCTGGGTGAGGCGCACCGGATGGGCCTCCAGCCGCTCGGCAAGGTAATGCGCGGTGGTCTGCCCTTCCAGCGTGGCGTTCATTGCCAGCACCACCTCGTCCACTCCGCCTTCGGAAACCCGGCGCACAAGGGCGTCGATGGACAAGTCCTCGGGCCGGATACCGTCGAGCGCAGAGAGCCGCCCGCCCAGCACGTGGTAGCGGCCGGTAAACAGCTTGGCCCGGTCAAGCGCCCACAGATCCGCCACGTCCTCCACCACGCAGATGCTGCGCCCATCGCGGCGGTGGTCGGTACAAATGCCGCACGGATCGGTGGTGTCGACATTGCCGCAGGTCCGGCACTCGACCAAATTCGCCTCGACCGCGGCCAGCGCCTCGCGCAGCTGGACCAGCGCGGTTTCGCGGCGCTTGACGAGGTAAAGCACCGCCCGGCGCGCCGAACGCGGGCCGAGGCCGGGCAGCCGGGCCAGTGCGGAGGCAAGGGTTTCGATTTCTTGCGATGCCATCGCCCGCCAGATAGGGGCAGGCGCGATGGATAGGAAGCCCACTCGATGCGCGTAGTCTTCATGGGAACGCCGGATTTCGCCGTGCCGGTGCTCGAAGCGCTGGCCGAGGCACGGCACGATGTCATAGCTGCCTATACCCAGCCGCCCCGTCCGGCGGGCCGGGGAAAGAAACTGCGTCCTTCCCCTGTGCAGGCGAAAGCGGAGGAAATGGGGATCGCGGTGCGCCACCCGGCTACCCTGCGCGATCTGGAGGAGCAGGCCGCTTTTGCCGCGCTCGATGCCGATGTCGCGGTGGTCGCCGCCTACGGTCTGCTCCTGCCCTCACCCATTCTGGAGGCACCCGCAAAGGGCTGCCTCAACGTCCATGGCTCACTGTTGCCGCGCTGGCGCGGGGCCGCACCGATCCAGCGTGCGATTCTGGCGGGCGATCATGTCACCGGCGTCACCATCATGCAGATGGAAAAGGGCCTCGATACCGGGCCGATGCTGATGAAGGCGCGGGTGCCTGTCGAGGAAAAGACCGCAGGCGAACTGCATGACGAACTGTCGCAAATCGGCGCAGGGCTGATGGTCGAAGTGCTCTCGCAGCTGGATCAACTCAGGGCAGAACCGCAGGACGGGCTTGAGGCTACCCATGCCGCCAAGATCGACAAGGGCGAATCCCGACTGGACTTCCATAAACCGGCCCTGCGGCTGGAGCGCGAGGTGCGCGCCTTCTCGCCCTTCCCCGGCAGCTGGTTCGAACTGGATGGCGAGCGGATCAAGGTGCTGCGCGCCCATGTGATCGGGGTCAACGGTGCCCCCGGAACGGTGCTGGACGACCAGTTCACCGTGGCCTGTGGGGAAGCGTCGCTGCGCCCCGAATTGCTGCAACGCGCGGGCAAGCCTGCCATGCCTCTGGCCGATTTCCTGCGCGGTTTCCCGGTTGCAGCAGGCACTCTGGTGCGATGACCCGCTTCGCGCTGACACTCGAATTCGATGGTGGGCCGTTCATGGGCCTCCAGCGGCAGGATCACGGGCCGAGCGTGCAGCAGGCGGTGGAAGAGGCGGTGACCGCGACCACCGGCGAGACCGTCCCGCTCTACAGCGCCGGGCGGACCGATAGCGGCGTTCATGCGCTGGCCATGCGCAGCCATGTCGAGATCGCCAAGGACATCGCCCCGTTCCGGTTGATGGAGGCCCTCAACGCCCATCTCAGGCCCGACCCGATTGCCGTGATCGCCTGCGAGGTGAAGCCCGAGGACTGGCATGCGCGCTTTTCCTGCATGGGCAGAGAATACGAATATCGGATTGCCAATCGCCGCGCGCCGCTGACGCTGGAACGGGGCCGGGCCTGGCATGTCACCAAGCCTCTCGACGAAGTTGCGATGCATCGGGCTGCTCAGGCGCTGGTCGGGCGGCACGATTTCACCACCTTTCGCTCCGCCCATTGCCAGGCCAACGACCCGGTCAAGTCACTGGACCGGCTGGATGTCAGCCGCGAGGGCGAACATGTCGTGGTGCGGGCCGCTGCGCGCAGTTTCCTCCACCACCAGGTCCGCAGCATGGTCGGGACGTTGGCGCTGGTCGGCATGGGGCAATGGCGCGTCGAACAGGTGGCTGAGGCTCTGGCGGCGTCGGACCGTGCCGCGCTCGGCCTCAATGCCCCCCCAGAAGGTCTCTATTTCGTGCGCGCCATCTATCCGGACGAGGACTAAGTTCTACCGCGCGGGCTGGGTTCCGCGATTACGCGCCGCCTGCTCCTGCCGGAATTGCTCGTAACGCATCCGCTGCTCGAACAGGCGCTGGCGGGCCGCCTCGATCGCCTGCCGCTCGATCAGGTCCTGGTCCGCCACGTTGAGGTCCAGCCCGCCATCGCGGATCCGCGCCTCGACCGGTACGCCGTCAATCTCGCCAGCGATCACCGCCTCGCCATCGCGGATCGAGAGCGTGGCGGCATCGCCGAGCGGAATGTCGTCCAGCCCGGGCACATCCAGCGGTTCCACCGGGCCGCTGGGATTGGGGCTGGGTTTGGGCTGTGCCGGGCCGCTCGCACCGGCCAGTGCGCCGCGCATGAAATCGCGCCAGATGCGCGCGGGCATGCCGCCGCCCGAAATGCCGTTCAGCGGCGAATTGTCGTCATTGCCGATCCACACGCCGACCACCAGATCGCCCGCATAGCCCACAAACAGCGCGTCGCGGTTATGCTGGCTGGTCCCGGTCTTGCCGTAATTGGCGACCGGCAGCATCGCCGCGCGCCCGGTGCCGCCGTTGATGACCGCCCGCAGCATCTCTTCCATTTCTTCATGGGTGCCCGAGGACAACGAATCCTGCCCATCGAACAGGCGGCCCAGCCAGCCCTCTTCTTCTTGTGGGAAGGCATGGGGTTCGACCGGAAAGCTGTTCGCGGCAACCCCGGCATAGGCGGAGGTCAGTTCGAGCAGGCTCATCGCGGTGGAGCCGAGCGCGACGCTCGGATCGCCCTCGTCCATGGCCGCAGTGATGCCAAGGTCCCGCATGGTGGCGATCACGTCTTTGCTGCCGACATCCTCAAACAGGCGGTAGGTGGCCACATTGCTCGACCGGGCAAAGGCGTCCCTCAATGTGATCTCTTTGGAGTAACGCCCATTGGCGTTTTTCGGTCGGTATGAGCCTTCCTCTATCGGCGTGTTGGCAATCACGTCGTCAGGCTCCCACCCGTCGCGAAGGGCCGCCAGATAGACGAAGGTCTTGGCGGTCGAGCCGACCTGCCGGCGTGCCTGCGTGGCCCGGTTGAATGGCGAGGCGGAATAGTCCTTGCCGCCCACCATCGCCACGATTTCGCCATTGCGCTTCATCGCCACCAGCGCCACCTGCGCATTGCCCAGCGGCGCGCGGCGCACAACTTCGCCCGCCAGCCGCTGGAGCCGCGAATCGAGCGTCGTCGTCAGCGTGCGGCGCTGATAGCCGACGTCGCTGTCCTGCCGCGCCTGCGGCAGCGCCCAATCGGCGAAATAGGTGCCGGTGGGCACCGCATTGCTGCCGCGCACGTCGAGCCGGGGAACGCGCATCGTCCGGGCCTGCTGTGCGGTGATGTAGCCCGCATCGACCATCGCCTGCCGGACCAGCGCCATGCGCTGCGCTGCGCCCTCGGGATTGCGCGTGGGTGCAAGGCGACTGGGCGCCTGCAACAGTCCTGCCAGCATCGCCGCCTGTTCGGGGCGCAAATTCTCCGGCTGGCGGTAGAAATAATGCAGGCTGGCGGCGCGCAAGCCATAGGAATTGTCGCCGAAATAGGCGTTAGAGAGATAGCGTTCGAGGATCTCGTCCTTGGTCAGCCATGCCTCCAGCCAGAAGGCGATCAATGCCTCGCGCGCCTTGCGGGTCAACGTCTGTTCGGGGCTGAGAAAGGTAAACTTGGCCAGCTGCTGGGTAATGGTAGAGCCGCCGCCCCGCCCGGTCCAGGCGGCCCGCGCAATGCCTCGCGGATCCACGCCCCAATGGCTGTAAAAGCGCCGGTCCTCGATCGCGAGGAAAGGCTGGATGACGTGATCGGGCAGCCTGGCGGCCTCGACCGGGTCTTCCACATAGGCGCCGTTGCGCGCGATCGGCGTGCCGTCCGCGGCCAGCAAGGTGATCTGCGGCGGGGCAATGGGCTCCAGCGACTTTGACAGCGGCGCGGTGAAGGCGAGGTACAGGATCAGCAGGAACAGCACCGCCAGCGCGGCGGCGAGGATCCGCACGACCCAGCGCCAGCGCCTGCGCCAGACGCCATCCGCGCGCGCCGGTGGCGGCGCGTTCCAGCGGGCGGGTTCATCCTCATCCGCATCGGCAAAGGGTGACCACGGCGCGTTTTCAAGCGCGAGGTCGCGCCAGCCATCCTTGGCATTCTTGCGCGGGGAGAAAGGGTTCAGCCACATGGTTCCGGCAACTGTGTTATCACATTAACACAGCTAAATCCAATCGCAGAAATGCGATGAACCGTTGCTGTCCGGCGTAGTGCCCTGCCCCGACCTATTCAGCGGGCAGCATCGGCCCCTTGAACATCGTGCCGAAGAAATCGCCCGCCTTCCACGCCGGGCGCTCCGCCATATTGCCGACATTTCGCGCGATCCGGTAGTTCACACCCGCAAAGCGCGCCAGCTCGGCAAAGTCGATCAAATCCGCCTTGTCCGACGCCTGGTGGTAATGCTCGGTACGGAACACTCGCTGGAATTCCTGCCCGCCATCGGCAAAGCCGGTCTTCAGGTAGATCGCGGGCACGCCCTTCTTGATATAGCTGTATTGATCGGAACGCACGAACAGGCCCTGCTTCGGGTCGGGGTCGGGGCTGAGCGTCATGCCCGATTCCTCGACCGCCGCCTCGACATAAGGGTATACGTTAGAGCGCTCCGCCCCGAATGCGTTCAGATCGGTGAAGTGATAGGTGACGATCGGCATGTCGAGATTGAGGTTGAGCGCCACCTGCTCGGCCGGAACTGTGGGGTTGTTGGCGTTGTAGGAGGAGCCGACCAGCCCCTTCTCCTCGGCGGTCAGCGCCACGAACATGACCGGGCGACGGGTCGGGCTCTGCTTCAGCAGCCGCGCGACCTCCAGCATGGTGGCGATGCCCGTCGCGTTGTCCATCGCGCCGTTATAGGTCTCGTCATCGCCCTCTTCCTCGGTCGGCTTGATGCCTTCATGGTCGAGGTGTCCGGTAATGACGACATATTGGTCGGCCACAGCCGGATCGGTACCGGGAACGATGCCGATCACATTGTCGGTGGTGATGTTCTCGAAGATGCTGGCCCAGGAAATCTTCGCAGTCAGACCCATGTCGAAGCTGGGCATCTCACCGCCCTCGGTCTGCTCGGCGGCGACGAGGTCGTCATAGTCGAAATCCTGCCCTTCGAGCAGTTTGCGCGACATTTCGGGCGAGAGGACCGTGCTCGCCAGCAAACTGGGCGCGGTGGTGTAGGGCGTGCCGTCCTTGCCCTTCCAGGTCATCGAACTGTCGCCCCTGGCCGAGCCAACAGCGTCGTCCCACGACAGGATATTGTTGATCACCGGGCTCCACAACAGGATCGAGCCGATGGCACCGCGTTCGGACAGGCGCTGGCCGACGGTCGAACGGTAATGCGCGAGCTCCTCTGTATTGAGGTAGGAGGGCGCGCCATAGGCTCTCACGGCGATCTTGCCCTTGAGGTCCACGCCGGCAAAATCGTCGCGGTCATGGTCGGGCAAATCCATGCCGTAACCGATGAAAACCAGCTCGGCCTCGATCTCGCCGCTCTCCTGCCGGGTGGTCCCGCCGCCGTAGAAATCGACAAAGGCCTGCGGGGCGAACAGCGTCTCACCGTGCTTCATCACGGTCAGTTGCGCAGGCGCGGCCTCACTGATTTTGAGCATGGGCACGCCCTGAAAGTAGGTGCCATTGTCGCCGCCCGGCGACACGCCCAGCGCAGCAAAGCGCCCGGCGACATAGCCCGAGGCCATGGCATAGCCCTTGGTACCGGCCTCGCGCCCTTCCATCGAATCGTCAGCCAGCACGCGCAGGTCGCGTTCGAGCATGGCCGCATCGACGTCCACTTCCTCTGCCCGGACGGGAGCGGCAAGGACGGCACAAATGGCAAGTGAAGAAGCTAACAGGCGCATTGAGACCCTTTCAGTTGAAACCGGTTTCGATAGGCATGTCCGGACAGCTGGCGCAAGGGCCTTTCAAGTCCAAGCGCACGCCCCGGTGCAATCCCAACGCGGGGTCAGGTCTTGCTGATCAGGCTTTCGGGCAATTCCTCGCCAAACACGCGCTGGTAATATTCGGCGATCAGCATCCGCTCCGCCTCGTCGCACTTGTTGAGGAATGACAGGCGGAAGGCGAAGCCCTTGTCGCCGAAGATCTCGGTATTCTGCGCCCAGGCGATAACCGTGCGCGGGCTCATCAGTGTGGAGATGTCGCCGTTCATGAAGGCCTGGCGCGTCAGATCGGCAACGCGGATCATGTCGGCCACCGTCTGCTTGTCGATCTGCGTCTTGGACGAAACGATATTCAGCTCGGTCCCCTGATCCAGGTAGTTGAGCGTCACGACGATGCTCCAGCGGTCCATCTGGCCCTGGTTGATCGCCTGCGTCCCGTGATAGAGGCCGCTGGTGTCACCCAGACCAACCGTATTGGCGGTCGCGAACAGGCGGAACCAGGGGTTGGGATGGATGACCATGTTCTGGTCGAGCAGGGTCAGCTTGCCTTCCTGCTCCAGCACACGCTGGATCACGAACATCACGTCGGGCCGGCCGGCATCATATTCGTCGAAGATCAGCGCCACCGGGTGCTGCAGCGCCCAAGGCAGCAGGCCTTCCTTGAACTCGGTCTTCTGCAGCCCGTCGCGCAGCACGATGGCATCGCGGCCGATCAGGTCGATGCGGCTGATATGCGCGTCGAGGTTGATTCGCACAGTCGGCCATTTGAGGCGCGCGGCCACCTGTTCGATATGGGTCGACTTACCGGTGCCGTGATAGCCCTGGATCATGACGCGGCGGTTGAATGCAAAGCCCGCCAGAATCGCCAAAGTGGTATCCGGGTCGAAGACATAGGACGGGTCGATGTCAGGCACGCGTTCGTCCGCCTCGGAGAAGGCCGGAACCTTCAGGTCGACGTCAATGCCGAAAGTCTCCCGCACGTCGAGCTCGATATCGGGCTCTTTAAGTTCGGTGCCGGGTTGTTCGCTGCTGAAGCTCAGATCACTCATCGCGGGCGATGACTAGACGCGAGCGCTTGCGGCTGCAACCTGCATATGCGCCGTCCCGGTGATAGCCTTTGCAGGCGCACGCCTTGTTTGCTGACACGCAATTGTCCGGTTTTGCTGTTATCGAAGGAACGCATAGAGAGAAAGGAGCGCCTGCCATGTATGTTCAGGGCTTTGTCATTCCGGTGAAGGAAGGCGACAAACCGGCCTATTGCAAGGTCGCGCAGCAGGCGGGCGATATCTTTCGGGATTATGGCTGCATCGAAATCGTTGAAAGCTGGGAAGCCGACGTAAAGGACGGCAATCTCACCGATTTTCGCAAGGCAGTGAATGCGCAGGCGGGCGAAATGATCGTCTTTTCCTGGGCCATATGGCCTGATCGCGAGACATGCGACAAGGCTGCTGCGCAAATGGAAGCGGATGAACGCATGGCGCTGTTCGAGGAAATGCCGTTTGACGGCAACCGAATGATCTATGGCGGGTTCGCTCCCATCTTCACTATGGGGAGGAATTGATGGCCAACTATACCCTGTTTTTCAATCCGATGAGCCGGGCTCAGATCGCCCGCTGGGCCTTTCACGAGGCCAGTGCCGATTATGACGCGGTGCTGGTCGACTGGATGAACAAGCCGGACGCGCTGCTCGATGCCAACCCGATGGGCAAACTGCCCACGATCATCCACCATCACGGTGGCCACGATCATGTGATTACGGAGGCGGCAGCGATCTGCCACTACCTTGCCGAGATGGAGGCACCCGATCTGCTGCCCGGCACACACGAAAAGGCCGACTATTTCCGCTGGCTGTTCTTTGCCGCCGGACCGTTAGAGGCGGCGGTGACCTCTAAATCGATGGGCTGGGTAGCGGACGATCCGCGCAAGCAGGGGATGCTGGGCTTCGGCAGCTACGAACGCACGTTGGATACGCTCGACAAGTGGTTCACTTCAAACGAATATGTGTGCGGTGGCCGTTTCACCATGGCCGATGTCTATGTCGGCTCGGCGGTCGACTGGGGCCTGCACTTCGGCACTATAGAAGCGCGTGACAGCTTCAACACCTATGCCGAAAGGCTGCGCGCACGCGAAGCCTATCAGACAGCCAAGGCCATCGACATGAAGCTGATCGAGGAAGCGCAATCAAAAGGCTGATCAACCAAACGCCGCCGCGCGCCTGAGCAATTGATAGGCTTCGACCACACGCTGCAGCCGCGCCTCGTGCGTCCTGTCCCCGCCATTGCGGTCAGGGTGATAGCGGCGCACCAGTTCGGAATAGCGGCGGCGCAGCTGCGGGCGGTCGGCTTCCGACGACAGGCCCATCACGCCCAGTGCCTCACGCTCGCGCGCGGTGAAACGTCCGCGCGGCGCATAACTGCCTGCCTTCGCTCGCGCTCTTATATCCGCTGCCTTCCCGCCAATCGCGTCGAGCGGATCGGCAAAATCCGCCCAGCGCGGCATGCCGTCCACGCCCGCATCGGCGCGAAAGGCGCGGCTTTCTGTCTGCCAGCCGGATATTGGCGATTGCGCGGCGAGAATCTCGTCGGCACTCATGCCCTCGAACCAGTCATAGCCAGCGTTGAATTCACGCACATGGCCAAGACAGAACCAGCGCCAGTCGCCCGGCCCGTCAAAACCCGGCCCCCGGGACCCCGGCGCGCGGTATTCACCTGCCTCAGCGCAGCCCGGCGCCTGGCATTCCCGGCCCGCGGCCTCGTGCCGCCCATGAAACTTCTCACGCCGCATCGGCTTGAAAGTGGGGGAGATAGACCCAGATGAAAACCCCGGATTTACGCAAGAGGCGAGAAACAGGATGGCAGGCCCACTCCAGAACGAGATCGAGGACCTGCTGGAAGGGTCCTTCACACCCGAAAGGCTGGTCGTGAAGAATGACAGCGCCATGCATCGTGGCCATTCGGGGGACGATGGCAGCGGGGAATCGCATTTCACGGTGGTGATCGAAAGCGCCGCTTTCACGGGCAAGTCGCGGCTCGAACGTCAGCGCATGGTCAACCGTGCGCTTGGCGATATTCCGGGCGAACGCGTGCACGCGCTTGCGATAAAGGCCATCGCGCCAGGTGAATCGCGATGAGCTATGGTCTCTGGTATTGGCCCGGCGTTCCGGGGCGAGGCGAATTCGTGCGGATGTTCATGGAGGCCGCCGAGCTCGATTACGAAGACCTGGCGCGCGAGCAAGGTGCCGACGCGCTGGTCGAGGATCTGCATGCGCGCACAGGCATGCGCCCCTTCGCCCCGCCCTATCTGGTCGATGGCGACGTCTGCATTGGTCAAACCGCGCTGATCCTGCAATATCTGACAGAAAAGGAAGGGCTGGGATCAGGAGAGCTTGAAACCGATCTCTCCTTGTTACAATTGCAGATGGATATCAGCGACTTCGTGGCCGAAGTTCACGCCGTCCATCACCCCATCGCCAGCAACCTTTATTATGCCGACCAGATGGAGGCGGCGTTCGAGCGGGCCGGCGATTTCCGCGCCACGCGCGCGCCCAAATTCCTAATCCATTTCGACAACGCACTGGCCGCCAATGGCGGGCCGTTCATGCTTGGTGAGCAGTGGAGCCATGTCGATACCAGCCTGTTTCATCTGCTGGAGGGGCTCGATTACGCCTTCCCCGCTTTCATGGCGACGATGCAGGGCAGCTGGCCCCATCTGGAGGCGCTACAGTCCGCCGTCCCCGAGATCGAGGGGCTTGCCGCTTATCTCGCCAGCGAGCGACGCATGGCGTTCAGCGAGGACGGCCTTTTCCGCCATTACGAGGAACTGGACGAGCAATAGGAACATTGCAGCCTTGAGCATGAGCATTCCCACGCCCTTCACCACCATTGTTTCGCCCACCACGCATGATCTGGGCGGGTTCAAGGTTCGCCGCGCCCTCCCCAGCCGCGAGGCGCGCATGGTCGGCCCCTTCGTCTTCGTCGACGAGTTCGGCCCCGCGCGGCTCGATCCGGGCACCGGCATGGATGTGCGTCCGCACCCGCATATCAACCTCGCCACTGTCTCCTGGCTGTTTGAAGGCGCGATCGACCATCGCGACAGCATCGGCACGTTCTCGACCATTCATCCCGGCACGGTAAATTTGATGACAGCCGGAAGCGGCATCGTTCATTCAGAGCGCAGCCCTGCAACCGAGCGTGCCGAGGGCCCTGCCCTATACGGGATGCAGACCTGGCTGGCTCTGCCTGATGGGCAGGAAGAGATCGATCCCGCTTTCGAGGCGGTAAGCGACCTGCCGCGCATCGAGGATACGGGCGTTTCCGCCACAATCATCATGGGCGAATTGTGGGGCAAGCGCGCGCCTGTCACCACCTATGCGGAAACGATCTATGCCGAGATCAATCTCGCGCCCGGCGGCACAGTACCGGTGGATTCGCCCGCCGACGAGCGCGCACTGATGCTGGTCGGCGGAGAGGCGCGCGTGGATGGCTTCCCGCTCGAACCCTATGCGCTCAACCTGCTGGCTCCCGGCGCGAAGATGACCCTATCGAGCGAGACTGGCGGCAAGGTCATGCTGCTGGGCGGCGAGGCCTTTCCCACCCGGCGCCATGTTTGGTGGAACTTCGTGAGTTCGGATCGCGAACGGATCGAACAAGCCAAGGCCGACTGGCGCGAAGGGCGCTTTGCCAAGGTGCCCGGCGATACAGAGGAGTTCATTCCCCTGCCCGAAAGGCCCAAGACGGTCAGCTATCCCTGATAGCGCGATTGCCCTTTCCCGCCTTGCACCCTACATCGCCCGGGCCATGAGCCAAGCCACCAGACCCGAGCTGACTTTCGCCGTTCCCAAGGGCCGCATCCTCGACGAGGCGCTGCCCGTCATGGAACGCGCCGGAATCGTGCCCGAAGCCGCCTTTCACGACAAGGAAGACCGTTCGCTCAGCTTCGCCAGCCAGGACGGTCGCCTTCGCATCATTCGCGTACGCGCTTTCGACGTGGCCACTTTCGTCGCTTTCGGTGCGGCGCAGCTGGGTATCGTGGGATCGGACGTGGTCGAGGAATTCGACTATTCCGAACTTTATGCGCCGGTCGACCTCAATATCGGTCATTGCCGCCTCTCGGTCGCCGAACCCAAGGCGGGGGTGGCCGCGGCACCGGGCATTGCCAGCCACCTTCGCGTTGCCACCAAATATCCCGGCCTCACCAGCCGCTGGTTCGAAAAGCAGGGCATCCAGGCCGAATGCGTGAAGTTGAACGGGGCCATGGAACTGGCGCCATCGCTTGGGCTGGCCGGACGGATCGTCGACCTGGTCTCTACCGGGCGCACGCTGGTGCAAAATGGCCTCGTCGAAACGGACGTGATCATGCAGGTCAGCGCCCGCCTGATCGCCAATCGCGCCGCGCTCAAGACCGATCGCCGCGTGGCCGAACTGGTCGAGACCTTCCGCGAAATCGCCGCCTGCCAACCTTCAGAGGGTCAGGCCGCCTGATGCTGCGCCTCAACACCCGCCATGCCAATTTTGAGCAGCGGTTCCGCCGCCTGGTCGACGAACGACGCGAAAGCGACGATGATGTCAGCCACGACGTGCGCGAAATCATTGCCGAGGTCCGGCGCACCGGCGACGACGCGCTCGCCGACTACACGATGCGTTATGACAAGCATGCGCTGACCGCCGACCTTGCCAGCTGGCGCGTGGGCGCGGCGCAGTGCAAGGCCGCCTACGAAGGGCTCGACAACGCATTACGCGCAGCGCTCGATCTCGCGGCGCAGCGCATCCGCGCCTATCACGAACAGCAGCTGCCGACTGACCGCGACTTCACCGACAATGCCGGGGTGCGGCTGGGCGCGAAATGGCTGCCTGTCGATGCGGCGGGGCTGTATGTGCCGGGCGGACGCGCGGCCTATCCTTCCTCGCTGCTGATGAACGCCATCCCCGCCAGGGTTGCTGGCGTAGAGCGGCTGGCGGTGGTCACGCCCACGCCTCACGGAAACCTGAACGAACTGGTGCTTGCCGCCGCGTATCTGGCGGGCGTCGACGAAATCTGGCGGGTCGGCGGCGCTCAGGCTGTGGCCGCTCTCGCCTATGGCACCAGGCGCATCCGCCCGGTCGACGTCATCACCGGTCCGGGCAATGCCTGGGTGGCCGAGGCCAAGCGCCAGCTGTTCGGCGTGGTCGGCATCGACATGGTCGCAGGCCCCAGCGAAATCCTGGTGATTTCTGACAACAAGTCCGATCCAGAATGGCTGGCCGCCGACCTGCTGAGCCAGGCCGAGCACGACCCGGCGTCGCAATCGATCCTGATCACCGACGACCTCGCTTTCGCCAATGCGGTGGAAGATGCGGTGGACCTGCTGAGCGTGCAGATTTCCACCGAGCGTGTGGCGCGGGCCAGCTGGGACAAGCACGGCACGATCATCAATGTGCAGGATCTGGATGCCGAGGCGCCCGACCTTGCCAACCGCCTCGCCGCCGAACACGTCGAACTGTGCATCGACGATCCCGACGCGATGTTCGCAAAGATCAGGCATGCGGGCAGCGTGTTCATGGGCCGCCACACGCCAGAGGCCGTGGGCGATTATGTCGCCGGTCCGAACCACGTCCTGCCGACCGGGCGGCGCGCACGCTTTGCCAGCGGGCTTTCAGTGCTCGACTTCATGAAGCGCACCAGCTTCCTGTCGGTGCACGAGGCGGCGCTGAGCCGGATCGGCCCCGCCGCCGTGGCGATGGCGCAAGCCGAGGGGCTTCCCGCCCATGCGCGATCGGTTGAAATCAGGCTAGGAAAGAGGATGGAAAAATGAGTTTCACTCTGCACCAGGCACTCGTGCCGACATGGATCCAGATGCTCGGCGCGCTCGACGGGCTGGTCGACAAGGCCGCCGCGCATTGCGCCGAAAAGGGCGCGGCCGAGGAAGATGTGGCCTGCCTCAAACTGGCGCCTGACATGCTCGACTTCGCCTTTCAGGTGAAGTCGGCCCGCGTTCATTCCGTCGGCGCGCTCGAGGGTGTGCGCGCAGGCACGTTTTCGCCGGACAGGAGCGAGGCACCGCGCAGCTTTGAGGGCATGAAGGTGCTGCTGGGCGACGCGCGCGCAACCCTGGAAGCGCTCGATCCGGCTGAACTCGACACCTATCTGGGCAAGCCGATGGAATTTCGCTTTGGCGACTTCGTTTTGCCCTACCTTGCCGAGGATTTCCTGCTGTCGTTCTCGCAGCCCAATTTCTTCTTTCACGTCACCACGGCCTTTGGCCTGCTGCGCAAGGAAGGGGTGGCGATCGGCAAGCGCGATTACCTTGGTGGCATGGGCAGAACGGCCGAATGAAAACGCGCTCGCAATCGCGTTCCGCCGCGCGGCTGGCCGCCGTGCAAGCGCTCTACCAGCGACATATGGAAGGCATTGCGCTTGCCCGGCTGCTCGACGAATTCCACCAGCACCGGCTGGGCCGCGAGATCGAGGATGATCAATATGCGGATGCAGAGGTCGATTTCTTCGACGCTGTGGTAAGCGGCGTGGTGGCGCGTGGCGAGGAGATCGACGCCATCGTGCAGGCAAAGCTTGCCAGTGGCTGGACATTGCAACGGCTGGACAAGACCATGCTGCAAATCCTGCGGTGCGGAGCCTGGGAGCTGCTTGCCCGACCCGATGTTCCGATGGCCGCCGCGATCAGCGAATATGTCGATGTGGCCAAGGCGTTCTTCGACGACCGCGAGGCGAAATTCGTCAATGGCGTTCTGGACGCGGTGGCGAAAGAGGTGCGCGCCTAATCTGCGGGTTGCACGGCCTCGGCAAAGATCCAGTCGAGGAAGGCCGCAGTGCGAATTCCCGATTGCAACAGCCGCAGCTCCATATCGGGCGTCCAGTCGTAAACGAACTGGAAACCCAGGTTGAGCGGCGCATCGCCCGGCGCCCACCCCGCTTCGACCTCGTCGTAAAGCACTTCGCGCATGGCGATGCCCTCGTTCATCCACACCTCCATTTCGGGTGTCCACCACGCAGTCACATCGCGCGGTCTGGTGCGGGCGATTAACTGGTCGGCATATTCGCTCGCCGACAGCTGCTTTTGCAGCAGCAGACCTTCCTCGAACGCCCAGTGCATGCTGCGCTGCTCGCCGAACCACAGCACCGGAAAGTCTCCGCCGCCAAGAGGTTCGGCGTTGAAGTGGACCGGCAGATGGGTATCGGCGACAAGGTGCACAGCGAAAGCCAGTGCGCGCCGCCGGTTCTCGGCGCTCGCAGCGGGATCGCGCAAGGTGACGACAGCCCATTCGAGCGCATTCACCGCATCGCCGCCTTCGTGGGGTTGGCGGTCGGCGATATGCTTGCCCCGCTCCACCTCGATCCGGTGCCAGCTTGCCGCGCCCTGCCAGAACGGATCGGGGTTCTGGCGCTGCTCGTCGGGCATGGTGGAGGCTTCGGGTAGGCCCATCGGCCCGAAAATCGTTTCGACATGGGCCCGCGTATTACCGCTGATGTTGCGCTCTGCGATCGTGGCGCTTACCCGGTGGCCGAGCGCCCCCCAGGCCAGCGCCGGGGTGGGCAGAGACACGGCAAGTGTCGGGGCGAGCATATAGGCGAGCATTCTGATCATGGACGATCCTTTCCGTGCCTTCTGCGGTTTCAGCATGACGCAGATATGAAAGACGAGTTCACCTTTATCCAGGCGCTGCGCGCCTTGCCGCTTCATCCAGGCGCCCGCGGCTTTGCTGACGATGCCGCGGTGATCGCATTCGGAGGCGAGGTGCTGGTACTCACCCACGACGCGATGGCCGAGGGGGTGCATTTTCTGCCGCAGGCCGACATGGCCGATGTCGCGTGGAAACTGGTGGCGAGCAATCTTTCCGACCTTGCGGCCAAGGGCGCCGAGCCGGTCGGCGTGCTGCTGGGACACGTCCTGGGCGATGATGATGCAGGTTTCATCCTCGGGCTGGAGGAGGTTCTCTCGCATTACAACGTGCCCCTTCTGGGCGGTGACACGATTTCCGCAAAGGGGCCGCGCACGCTCGGGCTGACCGCCATTGGCCGCGCGACGCATCGCCCGGTGCCATCGCGCGGCGGGGCGCAGGCCGGGGACCAGATCTATGTCACGGGCCAGATCGGCGCGGCAATGACTGGCTTTGAAGCACTGCGAGACGGCGGCGATGCGGACAGCAGCGCCTATCGCCGCCCCATGGCGCGGCTGGCCGAGGGTATTGCGCTCGCCCCTCAGGTGAGCGCGGTGATGGATGTCTCTGACGGCTTGCTCCTCGATGCGTTCCGCATGGCCGAGGCGAGCAAGGTCACCATGGCGGTGGAAAGCATGCTCGTCCCTCTCGGCGCGCCGGACGACAGGCGCCTCGACGCGCTGCGCTGGGGGGATGACTACGAACTCCTCTTCACCCTGCCCGCCGGGATCAATCCTGCCGTCCCTGCCACAAGGATCGGCGATGTCTTGGCGCACGGACAAGCACCGCTGGTGCTCGACGGCGCGCCCATTTCCAGTGCGGAAGGCCTTGGATACCGCCACGCCGACAATTGCTGAAGCAATCGATCCGCCGATCTTAACAGGCGCATACTGCTTTGCGCTTGCCACTTGGCCGCACCGCTTATAGCCTCCCGCCCAACTGGACCCGGCTACGAAAGGCCGGGCCGTTTTTTTGAGAGAGGGGAAGAGCAGGCATGGACCTTGTTCTTATTGCTATCGCGTTGGGCCTGCTGGCCATCGTCTACGGTTTCGTTACCAGCCGCCAGGTGCTGGGCGCCGATGCCGGCAATGCCCGGATGCAGGAAATTGCGGGCGCCATCCAGGAAGGCGCGCAAGCCTACCTCAAACGTCAATATACCACGATCGGCATGGTCGGTGTGGTCGTGGCCGCGCTGGTCGCGTATTTCTTGGGTTCGATCAGTGCGCTGGGCTTCGTGATCGGCGCGATCCTCTCGGGAGTAGCCGGTTTCATCGGCATGAACATCTCGGTGCGCTCAAACCTGCGCACCGCCGCCGCAGCGCAAAAGGGCCTGCAACAGGGCCTCACCCTCGCCTTCCGTGCCGGTGCGATCACCGGCATGCTGGTCGCGGGCCTGGCACTGCTGGCCATTGCGGTGTTCTTCTACGTCCTGACCGGCCCGATGAACCTGGCGGCGAATGACCGCACGGTGATCGACGCGCTGGTGGCGCTGGCCTTCGGTGCCTCGCTGATCTCGATCTTCGCGCGACTTGGTGGCGGCATCTTTACGAAAGCCGCCGACGTGGGCGCCGACCTGGTCGGCAAGGTCGAGGCCGGTATCCCGGAAGACGATCCGCGCAACCCCGCCGTGATCGCCGACAATGTCGGCGACAATGTGGGCGATTGCGCAGGCATGGCCGCCGATCTGTTCGAAACCTATGTCGTGACTGTGGGCGCCACCATGGTGCTGACGGCCTTGCTCATGAAGGGGCTGGGCGACATGCTGACGCCCATGATGGCGCTGCCGTTGCTGATCGGCGGCGCGTGCATCGTCACGTCGATCATCGGCACCTATTTCGTGCGCCTTGGCGGCGGAACCAACGTGATGAGCGCGATGTACAAGGGCTTCCTTGTCACCGCCGTCCTGTCGATTCCTGCGATCTGGTTTGCCATGACCCTGTCGCTGGGAGACCTGGGCGCAGTCATCGGCGGAGCCGTACAAAATGTCGATCCGGGCGCGCCCCTGGCCGAAGAAGGCACAGCCACGCTGGCCAGCTTCACCGGTTGGGACCTGTTCTGGTCGGCAATGGTGGGCCTGGTGCTGACCGGTCTGATCATCTGGATCACCGAGTACTATACGGGCACCAATTTCCGCCCGGTGCGCTCGATCGCCAAATCGTCGGAGACAGGCCACGGCACCAACGTGATTCAGGGCCTGGCGATTTCCCTTGAATCGACCGCCCTGCCGACGCTGGCCATCGTGACCGGCATCATCGTCGCCTATCAGTTCGCCGGACTGATGGGCATTGCCTATGCCGCCACCAGCATGCTGGCGCTGGCGGGCATGGTCGTGGCGTTGGACGCCTATGGCCCGGTCACCGACAATGCCGGCGGCATTGCGGAAATGGCGGGTCTGGACGACGACGTGCGTGCGAAGACCGATGCGCTCGACGCGGTGGGCAACACCACCAAGGCGGTGACCAAGGGCTATGCGATCGGATCGGCGGGCCTCGCCGCGCTGGTCCTGTTCGCGGCCTATACTACCGACCTGGCCGAGTTCTTCCCGGACATGGACGTCGATTTCAGCCTGGAGAATCCCTACGTCATCGTCGGGCTGCTGCTCGGCGCATTGCTGCCCTATCTGTTCGGCGCAATGGGCATGACCGCAGTGGGCCGTGCGGCGGGCGACGTGGTCAAGGACGTGCGCGATCAGTTCAAGGCGGACCCCGGCATCATGGCCGGAACCAGCCGCCCGGATTATGCGCGCACGGTGGACCTCGTCACCAAGGCCGCGATCAAGGAAATGATCGTTCCAAGCCTGCTGCCGGTGCTGGCACCCATCGTGGTGTTCTTCGTCATCAGCTGGGTCGCAGGCGAGCAGAACGGATTTGCTGCACTGGGCGCGCTGTTGCTCGGCGTGATCGTGGGCGGGCTGTTCGTGGCACTTTCCATGACCGCTGGTGGCGGTGCATGGGACAATGCCAAGAAATATATCGAGGACGGCAATCACGGCGGCAAGGGCTCCGAAGCCCACAAGGCTGCGGTAACCGGCGACACGGTCGGCGATCCCTACAAGGACACCGCCGGCCCTGCCGTGAACCCGATGATCAAGATCACCAATATCGTCGCACTACTGTTGTTGGCGGCATTGGCGGCCGGTTAGGCCGAGGCACGGAATAAGCACCCGCGCCCGCATGGCGTGGGTGCAATATCGGGAGATGGTTCACCTGAATTTTCGGGACGGGTGTTGCTGCGCCTTGTTGACGCAGACCTGTTCGGCGCGCATTGCATCGATTGATGCATCACGACAGGTCGCAGACACCGACGCCAGAACAACTCGTGGCCCAGTTCGCGCTTATGCTCGATCTCGAGGCGCGTGGTGCCGACCGCTTTGTCGGTCGCCGCAAGGAAGGCACCGGGGGGCGCATTTTCGGTGGGCAGGCCATTGCACAAGCGCTGGTGGCAGCACGCCGTACGGTCCGCAACGACTTCACGGCCCATTCCCTGCACGCCTATTTTCTGCGCGGCGGCCTGGCCGCCCAACCCGTTGAATTCAGGGTAAAAAGAGATCTCGACGGACGCAGTTTTTCCAACCGCCGCGTGATAGCAAGCCAGAATGGCGAGGCGATCCTCAGCCTGACGGTTTCGTTTCAGAAGCGGCAACCCGGCCTCGAACATCAGCAGGCGGTCATGCCGGATGTGCCTCCCCCGGAAGAACTCGTTTCCGATGCGGCTGCGCGTCGCCATGTCGCTGAGACGGTCACTGACGAAAGCCTGCGCGCCTATTTGTTGCGCCCGCGACCGTTCGACATTCGCTCGGTCGAAACATACGACTGCGCCGATTCGCAAGTGCGCGATGCACGTTCGCATCTATGGCTACGCAGCGTTGCGGCGCTGCCTCCCAGTCCGCATGTTCACCGCGCCGCGCTCGCCTACATCACCGACTTCCAGCTTCTGTCTACCGCATTGCAGCCGCATGGCGTGACCTTCTATACCGAAGGGCTTAAAGCCGCGAGCCTCGACCATGCCATCTGGTTTCACAACGATTTCGTCTGCGACGACTGGCTGCTCTACGTTACCGAAAGCCCGATAACCGGGCAGTCGCGCGGTTTCAGTTACGGGCGGGTCTTTGACCGCAGCGGAAAGTTGGTTGCCAGTGTCGGGCAGGAAGGCATGATCCGCGACTTGCGCGACGACTCCCGTAGCTGACGATAGAAGAGGCCAACTCGACAGGCCAACTCGACAGGCCAAATCAACAGGCCAACTCGACCGGCCAACTCGACCGGCCAACTCGACCGGCCAACTCGACCGGCCAACTCGACCGGCCAACTCGACCGGCCACTACCCCGCAAACCTGTCAGTGCGCCAGCAGGGTCGGCCATTCCGGTTCGCGCAGCATTTCGCGGGTCACTCCGCCGAACAGCGTCTCGATCAGCCGGGGCGTGCCATAGGCACCCATGACAAGCCAGGCCGCTTCGCGCGCCCTGGCGGCGTCGCGCAAGGTTTCGCCGATCGCGTCGTCGGCACAAGGAATTTCAACCATCTCGCAATTGACGCCATGGCGTTCGAGATATCTGGCCCCGGCAGTGGCCGGCAGGTCGAAAGTGTCTTCTTCCTTCGCGCTCACCGTGACCAGGTGCACGGCGCTGGCCTTGCCGAGGAGCGGCGTTGCTGCGCGCAGCGCCCGGGAAGCCTCGATCGAGCCATTCCAGCAAACCATGGCCGGTCCGCCAATGTCGATCGAGCTGACCTTGTCCGGCACCACCATTATCGGCGCCTTGCAATGCACCGCCAGCATGCCCGCGATCGGTGACGGTCCGCGGGTCAGGCTGCCAGGATCATGCGCGCCCACGATCGCCAGGTCGGTCAGGGCTGCGTGACGCAGAAGGTAATTGCTGGCGAGGCCCCATTCGACCACCCAATCCCAGCGAACATCCTCATTCGCCAATCGGGCCTCGATGCGTTCGCGCAATTCCTCCGCCTCCCGGCGAATTTCCGACCCCAGAGCCGGAAGTATTACGCCGTTCATATCGACCTGCGGCGCGATGTCCGGAACCACGGTCTGGAGCAAGGTCACATGGGCGTCAAAACTGCGGCAAAGGTCCAGCGCGACCTGGAGCCTCGCGGTGAAATCGGCACCACTGTCGACATGGAGCAAAAGCGAACGCATGATATCTGCCTCCTTGATTTGCGACCGTGTCACGCCCGATATGCGGCCGCATTGACTGCCATCAAAGCCTAGCCACTGGCATTGTAGAAATCGTGGACCTTTCGCGCCACGCTTTCGCTGATGCCGGGCACGCGCTGCAAATCCTCCAGCGCCGCTGCACGCACCTTCCCCGCCGTCCCGAAATGCAGCAACAACGCCCGCTTCCTGGCCGGGCCGATGCCGGGAATCTCGTCCAGCGGCGATGCGCTGATCGCCCGTGATCTCTTGGCCCGGTGCGCGCCGATGGCAAAGCGGTGCACCTCGTCACGCAACAGCTGGAGATGGAACAGGACGGGCGAGTTGAGCGGCAGGGTCTTTTCGCGCCCGTCGGGGAAGTGGAACACCTCGCGCCCCTCGCGGCCGTGATGCGGCCCCTTGGCGACACCGACCAGCGGCACGTCCTCGATCCCCAGCTCCTCCAGAATGTCGAGCGCGGCGGAGACCTGCCCCTTGCCTCCGTCCAGCAGAACGAGATCGGGCCATGTGCCACCGGTGCGATCGGGGTCTTCTTCCATGACCCTGGCAAAGCGCCGTTCGAGCACTTCGCGCATCATCGCAAGGTCGTCATTCGATTGCGCCGCGCGAATGTTGAACTTGCGGTACTGGTTTTTCACGAAGCCCTCAGGGCCAGCAACGACCATGGCGCCCACGGCCTTGGCGCCCTGGATATGGCTGTTGTCGTAAATCTCGATACGGCGGGGCACGTCGGCCAGTTCGAGGAATTCGGCCAGCTCGCGCATCACCTTGGCCTTGGTGCCGCTTTCCGCCAGCCGCCTTTCCAGCGCCTCAACCGCGTTGCGGCTCGCCTGCTCCATCAGCTTGCGCCGGTCGCCGCGCTGCGGGACGGAGATGGCCACACGGTGTCCGGCGAGCGTCGAGAACGCCTCCTCCATCAGAGCCTGTTCGGGCAGTTCCCGATCCACAAGCACGTGGCGCGGCGGCGGCACCTCCTCATAGAATTGGGCCAGCACACGGGCCAGCACCTCGCTTTCCTCCAGCTCCTGTGTCTGGCGCGGAAAGAAGGCGCGGTGGCCCCAGTTCTGACCGCCGCGAATGAAGAAGGCCTGCACCCCGAATTGCCCGCCCTTTTCAGCAAGCGCGAAGACATCGGCATCGCCCAGCCCGCTGGCATTGACCGCCTGGCTGCCCTGAATGAAGGTCGCGGCACGCAAGCGGTCGCGCAACATGGCCGCGCTTTCGAAGTCGAGCGCCTCGGCCGCCTCCTTCATCTGCGTTTCGATCTTGCGCTGCACCGCGTCGGACTTGCCGGACAGGAACTGCTTCGCCTCGCGCAGCAATTCGTCATAGCCAGCCGCGTCGATGCGGCCCACGCATGGTGCCGAGCAACGGCGGATCTGGTAGAGCAGGCAGGGCCGGTCGCGGCGCGAGAAGAAACTGTCGGTGCACGATCGCAGCAGAAACAGTTTCTGCAGCGCATTGATGGTGGTGTTGACCGATCCGGCGCTGGCGAAGGGGCCGTAATAATTGCCCTTCGCCTTGCGCGCGCCGCGATGTTTCATGATCCGCGGGAAGTCATGCCCTTCGCGCAGCAAAATGAACGGAAAGCTCTTATCATCGCGCAGCAAGACGTTGTAAGGTGGGCGAAACCTCTTGATAAGCTGCGCTTCGAGCAGCAGCGCCTCGGCCTCCGAATTGGTGGTGACGATCTCCAACGAGCGGGTCTGGCTGACCATGCGCAGCAGCCGGTTGGGCAGCTGGGCAACCTGCGTGTAATTCGCCACCCGGTTTCTGAGCGCCCGCGCCTTGCCGACATAGAGCACATCGCCGCGCGCATCCTTCATCCGGTAGACGCCGGGGCGCGGCGGCAGCGTCCCCAGGACGTCGCGGATCGCGGCCACGCCCGCCGCAATGTCGGGATTGGCATCGCCGCGCACGGTGGAGGCGGCGCGCTCCTCGTTGAAACGCTGGGCGCCTCGCGGGTCGGGCGGGGATCCGGCAGGGGTGCGGCTCATGGCGCAACAGATAGGGCCGAGCGCCGCGCTTCTCAATTGCTTGCACTGCTGCTTGCGCTGGGGGACTGGCGCAGGCACTCTGCGCAACGTGAGCAGAAACCCGGACATCGGCCCGAAATTCGAAAGCAACACAACGCCGCCCCGGGTCGTCGGATTCTGGGGTGCGGCGCTGTTCCCGGTCAACGGCATGATCGGCGCCGGGATCTTCGCGCTACCCGCCGTGCTGGCCGCCGCCGTGGGCAGCTTCGCGCCGTGGATGATGCTGGTGGGCGGGCTGATCTTCATGCCTCTGGCGCTGTGCTTTGCATGGCTGGCAGCGCGTTTCGAGAATAGCGGCGGGCCGGTCCTCTATGGTGAGGCGGCCTTCGGGCGCTTCGTCGGGTTCCAGGCCGGATGGGCGCGCTATGCCTCTGCCATCGTCACCACGGCGGCCAATACCAGCGTGATGGTCGCCTATCTGGCCGCGTTATTCCCTGCGCTCAATGGCCCGGTAGCCGCCCCGCTGGCGGTGGGCGCGATCATCGCGCTGACCACGCTGATAAACATCCTGGGCATGCGCGCGGCGGTGGAAACTTTGGGCGTGATGACCGCGATCAAGGTGCTGCCGCTGCTGGCGCTGGTCGCCACGGCCTTCTTCGCGGGTGATCCGGGCATCGGTTTTGCGCTGCCGCAGTTCTCGGCGGTGGAGAGCACGCTGCTGCTTACTTTTTACGCCTTCATGGGCTTCGAGACGGTGGTCGAACCGGCGGGTGAATTGCGCGAGCCCAAACGCAATGCGCCGCGTGCGATCGTCTCGATGGTGGCGGCGGTGACACTGCTCTACATGGCGGTTATCTGGGCCTTTCTCGCCATCGCGCCCGAGGCGGTGTCGGATAATGCCCTGGCCGAGGCGGCGCGCGTGACGATGGGCGAAGTCGGCGCGGTCGCGCTGGTGGTGGCCGCCGCGTTCAGCATCGGGGCAAACAATTTCAACGGCGCCACCTCGCTGCCCCGGCTGGTCTTCGGCATGGCCGAGCGCGCAATGCTGCCGCGCTGGTTCATGGAAGTGTCGCCGCGCTTCGGCACGCCAGCCAACGCCATCCTGTTCACCGGGGTCGCCGCGATCCTGTTTGGCCTGTGGGAGGGTTTTGCCGTGCTGGCAGTGGCAGGCACGCTGGTGCGGCTGGTCACCTATGCAATCTGTGCGGCGGCTCTTCCGGTGATCGAACGGCGCGAGGGACGCGCGCGCCCCTTCCACAGCTTGATGGCCGTTCTCGCGCTCCTCGCATCGGGATGGGTGGCAATGCAGGTCGACGTGAAATCAGTGCTGGTGCTCACCGGCCTGGTGGCATTGGGCACCGCGCTCTATTTTATAGCAGGCCGCGCGCGCGGCGAGGTGGCAGCGCCGCTCGTCTAGAACAGCTTGCGAATTTCCACTTCGAAGCGCCTGCCGGTCGGATCGATCAAATAGGGCTGATAGCGCAGCGGCACATCGCCATTGGAATCGGTGACCCGCTGGCGTGTATCGAAGATGTTGCGCATCCCGAAAGACAGGCGGGTGTCATCGAGCCAAGGCGCCGATTTCACGAGCCCCTCCTGCTCGCCCAGATTGATGAACAGCCGCCCGCTTACCGTGGTGTAATCCTCGAAACGCAAATTGGTGCTGCCTGCCAGGCCACTGCCGTCAATGCGCGAGGCACCGGTATATCTGGTGAAGGTGAACAGGCCGAAGCCCTTGTAGAACAGGCCGGCGCGAAGATTGGCCGAATGGCGTGGCTGACCACCGCCTGAAACCGCATCGCCATCGAGGATGTCGAGCACCGGCAGCCCGTCGGCGATCAGCACCTCGTTGGTCATGTCGAGAGTATATTGCACGTTGACGAACCAGCGACCGTCCGATCCGTCGCTGCCACCGCGACCGAACCCGCGGCGCCCGCCGCCAGGCGGCCTGCCCCCGGGCCTGCCCCCGGGCCTGCCTTGCCCGCGCCCTTCGTCGCTATTCTTGCCGATGCTGCCACCCAGGTTGAGCGCGAATTGCAGCCGCTCGAGATCCTGCCGGGCAAAGGTGACAGGGCGCTGGTCAATCGCCAGCAATTGTCCGGTCGCCGGGTCACGGGTCACCCGCCCCGGAAAAGCGGCCTCGATCGCCGGAGTCAGCACCGGGAAAGCCGATGCGACATTGTTGGAACGGTTGCGAATGTAGTCGATGGTCAGCGTGCCGCGTTCGACCTTTGGCAATTCCCACACCACGCCAAACTTCCAGTCGCTCTGTTTCTGGGCGGCCAGATCCGGATTGCCGCCGTCGATGATGGTCGCCAGTACCGTCTCGTCACGCGAAATGTCGTAGGTCTGGACATTGAGCGTCGCCACTTCTGGGTCGCCCAGCTGGCCGAGCGTCGGTGCGGTCTCGCGGTTGATGTAATTGGCGTTGAGCGAAAGCCCGTCGGTCAGGCCCCAATTGAGCCCGGCGCTCCAGTCATACAGCGTGCCGAAATCCGAAAGGTGATCGATGCCAAAGCTGGCATTGGCGGTGATGTCGCCCACCACGCCAAGGAAACCCCCGCGCTCGGTCAGCGGAGCGACCAGGTTCGCCCCTCCGCTGATATTGCCGCGCAGCAGCTTTGCGGGCGCGCCGGTGTTGCGGGTATCGTCGCTGTCGATGCGTCTCCAGTCATAACCGGCATCCACGACCAGTCCGACATCGCCTGCCGGTAGCGTGAGGATCTCGTTACGCGCGGTCACCAGCGTGGCGACGCTGTCGGTGGTGGTGTTCGCTTCGTCGAACCCGGCGGCAGGAACCAGCCCCGCAAGGTCGGCGTCGAGCGCCAGCAGCCCGGCGGCAGCATCGGCGACCAGCCCTGTCGTGTCGGCGTTGCGGGCGATCAGCGCCGTCGTTTCGGCGCGGCTCGCATCCAGCGTGGCGGTGATCGACCAGTCGCCAAGCCCGGCGTTCAATGTCGCACCCAGCGCGTAATCGTCAGTGCGCCGGTCGACAGTAAGCGGGGCCTGAAGATTGAAGACGCGCAGCGCCGTTTCAGCATCGGCGGCATCGGAATCCGCCAGCAACACCGAGTCCAGGCCCTGCAGCGCCAGTGAATCGCTGCGTTCGAACGTGCCGTTCAGGCTCAGCGAGGTGCCGCGCTCGTCCAGCCGGGTGGTCCAGTTGCCGGTCAGCTCGTAATCGCCTGTCTCCGAAACGAGGCTGCGATAGCGGGCCGGATCGGGATCGCTGGCAAAGGTCGGGATCGAGCTGGCGGACTGGACGATCCCGCGCTCGGCCTCGGTCAGCATGCTGGAGCGTTCCCAGCCGAAATTGAAATTGAGCCGGCTCGGCCCGTCGATTCGCAAATAGGTGGCCTCGACCTCCTGCTCGGAATAGCCGCCATCCCAGGGCTGGCCGTATTCGACCTCGATCTCGCGGCTGGTGAAGTTGTCCTTGAGGATAATGTTCACGACCCGCTGATCGGCCGAATAGCCATATTGCAGGGCCACCTCTTCGGTGAACACCTCGATGCGATCGACCGCCTCGGGCGGGTAGCTGCGCATTTCACGCATGGAGGAGATGCGCGCGCCATTGATCAGCGTCACGGGCGAACCGCCGCCGCGCCCGCGCGACGAACCTACCTCAGAAGCCAGCTCCTCCAGCAGCTCCGCGATGGAGCCGACGCCATAGGCGGCAATGTCCTGTGCATCCAGTTCGAGCACCGGCAGCGCGGGCGTGTCGACGCGATAACGCAGGCGTGCGCCCGAGACGACGATAGTATCCTCGTCAAAGTAATCGTCGGGCAGTCGCTGGTCTTCGTTCTGCGCGGTCGAACCAGTTTGAGCGGTGTCCTCCTGCGCGCCAGCCTGCGCCCCATCCTGCGCCATTGCGGGCGCGAACAGGAAAGCGCTTACCGCAATGGCAAGCTGGCTGGAGGCAATGCGACAGGATGCGAGGGATAGACGCAAGTTTCTCACCCGATGAGAATTGAACGATCGTCCCCCATCCGCGATATGTCCGCTGCGCGGCCATGCTGCAATACAGCATCGCGTAACAAAATGTCTCAGCTTGTCGTCATCAGGAATTGTCGCCTCGCGCGCCCGCGCACGTGCGCGCTTCCATTTTGCTCGCCGCGCAGCTATGGCGCGCCGCCATGACAAGAATCGCCAACGGAATCCGCCTTTAATGGCGAAAGAAGAACTCCTCGAAATGCGCGGGCGGGTGGTGGAATTGCTGCCCAATGCAATGTTCCGGGTTGAACTGGAAAACGGCCACGAAGTGCTTGGGCACACGGCCGGTCGAATGCGCAAGAACCGTATCCGCGTGCTGGTGGGTGACGAGGTGCTGTGCGAGCTGACGCCCTACGACCTGACTAAGGCGCGTATCACCTACCGCTTCATGCCGGGACGCGGCGGCCCCGGCCCTCAATAAAGCGGTTGCCGCCAGTGTCGGCGCCCCGCCTGATCCTCGCTTCGGCCAGCCCGCGCCGCCGTGACCTGCTGTCGCGGATCGGTGCCATACCCGATGCCGTTCTGCCTGCCGATATCGACGAGACCCCCGCGCCAGGCGAATTGCCGCGCGACTATGCCATCCGCATGGCCCGCGAGAAGGCGCTGGCAGGACGAAATACTGACGGTGAGGAAGGCGCGCATGTACTGGCGGGTGATACCGTCGTCGCGGCCGGGCGCCGCATCCTGCCCAAGGCCGAGGACGAGGCCACCGCACGCCATTGCCTGACCCTGCTTTCGGGCCGCCGGCACAAAGTGCTCTCGGCAGTCGCACTAGCTTCACCCGATGGCACCATGCGCGAGCGGCTCAGCATCACTTCGGTGCGTTTCAAGCGCCTCTCCGACGCCGAACTGGCCGCCTATCTGGCCGGTGGCGAGTGGCACGGCAAGGCCGGCGGCTATGCCATCCAGGGCAGCGCCGAAGGGTTGATCGCGTGGATCGAGGGCAGCCATTCGGGCGTGGTCGGCCTGCCATTGTTCGAGACGCGCGCACTGCTGAAATCCGCCGGGTTCGCCCTTGGCTGAGTGGCACCGATGACTTCGCCAAATTCCCGATGGCTGGTGGAACAAGGCATCGGCGAAGAGCGCGCGCTCCTGGTCGAGAACGGACAGGCGCTCGCCGCCGCGATCCGCTGGCCCGGAACACTCGAAACCGGACTGGTCGAGGATGCGGTGCTTGTCTCACGCCCGCGCGGAAGCAGACGCGGGACTGCGCGCTTTTCCAGCGGAGAGGAGGCGCTGGTCGACCGCCTGCCCGCCAATGCCTCGGAGGGCGCGACGATCCGGCTGGAAGTCACCCGCCCGGCCATGGGCGAGCGGGCCCGCGGCAAACTTGCGCAGGCGCGGCCCAGCGACGACTCCCCTCGCCCCGCCCCAACCCTGGCCGAGCAATTCGGCGCGCAGGTGGTGCGCCGGTTCGAGCGTGGCCTGTGGGAGGAGGTGCTCGACGAGGCATGGGACGGCATCCAACCCTTTCCCGGCGGCTCGCTGCATTTTTCCCCTACCCCGGCAATGACCCTGGTCGATGTGGATGGCCATTTGCCCCCGCGCGAACTGGCGGTGGCCGCAGCACAAGCGCTGGCCCCGGCGATTGCCCGCTTCGGGCTCGGCGGATCGATCGGCGTCGATTTTCCCACCCTGCCCGACAAGGCCGGGCGCAAGGCGGTAGGCGACACGCTGAACTGGTCACTCGCTGCCTCGCTCGACGGCTGGAATCACGAGCGCACGGCGATGAATGGCTTCGGCTTCGTGCAAATCGTGGCACGCCTTGAACGGCCGTCGCTGCTGCACCTGTTGCAACTGCAACCCATGCAGGCGGGTGCCAGGCTGTTGCTCCGCCGCGCCGAGGCACTGGCCGATCCGGGCGCCATCCTGCTGACCGCGCATCCCGCCGTTCTCGCCTGCCTCAAACCGGAATGGCTGGAAGACCTGGCACGGCAAACCGGGCGCGAGGTGCGGATAGCGGCCGACCCTGCCCTTGCGGCGCGCAGCGGATTCGCGCAAATCGTGCCGCGATGAGCACCCCCCGCGCCAAGCCCTGCCCGATCTGCAAGAAGCCTCGCAACGAGGAGCACTTCCCCTTCTGTTCGAGCCGTTGCCGCGACCGCGACCTGTCACGCTGGTTCGGGGATGCCTATGCCGTGCCCGGTCCGCCCGCATCGCCCGAAGACATCGTGCGCGATCCGGGTGAAGGCGACGGATAAAGGTTGGGTCTTGCCAAGCCGGGGCCGCTTCGCCATAGGCCCCGTTCCAATCGCTCCGCGGCTCTGAACAGGGCCGTCGCTGCGGGGATGCCCGGGTAGCTCAGTGGTAGAGCAGACGACTGAAAATCGTCGTGTCGGTGGTTCGACTCCGCCCCTGGGCACCACTTCCTTTTCGCGCTACCGCTTCGCTACTTGAGCGCGGGTCTTTCCGCGCTACCGCTTCGCTACTTGAGCGCGGGTCTTTCCACGCTACCGCTTCGCTACTTGAGCGCGGGTCTTTCCGCCCTACCGCGCAGGGCAAATTTTCAGCGGATTTATCCCGGTTCAGTAAAACCAGCCGTCAGCTATTGACTTGCCACTGGGGCGGATCGTGTTCTCGATTTCCATCGCCATCGCTTCCCAGCGCTCGGCGGCCTTGAGCTTCAGCCCGCGCACATTGGGCAGATTGGCGACCTGCGCCTCGCGGCGAAGGTTTGCGGCAAGCCCACGATACTCGATCACCTGGTTCATCGAACGCCTCCTGAATTGACGATTCGCTGAATGGCAAATGCAGCGGATTTGGCCATGGCGCCTGGATGACCTGTCCCGGATCGTGGTTACTTTCGGGTTAGTGTTACCGGCGCTCCGCGAATGACCAGTGCAATTGCCACCGGCGAACCGCGCGTGTATAGGCGCGTTCCGCGCGCCCCGGCCCCTGCGAATGCTTGCTTGCATCGCATGGCGGGGCGCTTTGATTTTTTGCCGCCGCCACGCAAGGCCCCAAAGAAGGCTCATGCCCATGTCCCGCCGTCGCCAGATCTACGAAGGCAAGGCCAAGATCCTCTACGAAGGGCCCGAACCGGGCACGCTCATCCAGTATTTCAAGGATGATGCGACCGCCTTCAACGCCGCCAAGAAGGGCACGATCAACGGCAAGGGCGTGATCAACAACCGCATCAGCGAACATGTCTTCACGCGGCTGGCGCATATCGGCATCCCCACGCATTTCATCCGCCGCCTCAACATGCGCGAACAGCTGGTCCGGCAGGTGGAGATCATCCCGCTCGAAGTGGTCGTGCGCAATGTCGCCGCCGGGTCGATCGCCAAGCGTTTCGGCATCGAAGAAGGCGAGATGCTGCCGCATACGCTTATCGAGTATTACCTCAAATCCGACGAGCTGAACGACCCGCTGGTTTCCGAAGAGCATATCGCGGCGTTCAACTGGGCCGCTCATGAAGAGATGCAGGACATCTCCGCCATGGCGATCCGCATCAATGATTTCATGAGCGGTCTGTTCGCGGCCATCGACATCCGGCTGGTCGACTTCAAGCTGGAATTCGGCCGCGTCTATGACGGCGATTTCAGCCGCGTTATCCTGGCCGACGAGATCAGCCCCGACAATTGCCGCCTGTGGGATTTCAATACCAGCGAGAAGCTCGACAAGGACCGTTTCCGCCGCGATCTGGGCGGCGAGCAGGAGGCCTATCAGGAGGTCGCCCGGCGGCTGGGCCTGCTGCAGAACGATGACAACGGGCCGGGCGAAGTGCTCGACATGTCGGCACACCGCTCGCGGCTTCGCGGCAGTCCGCCCAAACCCAAGAAGTAGGGCACTTTTCGTAACAGGCTCGCGCATGCGCGTGAGCACCCTCGGTGCTGTTCGCTCCGCTGCGCTGCGGGGCACCTGCGGACGGGCATTCGCCCTTGCGGTTCGCTGGTCGCGAACCGGACAGCCTCGCATGAGGCTGGGCGGCTCAGGACAATCATTGCCCGTTAAGGCTTTAGCCGCCACATAGGCGGCATGTCGTTCCGTTTCCTGCCGGCATTTCTCGCCGCGCTCGCCCTTCCCTTCTGCCCGACAGTAACCGCCAGCGCACAGGCGCCGGGCGAGCGGATGCCACCGGTCGAAACGGCGGCTACCGCTGCACCGACCGACCCCTGGCCCTTCCAGGCGAGCGATCTGCCGCTCGATCCCGGATACCGTTTCGGCGTGCTCGATAATGGCATGCGCTACATCATCCGGCCCAATGCCACCCCGGCAGGCCAGGGCATGGTGCAGCTGTGGGTCGATGGCGGATCGATCAACGAAACGGATTCAGAACAAGGTTATGCCCATTACGTGGAGCATATGGCCTTCAACGGCTCGACCAATGTGCCAGAGGGCGAGATGGTCAAGCTGCTGGAACGCAAGGGGCTGGCCTTCGGCGCTGACACCAATGCCTCGACCGGGTTCGACACCACGCTGTACAAGCTGGACCTGCCGCGCAACGATGTGGACCTGCTCGACACGGCGCTGATGCTGATGCGCGAAACCGCCAGCGAACTGACCTTCACCCCCGAGGCCGTTGAGCGGGAGCGCGGCGTCGTCCAGTCCGAGCGACGCGTTGGGGACACCTTCGCGCTGCGCAACACGCGCGACAATCTGCTGTTCCAGTTCCCTGACGCAAGGCTGTCCCGCCGCCTGCCCATCGGCACATCGGCAACCCTCGACGCCGCGACGTCGGACAGCCTTCGCGCACTCTATGAACGCCTCTACCGCCCCGACAATGCCGCGCTGATCGTGGTCGGCGAATTCGACGCCGACACGGTGGAGGCGATGATCCGCCAGCGCTTTTCCGACTGGGAAAACCCCGCCAATCCGGCCCCGCCCGCCTTCGGCCCGATCGACTTCGACCACGCTGGCGCAACCGATATCTATATCGATCCGGCCTTGTCCGAACGGGTGACCGTGCTGCGCCACGGCCCCTGGCAGTATGAGGCCGACACTGTCGCCAATCGCCGCGCCCGCGTGTTGCGACAGATCGGCTACGGCATCGTCAACCGGCGGCTGCAAAGGATTGCGCGCTTGGAAGACCCGCCCTTCCGCGGCGCGGGTTTCGGTACTGGCGACGTGTTCCGGGCGGCGCGGTCAACTACGCTGGTCATCAATGCCGCCGAGGGCGAATGGCAGCGCGGGCTGGCGGCCGCACAGGCCGAATATCGCCGCGCGATGGAATATGGGTTCACCGAGGCCGAGATTGCCGAGCAGATCGCCAATCTTCGCTCATCGTTAGAAGCAGCAGCCGCCGGCGCGGATACAAGGAGCAATCGCGAATTCGTGAATGCAGCCATCTCCGTTCTACGCAACGAGCAGGTGCCCACGAACCCGCAAACCGGGCTGGAGCGCTTCGAAGCGATGGAGCCCGACATCACCCCCGAAAACGTGCTCGCGGCGATGACATGGGAGGTCGTGCCGCTCGACGATCCGCTGATCCGCTTCGAGGGACGCCGCCCCCCTGTCTCAGACCCTGAAAGCGGCGAGCAGGCCCTGCGCACCGCATGGAAGGAGGGTATGTCTGCCCCGCTCAAGGACAATGCCGACTTCGCCCTGGCCGAATTTGCCTATAATGATTTCGGCACACCGGGCAGTGTGGCCAGCGATATCGTCGAGCCAGAGCTGGGCATTCGCACAATCCGCTTTGCCAACGGGGTCTTGCTCAACATGAAGCACACCGACCTCGATCGCGACCGGGTGCTGGTGGAGGTCAATGTCGATGGCGGGCAGATGCTCGACACGCGCGAAAGCCCGCTGGCAACCGCGATGACGCAGGCATTGCCGCTGGGTGGCCTGGGCGCGCACACGCTGGACGAATTGCAGTCGATCCTTGCCGGCCATCAGGTTTCTTTCAACATTTCTGCCGCCGACGAGACCTTCCGGCTCGGCGCCAGCACTGTGCCTGCCGACCTGGAATCACAGCTGGAGGTCATGGCAGCGGCCATTTCGGACGCGGGCTTCCGGCCACAAGGCGAGGCGCAATACCGCCGCAGCATCCGCAACTTCTTCGCCCGCAAGGACGCAACCCCGGCGTCTGTGCTCAACAATGCCATTGGCGGGATCGTTTCCGACAATGACCCGCGCTTTACCCTGCAAAGCGAGGATGCTTTCCTCGCGCTGGACTTCGCCACGCTTCGTGACGCAATCGGGGAGCGGCTCGGCCATGGTGCGATCGAAGTGGCGCTGGTGGGCGATTTCGACGAGGAGCGCGCAATCGAACTGGTCGCCCGGACACTGGGCACCCTGCCTGCCCGCGAAGACACATTCGGCAATTATGCCGACAATCGCGACCGCAGCTTCACCGACGAGCGCAAAGTCCATGTCCGCTATCACGACGGCGCCGACGACCAGGCGCTGATCCGCATGATGTGGCCGACCCGCGACGATGCCGACTTCCGCGCCTCGCAAGGGCTGGAGCTGCTCGAGAGAGTGGTACGTGCGAAACTGATCGACGTGCTGCGCGAGGAACTGGGGCAGACCTATTCGCCCGCCGTCAATGCCAGCCAGTCGCGGGTCTATCCGGGATGGGGCACCTTCTCGGTCGGTGCGGCGGTGGACGTGGAGCAGGTCGATACCACGCGCGAGGCCTTGCGCTCTGCCATCGCATCCCTGCGCGCCGCGCCGGTCGACGACGACCTGCTGCTGCGGGCCCGCCAGCCCTATGTCGAGAATTACGAGAACGCTCTCAAGACCAATCGCGGCTGGATGAGGCTGGTGGACCGGGCGCAGAGTGAGCCGGAACGCATTGCCCGCTTCGTGGCGGGGGAGGATCAGCTCAAGACCCTTACCGCCGAAGATCTGCAGGCGCTGGCACGTGAATTTCTGGATCCGGCGCAGGCCCTGGAGGTGGTGGTGCAACCGCGCTCGAAGGCCGGGCAACCAGGCGAGTAGCCCCCGGTTCATGGGTCTGTGTGACTTGTTTCCGCCTCGCCCGGGAGGCATAGGGTCAGGTCTCGTCAGCATCCCGAATCCGTAAGAAGGTCCACCCGCATGAAGGTCCGCATCCATGTCAGTCTCAAGCCCGGCGTGCTCGACCCGCAGGGCCGCGCGGTCCACCATGCGCTGGAGGGGCTGGGCTTTTCCGGGGTCGAGGATGTGCGGGTCGGCAGGCTGATCGAACTCGACCTTGCCGACGGCACGAGCGAGGCGACCATTGACGAGATGTGCCGCAAGCTGCTCGCCAACATGGTGATCGAGAATTACCGTATCGAAATTACCGAAGGCGCGGGAGCGGCCTGATGCGCGCCGCGGTTATCACCTTTCCCGGCTCCAATTGCGACCGCGACATGGCGGTGGCGATTGAGACAGTCTCGGGCAAGGCACCGGTTCGAGTCTGGCATGGCGATGCTGAGCTTCCCAACGGGCTCGATTTCATCGCCCTGCCCGGCGGCTTTTCCTATGGCGACTATCTGCGTTCCGGCGCGATGGCGGCGAACAGCCCGGTCATGCGCAGCGTCAAGGCTGCGGCGGAGCGCGGCGTGCCGGTGCTGGGCGTGTGCAACGGATTTCAGGTGCTGACCGAGGCGGGGCTGCTACCCGGCGCGTTGATGCGCAATGCCGGGCAGACCTTCATCTGTCGCACGGTGCCGCTGGTGGTCGAAAACAACCAGAGCCTGTTCACGAGCAGCTACGCGAAGGACACGCGCATCCGCATCCCGGTCGCGCATCATGACGGCAATTACTTCGCCGACGAGGCGACGCTCGACCGGCTGGAGGGAGAAGGCCAGGTGGCCTTCCGTTATGCCGAAAGCTGCAATGGCTCGCGCCGGGACATTGCCGGAGTGCTGAGCGCCTCGGGCAAAGTGTTGGGCATGATGCCACATCCTGAACGCGCCATCGACGCCGCGCATGGCGGCACCGACGGCAGGGCGCTGTTCGAGAGTGTTATCGGGGCGCTCGCCAGCGCTTAGTCTCTCGCGCGCCGGGATGGACGCGCGCAAATCGATCAGGCCGCAGCGCGCTTGCGATTGACCAGCGCGCGCGCCTCGGCGGCTGGCATCGGTCGGCCGAAGTAATAGCCCTGGATCTTGGTGCAGCCCATCTCGCGCACCATCACCGCCTGCTCTGCCGTCTCGACGCCCTCTGCTGTGGTCGACATTTCCAGGCTCTGCGCCATGGCCACAACGGCACGGATGATGGCCAGGCTCTCACGGCTTTCCTGCGTGGCGCCCTGCACGAAACTGCGGTCGACCTTAATCGTCGAGAAGCGCAGCGTTCTGAGATAGCCGAGCGACGAATAGCCGGTGCCAAAATCGTCGAGCGCCACCGAACAGCCCAGCGCCATGATCTCCTCCAGCACCTGCCGGGCGGTGCGTCCATCCTTGAGGAAAACGCTCTCGGTCACCTCGATCTCGAGCCGGTGCGCAGGAAGGCCGCTATAGGCGAGCGCGCGCACGACGCTGCCGCAGAAATCGGGTTCGCCAAGCTGTTCGCCCGAGACATTGACCGCGACCTTCACGTGTCCGGGCCAGTTTGCCGCCTCAGCGCAGGCCTCGCGCAGGGCCCAGGCACCGATCGGCACGATCAGCCGCGTATCTTCTGCCAGCGGTATGAATTTTCCGGGGCTGACCGAGCCGTGATCGGCACTGTTCCACCGCATCAGCGCCTCGAAACTGACGATGTCCTCGCTGATTGCATTGACCACCGGCTGATAGTGAAGCTCCAGTTCGCCGTTGCCCAGGGCATGGCGCAAGGCCGTTTCAAGCGAGCGACGTTCCTCGGCATCGGCATGGAGCGAAGGCATGTAATTGCAATGAGCTCCGCGCCCCTCTTCCTTGGCGCGATAGAGCGCCAGGTCGGCATTGCGCAGCAGCATCTCGACCGTGTCGCCATCGCGCGGTCCAACCGCCGAACCGACGCTGGCACCAATATAGAGGGTCTTGTCATTTACCCTGTAAGGGTCGGAAAGGGTCGCGATGATCTCTTGGGCAAGCGATGCCGCCCGTCCCTTGTCGGAGGCGTCGCGGATCACGACGGCGAATTCATCGCCACCCAGCCGCCCGCATTGCTCGCCCTTGGCCATCACCGCCTTGAGCCGGTCAGAAACCTGCGCCAGCAGCTGGTCGCCAACCTGATGGCCGAGCGAATCGTTGACCGCCTTGAAGCGGTCCAGATCGATCATCAGAAAGGCGCAGCGCGTCTTCCACTGTTCCGAATAACGCAGCGCCTCCCCCAGGGCCTCGGTCAGCATCAGCCGGTTCGGCAGCCCCGTCAGTGTGTCATAGCGGGCGAGGTAGGCGATCTTCTCTGACGATTCACGCTTTTCGGTGACGTCCGAACCCACGCCCCGAAAGCCGCTGAACTTGCCCATCTCGTCATGAATGGGCGTGCCCGAAAGCTCCCACCAGCGCCGCCCCTCCTCCATTTCCACCCGCACCAGCAGGTTGGAGAAGCTCTGACGCGCCTTCAAATGGTCGGCCAGTTCGTGCAGGCTGCCCTCGAAATTGCCCTCTTCCCAGCTCGAACCGGCGATCAAGCGGACGAGACTGAGACCCTCGACCTCCTTGGGGTCCCGACCCAGTGCGAAGGCAAAACGTGGGCTGACGGAGCGCACGCGGCGCTTGGTGTCCAACTGCCACAGCCAGTCCGCCTCGTTTTCCTGAAACTCTCGCAGCAGCAGCGAAACCACCTCGTCCTTCTCGGCAGCGCCCACCTGGGCAATTTGCGCGGAAAGATATGTGCGGGCGGTCTGCAACCCGCCGGCAATCACCAGGAAGGCAAAGACCAGCGTTGCGACAGCGAAACCTGGGTCTCCCTTGACGGCGAAAGAGACGCAGGCAGCAAGTCCGGCAATCCCGGCGAAGATAAGCGTGGTGAGTGGCGCCGAGGCCATCAAGGCGGCCGTCCCCACGATCAGCATCGCGGTCAGCGTCCATAGCGCATAATGATCGGCGAGCGAGCCGAAGGGCGCGAAGGCCAGCAGCGGCGTCGACCAAAGCGTCGATACCACTGCCGTAGCGGTAGCGTGCCGGAAGAATTCGCCCCGGTTCATGGAGCGCCGGTCTATATCCACCAGCGAAACGTCGATCCTTAACGCATAGACGAGTGCCATGCCCAGCGCGATAAGCCAGGTCCACAGAAGGCCAGCCTGGATATCACCGCGATACAGGCCCGCCACGATCAGAGCGGCAATGGCATGGGCCATGGCGCGAACCACCGACACGCTGTGCAAGTCCCGATACTGGAGGGCGCGCAAACGAGACCAGTCTCCCTCTGAAGGGTCCTTCAGGCCCATGACTTCAGCCGTGCTCAGACGCAGCGGAAGCGAAGGCAGACTGGGAGCGCTCTCGATCACCGTGCCGTTCTAGCGCCGCAATCGTTATGAGGGGGTAAAGCATGACCTCCGCGCGCGAAGGTTTTTGGCACGGCCCTGTGGCGGCACGGCCCTGTCGCTGCACGGCCCTGTGGCGGCACGGCCCTGTCGCGGCACGGCCCTGTCGCAGCGTGGCCGTGTTGTAAATTGGCCCTGTTCTTCCTCTGGTCCCGACAGGGCCAGTTCGGATAGCTATTCGACCGTTACCGATTTGGCGAGGTTGCGCGGCTGGTCGACATCGGTGCCCTTCACACAGGCGACGTGATAGGCGAGCAACTGCACCGGAACCGCATAGACAAGCGGCGCGATCAACGGGTGGACACGCGGCATCTCGATCGTGGCAATGCAGTTCTCGCCTGCTTCGGCAATGCCCTGCGCATCCGAAATCAGCACGATCTTGCCGCCGCGCGCCTGCACTTCATGCATGTTGGAAACGGTCTTCTCAAACAGCGGACCGGACGGCGCCAGAACGATGACCGGCACTGCATCGTCGATCAGTGCGATGGGACCATGCTTCATCTCTCCCGCCGCATAACCCTCGGCGTGGATATAGCTGATTTCCTTGAGCTTCAGCGCCCCTTCCAGCGCCAGCGGGAAATCCTGTCCGCGCCCCAGATACAGAACGTCGCGCGCCGGGGCGATCAGATGCGCCATGGCGGCAATCTCGGCGTCGTGGTCGAGCGCGGCATTGAGACATGCAGGCGCCTCGAGCAGGTGGGCGACGATCTCAGCCTCCTCCGCGCGGCTGAATTGCCCTTTGCGCACCGCGAAATGGGCGGCGAGCGCAGCCAGCACGGCAAGCTGGCAGGTGAACGCCTTGGTCGAGGCGACGCCAATCTCCGGCCCGGCATGGGTGGGCAGCAGCAGGTCTGATTCGCGAGCCATCGAACTGGTCGGCACGTTCACCACCGAGGCGATGACCTGCCCCTGCACCTTGCAATGGCGCATTGCGGCCAAAGTGTCCGCCGTCTCGCCACTCTGCGAGATAAACAATGCCAGCCCGCCATCGGGCAGCACCGGCTCGCGGTAACGAAACTCGCTGGCGAAATCGATGTCGACCGGCACGCGGGCAAATTGCTCGAACCAGTATTTGCCCACCATCCCGGCGTAATAGGAGGTTCCGCAGGCGACGATGGTAACGCGCTCCACCGCGCCGATGTCAAAATCCATCTGCGGCAGTGCCACGCGCTGTTCCAAGGGGCGCAGATAGGAACGCAGGGTCTGGGCAACCACGGTGGGCTGCTCGAAGATCTCCTTCTGCATGAAGTGATTGAAATTGCCCTTCTCGATCGCTGAAGGGGACGCGCCCGAGCTTTGCACCGCGCGCTCGACCACTTCGCCCGAAAGATCACGTATGGTCGCACCCTCGCGGCTTAACGTCACCCAGTCGCCCTCTTCCAGATAGGCGATGTCTTGCGTCAGCGAGGCAAGTGCCAGCGCGTCTGATCCCAGATAGGTCTCGCCCTCGCCGAAACCGACCACCAACGGCGAACCCAGCCGTGCCCCGATGAGCATGTCGGGATGGTCGCGAAAGGCGATGGCCAGCGCGAAGGCACCACGCAGGCGCGGCAGCACTTTACGCACCGCCTCTGTCGGCGTGAGGCCCGCTTCGATCTCGCGTGAGAGCAGGTGGACCATGGTTTCGGTATCGGTCTCGCTTTCGAAGACCCTCCCATCGGCGACAAGTTCATCGCGCAAGCTTTTGAAATTCTCGATAATTCCGTTGTGAACCAGCGCAACGTGCGCGGTGGCATGGGGGTGGGCGTTGCGCTCGGTCGGGGCGCCATGCGTCGCCCAGCGCGTATGAGCAATGCCGGTCGCGCCCGGCGCGGGATTGCGCGCCGCCTCATCGACGAGATTTCTCAGCTTGCCCTCGGCCCGGCGACGCAAAAGCTGGCCCTCGTGGATGGTGCACAACCCGGCGCTGTCATAGCCGCGATATTCCATGCGCCTGAGGCCATCGAGCAGCCGCGCCGTGACATCGCGTTCACCCACAATCCCGATAATTCCGCACATTAGCGCTTCAACCTGTTATCTTTTGGCAAGTATATGCGGAGCGTTGCCTCACGTCTTGCCTGCCTTTTTCTTGCGGCGCATGGCATCGTGGAACCGGTCCGCCCAGCCCGGCTTCACCAGCTGCTCTGCGCGCACCATGCGCAGTTCGCCGTCACCAACATCGCGGCTGACCGCACTGCCCGCGCCAACGATGGCGTCCGCGCCAATATTGATCGGCGCGATCAGCGCGGAATTGGAACCGATGAAAGCGCGCGGTCCGATCCGGGTCTGGTGCTTGAAATAGCCGTCATAATTGCAGGTGATGGTGCCCGCGCCGATATTGGCACCATCGCCGACGGTGGCATCGCCCAGATAGGTGAGGTGGTTGGCCTTGGCACCCTCACCCATGACAGCATTCTTGATCTCGACGAAATTGCCGATCCTGCTGCCCTCCTCCAGAACCGTGCCGGGGCGCAGACGCGCGAAGGGCCCGACCTCGACGCCCTCGCCAATGCTGGCCCCCTCGATATGGCAGAAGGCCTTCACATGCGCGCCGCTGGCGATCGTAACGCCCGGACCGAACACAACATTGGCCTCGACCACCACATCCTCTGCGATCTGCGTATCCCAGCTGAAGAACACGGTTTCGGGAGCGCGCAGGGTTACGCCTGCGGCCATTGCCTCTTCGCGTTTCAGCGCCTGCCACTGCGCCTCGGCAGCGGCGAGTTCGGCACGGCTGTTGATCCCGGCGACTTCTTCCGGCCCCTCGCAAGTGACGACTGCGCTGTGACGCCCATTGGCGGCGGCGATATTGACCACGTCGGGCAAGTAGAATTCGCCCTGCGCATTGTCATTGCCGACTTGCTCCAGCAGAGCGAACAGCACCTTTGCATCGGCGGCGATCAGGCCCGAATTGCACAGGGAGCAGCCGCGCTCTTCGGTGGTCGCATCCTTGTATTCGACCATTTTGGCGATCCGCCCGTCGGCACCGGCAATGACGCGCCCATAACGCAGCGGATCGGCAGGCTCGAATCCGAGCACCACGGCGGCAGGCGAATCATCTTCGTGCAACCGTTCGACCATCCGGCGCATTGTCGCGACCTTCACGAAAGGAACGTCGCCATAAAGGACCAGTACATCGCCATCAAAGCCGGACAGCGCCGCAGCCGTCTGCTGGACCGCATGGCCGGTGCCCAGCTGTTCGGATTGCTCAGCAAAGGCCACCCGGTCGCCCAGGCTGGCGCGCAATTGCTCGCCATATTCGCCCACCACAGCGACCAGCCGGGCGGGTGCCAGCCCCTCGACCTCAGCCAGAAGGTGCTCGATCATAGCGCGCCCGGCGATTTCATGCAGGACCTTGTGACGTGCACTTTTCATCCGCGTGCCCTTGCCCGCGGCAAGGACGATGGCAGCAAGCGGACGCGGAAGGGAGGGAGCGGACGAGGTCATGGCCAAAGTCATATCGAGCGCCATGCCACCAAACCTTTGCGGTTTCTACCGGGACCGGCCATGAGGCGCGGCGATGCGCGAATTTCCTTTCGATATCGTCCTGTTCGACCTCGACGGGACGCTGGTCGATTCCAGTCTCGACCTCGCCCCGGCGATCAATCACGCATTGGCGCTGGAGGGCCGCCCGCACATCGCTCCGGGGCAACTACGTCACATGATCGGTGGCGGCGCGGTGCGCATGCTGGAAAAGGCGCTGGAGGCGAGTGGCGGCATGATCGACGCCGCCAGGTTCGACATTTTGCGTGCAGCGCTGCTCGAACATTACTGGGCGCATATCGCCGACAATACCGTGCCGTTTCCCGGCTGCATTACGGCGCTCGAGGCATTGCGCGAAGGTGGATGCAAACTCGCCGTCTGCACCAACAAGACCGAAGGGCCCGCACGCGAATTGCTCGGGGCGCTGGGCATGGCAGGCCTTTTTTCTGCGATCTACGGAGCTGATACGCTGGGGCGCGAACGGGCAAAGCCCTTGCCCGACATGCTGCTGGCGGCAGCGCAGGATTGCGGCGGGGGGCGCGCCGCGATGGTCGGCGATTCGACCTATGACACGCGTGCCGCGCGCGCCGCTGGCATGCCGGTGGTGGCGGTCAGTTTCGGCTATAACGATATTTCCGCGTCCGAGCTGGATTGCGACGCACTGATCGACCACTTCGACGAACTTGTTCCCACTCTGGCAGGGCTGGACTGAGCCTCAGACCAGTTTCACCAGGCGTCGTTCAATCGGGGCCAGCACGCCTGCCAGTTCGTGGCCGCGTTTCAAGACCTGGCCCTGCTCGCCAAACAGAGTCCACATGCCCTGTCGCTGGCGCAGGGCCGGCCGCTTCTCGATGCGCATCTGCGGAACCTCAGCGGTGCGGCGAAAGGCGGCGAAACTTGCGCATTCCCTGCCGAATTGCATGGCGTAGTCGCGCCATTCTCCGGCGGCGACCATGCGGCCGTAAAGATCAAGGATGCGGGCGAGCTCGACACGCTCGAACCCCACCTGCAAGGGCGGCCGCGAGCCGGGAAATGCGAGGATATTGGGGCCGCCTGCGCCCGCGCGCATCAGCGATCAGTCCCGCTCTTGCGCGCCGGGTCAGCGAGCGATTCGCGCAATTCAGCCAGTTCGGCGCGCATGCTGGCAAGTTCGTTCTCGAGCGCCTGCACCCGCTCGCTGGCGGAGGCCGGCTCACACGGTTCCTTGCACGGCGTGCCATAGGGCATGAATTCGCGCATCCACGTCTCAGCGGAGACGAGGGTGGAGCGGGCCTTGAGGCCGATCATCGTCGCGCCTTCGGGCACGTCGTCCGTCACCACCGCATTGGCGCCAACACGGGCACGCTCACCCACGGTGATTGGCCCGATGATCTGGGCGCCTGAGCCGATGATAACGCCGTCGCACAAGGTCGGGTGCCGCTTGCCGCCCACGCCATTGGTGGGATTCGTGCCGCCCAGTGTCACACATTGGTAGATGGTGACATCGTCGCCGATCTCGGCAGTTTCGCCAATGACGGTGAAGCCGTGGTCGATGAACAGATTGCGGCCGATCTTGGCACCCGGATGGATGTCGATAGCGGTGAGAAAACGCGCAAAATGGTTGACCATGCGAGCAAGGAAGAAAAGCTGCGCGCCGAACAACCAGTGCGCCACCCGGTGCAGGCCGAGCGCCAGCACACCGGGATAGAACAGGATTTCCCAGCGCGAACGCGGCGCCGGGTCACGTGCCCGCACCGAATCGAGATAAGCGATCAGCTTTTCCATTCTGTGTGCCTCCCCGGACATCTACCCGGACCTAGCATCCGGACCTGCCCGGATCCGGATCATATAGGAGCGATTTGCGAAGAACCAATGATCAAAGCAAACGGTCAGTGCAGGCAGTCAGATCAGTCGGGGCTCGTCCGGTCCCAGCACCGCCTCCAGCGCGGCACGCCAGATGCCCAGCGTAGGGGGCACCTTCCTTTCCATGCTGAGCAGGTCGATCATCGCCACCAGCGCCTCAAGTGCAGCGAAGGAGCGTCCGGCGCGCGGCACCAGATATTGCGCCGCCTCTGCCGGCAGGACCATGCCGCGCTGCGCAGCCATGGAAAGCAGCAGGTCTTCGGCCATTTCGTCATCCGGAATGCCGATCTCGATCTGCATTGCAGCGCCCATCCGCGAACGCAGATCGGGCAGCGCGATGTCCCATGGCGGCTCCCCGCCGATAATCAGCAGTGCCTCGCCCGCTTCCTGCGCGCGGTTCCAGCGATGGAACAGGTCATTTTCCGGAAGGTCCTGCGCATCGTCCACAGCCCCGCCCTTGCCCGAGCGCACGAAATAGCGCGCCAGCAGCGATTTGCCCGAACGCGGCGGACCGGTAAGAACGGCGGTGCGGTAAGGCCAGGTCTCAGGGCGTGAGAGCGCCTCTACCGCGCCGATGTTTGCCGAACCTACGACAATTTGCGCGGGTTCGTCTCGCGCCGGGGGAAGCGGAAGGACGATCTGTGACCGGTCCATGTCGGTGCTCCCAAAATCGTCAGCGACTAATGGCGAGCGCGTTGCTGCCCTCGGTGACCTGCCAGCCCTGCGAACGCAAGGCGGCGGCGAGCTCGGACTGGCTGCCGGCAAAGGTTACGCGCATCACCGATGTGCCGCCAATCGCGGTGCTGGTCACGGCCAGTCCGCTGATCCCCGAGACGCCGCGAATGCCGCTCAGTGCCCCGTCAAAGGCGCGCGCATCAGGCGTCGAGGCTTGGATCGTAAGCGTCGTCGAGGTGCTGGCCTGCGCGGGCGGCGAGATCGTGGTGGTCGGCGCGGGCGCCATGCCCGCCGGATCAAGCGGATCGAGGGCCGCGGCCTGGGCCGCGGCGGCCTCCGAAGCCTGCGCCGCCTCAATCAGTGCGCGGATTTCCGGGCTGAGTTCGACATCATCGAGCGTGAGCGTCGGGTCAGGGCGCAACTTGCCGCTGGCCAGCGCAGCATTGTAGATCTGGTCGAACCGCTGAACCGCGCGTTCGAGCATTTCGGGAAGCGCGTCGGTGCTTTCGGCGCGCATGGTGAAGCTGTCGAGATAGAGGTTGTCAGGGCCGTGGCGGGCAGTGAAGCGCCCTACTACCGGTCCGCCCGGCCATTCCCAGCGCAGGTCGGCTATGGGCACGACAACGTCGGCGGCGCTGAACTCGTCCAGGATCGTGCTCCACCAGGCGCGGCTGCGGCGCGACGTCTGGCCGTAGGTGAGAAGCAACGATTCGCCACCCACGCCGGTCGGCCGGACATAATCCACGCCGCTCGATCCGAACTGGTGCTCGGCCCAGGCGCGCTGCCAGTCATTACGAACCTCGAACATGGTGGCGGTGCCGCCGGTCTTGAGCACCGGCAAGGTCAGCATCGGGGCCGAGCGGGCGCGCTGCCCCCCTGCGCCCAGCAGGCCGCCTGCACGCTGACGGTCGAATATGACGCCGAGCCGGGCAACGTAGCGCCTGGGGCCGAGCTGCTCGCGCTCGATCACGATTGAGGACACCAGCCCTTCGAGCCGCGAATCGGGGATGTCCGGCCCACCGATCTTCTCCCAGGCAAGGCGTCGCGCCTGTGCCCAGCCCTTGAGCCGCGCATCCTCCGCATCGTCGCCCTTGGTGTCGACATCGATCCCGCCGACCGCAATATCGGTGCTGCTGGCGACGGGCGCGATCCCGCGATCACCCTCAACCTGAGCCCACAGCGCCGCAGCCAGCCCAAGCGCAAGCAGCAGGATCGCGGCAAGGGCCGGAACGGCGGGAGAGGCGCGCAAGTGCCGGTAAGGAAAGGTTTGGCTGTTCGACATCGGGGAAATCGCGGGCCTTTTGCCCAATGGCGAGTGGAAATCCAAGCTGGAATGTCTAACAGGGGCGCACGATGGCAGACAACAGCCCCACAGCCCAGAGCTACACCTATGAAGGCGCCGGTGTTTCGATCGACGCGGGCAACGCGCTGGTCAAGGCAATCGGCCCGCTGGTGAAGGCCACGAGGCGCCCCGGCGCCGATGGCGAAATCGGCGGATTCGGCGGCTTCTTCGATCCGCGCGCGGCAGGCTATACCGACCCGCTTCTGGTCGCCGCCAATGATGGCGTGGGGACCAAGCTGAAGCTGGCGATAGATTCGGGGCGGCACGACACGGTCGGCATTGATCTGGTCGCAATGTGCGTGAACGATCTGATCGTCCAGGGCGCAGAGCCGCTGTTCTTCCTCGACTATTTCGCCACAGGCAAGCTCGATAACGGCATCGCCGAGAGAGTCATTGCCGGGATTGCCGAAGGCTGCCGCGAGGCGGGCTGCGCGCTGATCGGCGGCGAGACGGCGGAAATGCCCGGCATGTATGCGCCCGGCGATTACGATTTGGCTGGCTTCTGTGTCGGCGCGGTCGAGCGCGGCGAGGAACTGACCGGCGGCAAGGTCGCGCCCGGACACCTCCTGCTTGGCCTCGAAAGCTCGGGCGTGCATTCCAACGGATTCTCGCTGGTCAGGCGACTGGCGGAGGACAAGGGCTGGAAACTCGACCGCCCCTCCCCCTTCGACCACGACACTTTGCTGATCGATGCGCTGATGGCGCCGACGCGCATCTATGTGAAGCGGCTGCTGCCGATTATCCGCGCGGGGCTGATTGACGCGCTCGCGCATATTACCGGCGGGGGACTGCTGGAAAACATGCCGCGTGTGCTGCCAACCGGCGCGCATGCCATGGTGCATGCCGACAATTGGGCGCAATCACCGCTGATGGGTTTCCTGCAGGCGCAGGGCCGGATCGAGCCGGGCGAGATGGCGCGCACCTTCAATTGCGGCGTAGGCATGGTGCTGGCGGTGGCGCCCGACAACGCCGCCAAGGTTACAGGCGCGCTTGAACAGGCGGGCGAGCGGGTGCACATGATCGGCGAAATCGTCAGCGGTGAACGCGGCTGCACGGTCACAGGAAGTGCCGAGACCTGGGCCGCACGCGAGGACTGGCAAGCAACGCATAATGCCTGACCCGGGGCCTGAGACGACCGCCGGATCGGGGCCGCCAAAGGCCAGGGTCGCGGTCATGCTCTCGGGCAAGGGCACGACCATGAGCGCGCTGCTCCACGCTTCGCGCCTGCCCGGCAGCCCCTATGAGATTATGCTGGTCGCCAGCAATATCCCCGACGCCCCCGGCCTCGAAATCGCACAGGCGGAGGGCCTCCCGACCTTCGCCCATCCGCATCGCGGCATGACGCGTGAGGCGCATGAGGCGGTGATGGACGCGGCCCTTCGCGAAAGCGGCGCCGAATATGTGGCGCTGTGCGGATACATGCGGATCCTGACGGAAGGTTTCGTCGAAGGCTGGGCCGGGCGTATGCTCAACACCCACCCCTCTTTACTGCCCAAATACAAGGGGCTCGACACCCACCAGCGTGCCATCGCCGCGGGAGACAGCCATGGTGGCTGCTCTGTGCACCTGGTTACCGCCGAACTGGATGACGGGCCGCTGCTGGGCCAGCTGCCGGTGGCGATCCTGCCCGGCGACACGCCCGAGGAACTCGGCGACCGGGTGCGACTGGCCGAATACCAACTCTACCCGCGCTGCCTCGCCGACTACGTTTCGGGGCCCCATCGCGCGGGCTCGACGCGGGCCGCAGCGGAGCGGATCTAGCGAAACATGCCACGCCGCTCAGGCAGCCGGGCACTGCTTCTCGTCTCCGTTCAGCAGACGGTGGAGCATGCGGGCCGGGCGGCCGCTGAATGACTGCCATTCGTGGATGTGTCCGCGATCGACAAGCGCGCGAAACTGCATGTCGGCATTGAAACGCGGATTGCTGCTTTGGGTGCTGCCCCGCATAAGCACCCATTGTCCGGTCGTGCTGAGCGTATCGATCAACATTCGGTAATCGGGCGCTTCTGCGAGCAGGTTCTGTAAAACGACCATACATTGCGCCTTGCCCGAAACCTCGTCGCCAGAGGAATCCACGAGCTTCATATCGTCCGCCAACTTTGACGCAACAAAGTCGAGATCGCGCCTGTTCAAGGCATCGACGTAGGACTTCACGGTATCGGTCATCGAGTTGCGGCGCCAAAAAGGCATGGTCCGGCTCCAGGCTCACGCGAATCGCCGCGCGACTCGTGCAAATTCGCCGGAAATGGCCGGTTCAATCGCAGGTCAGGCGTTTATAATACCACGCCTTCCGCCAAATGCCGCACACATTCAGAATGGCGAGCGCAAATCTGCCGACAAACAGGTGGCCCGGTGCATCAGGGCGCTCCTGACGGGGCTGAATACCGATCCGGGCAGGCTAGATTTGGTCTTCCGTCACGACCGGGCGATCTTCGCGGGTTCCGCGATAGCGCTGCTCCGGATCGTTCTCATCACCCTGAATAATGACGTGATCCTCATGAACCTCGACCAGCGTCCCGACAAAAGGAAAGCCCTCCAGGCTACCGGTCACCCTGTAACTGACAATATCGCCCACCTTGAAGCTTGCCGGATCGAAATTGAACTCAAAGGGGCAATCTTCGCCGCCTTCGCCCATGCCTTTCATGGCCTGTCTCCTTTGCACTCAGGATAAAGCAGCGCGGGCCAAAGCGAAAGGGGCCCCGGATCGCTCCGAAGGCCCCTTTGCACGCTTCAAACCGCAAGGATCAGCCTACGATCTCGTCCGCGTCAAAGAAGAAGGCGATCTCGATGGCCGCGTTTTCTTCGCTGTCCGAACCATGGACCGAATTGGCCTCGATCGATTCGGCATGGGACTTGCGGATCGTGCCCTCGGCAGCATCTGCCGGGTTGGTCGCGCCCATAATGTCGCGGTTGCGCTTCACCGCATCCTCACCTTCGAGCACCTGCACCACGACCGGGCCGCTGGTCATGAAGTCACACAGCTCGCCGTAAAACGGGCGTTCCTTGTGCACCGCGTAAAAGCCCTCGGCCTGTTGGCGGGTCATCTGGATACGCTTGGAAGCGATCACGCGAAGGCCCGCATCCTCCAGCATCTTGGTAACCGCGCCGGTCAGGTTGCGGCGGGTGGCGTCGGGCTTGATGATCGAAAAGGTGCGGGTAACCGCCATGGTCTTGTCCTTGAAAAATGTCTGCAGATCGGTTGGCGCGCGCCCTAGCGCCACTAACCCGGCACGGCAAGCCGCTGCTGGGCGCAAGCCATCGGGACTGACCGACGGGCGACCTATGGCCCCTCGACCCAGCGCCCGCGATCGTCCTGCTTCCAGAAACGCCGATCGGCCGCGTCCTGCTCGCCCAGCATTCGCCACGCAGCACGTGCACCGGCAATGTTTTCCTCGTCGAAAAGCAGCATGACCCGCTCGAATGCAGGTGGAGGATCGCGCCATTGCCCGTCGGCGAGGATCAGCACCTTCGCATCGTTCACGGGTTCGACTTTCCCGGACAGCAGAACCGGCTGGCGTGCATCATAGGGGCCGCCGGCAATACCGTTGGCGAAGAAGCCTTCCGGCGAAAGCTCCCACAAGGCGCGCGATTGTGCCTGCCGGGCTTCCTCGTCGCCATCCACGACCAGCACGCGCAGGCCGACCTCCACCGCCTTTCCGGCAAGTTGTGCCATCGCCCTGGCCGGATCGAGGCCGCCAAGCTGATAGAAGTCGACGCGCATTCCTTCTGCCTACCGCTCCGCTACTTGAGGCAATCTTGTCCGCCTACCGCTCCGCTACTTGAGGCAATCTTGTCTGCCTACCGCGCCGCGACTTGAGGCAATCTTGTCCGCCTACCGCGCCGCTACTTGAGGCAATCTTGTCCGCCTACCGCGCCGCGACTTGAGGCGGGTGCCTAGCCCTCGCGCGTATCGCGCACGAACCGGTCGAGCAGGCGCACGCCATAGCCGGTCGCGCCCTTGTCCCAGGTCGCGCCAGGCTTGTCGGCCCAGGCCATCCCGGCAATGTCCAGGTGCGCCCAGTCCACCCCGTCCTCGACGAAGCGCTGGAGGAACTGCGCGGCGGTGATCGAACCAGCGTAGCGAGGCCCAACATTCTTCATGTCGGCAATCGGGGAATCGATAAGCTTGTCGTAGGCGGCAGACAGCGGGAAGCGCCACAATTTGTCGCCGCTTTCCGTTCCCGCTTCGAGCAGATGGTCGGCAAGCGCATCGCTGTTGGAAAAGACGCCGCCATGCTCATGGCCAAGCGAGACGATCATCGCCCCGGTCAGGGTCGACAATTCGACCATGACGTCCGGCTCGAACTGCCCTTGCGCCCAGGTCATCGCATCGCATAGCACCAGCCGACCCTCGGCATCGGTGTTGATAACCTCGACCGTCTGGCCCGACATGGTGGTGACCACGTCGCCAGGACGCTGGGCATTGCCGTCCGGCATGTTTTCCACCAGCCCGCACACGCCGATGACATTGGCCTTCGCCTTGCGCCCGGCAATGGCCAGCATCGCGCCGGTTACGGCGCCGGCGCCGCCCATGTCCCACTTCATGTCCTCCATGCCCGCCGGAGGCTTGAGCGAGATGCCGCCCGTGTCGAAAGTGACGCCCTTGCCAACGAACAGGGCGGGCTTGTCGCCGGGGTTGCCTCCCATCCACTTCATCACCAGCAATTGGGACTCGCGCGGCGAACCCTGGCTGACGCCGAGCAGCGCCCCCATGCCCAGTTTGCGCATCTCCTCCTCGCCCAGCACCTCGATTTCGACGCCGGTGCCGGCAAAACGCTCTTTCGCGCGCGCGACGAAGCTTTCGGGATAGAGGATGTTGGCAGGCTCGGTAACCAGCTCACGGGTGAACTCCACGCCCCTGACCATCGCCTGATCGAGCTCCCACGCTTCCGGCGTTCCTGCAGGCGCATCAAGCACGATCACCTTTTCGAGGCTGCGCTTCTGCTCGTCCTTGAGGCGCGTGCGATAAGCGTCCCAGCGCCATGCCCGCAGCGTCAGGCCGACCAGCACCGCAGCCACCTGTTCCGCGGTGAAGGCAGTGCCCGACAGATCAAGTGCGATCTCGGTCTCGCCGGAGGTCAAATACTTCGCCGCCAGCGCGGCACCGGCGCGTTCGACCCCGGCATGGCCCGGATATGTCTCGCCATTGCCGTTGCCGCATCCGGCCAGCGCCAGCCGAACCAGGCGCCCGTCATCCTCGTAGCAGGTCTCGAACACCTGCCCGGGCTTGCCGGCGAAGCGGCCTGCCACGGCGCCTTCGCGTACATGGGCTGGCAGGTCATTGGGAAAGGTGTCCCTGGCGACGATGCGTGCGACGAGGCGGGGTAAGGCGGCGGACTGCTTGGCGGCGAAGGTGATCTGCATTGCGGCTCCGAAAGGACTTGCTGGAAGGGCGCGCGGCAGAAGGCTTTTCCGGCGCGACACTTGGCGTTGCAGTTAAGCGCGGGCGGTGCGATAGGCAAGTCATGCCCCCAAGCCAGAGGTCCCCTGAGCAGGTCACGACATTGTGCTTGCCCGCAAGGCTTGCTTGCGCGCTGGCCGCCGCCGGCGCCCTGTTGCTGAATCCTGCAGGCGCGTCGGCGCAGAACGAAACTGCGGGGCCGAGCGAAACACAAGCGGTGCCGAGCGACACCCAAGAGCGCGAGATCGCATTCGAGGCGGACGAAGTCGCCTATAATTACGAAACCGATGTGGTCACCGCTTCGGGCCAGGTGCTGCTGGAATCGGGCGACCAGTCGGTCCGCGCCGATGCGGTCAGCTGGACCCGCGCGACCGGCCAGATCGTGGCGGATGGCAACATCCGCTTTGTCGATGAGAACGGGAATCAGCTGTTCACCGACCACCTCGAACTTTCCGACGATCTCAAAGCCGGGGCAATGACCAGCCTGCTGCTCGCCTTCCGCGAGGGTGGGCGGCTGGCCGCGAACGAGGCGGAACGCGCTGAGGACGGCGACATCGTGTTGCAGCAGGCGGCCTATTCATCATGCGCTGTGATCGATGCCGAAGGATGCCCGAAGAACCCCAGCTGGCGAGTCACTGCCGAGCGCGTCTATTACGATTCGCAGACCGAGCGGGTTCGGTTCACGGGCGCCTATCTCGAACTATTCGGGATGCGGCTCTTGCCCATGCCCGGACTTTCCATCCGCGCGGATGGCAGCGCCAATTCGGGCTTTCTGATCCCCGAGATCGGCATCACCGCCTCCAACGGTTTCGAGCTGTCGGAAAGCTTCTACTGGCGCATCGCGGAAAACCGCGACCTTTTGCTGAAGGGTTTCTTCTACACCGACACCGCCCCCATGCTTTCGGGTCAGTATCGCCAGCTCAACGAGCACGGTGCATTCCAGGTGACCGCCTATGCCACCTATGGGACGCGCATTCCGCTTGGTTCCAGCGAGCGCACGACCCAGGACGATCTTCGCGGCTATATCTTTGCCAATGGGCGCACCCAGTTCAATGAGAACTGGAGCCTCGAAGGGTCGCTGCGACTGGCGAGCGACCGCACCTTCCTGCGCCGCTACGACCTCAGCCGCGAGGACCGGCTGCGCTCGACCTTCAATATCGAGCGGGTCGACGAGGAAAGCTATCTTTCCATCCAGGGTTGGGCGACCCAGGCGCTGCTGGTGCAGACCGATCAGGACAATGTGCCGCTGGCGCTGCCGCTCATCGACTATCGTCGGCGGCTGAAGGACAAGGTGCTTGGCGGCTCCGTCGAATTGCAGGCCAATACGCTGGCAATCACGCGGGCCGAGGGCCAGGACACGCAGCGCGCCTTCGCTCGCGCGCAATGGGATCTGAGGCGCGTGTCGTCCTGGGGTCAGGAGGTCACGCTGACCGGGCTGGTGCGCGGCGACGTCTATCACTCTTCCGGCAACCTGCTGACGGAAACAGAATTTTACCGCGGAACGAGCGGCTGGCAGACACGCGGTATCGCGCTGGGCGCAATCGATGTGAAATGGCCGTTGATCGGCGCGTTTCTGGGCGGCACGCAGATGCTCACCCCTCGCGTTCAGCTCGTGGCGACACCCAACTTCCGCAATCTCGCGATCCCCAACGAGGACGCCCGCGCGATCGACCTGGAAGACAGCAACCTGTTCGCGCTCAACCGCTTCCCCGGCTATGATCGTGTGGAAGAAGGCGCGCGCATCACCTATGGCTTCGACTGGCAGTTGAACCTCCCCGGCTGGCGGATCAACAGCACTGTCGGCCAGTCCTACCGCCTGACCGACCAGCCCAGCCTGTTCCCCGACGGCACCGGCCTCAACGAACAATTCTCCGATTTCGTCGGCCGCACCGAGGTGCGCTATCGAGATTTCCTCAAATTCACGCACCGCTTCCGGCTCGACAAGGACGGTTTCGCGGTGCGCCGCAACGAAGTCGACACCACGATCGGCAGTGACCGCACCTATCTGGAAATGGGCTATCTCCGGCTCAACCGCGACATTGACCGATCATTCGAGGATTTGCAGGACCGCGAGGAACTGCGCGTGGCGGGGCGGGTCGCCTTTGCCCGCTATTGGTCGGTCTTCGGATCCGCGGTCGTCAACCTCACCGACGCGGAGGAAAACGCTTCCGACACGTCTGACGGTTTCGAGCCTTTGCGCACACGGCTGGGGGTCGCCTATTCCGACGATTGCCTCGAACTGGGCGTGACCTGGCGGCGCGACTACATCGCCCTTGCCGATGCGCGCGGCGGGAATTCCTTCCGGGTGTATTTCGCCCTGAGGAATATCGGCATCTAGTGGCCGGGCCCTGGTCTGGACCGACAGCAGCGCCGCGACACTGTCTGCACGATTGGCAGAGTGCACCAAAGCGGTTAAGGCGCGCCCTTCCGGCTTGGGCAAGGGCGACATGGGGACAAACGCCAACTAAGCTTGGGTTAAGGCGCGCCGCGACAATGGCGACAGACAACAGGACGACCGCGCGCGTGAAAGCGCGCCATGGACAGGATAAGGCACCAGCGTGACCGCGATCGCAAGAAAACCACAGAATACAACGTTGGGCATGCTGGCAGGGGCACTCGCACTGGCCGGACTGGCCGCGCAGCCGTTCATCACATCGCAAGTGGCCGCGCAGGCCGCTTCGACCGGCGATGACAATTTCAACATCCCCGAAAACTTCCAGGTGATGGGCAGTGCCGATTCCAACGAGCGACGGGCGACCGCGCGGGTGAACGGCAACATCGTGACCATGACCGATGTCGAGCAGCGGCTCGCGCTGATCATCGCCGCCAATCGCGGGGTGGATATCCCTGAGGAGGAATTGCAGCGCCTGCGCTTGCAGGTCCTGCGCAATCTGATCGACGAAACCATTCAGATCCAGGAAGCGGCGGCACAGGAAATGGCTGTCGAACAGGCCGAAGTGGATGCCGCCTACCAGCGCTATGCCACCGGCCAGCTCAACATGACCACCGAGCAGCTCAACGAATATCTTGCCTCGATCGGCTCTTCGCCGCGTTCGCTCATGCGCCAGATCCAGGGCGAACTGGCCTGGGACCGGCTGCTGCGTCGCAATGTCGAACCCTTCGTCAATGTTTCCTCTTCGGAGGTGACCGAACTCTACGAACAATTGCAACAGTCGCGCGGCACGGTTGAATATCGGATTGGCGAGATTTTCCTGTCGGCCAACAGCATCAACCGGCAGGCCGTGTTCGCCAATGCCCAGCAGATCGTTGAACAATTGCGGCAGGGCGGCAGCTTCGTCGCCTATGCTCGCCAGTTCTCCGAAGCCTCAACAAAGGCTGTGGGCGGCGACCTTGGATGGATCAGGCTTGAGCAATTGCAGAACCCGCAGCTGGAATCGGCAGCAGCGCAATTGATGCCCGGGCAGCTGGTCGGACCGGTCGAGATTCCGGGCGGCTATTCGATTCTGCTGCTTATCGACCGGCGTCAGGTGGGCATGGCCGATCCGCGCGACGCGCTGCTCAGCCTCAAGCAGATCTCGCTCGATTTCGCCCCCGGCACCCCCGCAGAAACGGCACAGCAACGCGCCGATGCCTTCGCGCAGGCCGTGCAGGGGATGAAGGGATGCGGCGATGCCGATGCCAAGGCTGCGGCCATCGGCGCGACGACGGTCGATAACGACCAGATCGCGGTGCGTGCTCTACCCGAAGCGTTGCAGAACATCGTTCTCTCCCTCAGTGTCGGCGAGGCCACACCGCCTTTCGGCTCGCTGGAGGAAGGCGTACGGGTATTGGTCCTGTGCGGCCGCGACGATCCGCCCTCGCAAAACGCCCCCGACTACGACACGCTGATGAACCAGCTCGAAACCGAACGCGTCAATCGCCGCGCCCAGCGTTACTTGCGCGACCTGCGGCGCGACGCGGTGATCGAGTATAATTGACGCGGACGCCGTGGTGCATACGCCGGTCGCGCCTCTTGCCCTCTCATTGGGCGACCCGGCGGGCATCGGCCCGGAACTGATCGCCGAGGCATGGGCGCGCCGCGAGGCAGAGAGCCTGCCGCCCTTTTTCATCGTCGGCGGCGCTTCCTTGTTGGCGCAGGCAGCGGCATCGCGCGGTCTGTCGGTCAAGGTAAGCAACATCGCCGCGTCCGCCGAAGCCGCTTCCGTTTTCGCCTCTGCCTTGCCGGTTCTGGGCGACCAGGATGCACCCCATATCCCCGGCGAACCAACGGCAGATGGCGCCCGACTCGCGCTGGCTTCGCTCGAAGGCGCGGTGAGGCTTGCGCTTGACGGGTCGGCGGGCGGCGTCGTGACGGCACCGATTGCAAAGGCTGAACTGGCCAATGTCGGCTTCGCCTTTCCGGGCCAAACGGAATATCTTGCCGCCGCCTGCGGAATTGCGGCCGAGGACGCGGTGATGATGCTGGCCGGGCCGAGCCTGAGGGCCGTGCCGATAACCGTCCATGTTGCAATTGCCGATGTGCCCCACATGCTCACCACGGACCTGATTTGTCGCCGTGCGCGGGTCGTGGCGACTGCCTTGCGCCGCGATTTCGGCATTGCCTCGCCTCGCCTCGCCCTGTGCGGCCTCAATCCGCATGCCGGGGAATCGGGGCGGATGGGCCGCGAGGATGTACAAGTGATCGCGCCTGCAGTGGATATGCTGCGGAGCGAGGGGATCGACGCGACCGGCCCGCACCCCGCCGACACGATGTTCGCACCGCACAAGCGCGGCAGCTATGACGTGGCACTGGCCATGTATCACGACCAGGCGCTGATCCCTTTGAAGGCGCTCGATTTCGACAGCGGGGTGAATGTCACACTTGGCCTGCCGATCGTGCGCACCTCGCCCGATCACGGCACTGCTTTCGATATTGCCGGGAAAGGCATTGCCGATCCGGGCGCGATGATCGCGGCGATCCGCATGGCGGGCGAGATTGCGCGCAACAGGGCGCGCCAAGGGATTTCGGGCGCATGACCCTGCCGCCACTGCGCGAAGTCATTGCCCGTCATGGCCTCTCGGCATCCAAGGCACTGGGGCAGAATTTCCTCCTCGACGAACAATTGCTGGACCGCATCGCCCGCATTCCCGGCGACCTGACCGACCGTGCCGTGCTGGAGATCGGTCCGGGCCCCGGTGGCCTCACCCGCGCATTGCTCAGGGCCGGGGCGCGCGTCACCGCGATCGAGCGCGATTCGCGCTGCCTGCCAGCGCTGGAGGAACTCGCCGAGGCCTTCCCCGGCCAGTTGCGCGTGGTAGAAGGCGATGCGCTGGAGATCGACCATGCCGCGCTGATGGGCGAGCCCTTCGCGATCGCCTCCAACCTGCCCTACAATATCGGCACGGCCCTGTTCGTGCGCTGGATGGAGGGGCAGGACTGGCCGCCGCAATGGACCTCGCTCACACTGATGTTCCAGCGCGAAGTGGCCGACCGGATCGTGTCCTCGCCCGGCTCCGGCGCCTACGGGCGTCTGGCGGTGCTCTCGCAATGGCGATCGCAAGCGAAACTGGCGATGAAGGTGCATCGCAGCGCCTTTACCCCGCCGCCCAAGGTGATGAGCGCGGTGGTCCAGATCGTGCCCCGCCCTGCCCCCGATGGCGTTGACGCGGCCACGCTGTCACGCATCACCGAGGCCGCATTCGGACAGCGCCGCAAGATGCTGCGCCAGTCGCTCAAATCCGTTCCCGGTGCGCTGGAGGCGATGGACGCTCTCGGGATCGACCCTTCGCGGCGTGCCGAGACGCTGTCGATTGACGAGTTTGTCGCGCTGGCGCGGATGCTTGGTCCGGTCCAGTCTTGACCCCGCCCGGTCCTGAAATGGCCTAGTCTTGGTGCATCGCGGTTTCGATAACGAGGTTCAGATCATCGAGACCACCGGCGGCGACATGCGAGATCGTGTAGGCCCCAGAGACCGCGACGAGGACCATGAACGCGAATTGCATCGCGTGACCGCCCAGTTCAGGGTTGAGCCTCAACCCTTCCAGAACCCCACCGCTGCCCGATTGCGTGACGGCCGTGCCTTGCAATTCGACGCAACCGGAGCCCCCTTCCACCATTGCCGTGACGCTCACCCGCTCGCGCAGGGATACGCCGAACCGACGCGGCCCCGCCCATTTGACCTGGCCAGTGATGACGTTGCGCCCGAATGTTAGGTCGATGAAGTCCCCGCAGCGTGGCGGTTGTGCCGCTGTCGCCAGCAATCCGCGTGTCGAGACATCAATAATGCAGGCCTCGCGTTCGGAGACCGAATCGCGCACCCGTGCATGGACGACAGCAGGGGTGCGTGCTTCGATACGGTCCTTGCACTCTGTAAACATCGCGCTTCCAACTCCAGGCGATCGGGGCCCTTCTCCTCGTCTCAAGAGCCTAGTCCGCCCCTGCCATGGAAGTAGCGCACAGGTTCGTACCGCATCAAGCTGGGACGACTGCGCCCAACTTTGATAACGCGCTGGACAAGGCGCCGGGCACCTTTACACTCGGCATTGTGTTAACCACCGGGATGCGCATGAATGCGTGGCTGGCACGGGACTTGCTCTGTCCTGAGTTAACGATTGAAGGCCGGAAATAAGGCCAGAAGTAAGGATTGCAGATGCTACGCAAGGTGAAACGGCTCTTCGTCATCAAGACGCGCGTAGAGGCATTCATCATCATCTATGCGCTGGCATTGGGCGCCACGGCGCGCGGCGTGCATTACCTCTCCGATTATCCCGGCTGGGGCGGCATACTGCTGTTCCTCGCCTGCACCGGCGCGGTGTTCCTGGCCGGTGCCAAGATCCTCGACGCGCTTCGTTACGAGCGCGAAGCCAAGGCGGCATTGGCGCCTGCCAAGGTTGAAGGCGAAGAAACTCGCAACTGAGCTTTCAGGACAAATGAGCTGGGGGATTCTGTCGCCAGGCTCCCGCCCGATCGTCTTCGGGGGAAGGACCGTCGCTGCGGCGGGAAAATCCGCGCTCTCAATCTGAAGTAAGGTGGGGGATTCTGTTGCTAGGCTCCCGCCCGATTGGCTTCGGGGGAAGGACCGTCGCTGCGGCGGGAAAATCCGCGCTCTCAATCTGAAGTAAGGTGGGGGATTCTGTTGCTAGGCTCCCCCAGGCCCCCGGAATCCGTTCTGTTGCCCGGTCGGTCCAACCGCGCTTTAGCTTTGTAACCTTAGTCCGTTAGGACGTGGAGTTACGCAGCGAGAGCGAGTGCTTCGTTATCGTTGGCACTTGTGTGTTGTGAGCGTTTAACGGGGGATCTCAGCCCGGGCGAAAACAGTGCCTTTCAACACACGTCGATCCTAGTTCGGCCCCGTCAGAATTCCTTGCCGAAACAAGGTCTTGTGGTGGAGCCGCCGGGTACTGCCCCCGGGTCCGCTGCGCCTAGTGCACACCGCAATTTATCGCCATATCCGGTCGTAACCGGCAGCACCGATATAGCGCCACGTATCTTAATGTGAAGTGAGCGATGTTAAATCCGTGAGGTTCCAGCCCGCTCCCCCCTGCTCACGCCTTCTTTTTCAGTTCTTCCAGGATGTCCTTGAGCAGATCCGTCTCGGTCGGGCCGGCGGGCGCTGCCTCCTCCTTCTCCTCAACCTCGGCCATCACTTTCTTGGCATAGCGGACCAGCATGAAAATGATGAAGGCCAGGATCACAAAGTTGATCAGCGCAGTGATGAAAGCACCGTAACCGATCATCGCCGCACCCGCTTCTTTAAGCGCCGCATAGTCGGTCAGCGAACCTTCGTAACCTTCGGGAGTGCTCAGCAGGACGAAATGGTTGGAGAAATCTGCGCCGCCAAAGATCGCCCCGACGATCGGCATGATGATTTCACCGGTCAGCGAAGTGACAATCGCACCGAAAGCCGCGCCGATAATGACCGCCACAGCCAGATCAATGACATTGCCCTTGGCGATAAAGTCCTTGAAATCCTTGAACATGTGCGCACTCCCGATCCTGCAACTGGCGCACTTGTGCCAAGTTCATCGTAAACCGGCAAGCCCGCGTAGCGTCCTTGCCCTTCGCTGCTACCGTGCTATATCGACAATACACCCCTTGGGAATGGAGGATATTTTCGCGATGATCGCCACTCTGCGCCGCCTTGGCCCCGCCGTCCTCGCCGCCTATGCAAGCCTCGCACTCGCCTCCTGCGGCATAAATTCAGTGCCCACGGCAGAGGAAAACGCCAAGGCTAAATGGGCCGACGTCCAGAACGCCTATGACCGGCGCGCGCAGGCGCTGCCCAACCTTGCCGCCGTGGCCAACAGCGCCTCTGAGCAGGAACGCGGGATCCTGACCGACGTGATAGAGGCGCGCGCCAGGGCGACGAGCATCCAGATCAGCACTGATGATCTGGACGATCCGGCCAAGATGCAGGAATATGCCGCAGCGCAGGGGCAACTCTCGCAAGGGCTTGGCCGCCTGCTCGCCAGTTTCGAAGCCTATCCCCAGCTACAGTCGATCGTGAACTACCAGATGCTGCAGAGTCAGGTAGAAGGCAGCGAGAACCGCATCAATATCGCGATTCGCGATTATAACGAGGCGGTACGTCAGTATAACACCACAATCCGTACCTTCCCCGACATCATCGGCGCGAAGATCATCCACGGCGCCCAGCCGATAGAGCCGTTCGAGGCGGTCACCCCCGATGCCGAACTGGCCCCCGATCTGAGCGAAATGCTCTGATCAAACCCATGCGGGAATTTGCCCTCCTCCTCGCCTGTATGGCGGCGCTGTTTGCGCTGCCGGCAAGCGCGCAGGACTTTCCCGAACGCGGCACCGCGCCAGTGGTCGATCAGGCGAACATCATCCCCGCCGATATAGAGGCGCAACTCTCGCAAAAGCTCGACGACTTCGAGCAGCGCAACCAGCGGCAATTCGTGGTCGCGACTGTCGATAGCCTCGATGGCTATGACATCGCCGATTACGGCTATCAGCTGGGCCGCGAATGGGGCCTGGGCGATGCGGAGCGGAACGACGGCATCATCCTGTTGGTCGCCCCGGACGAACGCAAGGTGCGTATCGAGGTAGGCTACGGGCTCGAACCCATCATGACCGACGGGCTGTCCGCGCTCATCATCCAGAACCAGATTCTTCCGCGATTTCGGGACGGGGATATGCCGGGCGGAATTGTCGCCGGGGCCGACGCGATTATCACGCAGATCGAACTTCCGCCCGAGGAACAGCAGCGCGCAATTGCACAAGCAAGCCAGGCACGCACAAGCGAAGGCGGCTTCCCGGTTGGCACGCTGATCTGGCTCGCCTTCCTGTTCTTCTTCTTCATCCTGCCGATGTTAGGTGGAGGACGCAGGCGGCGCTATCGCAGCGGCGTCGGCGGGGCAGTCGGCAACATTCTGCTATGGGAAGCGGGCAAGGCGATGACCCGCGGCGGATCCGGCAGCGGTTGGGGCGGCGGTGGAGGCTTTGGCGGAGGCGGTTTTGGCGGGGGCGGCGGTTTCTCCGGCGGGGGCGGCTCCTTCGGGGGCGGCGGCGCCTCGGGAGGATGGTGATATGCCAATAGAGACAGAGGCCGACCACAAGATCGTCTCCGACGCGGTCACTGCAGCCGAGGCGCATACGTCGGGCGAAATCGTCACCGTCCTGGCCGAAAAGTCGGACCGCTACGACGACATCGCCCTGCTCTGGGCCATCGCCGCCAGCTTCACCGCGATGAGCGTGTTCGCGCTGTTCCCGCAATTTTTCCTCGGCAAGATCGACTGGCTGCTGGGCGGGTGGGGCCATGAATGGACCATCGCCGAAATCATCACGCTGACCGTGGCGCTGGGCCTGGTGAAATTCGTCGGCGTCTGGGCGATCCAGCTGTGGGACCCGCTCAAGTTCTTTCTGGTTCCCCCTCCCCTCAAGACCTTCCGCGTGCATGAGCGTGCGGTGCGCCACTTCAAGGTCGGGGCCGAGCGGCGCACCCATGGCCGTACTGGTGTGCTGATCTATGTCTCGTTGAAGGAACACCGCGCCGAAATCATCGCCCACGAGCCGATTGCCGAGAAGGTTTCCGCCGATGTGTGGGGCGAGGCAATGGCCGACATGCTTGGCCATATCAGACAGGGCCATCTGGCCGAGGGCATAGCTGCGGGCGTACGCGACGTCGGCGCGGTGCTTGCCGAACATTTCCCGTGCGACGGCGATGACACCAACGAACTGCCCGACCGCTTGATCGTGTTGTGACGCCCGGTTAGGCGCACCTGATGTCCAAACCGCCCGTAGAAGACGCCGATTGCCCTGAGGAGATCACCTGGCAGGGCAAGTGGATCACCGCGAAGAGACGGGGCCGCTGGGAGTATGTGGCCCGTGCTCGCGGCATTCGCGCCGCCGTGATTTTGCCGATCGACAGCGATCCGGAACATGGCGACCACGTGATCCTGGTCGAGCAATATCGCGTGCCGCTAGGGCGCAATTGCCTCGAACTGCCCGCCGGCCTGATCGGCGACGATGACAGTGCGCCAGGCGAAGATCCGCTGGCCACGGCCAGGCGCGAATTGGAAGAAGAGACGGGTTACTCCGCCGCCAATTGGCACATTGCAGGCGAATTCTACTCCTCGCCCGGGATGGTCTCCGAAAGTTTCACCCTGCTGGTGGCCCGCGACCTGACAAAGGTAGGCGAAGGCGGTGGGACGGACGTTGAGAACATCACAGTTCATCGCGTACCGCTCGCAAATTTCGCCGCCGCAATCGAGGCGTTTCGCGCGCAGCGCCTCGCGATAGATACGCGTCTGCTGGCGCTGCTCGGGCCTATGTTGCTGGCCAGGTGACTGGAAAAATCCAAAAATGTCTGCAAGCACTTCATCCGATGATGTCAGTGCACTTAGCGAAGTTATATTTTCGTGGTAGATACCTTGGTGCAGCTGATGATCGCCTTAACCGCTTCAAGAGGCTAATGTTCGCTAGTTCGAAAAGACCCTACATGTGACGTTGTCGTACAGAATGACTTGAAAGAAATGAACGCGCATTGTCATCAATTCCCTGTTGACGGCTCGTGATAAAGAAAAGATTATATTAACCATAGATCCGTCCGCGGGTTCGTAGAAGCATGTTTGCGTATCTATGGGTTGGGAAAGTGGTACTGGGAGTTGAGCGTCATGAGGTCTTTCCTGAAATCACTCCTGACCGATTTCACAGCGGCATCGGTCGCCGAGTTTGCGCTGATCGTCGCGGTAGTTGGAATCGGCATTGGCGCCTTAGCAATGGTTCTAGGAATCAATGTGATGGGCGCAATCGGGATCGCAGGTTAGTCGCTTTCTAGTGCGTCACACGTGGTCCGGGGAATATTGCCAAAGTGGGCTTCGCACATAAGTCATCGGCCAAATCTTATCTGCGAGGTGTCGTTAGTCCTGCAAAACCAGTTCGTCGCGCGCTGCATCATAGCGCAGTTTCACTCCAGCCTCCCGCAGGCGCGAAAGCGCGAGATATTCACTATCCATTCGGCCCAGCTGCGCGGCCATTGACGGGAGCATCCGCGCCAAATCTGCGCGCGAGGCGTAGAGTCCAGCATTGCGGTCGACCTGCATTCTGAGCGCGCCAAGAGATGCATCGCCGCGCCGCAGCGGCTTGCTGATCTCAACTGCACCCGCGCTCCCCGGACCGGCGAGAAGGTCATAAGTAATGTCGAGCACATTAGAGTCTTTCGCATTTGCCGGTCTGGCAGGAGAATGCGGAGCCGTTGATGCGCGTGCGGGTCTCGCCTGCGCATCCCCTGAAAGGTCGGAAAAGCTGCTCAGGAAGTCGGCTCGCGCCGCACTGGACCGCGACTGGGTACCGCCGGTGGCCAGGTCTGTCGCCGGATCGGCCACGCCTTGCAGGGACGGATCGGCAGCAGTTTCGACAGGTTCAACCTGGGCAGCAGCTTCGACAGGCTCGACCTCGGCAACAGCAAGCTCGGACGGCACTGCAGGCACGGGAATATCCCGCCGCTGAACCAATCCGGTCCTGACGATATCGGGATTGTCGGACATGGCCACGCGCACCGGATATCGACCCGGAGGCAGGATCGAAGCAAGGGCCTCTCTACGCGACGTCGCGGCATAGGCGAGCAAGGCAACCAGACCGATTGCGGATAAAAGCAATACCGACCGACGAAAATTGGTCCCTGCCCGCCAAGACACGGCGGCGTCCGTGCGAACCAGTCTCTCCATGACGATCGAGGTGATAGCACAGCGTGCCCCGCTGAAAAAGACACGAAAGCTGCGGATCGAGACGCAAGCTTGGTGACCACGCTATTAACCAGATCCGTCGACCCTTCCTATCGACCTGGTGCGCCAGACAGGTCTAATGACTTGCTGGAAAACTCCCCTGTCTACCCTCCCCGCCGCGCTGCTCGTCGGTCTGGCCGGGCTTGTGCCTTCGCCCGTGCAGGCGTCGCCTGTCGCGGCCCTGCTGCCACTCGCCACGCTGAGCGTCGTCGATACCACTTGCGGTGCCCCGACAGCCGCACCGCGCCAGAACGTGGCAGGATTTGCCAGCGCGATTAGCAAATCCAGCGCAATCCTCTCAGGCTCTATCAGCGCGCTCGACCGCATCCGCATGCAACAGCAAGCGGGCCTGGCAGGCGAAACGAGGGACCACGCCACACCTGCGGTCGGGACACCGCTCCGGCCCGCAACGATGTGCCCGGTGACAGCGTTCGTTGCCCAGCCTGCGATCGTGCGACGTTCAACGCCTGTAACGACGGCGCCAACAACTGCGCCGAGTGACCTGGCCATCGCCACCCCGAACGATAATTTCCTTGCCACGCGGCGCATCGCCATCGGCAAGACGCCCTTCGATCGCCAGTGGAGCCGTGTGGTCCGGGCGCGCCTCAGCGCCGGGCAAGTGCATGCGGCATTGGGTCCGCGGCCTGCAAGCGGCCTGGATGCGATGTCGAGGGTCAATTCCTGGGTGAACACGAAGGTGCGCCCTGTCGATGACCGGACCGCGCGACACGCTGCCGATCATTGGGCCAGCGCCGGCCAGACGCTCAGCCGCCGCAGCGGCGATTGCGAGGACTTCGCAATCCTCAAATACCAGATGCTCGCAGCGTTGGGCGTCGATCGCCAGGACATGTATCTGACGCTGGCGCGCGACCTGGTCCGCAATGCCGACCATGCTGTGCTGATCGTGCGCCACGAAGGTCGTTTCTACATGCTCGACAATGCGACCAATGCGCTGCTCGATGCGACCGAGGCACATGATTATCGCGCGATGATGAGCTTTACCGAGGGGCGTGCCTTCCTGCACGGGGTCCATAACCCCGCCTGACAAACGGCGGCCACCGGGGCAATTTCTCGGGCTATTTCTCGGTAAGGGCGACGTCCAACCCGCGCGTCACGGGCTTGAGCAGATAGGACAGGATGCTCTTGGCTCCGGTGATGATCTCGACATCGCAGATCATGCCCGGAACGATATCGAAACGCTGCCCGCCCTTGGAGACATAGGACGAGTCGGTTTCGACCAGCACGCGGTAATAGGCCACGCGTTCGACCTCGTCATAGATACTGTCCGCACCCACCTCGATAACCTTGCCGATGAGGCCGCCATAGGTCGAAAAGTCATAGGCGGTGACCTTCACATTGGCCGGGTCGCCTACTTTCACGAAGCCGCGATCCCGTGGGCTGATGCGCGCTTCCACCAGCAGTTTCTCGCCAACCGGCACGACCTGCATGATCATCTGCCCTGCATTGACGAAGCCGCCCACAGTCGTGACCTGCACATCGTTGACGATGCCCGCCACCGGAGCGCGCAATTCGTTGCGATCGCGCCGCGCCGAAGCGCCGCGAATGCTCTGATTATTGACCGCAATACGCGTTTCCACCTCGCTGCGTTCGTCGAGCGCCTGCTGACGAAAATCGAGCCGCGCGGATTGCAGATCGGCCTGCGCCTCGCTGATCGCCGCCCGCGCCCGGGCCGCCGACTGGCGTGCTGCCGACAGGCGCCCGCGCACGTCGACCAGCTCGCGCTGCGCGGTCAGCAATTCGGTCTGTGGCACGATGCCTTTTGCCGCCAGCGGTTCAAGCATCTGCACCTGTTCAATGGCGAGGCTGACGCTCTGTTCGAGCGCGTTGGCGGTCGCCTGGGCCTCGCTTAAATCACGGCGGCGCTGTTCAATCGCCGAAGCCAGCGCCGCCTCCCGGCTACGGGCGGTAGCCACGCGAACTTGCTGGAGCCGCCGCTCTTCTGAGCAAACCGATCCCTCTTCGCAGCCCAGATCGCTGCTTCCGCTGGCCTCACCTTCAAGCCGGTCCGCGCGGACCGAAAGCCGCTCGTTCTCGGCCTGCAACTGGCCCAGTTCGGAAGACGCCAGGGAATCGTCGAGCCGCACGAGCACCTGCCCCTGTTGCACGCTCTCTCCGCTGCGCACGAGGATTTCGGACACAACCGAGGGTTCGGCGGGCTGGACGAGCTGCGCCTGGCTGGACGGAATGACCTTGCCCGAACCGCGGGTGATCTCGTCAACCTGCGCAAACGCGCTCCAGACGAGCAGCAGCAAGGCACCGACCGCGCAAGTGACGATCAGCTTCTGGTTCGGGTCCCAACGGGAAACCCGCTCACGCAGTTTCATCACCGCGTTCATTACCGGACCGCTTCGCCATGGCCCGCGAGCGAGGCACGATAGGTAGAGCTGGCCTGCACCGGGTCGGGGATGGTCAGCCTCCAGGTCTTGGTCGTGTCGAGGCGCCCGCCAATATCGTTCTCGGTGCGGCGATCGGTAGGATCGGGCGGTAGCGCAGCAACACCGGAGAGCGGTTCTGTATTGTCAGACACTCCCGCACGGTCAAAGCGCGAGAAATCGATCTGCGGAATACGTTCATTTCCTGACCAGCGCGCGGAAAAGCTGCGCACGCGCCCGCCATTGCCGGGAAAGCGGTAGAACAGATGCGTGCCCACACGTTCCACCTTTGCGAGGGTGAAGGCCCAGCGCGGCAGGACATAATCGGCATGGTAATGTGTCGCTGTGCCGACCGAGGGTTCCACCGCCCCTGCCAGCGCAGCCTTGGCCACTGCATCGGATTCCCGCCATTGACGCGCAGCCGGGGCGCGGGCGAGCGAGCCGTCGCACACGAAGCTGAACTGGCACACCGGCCTGTTCCAGCCTTCATAAACGACGCCGCAGACAGAAGTAGGATAGGCGGGGTGCCGCACCCGGTTCAGCACGACCTGTGCCACCGCGCGCTTGCCCTTTGTCGGCTCGTTCGCGGCTTCGTAATAGATGGCCTGCGTCAGGCATTTTTCAGCGCTGGCATAGGCCCGTGCACGGGTGCCGATTGCGGCGAAGCCGGTCATCGCTTCGCTGGGGCCGGCGGCGAGCGGGATCGCGTCATTGCGTTCCTGCGCGGTCACGCCCTTGGTCAACACCTTCGCCGAATTGCCGAGCGAAAGCTGCGCCAGCTCGTTCATGGCCAGCGGCTTGCCGGTGTCAGAAACGGCGACCTGCGCTCGTGTTACATCGCGTATCTGAATTGTCGCCGCAGAGCCCATCGGGGCGGCAAGCAGCGTGGCCAGCGCGACACAGGCACCCACGCGCCAACCGACGCCCTGCAGGGCCTTGCGACGCTCTGTACGCTCCAAATCGGTCATCGCTCGATCCCCGCCTGGCTGGCAGCCTTGCCCAGGATCTGCTCCTTCGGGCCATCGGCAACGATCTTCCCCTGGTCCATCACCACAATACGGTCGCACAGCGCGAACAGCGCCGGGCGATGGGTCGAAACGACCAGCGTCTGGCCGGGCTGAAGTGCGTTCCTGAGCCGGTCAACAAGGAGGCGTTCGGTCTGTGAGTCCATGGCGCCTGTAGGTTCGTCCAAATACAACAAGTCGCAAGGGCTTACCAAAGCCCGTGCCAAAGAGAGAAAGGCGCGCTGCCCACCACTAAGACGCCGTCCCTGCTCGCCCACCTGCCGATCGAAGCCCGAAGCGTCTCGTGCAAGGTAGGTGTCTGCCCCCGAAAGCCGCAAGGCAGAGATGATATCCTCCTCGGTCGCGCCGGGTTTGCCCAGCGACAGGTTCTCCTTGATAGAGCCGGTGAACAGGTTCGCATCCTGCCCGACATAACGGAACGCGCGGCGTATGTCGGAGGGGCGGAACTGGCGAGCATCGATGCCGTCGACGAGCATCGCCCCTTCGCCTGGCTGGTATAGACCGCACAGCAACCTGCCCAGCGTCGACTTGCCCGAGGCGACGCGACCGATAATCGCGACCCGCTCACCCGGTGTAAGGGTGAGGTTCAACCCCGAAAGCGCCGCAATATTGCTTTCCGGATAGGTGAAGCCACAATTCTCCAGCTGAATCTTGTGACCTGCCTTGCTTACCGGCAGCGACATGCTGCCCTGGTGCCGCTCGTCTTCTCCGGAAAACAGGCTTTCGATGGAATCGAGCGCCTCATTCGCCTGCCGCCCGCGCGTGAGCAGGAAGGCGATCTGCCCGGCAGGCGCAAGCGAACGTGAGGCCAGCATCACGATGGCGATGATCGCGCCCATCGTGATCTTGCCCGCAGCGAACATGTAATAGCCGCCCACGACCAGCGAAACGCTGGAAACCTGCTGGAAGCTGGAAGCCATGGCCACGGCCACCGCATTGATGCGCCGTAGCCGCAATTGCGAGGCACTGCCGATCTCGGCCAGCCCGTGCCAGCGGCCCAGCATCGAGCGTTCGCCCGACACGCTCTTGAGCGTCTCCATGCCCGCCACGGATTCGACCAGCATGGTCTGCTGCAGCCCGTGATCGGCCTGGGCATCGCGCGCCGCAGCGGTCACCTTGCGCTGCAACGACCAGCCCGCAATGCCCATCAGCACGATGGCCACGACCGGGACCAGCGCCAGCCAGCCGGCAATATAGGCGATCACCGCGATGAACAGGACGAGGAAACCTATATCGACCACCAGCACGATGGTTGTCGAAGCAAAGAAATCGCGCACGATCGCATATTCGCTAACCCGCGCAGCCAGCGCACCTGTGCTGCCCTGACGGCTTGCCAACGGGGCCGCAAGCAGGCGCGAGAAGATCTTCTGCGAAAGCCTGAGGTCGAGCCGCCGCCCGATCTGGTCAATCACATTGGTGCGCGCCTGCCTCAGCGCGAACTCGACCCCGAAGGCCAACAGCACGCCTGACGCCAGGACCCAGAGCGTGGCCTCCGCCTCGTTCGGGATCACACGATCATAGACGTTCATCGAGAACAGCGGCAGCGACAGCGCCAGGAAGTTCACGACCAGAGAGGCCAGCAGCACCGGACGAAAGGCCTTGCGCTCCTTGCGCAGTTCGGACCAGAACCAGTGCCCGCGCCCCTTGGCATGCCAGGGTGCGTCCTGCTCGCGCAGTTTGTCGGGATTGCCGATCACCGAGATGAACTCGCCCGCGAAATCGCTGGCGACTTCGGCAAGGGCTCGCCATTTGGCCTCGGTCTCACCCGGCAGGATTACCAGCACATCATCATTGGCAACTTCAAGCAGGGCAGCAGCCGCGCCCGCATCCAGCTTCACCAGGGCTGGATACAGCTCGTCGCGCCGGGGCAGCTTGCTCCCCGAACGCGGCTCAAAATTGAGGCCGACAAGTTCCAACGCCGCGCCCGCCTGGTGGAAGGGCAGGAAGCCCTGCGCATTGCGCGGAAGCATGTCAAAAAGACCCGGCGGATGACCGAGCCCGAAGCGTGCGGCAAGGTGCCCGATCGCCGCGAGCACCGGGTCATTGCTGTCGGCCCCGGACGGAGCCTGGGTCAGATCCCCTGATTGATACACGTCATCTTCTCAGCGGGCCTTATATGGGCCTACGGGACAGTGAGCGTCCCTAGCGCGGGTTCCGGCGGCGGTCGAGTTCGGCATCCACCGATGGCCCGTAGTTGAACCGCTCGCGCTCTTCCATTCCTGCTCCTGCGCCAGGCGCAATATTGAGCGACTCAAGGAAGCGGTTGGTCGAGGCAAGCACTTGGTAGGCAGCGAAAACCTCAGAGAAACGCGAGGTCTCGCGGCGCACCTGGGTGTTGAAGCGGGTGTTCTGCGCGTCGAGCACGTCAAGCAGCGAACGGCGACCAATATTGAACTGCTCCCGATAGCTGAGCAGCAGGTCATCGCTGACTTCCGACTGGCGTTGGAGCGCCTGGCCAACGCGGCCCTGCGTTTCCAGCACGGTCCAGGCATTGGTCACGTCTTCCTCGGCTTCGCGGATGCGGTCGTGCATGCGGTAGCGCGCTTCGCTGGCGCGTCGCACCATTTCCTGCACATTCGCTTCCTTGATGCCGCCATTGAAGATCGTCCAGCGCAGATAAATGCGCGCCATGACGTCGTTGGTGTGCCCCTGGAAGCCGTCAATGTCCTCGCCGACGCGGCCGCGAACCTCCGCACCGATGGTCGGGAACAGGTCGCCGCGCGCCCCCTTGATCATGCCATGGGCGGCATCGACATCGGCCTGCGCTTCGCGCACCAGCGGGTTGCTGGTCCGGGCGAGCCCGATCGCCTGTTCGAGGTTAGCGGGCATCAACGCGGTTAGGTCGCCGGGCATTGTCACCTGGTTGATGTCGAGGCCCGTCAGGCGGCGCAATGATGTGCGCGCATCTGTGAGGTCCTTGCGCGCTTCTTCACGCAGCACGATCGCGGCCTGCAAACGCTCTTCAGCCTGCTGCTGGTCGGCGATGGAGATGGAACCCTGCTGGACACCCTCGCCAAGGCTGGCGGTAAGCTGGTCGTGGAACAGCGCGTTGTCCTCGGCAGCAGCGACCACGCGCTCCTGCAGGAGCAGGTTCAGATACTGGCGCGCGACCTGCAAGGCGACGAATTCGGACCGCTCGACCACGCGAAGCGAGGCACCATCGACCCGCGCTGCCTGGCGCAGCAATTCGCCACGGCGGCGACCGAAGTCGATGATCGTCCAGTCAGCCCGGACCTGGCCTTCCAGCGGGTTGAGCCATTCATCGGAAATGCCCAGGGTCCGGCGGGTATTGTTTTCCAGCCGTCGCACGCCGGCCGAACCTTCGATGTCGATGGTCGGGAAATACAGCCCCTGCGCCTGGTCACGCTCGAACTGAATGGCCTCGGTATTCATCTGCGCCTGGATGATTTCCGGGTTGGTGGCCATGGCGACCTCGATCGCCTGGCGCATGTCGATAGGTTCGCTAACGACCTGAGCGTGGGCAACAGTGGGGGCCGACATTGCTGTGCATGCAAGCAAAGCTACGGCAGCTATCCTGGTGAAGTTCTTCATGATGATCCTCCCCGCCCTCAATTCGCCGTGATTTCGACGCGGCGGTTTTGCGGGCTACGCGTCCCGTCAGGTGTCGGCACACGCGGCCTGCTCTCGCCCTCGGCGCTTACGCGCAGTGCCGAAGCGGTGACGCCGCGTCCTTCCAGGGCGCCAGCGACCATGTCGGCACGCTCGCGCGAAAGACCCAGGTTATAGGCCACCGAACCGGACGTGTCGGTGTGGCCCGAAACGCCCAGGCTGGTCCATCCACAGACCGGGATATTGGCCACGACCTGGTCGAGCGTCTGTCCGCCTTCGGACGGAATGCCAGCGGAATCGAATTCAAAGAACACGATGCCGACAATCTCGTCATCGCAGATATCGGGACGCTGGGCCGGCGGCGGCGGAGGCGGCACGGGGGCCGGTGCCCGCGGGGCCGGAACATGGCTCATCATCGCAAAGGCATCTGTGCATTTGCGGATGCTGGTTTCGTCGCGGGTCGCACTTTTCATAAAGCCGATGGCGATAGCGCATTGGGTCTTGGTCTCTAGTGCCCACAAATAGCGCGCGTCATTGGCCCCGGAAATTGCCGGGTCGTTTGAGGCGCTAAGGCCTGCCTGATAGCGCTGCTCCAACTCAGACCGCAGTCCCCCATTGTCCATCGACATGAGACTATCATAATCGGAAGTCTGCGCGGCGACGCCTTGCGACCATGCCACGGCCATAGCCATGACAGCCGCTGCTCCGGTGCCTTTGAGACGCATAAGTCCCCCCCTCTTAATGCAAAACCACCCTTATCAGGCGTGCGGTACAACCGCTAGAACGTTGTCATCCGTCACATAGTCGGAGATCGTTAGCGCGACATTAACGCCACTTCCGGTGCCCGAGGCCAGCAGCGCGGACAAGTCCGCAGAACCACTATGGGCATCAGTATCGGTCCCGAGCGGAGCCGAATAGCTGTCGACAATGGCGTCCATCGCACCATCAGAAAGCGCATCGGCAACTGTTTCGGCAACCAGTGGCATGTCCTGAGTGTTAGCGCCAAATTCACCATCGTCGCCCATGGAAAGCATCGCATCCATGACCGCTTCGATGGAGAAGGCGGCATCGGCGGCAGCGCCGGTCGAGCCGTCCGCGAAAGTGACTGCGGTCGTGCCGACCACTTCGACATCGCCGTCGGCAGCGGAATAGGCCAGGCCGTCAGAGGTCAGGCTGATCGAGACGATGCCCGCATCGCTGAGCGAGACGAATTCACCATGGTCGAGCAGGCCATCGCTGTTCGCGTCCTGCCACACGCCGAATTCGGCGAAAGCGGCATCGGAAGCATCGAACATGCCGTCGCCATTGCTGTCATAGGCTTTGGCGAGGCCATCAAGATCGCTGGTTGCGCCCTCGGCGTCGTCGGTAAAGACGATATCGAGGCCGTCGGCGGTCTTGTGGGCGAGCAGGCCATCGTCGCCATGCACCCAGGCCGTGGAAACCTGACCTTCACCATAATCGTACGCAACACCGTCAGCGAGGCTGAGGAATTCCACCCCATCACCGTCGAGGTCGATGGCGATCGGCGCAACCGCAACCGGCGAGACGATGAAATCGATCGCACCGCTGGAAGTGTCGCCATCGGCGTCAGAAGCAAGGAAATCGAAGCCAAGTCCGATGTCCCGTCCCGAAACTGCGGATACTACGCCAAAGGCACCCAGGGAGAAGTCGCCCGCACCGCCATGGCTTAGCTCGACTGCATTGTAGTCGGTCAGGCCGGCGAAGGACACAACATAACCCGACAGCAGATCGCTGACCGTAGCCGTGCCATCGCCATTGTCGGTGATGGTCACGCTGCCGGTAACATCGGTTCCGCCAGAGTTCGTGACTACAATCGAGGACAGGTCAAGATCAACCGGGGTACCGTCGAGGACTTTCAGATTGCCCGTGTCGGTGTCAAAGAACAGCGAAATAGTAACCGCGGCATTACCACTTTTGGTCTGCAGAACGGCAAAAGACGAGTTGCGGACCGCATAATGGCCTTCATGTGTGTAACCCTGATTGGTCTTTTCCGCACCACCACCGGCAACATCGATGACGTAGTCGAGGCGAATGCCCTCGTTCTCATCGATCCACTGGTTGTTGCTGCCGATATCGCTCGAGCTGGTATTGATCGAACCGCCGTTGAGGCCGGTAATCAGCAGATCCTCGCTATCGTTCTGCGAGGCGTTGATCGCACCACCATCAGCATCGAGGCCTATCCACCGGTTCTGTCCGGCCGGTGCCGAGGAGAAATTATCGAAGGTGAAGCCCGAGCCGTCATCCAGCGTCTGGAAGAATTCGATCGAGTAGGTGGCATCCGCGCCGTATCCGGTGCCTTCATCAAACGTAACCTCAAACACTCTCGCAGATGCATCGGAGTTGGTAAGGTCGGTAGTTGCGACCAGCGTGTCGGTACCGAAACCGAATAGATAGACTGTTTCGCCATCGACCGTAACAGCCATACTGTCATTGTCCTGAAGGACAGCGCCATCGCTGCTGCCTGTAAAGATCAGGCTGCCAAAGCCGTCGGCACCGATGAAATCGTTGCCGGTGGTATCGCCGTCAGGGTCGTTGATCAGACGCGTGAAGACTTCCGAGCCGGAGTTGGGTATCTGAATGCTCCCACCCTGCGGGGAGACAACGTCGATCAGAGTATCGATCAGGTCGTCGAAATCGTCAGCCAGCAGGACATTGGCGTCCCCGTCAAGATCGACATCTTCGAGCGAACCGGTACTGATATTGTTGCCAATACCTATCGCGCTCACATTGATGTTGTTGTCGGCGATGAACTGCGCCCAGGCAGTCGATGTCGCATCGGCAAGCGCATTGCCGCCGCTGCCCAGCTGCTCGTTCGGGTTGCCGTCGCTCAAGAAGAAGACCTGGTTGTTGGCGCCCGGAATGGGAACAAACCCGCCCGGAGCGATCGTGGCCTCAACCGCGGCCGTAAAGTCGGTCAAGCCATGGTTGTAGGGGCGCGTCCCGCCCTCCTCCGGGTTCAGACCATCGATAGCTGCCGAGGCTTCCGCAAAGGTGCTGTATGTACCAAGATCCAAGGCGGTCGCCGAGAAGCCGATCAGGGTAATCGTGATTTCATTGCTATCGGCATTGTCGTAGATACGTTCAACGGCATCCTTCACAGCCACCAGCATCGTGTCGAGTTCGTCGTTGTGGATCGAACCACTGAAGTCGAGGATGAATGCGGCGTTGACGTCTTGACCGGGCGTAGGACCATCCACAGGGTTGGAAATGGCCGTCGGGATGTCGTCGGCAATGTTGATCTGGATCGTGCCGGTGCCGATCAGGTTGTTGGCCCCGTCACGCACCTCGTAGCCGAAGCCCTCGGCCCCGTTGACGACATTGCGGCCGTTCTCGTCCACCGCATCGGTAAAGGGCGTGTCGAGCGTGTAGGTGTAGCTGCCATCGGCATTGAGCACGAGCGTGCCGTAGGTCCCGTCACCGTCGGAATTGGCACCCGTCAGCGTGTAGGTGAACGGGCCAGTCGCATTGGTGACGGTGATCTGGCCGGTCGCATCGATATGGCTGTTCGAACCAAAATCGCTGCCAGCCGCCAGGCCCGCCTCGTTGACGTTGATGTCATTGTCCGAAACGTCGCCCGAGACATTGTCGATGTTGATCTGGAGGTAATTGAACGAGCGATCGCCGTCGCCGTCTTCGATGACATATTTGAATACATCGAGTGCATCCTGGTTCACCGAATTGGGCTTGGATTCGTAGGTGTAGCTGCCGTCGAGGTTGATGGTCAGGAAGCCATACGGCGTCTCGAGCATGTAATTGCCGTCCGCGTCGAAATCGCCATTCTCCAGAGTCAGCGTCTCGTTCGTGGCGACGCTGATGATCTCCCTGACCGCACCGTCGGCGGCATAGCCATCCGCACCTGGATGATCGACGCCAAAGCCGTCATTGTCGGAGAGCACATTGCCGCCGACCAAGCCGCCTTCCTCAACCGTCTTCTCGTTCTTGAGCGCGATTGGCGTGTCGTCCTTGATCGCCACGTCGAGGAAGTCGATCCCGACCGATCCGTCGGTGTCGGTCGCCTTGACCTCGAACTGTTCGTCAAGGTGGTTCTGGTCGGACCCGACAAGCGGATCGGGCGCCGGATGATCGAGCGTGTTCTCGCTGAACGTGTACTGGAAGGTAACCGTAGCCGAAATCACGTCGCCTTCGGCATCGAAGACGGGCGTCACACCGGTAATCTGAAGTTCACCATATTGGGCGGGAATTGCAACGGGATAGGTGACCCCGTCGCCGAAGATCGTGATGCCGGCAACCTCGAGCGTGGCCAGGCCATCGGGGCTGTCGATGGTGAAATCACCCACGCGCACCAGTTCCGAAGCGTTCGGGTTGGAACCGTCGGCCAGGTTCTCCTCGCGGACCTTGATGTCATAGCCCGGGAAGTCGATTTCGAGACCATTGATCACGACCGGATCGTTTGCACCGTTGACGATGATCTGCAGCTTCGTGGTGCTGGTGTCGGTATCGCCATCGGTGATCGTGTAGGTGAAGTATTCGTCCGCCAGGCTTTCTGTGCCGTCGAGGCCGATCACGGTCGGATTGGTGTCGTCGAGAACATAGGTATAGCTACCGTCGCCGTTCAGCGTCAGCGTGCCATATTTGCCGACGATCGGCGCGCCCAGCGACAGCGGGTCGGACACATCGCCGCCGACATTGCCCAGGGCAACGCCCGTAACGGTCGCGCCGTCTGCACCCTGCGTATCGGCCACGCCGTCCGTCGCATTGGCGTCCGCGCCGCCCGTTCCGGTCAGCACATTGCCGTCAGCGGTCAGCGGGCCGTTATCGGTAACGCTGTCGGTATCGGCTAGCGCGGTCGGCACGTCGTCGACGATGCCGATCACCAGCGTACCGGGCGTGCTGTCGCTATCGACGTCGGAAACCACCACGTCGAAGCTGTCCGACGTATTATCGCCATTCGTCGCCGCGGTCAGCTCGTATGTGTAGCTGATCGAACCCGCGGCAATGGCGTCGATGGTCAGCGTGCCATGATCGCCGGGGAAGGTCTGGCCGACAAAGGTCACCGCCACGCCGTCGATCGTCACCGTGGCCGGGCCGTCAGGCGCGGTATAGGTGAAGGTGCCGCTGGTGAATTCGCCGTCGCCACCCGCCTGCGAACCTGCCGGCGGACCGTTGAGGCCCTCTTCCAAAACCTGGGTGCCAGCCTCGCCATCGGTCGGCAGGTCGAGCGTGGTCGTCGAATTGCCGATCGAGATCACCAGATAGGCATCGGCCGGATCGCCGTCGCCATCGGTGATCGTGTACTGGAACGTGTCGGTCTCACCGCCCGGCGTGCCCGGATTGCGGGTGTAGCTGTAATTGCCCTGCGCATCGATGGTGAGCGTGCCCCACTCGCCGTCAATGGTCTCGCCAGTGACGCCCGAACCACCGAAGCCAGTATAGGCCGTGACAGTTGCGCCATCGGCACCCTGGGTGTCGTTGGTCATGACATTGCCGCCGATCGGACCATATTCGCCCGCCGGGACAGAGCCGGTGTCATCTTCTGCGCTCGGCAGGTCGTTGAGAATCGCAATCACCAGCGAGGTGTCGGCGCTATCGCCGTCGCTGTCGGTCACGACCAGCGTGAAGCTGTCGCTATCCGGATGGGTCAGCGAATTGTCGGTCAGCGTGTAGCTGTAGCTATAGGCGCCGTCGGTGACGGTGATCGTAAGCACGCCCTTAGCCGTGGTGACAGTGCCGCCGCCGGTCACATCCTGGCCGTTGATCACCAGCGAACCGATTGTATCGCCGCCCGTGTTGATGGAGATGACGCCGGTTGCGGTCTCGCTGTCGCTCGACTCGTCAGAGCCTTCGGGCTCGTCGCCGCGCGCGGGCAGGCCCGCTTCGCTGGCGTCATTGTCGCCCTCGACGGAAATCAGCGGTTCGGAATCCTCGAGCAGCGTGATGGTAACCTTGGCGATGGATTCGCTGCCGTCGCTGTCGGTGATCTTGTAATCGAAGGTGACCTGCCCCTCCTCGCCCGGACCGGGCGTATAGGTAAAGGTGCCGTCGCCATTATTCTGCAGACTGCCGGTGCCGCTCAACGTGCCGGGAATTTCCTCGACGCTGGATCGCACGACGCCGTCGGCGCCGGGAATGTCGTTGGGATAGACGTCGATGATAACGTCGGCGTTCTCAACCGTCTGGCTGGCAGAATCGTCGACAGCCAGCGGCGCATCGTCAAGGATCGTGATGACCAGCGTATCCTCGGCCTTGTCGCCGTCGAGATCGGTCACCACCACTTCGAATTCGGCGGTGTTGCCGTCGCCCGACGTGTTGTCGCCCAGCGTGTATTCGTAAGTGATGGTGCCGTCGCCCGTCACCGGGTCATAGGTGTATTCGGTAACGACCAGCGTGCCCGTAGCGTCGCTGACAATCGTTTGCGGCAGGCTGCCGGGGGTCACGGTCACACCGCCGATGGTCACGCTGCCCACGCCATCGGGCGAGTTGAAGGTGATCGTGCCGGTGGTGGTTTCCGAATCGGTCGGCTCTTGCGTACCTTCCGGCTCGTCGCCTCGAGCGGGGAGACCGTCTTCGCTCACGATCGTGCCATCGCCGGTATCGGGCGCAGCCACGGAATTGTCGACGTCGCCGATGCGGATCGTCAGCGTGGTCGTGGACTTGCTGCCGTCCTGATCTTCGATCGTATAGGTGAACACGTCCTCCACGCCGCCGGGCGTGTTGTAATCGCGCGTATAGCTGTAGCTGCCATCGGCATTAAGCGTCAGCGTGCCGTATTCGCCGACGATCAGATCGCCGAGCGAGCCGGAAACGTCCGCGCCCGTGTCGCCAGCGGCCACGCCCACGACCGCGCCTTCTACCGGGAAACCGTCGGCGCCAGGCTCGTCATTGGTTTCGACCACATTGCCTTCGATCGGGCCAAAGGTGCCCGCCTCGACATCGCCGAAATCCTCGACCGCAATCGGGGCGTCGTCGACAATGTTGATGCGCAGGGTTGCGGTCGCCATGTCTCCGTCGGGATCGGTGATCGTGACCTCGAAGAAGTCGGCTTCGGCGCCGAGGGCGTTGTCAGTCAGCAGATAGGAATAGCCGATCCGGCCGGGCTCGATGCTGGTGATCGTGAGTATCCCCAGATCCGTCTCGAAGGTCTGGCCGACTTCCGTCACTTCGACGCCATTGATGGTCACGCTCTCGGTGCCGTCAGGCGAATCGAAATTGATGAATCCGTAAGTCGATTCAGAGTCCAAAGGCTCGTCGGTTCCCTCAGGCTCATCGCCGCGAGCGGGCAGGCCGGCCTCGTCAACCGCGTCCACCGCATTAATGACCGAAACGCCGGAATCGTCCACCTCGATGTCGATGATCGGGTCCTGGTCAGGCTCGGACGGGATAACTTCGTCCTCGGGCTGCCGGGTGAACAGCAGCTCGGTGTAAGGGAGCAGGTTGCCGAGATCGAAGGCGGCCTGGATGTCGCCCGGATCGGTGTAGAAATTGCCGCCCGAGCTCTGCACGCCATCGGCGGCGGGTTCGGGCTCGTTGCCGATCAGCAGCGCCGCGACATTGGCGGGCGGGATCGGCGTGCCGTCGACGACCAGCAGGGGGATGTCGGCGACAGCGCCGGGGATCACGAAGACCCGGCCGTCCGCCAGCGTGATGACCAGGTCGCGCCCGTCGGCAACGATGCTGTCGATCGCGGACCCGGCAGGCAAGGTTACGACATTGTCGGCCCCAGGCGCCAGGATAACGGCATTGGCCCGCGATGCGGCCGCAGGATTGTCCGAGCGCGCGTCGTCGCGCTGCGCAGACTGGCCGTTCGAGACTTGCTCGTTGACGAATTCGGTCATTTCGCTTCCACCCTCTATTTGCTGAGCCCCGGCGGGAAGCTGTTGATGCCGCTCCGATTGTCCCCATCGAAGGAGGGCGTCTTGCCCAGGTCAACCAATCAGCAATCCACACGGACTCGCCAGTGGACGGAACCACCTCTGCTACATGGTTTCAAGCGCGTTAAGCATGTCGTCGCAGCTGTGCACCGGTCTGTCGCACCAAGACAAAATGAAAGATATGCCTTGCAAGATACTAATCTATAAGGATTATATTTCTAGAAACTGACGTGAAGTCTGGTGTGTTGGGAAGCTGGTCGGCGCCCCCGATACGCAATTTGTACTAAAAGTGAACAGATTGTTATCCAAGCGTTTCGCGCCAGCCAGGTCGGCTCCTGCCCGAGCTTTTCGACCGCGCCCGAGTCGCGGGTGCGTGCAGCTCAACCGACAGCGACGACCTCGCAGGCCAGCCGGTCAATTTCGTCCCGGTCGTGGCTGACATAAAGGATTGGGAGCGCGAGTTCGGCGTGGATGCGCTCGACGAGCGAGAGAATTTCCTTGCGCCGCGCCATATCGAGCGAAGACAGCGGCTCGTCCATCAACAGGACGTCCGGACCCGACAGCAATGCCCGCCCGATGGCCACCCGCCGCACCTCGCCGCCAGACAATGTATGCGGCATACGTTCGAGCAGGTGGCCGATACCAAGCAATTGCGCCGCCTCCTCCAGCTGCATCCAGCGGCGGCTCTCCGGGGCAAGGTGCCAACCGAACAGCAGGTTTGCGCTCACGTCCAGATGCGGGAACAGGCGCCCGTCCTGCGGTACATAGCCGCAGGCGCGGCGCTCGGGCGGCAGGTCGATGCCCTTTTCGCTGTCGAACAGCACCTTCTCGGCGACGACCACCCTGCCGCGGTCGGGGCGCAGCAGCCCGGCTATCATATCGAGCACGCTGGTCTTGCCCGCGCCCGACGGACCAAACAGCGCAACCATGCCCGCCCGCATGGAAAATGCAGTTGCGATCATGCGGTTGCCGCGCCGCAATTCGACCTGCACATCAAAGGACATGGCCGGTCCTGCCATAATCCGGCCTGCCCCGGCCCGATCCGGAGCGGCGCGCAAGCCATTCGGACAATGCCAGCGCTGCCAGCGAAATACCCACAGATATCAGCGCGAGACGCGTAACCGCATCCTCACCACCGGGCACTTGCAGCGCGGTGTAAATCGCCAGAGGCAGTGTGCGCGTCTCGCCAGGAATGTTGGAGACGAAAGTGATTGTTGCGCCAAACTCGCCGAGCGAGCGAGCCAGGCCGAGGACAAGCGCAGCCAGCACGCCCGGCATGCTGAGTGGCAGGGTCACGCTGGCAAATGTCCGCCACGGCCCCGCGCCCAGTGTGCGGGCCACGCCTTCCAGCCGGGGATCGACACTTTCCAGCGACAGTCTGATCGCGCGAACCATCAGCGGCAGCGCCATGATCGCCGCCGCCAGCGCCGCTCCGGTCCAGCGGAACACCAGCGAAACGCCGAACCATTGTTCGAGCCATTGCCCGACGGGCCCATTGCGCCCGAAGGCGATCAGCAGCAGCCAGCCCGTCACCACAGGCGGCAGGACCAGCGGCAGGTGGACCATTGCGTCGAGCAGCACCTTGCCGGGAAATTGCTTGCGCGCCAGCAGCCATGCCAGCGCGAAGGCGACCGGTAGCACGCCGACCATCGCCACAGCGCTGACCTTCAGCGACAGCGCGATAATCGCAAGTTCTGCAGGGCCCAACCAGTCCATGATGCTCATCCCGGAAGGAAGCCGAAGCGGGCGAAAATGGCCTGCCCGCGGGGTGAGAGCAGAAAAGCCGCAAATCCCTGCGCATCCGGGTGCGTCGAGCTGGCGAGGCGCGCAACCGGATAGGTGATCGGCCGGTGGCTGCCGACCGGAAACAGGTCAAGGATCCTGACCCCCGGATCGGCCATGGCGTCGGTCCGGTAAACGACCCCCAGCGGGGCCTCAGCGCGACTGACGAGCTGCAAGGCCACCCTGACATTCTCGCCAATGGCCAGGCTGTCCCTTACCGCGCCCCATTGGCCCAGCGTCTCCAGCGCCTCATGCCCGTAACGCCCGGCTGGCACACTTTCGGGGTCGGCCATGGCCAGCCGCCCGCCTCCCAGCAAGGCAGCAAGGTCCAATCCGGGTTCGATATCGACTGTCCTCGTGGTGGTGGCGGGCGCGATCAGCACAAGCCGGTTTCCGGCGAGGGTCCGCCGCGAACCTGCGGCCAGAAATCCGTCAGCCTCGATCCGGTCCATCCAGCGCTGGTCGGCGGAGATGAACAGGTCGCCCCCCGCCCCCGCCTCTACCTGCCGTGCCAGCGCCGCCGAGCTCGCAAAGGAGAGGATCGGGCGCGGATGCCCCTCCTGCGCCCAGGCATCGGCGCTGGTTTCGAGCACCTCTTGCAGCGACGCAGCGGCAAGCACCAATGGACCTTGCCCGGCGCTGTCACTGCCTGCGCATCCCGCGATCAGCAGCGCGCCGATACAGGCGAGAAGGGTGCGCCGGGGAAATGCCATACGGCGCCGTATAGTGAATGGCGCAAAACCCGCAACGCGATCTGCGCCCAGGCGGACATTGCCGCGACGATCTTCAGATCCAGCCGCGCGGGGTATCGGCACGGATATCGGGCGGCTCTTTGTCCCCGGTATCCATGACCAGCTCGGCAAAGGCGCGGTTCTGCGAAAGATAGACCTTGCCGGACAATTCCTGCAGGAAATGCGAGCGCTCGAGCCGATCGGTCACCGGGCCCTTCACCTCGGAAAGGTGCAGCCTGATCCCGCCATCGGCGAGCCGGTGGTTGATCGCTTCAAGGCTCTCCAGCCCGGAGGCATCGACCGCATTGACCGCACTCATCATCAGCACGACGTGGCGCAGTTCGGGCCGCTCTGCCACGCGTTCGAGCACATATTCCTCCAACCAGCGGGCGTTGAGATAGGTCAGGCTCTCGTCCACGCGGATAGTCAGCAGATGCGGCTCGGTCAGCACCTTGTGCCGCTCGACATTGCGGAAATGCTCGGTCTCGGGCACCCGCCCCACGATCGCGGCATGCGGGCGGCTGGCGCGCCACAGATACAGCAGCAGGCCAACGCTGACCCCGGCGATCACTCCAGCCTCCACGCCAGCCAGCAAGGTCACGCAAATGGTCGCCGAATGGGCGCTGAAATCGGCGCGTGAATAAAGCCACAGGCACTTCGACGTGCGGAAATCGACTAGGCTGAGCACAGCCACAATGATCGTCGCGGCAAGCGTGGCGACCGGCAGGAAGAACAGCAGCGGCGTCAGGAACAGGCCGGCCAATGCGATGCCAACCGCAGTATAGGCCCCGGCGGCCGGAGTCTGCGCCCCGGCGTCGAAATTCACGACCGAGCGGGCGAAGCCGCCGGTTACCGGATAGCCGCCAGAAAAGGCAGAGGCGACGTTGGCCGCGCCCAGCCCGATCAGCTCCTGATCAGGCTCGATCCGCTGGCGGCGCTTGGCGGCGAGCGTCTGCGCCACAGAGACGCTTTCGACGAAACCGATAACCGAAATCAGCAGGGCCGGCACGGCAAGTTGCGAGATCAGGGCCGGATCGAGCGAGGGCATGGCAAAAGGCGGCAAGCCCTGCGGCACGGCGCCGACCAGCGCCACGCCCTTCGCGCCGAGCCCGAAGGCCACGACGGCAAGGATTGTGGCCGCCACGGCAAGGACCGGCCCAGCCTTCGCCACCATCGTGGCGGGCTTCGCTGCCATGCCCAACCGCCGCAGCAGGGGCTCTGCGCCTTTCCTCACCCAGAACAGGAACAGGGTCGCCGCCACACCCACCGCCAGCGTATAGAGATTGGTCTGCCCCAGATCGTTCACCAGATTGACGAGCATTTTGGGCCAGGTCTCTCCGCCCCCCTTCACGCCCAGCAGGTGCTTGACCTGGCTGGTGGCAATAAGGATGCCGCTGGCGGTAATGAAGCCGCTGATGACCGGATGCGAGAGAAGATTGGCAAGGAAGCCCAGCCGCAGCGCGCCCAGCAGCAGCAGCATTACGCCCGAGAGCGCGGCGAGCGTTATCGCCGCCTGCAGATATTCCGGCGTCCCCTGCGCCGCGACCGCACCCGCTGCGCTGGCGGTCATCAGGCTGACCACCGCGACCGGCCCCACTGCCAGCGTGCGGCTGGTGCCGAAGATCGCATAGGCGACCAGCGGCAGGATCGAGGCATAGAGGCCGACGACCGGCGGCAGACCCGCAAGCAGCGCATAGGCCAGGCTCTGCGGGATCAGCATGATGGTGACGATTACCGCCGCGACGAGGTCGCTGGCCAGCACGCTGCCATCATAGGCCCGGCCCCATTCCAGGATCGGAAGATATCGTTTTAAGTTCAATAGCCTACCCGATCTTGTTGGCAACCAGCCGCAGCATTACTGCGCGGTCACATTGTCGGGCCCGGCCAGCCATTCGCGACCCTTGAGCATCGCATTCCAGTATATCCAGGGCAGAATGTCAGCCTTGAGCAACCATGACAAACGCCGTGGCCTGGTGCCATCGATCAGCCAGGTGGGAAAGCTGGGCAGAAGCTTGCCGCCATAGCCGAACTCGGCAAGCACGATCTTGCCGCGCTCCACCGTGAGCGGGCACGACCCATAGCCGTCATAGGAGGCCACCGGTTCCTTGCCATCCAGCACGGCAAGCACGTTCACGGCAACTATCGGCGCCTGCTTGCGCACCGCTGCGGCGGTCTTGGCATTGGGCATGGAGCCTGCATCCCCCAGCCCGAAAATGTCGGGATAGTGCTTGTGGCGCATGCTGGCCTCATCCACGTCGACAAAGCCGCTTTCTGCAGCAAGTGGCGATTTGCGGATGAAGTCGGGCGCCACCTGCGGCGGCACCACGTGGAGCATGTCAAATTCGCACGCTTCCTCACCGGCCTGCGTGGCAAAGGTGGCGATGCGCCGCTCGCCATCCACTTTCACGAGATTGGAACCCAGTTCCAGGTTGATGCCGTATTTCCCGACATATTCCATCAGCGCCGGGACATATTCCTGCATCCCGAAAAGGACCGCGCCCGCATTGCGGAACTGGACGTCAATTTCGCCAAGCACGCCCGCATCACGCCAGTGATCGCAGGACAGATACATCGCCTTTTGCGGTGCCCCAGCGCATTTGATCGGCATGGCCGGCTGGGTGAATATGGCGCGTCCGCCCTTCATCTGCTGCACCAGTTCCCAGGTGTAGGGCGCCAGGTCATAGCGATAGTTAGAGGTTACGCCGTTGCGACCAAGTGTTTCGGTCAGCCCCTCGATCCGGTCCCAGTCCAGCCTGATGCCTGGGGCGACGATCAGCAGATCGTATTCCACCGCGCTGCCATCCTCCAGCAGCACGCGTTTCGCCTCCGGCTCGAAGCTGGCGGCATTCTTCTCGATCCACTTAACGCCATCGGGGATCACGCTGGCCATCGGGCGGCGGGTGACCGGCGCCTCGAAAATGCCGCCGCCAACCATCGTCCAGCCCGGCTGGTAGAAGTGTTCGCGCGCCGCATCGATGATGGCGATATCGAGCGACGGCCTTCGCCTGAGCAGGCTTGCTGCCGTTGCGATGCCCGCGGCGCCCGCGCCGACGATAGCGATCGTGTGTCTTGCGCTTTTCATGGCCACCACTCCCTGCCTGGTTTCAGAACTTGATTGCTGGCTCTCCATGCGGACGGCGCGGCTGGGTGAGGATGCGATGCAACCACATCCCGGCGATCATGGCCGCGACGAAAACGAACGTCTGCCATCCGGCGAAGACCAGCCCGGCGACGGCCGGTCCAGGGCAATAGCCGACCAGTCCCCAGCCCGCGCCGAAAAGCGCCCCGCCTGCCAACAGACGGCGGTCGATGCGGCGGTTTTCCGGCACATAGAATCGGTCCCCGGCGACCGGAGCGCCCATGCGGCGCGACAACCAATAGCCGATGGCAGAGGGGATCAGGGCCCCGCCCATCACATAGGCAAGCGTGGGGTCCCAGGCTCCGAACAGGTCGAGAAAGGCCAGCACGCGCGCCGGATTGATCATGTCGGACAGGGCCAGGCCCATGCCGAACAGCGTGCCTGTCACGATGGCGGAGAGGATTTGCCGCATGTCGCTATCCCCCCACCACATGGCGCAGCAGGCCCACAACGAGGAATCCCACCCCCATGAAGGCTCCGGTCGCTGCGAGCGAGCGCGGCGACAGCCTGCCAATACCACACACGCCGTGTCCACTGGTGCAACCATTGCCGAGCCGCGTACCGAAGCCGACCAGCAGCCCCGCCCCGATTAGCAGCGGCAGTGAGGACGTCACCTCGATCTGCGGCGCGCGGATAAAGCTGGCAACCAGCCAGGCACCAATCGGCAGGCCGAGGATGAAGGTGATGGCCAGCGCGCGTGACGGGCCGGTATCGGCGATACCGGTGGCGCGGGCGAAGAGGCCGCTGATCCCGGCGACACGGCCGGTCAGCAGCAACAGCAATGCCGCCGCAAGGCCGATCAGCAGGCCGCCGGACAGGGCGACAAGAGGAGACAGCGGTTCCATTCAGCCAGCCCTCCTCAAAGCTTGTCCAGCGGCAGCTTCAGATAGCGCGTGCCGTTGACTTCGGGTTCGGGGAAATGTCCGCCACGCATGTTGATTTGCACCGAGGGCAGGATCAGGCGCGGCATGTCGAGCGTGGCATCGCGCGCGGTGCGCATGGCAACGAACTCATCCTCGCTCACGCCCTCGTGAACATGGACATTGGCGGTTTTTTCCGCCCCGACCGTGGTTTCCCAGACGAAATTGTCGCGGCCTGGTGCCTTGTAATCATGGCACAGGAAGAGGCGGGTCTCGGCCGGAAGCGCCATCAGCCTGCGGATCGAACGGAACAGGGTGCTTGCATCGCCACCGGGAAAATCGGCGCGCGCCGTGCCGTAATCGGGCATGAACAAAGTATCGCCGATAAAGGCCGCATCGCCAACCAGATAGGCCATGTCGGCGGGCGTATGACCGGGAACATGCAGCGCGATCAGCGGAATCTCGCCGATCATCAGCGTGTCGCCATCTTGCAGCAGAATATCGAATTGCGACCCGTCGCGGGCGAATTCGGTGCCTTCGTTGAAGATCTTGCCGAACACGTTTTGCACGGTGAGGATGTCGCTGCCGATCACCAGTTTCCCGCCCAACTTTTCCTGCAGATAGGGCGCCGCCGAGAGATGGTCGGCATGGGCATGGGTTTCGAGCAGATAGTCCACCGTCAGACCCACCTTTTCGACAAAGGCGATCACCGCATCGGCGTTAGCTGTCGAAGTGCGCCCCGAAGGCTGGTCGAAATCGAGCACGGAATCGACAATCGCGGCGCGCTTGGCGACCGGATCGTAGACGACATGGCTGGCGGTAAAGGTTTCCTCGTCAAAAAAGGTCTCGACCAGTGGAGCGCGCAGCTCGCCGCTGGCGGTCTTTTTCACCTGTTCAATGGCCTGTGCGAGATAGGGGTCGTCGTTCATCGTCACCTCTCAAGTTCGGGACAAAACATCTGGTGCAACACTTCGAGTAGTTTGGCTGCCCGTTCGTCAGCAATGCGATAGATCAAAGTCTGCGCCTCGCGGCGATAGGCGATCAGCCCTTGCTCACGCAGTTTTGCGAGGTGCTGCGAGAGTGCAGACTGGCTCAGCCCTATCCGCTCGGCCAGCGCCCCGGCCGACAGTTCGCCCACCACCGAAAGATGGCACAATACGAGCAGCCGCGGCCCGCTGGCAAGCGAGCGCAGAAAGGCCGCGGCATCCTCGGAATTCGCGGCCATATCGGCGATCATGTCAGTAGCGGTCGTCATGCGACCTATATATCAAGATATACTAAATTAGCAATGCCTAATATATTCAGAGGTCGGTGGGCCAGCCTTAACAGGACTCACCCTTCAGCGCAGAGAGGTCGCTGCTGGCAACGATTGCGCGCAGGGCCAGCCACTTGCCCTCCTCGCCCTCGCCTGCCGCATCTGCGCGGGCTGCAACGCATGCGGCCACCGCCTCGCGCGCGACCGAATAGCCTAGCACATAGGCGCCATAGCGGTCGGCAAAGGCGAGCAGGGCCGCGGGACTGGAGACCAGCGCCTCCTTCGCCAGCGCCTGCTCAGCCGCGAAACCGGTTATCCGGCGATCGAGATAGTCGGCCAGGATCGGCGCCGCTGCCGCGCCGAGCGCCTGCCGCGCGGCATGGACCTGCGCGAAGGTCTGCGCCTCCCCCGGATCGAGCCCGGCGAGTGGGAACAGTTCATCGCGCAGGAATGCTGCCCTTTCGGCAGGAGGAAAGGCCAGATCGACGCCGAATTGTGCCGCACCTTCGCGCAGCAATTGCTCGGGCGAGCGGGTAAACACCAGCTTGTCCTCCAGGGCGAAACTGCTGCTGGCGCGCTGGACAAGGAACTGCGCGTGGTGTCCGGGCCAGGCCTCATGACAGGCGACATCGAGCGACGAGCCGATATCGGCTACCGCCGCCGGATTCACCTGCAATACGCTATGTCCGTCGCCCAGATATGTGTGCCAGGCCGCGCCGACACTGCCGTTCCACTCGACCTCGAGCGTATTGTCGGCTGGCAGCGCCCAGCGGTTCATCGTCCGCTCGCGGCATTCGTCCAGCGCGCGCATGAATATTGCGCGACGGCGATCCTCACCGATAACGAAGTTCGCTGCATAAGCGTCCATGCGTCTGACCAGCGAACCCGGCCCGGGCAGCATCGCCTCAAGCTGTTGGCGCGCGCGCTGCAATCCGTCTTCGTCGGGCGCAGCGACATTGACCCCGTAAAGACGCTGCGCTTGCTCGGCGAAAGGCATGTTCTCGTCCGGGCTGGACGCGTCCATGATAGCCAGCAGGCTGGCAGCCTTGCCCGCCAGATGGTCGCGCCGGGCGGTTCGCGGCGCTTCGGCAAGCCGGGCAAGCATTTCTTCGAGATCGGCGCGGATTACCTCTCTATCCGGCTCTCCCTCGTCTGCAGGGGGAACCATGTCCTCAGGCCCGAAATAGAAATCCAGCGCATCGGCCTCGATCTCGCCGTAGGTAAGGCCAAGTTCGACATATTCGCGCGCGAATGCGTCTATGTCGTCGGCGGACTTTCTGTCGCTACACGCCGTTGCAGCATAAGCGCCGGCGGTGGCCAGCGCGATGGCAAACCAGCACTTCCTGCGTCCCCATTCCCTGCTTCGCTCAATTCCGGCCATCTCAGCCGACAGCTATTATCATTCGCTGCGGAGCGCGTCGATCGGGTCGAGCAGCGAGGCGCGCCGCGCCGGGTAGATGCCGAACAGCAGGCCGACAGCAGTGGCGATGCCGATAGACAGCGCCATGGCCGAGAACGGCACGCTGACCGGCCAGTCCAGCGCCCAGCCAATAAGCTGCGCCGTCACCAGCCCCAGCACCAGCCCGATCAGCCCGCCAAGCACGCTGAGCGTAATCGCCTCCAGCATGAATTGCAGCGCCACATCGCTCGATCGCGCGCCTGTGGCGACGCGCAGACCGATCTCGCGGGTGCGCTCTGTCACCGAAACCAGCATGATGTTCATGATCCCGATACCGCCGACGATCAGCGATACCCCGGCAATGCTGGCCAGCAATGCGGTCATCGTGTCGCTAGCGCGGTCGAGCGTGTCGGCCATCTCGGTCAGCGTCACCTCGTCAAGCTTGGGAAGGTTGGCGAGCGCGAAGGCTGCCGCGGGGGTATAGAGGCCCTTGGTCAGCGCCTCGGCTGCCTGCGTTTCCACCGTGAAATCATCGACCGTGCCGATCCCGCCGCCCTGCCCCGCAAGGTAGCCCTGGTTGCCGCTGCCGCTTCCGCCGCCGATGCCGTGCCTTTCGCGCAGCAGGCTCGTTACCTCTTCAGAAATACGCGAGGACTGCCCGGCCTCCTCGGCGGCAATGAGGATGAACTCTATGCTCGACTTGCCTTCGATCACCTGGAGGTCACGCCAGGGTATGAAGAGCTTGCGGTCATGTTCCTGAGACGTGGCATCGGTAACGCCGACGATCTCGAAATCCATGTCGCTCACGCGCACGGACTTGCCGACCGGATCGAAACCGGTTCCGAACAGATCGTCAGCCAGAACACGCCCGATGACCGCCTCCTTCTCATCATCTTCGAGCATACGGCCCGGATCGATAAGCCAGCCATTGGCGTCTTCGAAGGCCTCGGCCACGCCCTCGACCTCGACAAAGCTTTGCGAGGCTCCGGAAACGACATTTGTGCGCAGCGTGAGACCAGGGCTGACCGTCGCTATGCCGTCGACCTCGTCCTCAATCGCCTCGGCGTCCGCAAGGGTCAGCGTATCCGCCGACCCAAGGCCGGAGGCAATGCCCACGCTCGACCCGCCGCGGGTGTAATTGCCCGCGCGCACATAGATGAGATTCGTGCCCGCCGAACGCACATCCCCTTCGACCGAGCCGCGCGCGCCAGTGCCCAGCGCCACCATGGTCAGCACCGCGGCCACGCCGATGATGATGCCCAACATGGTCAGGAAAGTGCGCAGGCGATTGCGACCCAAAGAGCGCAACGCCATCCAGATATTGATCGGTATCAGCTTGAGCATGGTGCGCTCCGGCTCCTGTGCGGGTTACTTTTCATTCGGACCTCAGGGCGACAACGGGATCGAGCAACGCAGCGCGGCGTGCGGGCGCTATGCCGAAAACCACGCCGGTCAGCGCGGCCATGGCGAAGGCGATGACCACCATCCATGGCGAAACCGAGGTCGCCCAGTTGAGACCATATTCGGTGACCAGCAGGCCAAGCCCGCCAATAAGCAGGCCGACCACCCCGCCCAGCGTGGCAAGGATCACCGCCTCGACCAGGAATTGCAGCATCACGTCATTGGCCCGGGCGCCCAGCGCCATCCTCAGACCGATCTCGCGCGTCCTTGCCGCGACCGAAACCAGCATGATGTTCATGACCCCGACCCCGCCGACGGCCAGCGAGACCGCCGCAGCGCCCGCCAGCAACAGGGTAAAGGTGCGGCCCGCCTGCCGCATCGACTTGGCCATTTCTTCCCAGGATTCGCGCTCCAGTTCGACCGTGTTGGAATGGACCGAGCGCACGAGGCCAGGGCTGGACCCCATACTCGGCAGCGCGGAGATGCTCTGGCTCTCGACGCGGAAATCGTCGAATGTGTCCTCGGGGATCTGGTGCAGCGCGCGAACCTTCTCCTCGATCTCGTCAGCAACGGACTGGGTCACGTTGACAGAGGCGGTGCGTATATGGATCGTGTCGTAGCTGTCATTGCCCAGCACCTGCTGCGCCAGCGTGACCGGCACGAAGACCGAGGGGATGATGCTCTTTTCGTCACCTGTGGAATTCAGCACGCCCACGACCCGCAATTGCGTGTCGCCGACCGGTATGATCTTGCCGAGCGGCGAGCCACCATCGGGCCAGAGCTTCTCGGCAGCGTCAAGCGGCAGCAGGGCCTCGGCCACGCCAGCCTCGACATCGTCGGCGTCGATCAGTCTGCCTTCAGCGACTCTCCAGCCATCCATTTCAGGCCACGAGGTGGAAAAGCCTTCCAGCCGCACAACGCGCATGCGAAGTCCGGAATCGGGTGCGACGCTGGCATTGCCCTCCACCGATCCGGCGACCGCGACAACATTGTCGATGTCTGTGCTCAGCAGTTCCAGTTCAGGCGTCCCGAGCGGCGTGGGAGGCGAGAGATGCCTGGTCTTACGCACCGCCTCCATGCGTTCGCGCGCATCAGCCACGGCCGCATTGCTGGCCGGATCCGGCGCGCCGTTGATCATCGCGGCAATCGAAATATTGCCCTCCGCCTCCTCGCCAAAGCTATTGTCCTGTCGCCCGCTGGAATCGAGTGCTGCGGGGGTCAGATTGCCAGCCTTGAGCGTGATGCGCGTGGGGCCCGAAGCCTCGATCTGGTTCTCGATACGCAATTGCGCACCGCGCCCAAGCCCGGAGACCACCACCACCATGGCGACGCCCACGCTCACACCCAGCAGCGTCAGCAACGCCTGCATCTTGTTCTGCGTCAGGGCGCGCAGGGCCATACGAAGATTAGTCCCCATGCCACCTCGCAAGACCGGTGTCATGGCTAGGCACCGCGCGAAGCGACATGGGGACGTTTGCGACCCGAGCGGGCTTGGGCCTCTTCTCGGTCCTGACGGCGAATCTATTCATGGCGTAGTGCCTCGATCGGGGTTAACTGGGCAGCGCGGCGCGCAGGATAGACGCCGAAAATCACGCCGAGTGCGACGGCAACCAGCACTGCAATCACCGCCGCCAATGGCGAGATTACGGCCGAATACTGGAAGAATGCCGCCATGCTGCCGGACGCGACCACACCAAGCGCGATCCCCGCAACACCGCCAATCGCGCTCAACAACACGGCTTCGAGCAAGAACTGACGTGAGATATCGACCTTGCGCGCACCCAAGGCCAAACGCAGCCCGACCTCGCGCGTGCGCTGCGTGACAGAAAGCAGCAGCAGGTTCATCACCCCGATTCCGCCAACCAGCAGCGAAACCGCCGCCACCCCCGCCAGAAGGGCGACGATCGTTCGGTTGGTCCGCTTCAGGGATTCGCCGATCTTGGCCACGGTCATGTCATCAACCGTTTCCATATTGCCGGCCACAACCCGGGCAATGGTCGGCGGCAACCCAACGCCCAGCTTTTGCTGAGCCACCGTCTGGACGTTGAAGTCGTCCGCCATTTCATCGGTGATCGCGTGCCGCTCACGCAGCAGCCCGGTGATTTCACTGGCCATGCGCGTCGTCTCACCAACCGACTTCGTGCTGACCGCAATCGAATTCAGCATGCTGAGGTTGAGCAAGCCATTGATGGTCGTCACCGGCACGTAGAAGGCATCGAACTGGTCGTCCCCACGCGTGGGTGAGCTCGCCCAGCTCGTGCTGCTCACCACGCCGACAACCTCAAAGGGCTGGTTCCACAAGACCACCGTCTCGCCCACCGGGTTGACGTCCTCGCCGAACAGTTCGTTGGCGACGACGCGACCCAGAACGGCGACCTGCGCGCTATCTTCAACCTCGTCCTTCGTCAGGAATCGGCCCTGCACCATGGTCCAGCCGCTGCGGATCTGGGGCAGGTCGGCCTCGGTCCCGTGCATGCGGGTGAACCAGCTCTGGTCCGTTCCCTCAATGAACAGACGCGCATTCTCGTGAACGCCCGAAACCACATATTGCACGCCGGGTAGAGCGGCGATCGCTGCCGCATCCTCGCGCGTCAGCGTGGCCGCCGCGCCCAGCCCGGCCTGGGAATCGCCCAGCCGGGCAGCCGCAGTGGGATGATCGTGAACGGCGAACGGATCGTTCTCGTAATGCACGCGGCTAAAGAGGTCCGCCGCATCGTCAGCCCAAAACACCGCCGGCATCGGTGCATCCGGTCCGCAATCGTCGGCAAAACAAAGGTCGGCAGGCGCATCGAACGCAACATCCATCTGCCAGGCATCGCTCTCGGGAAAAGGCCCGAAGGCAGGCGGCCTGTCGAGCGCGCCGAAACCGTGGCCCGAAGCGCCACCATCGCCCTCCGGATCGGTGGAGACCTGGTAATTTCCTGCCGTCACCAGCAGCAAATTGGCACCTGCCGCACGCAACTGATCATCAAGCGATTCCTGCGCCCCGCGGCCCAGCGCAAGGCTCGTCACCAGCGCAGCAACGCCAACCATCATTCCAAGCATGGCAAGGCCCGCCTGCACGCGATTGCGCAGCAGACCCTGCAGGGCGAGACCGATATGATGACGAAGCTCTTCCATGGTGCCGAATTCTCAGCCGACCGCCGCCCGCATCACCACTTCTTCGGAGAGCGCCTCGCGCGGTGTATTGGGCTCGTCGCTCAAAATCTTGCCGTCACGCACTGCCATGATGCGCGTCGCATAGGCCGCGATCTCCGGCTCGTGAGTGATCAGCACAATTGTAATGCCCAGTCGCTCACGCAAGTCCTGCAGGGCATGCATGACATCAATGCTGGTTTTGGTGTCGAGGTTGCCGGTCGGTTCGTCAGCAAGGATAAGCGACGGCTCGTTCACCAGCGCACGGGCGATGGCGACGCGCTGCTGCTGCCCGCCTGACAATTGGTTGGAGCCATGCTCGGCGCGGTTGCCCAACCCGACCACCTCAAGCGCCTTCATGGCCTTTTCGCGCCGTTCCGCCGCGCCGAGCACGGGCCGCGAATAAAGCAGCGGGATCTCGACATTCTCCACCGCCGTGGTGCGCGGCAGCAGGTTGAAGCCCTGGAAGACGAAGCCGATACGCTTGTTGCGGATATCGGCCAGTTCATCGCCGTCAAGCGAGGAAACGTCCTTTCCGTCAAGCATGTAAGTGCCCGAGGTGGGGCGGTCGAGACATCCCAGAATGTGCATCAGCGTCGACTTGCCCGAACCAGAAGGGCCAACGATCGAGACGAACTCGCCCGCCTCAATATCGATCGAAACGCCCGCCAACGCATGCACCTCGTTTTCGCCGAGCGTGTAGACCTTCTTGACGTCGTGGAGAGAGATTACCGACACTTGGCGTCCTTTCGGTTGTGTTGGGCATTCGGTGGGATTGGGAGATCTGGCCCCCTCCCTCACGGAGGGAGCCGCACCCCGCCTGCACTCAGGTCGTGGGTCCACCCAGCTTGCCGGCCATCGAATACAGCACCGCAGCGACGGACTTCTCCGCCCCGGCGAGGCCATACGCCTTGCCTGCACCCTCGATGACATAGAACTCGTTGGCGGCATGGGCATTACCCCCCAGCCCGGCCATCCCGGTGACGATAGGAATGGTGATCGGGCTTTCCGTGCCGTTGAACAGATAGGCCGGCCAGTAACCACCCATGATCGCCTCGACCGAGCTGGGCGGACCCACGCTTAGTCCCATGGCAGTCAAGGCATCGTGGGTGGCCTTGTGATACTCGCTGTCCGACGACATTTCGGCAAAGGGCACGTCACCGACAACGTTTATCTCGACATCGGCGAATCCCAGATCATCGAGATAGGCGCGCAGCTTCTCCACGATATCGGGCCCGGTCATGTTCGGAATGTAACGGAAATTATGCTTTGAAACGATGCGGTTGGGCAGGATAGCGCCCGAGCCGCCTTCAAACATATTGCCGCCCCAGATGCCATCGAGGTTCATCGACGTGCCCATGCGCGCCATCTTCACCACCTCGTAAGGGTCGTCGGAGATGAACCGCGCCACGCCCATCGCATCGGCTGCGGCTGCCGGGTCGAAACCTTCCGACATCGCCCGCAGCGTTGTCTGCTGATCCGCGGTAAGCGGAAGCATGTCGTCATAGAAGCCAGGGATCAGCACCGTATTGCCATCGGGCGAGACCAGCTTGGACAGCATCTGGATATGCCGCCATGCAGGCGCATCGACCGAACGCTTGTTGCCGCCATGGATGTTGGAGCGGGTCGGGCCGCGGCCCCAGCTCTCGCCCGTGGTAATCAATTCCACGAACAGGCAGCCTTCCGAACCGGCTTTGACCGAGGTGCCGCCGCCCGCGCTTTGGCGTCCGAAGCGGTACATGGCATCGGCCCCCTCGAACAGTTCGGGGTGGGTGGTGACGAACTGGTTGTAGCCGATCGACATCCGCTCTTCATCGCCCTCGGCGACAATGATCAGATTGACAGGCAGCGTACCGGTCACCTCCTTGATCGACATCAGCGCGTTCCACATGGCCATCTGCGGGCCCTTGGAATTGCTCGCGCCGCGACCGATCAGCACCTTCTTGTAAGGCTCCTGCTCGACCAGCTGCGCTTCGAACGGCGGCGCCTTCCACAGATCGGGCTGGGTGATCGGCATCGTGTCGTACATCCAGTAGATGACGATCGTCTTGTCAGCGCCCTCGTCGCAATTGGCATAGACGACCGGATTGCCCTGCTGACCCCATTTGGTCTCGCCCACATCGTAAACTTGCGTCTTCTGGCAGCCGAGCTGGTCGAAGAAGCCCTTCACCATCTCCGCCGATTCCTGGATGCCCTCGCCGGTATTGGAGATACTGGGCTGCCTGATCCAGTTCTGCAGATTGACCACGTGCTGGTCGATGTTCTCGTCGATATGGTCGAAGATCTCGACCAGTTCGGGGTTGGAAATCTTCGACATGTCGGGCGACAGCTCGGTATCGGCGTCGCCGCGAATTTCCTGTGTCGCGCTGACGGTGGTCTCGCCACCGGTTTCCTCTGCCGTCTCCTTGCAAGCGGAAAGGAGCGTCGCTGTGCCAGTTGCGGTGGCAATCAGCAGAGCAGCTTTTATGGACTTCATCTGGTTCTTCCCCGTATACAGACCCAAAGCGCCCTGTCGCGACCCGGCTGCTGCCGGGCGCGTTCAGGCAAGAACCTCCCCCTCATCAACCTTCCGGAGTTTTTCGCCCCTTCGGCCATGGATAATATGCCAAGCCGCCGACATTTATCCTTCATTCTTCCAGCAGATATTTTTCAATGCTCTGCATTCCTGCGCCAAATGCAAATCCGGCGCCGGAAACCATAATCACTCGACAACACTATTCCAACGAATCGCCGATGCGGTCGAAAGTCCGGCATCTGGCGAGATTACGGCTTCCGCCTGCATCAGGTCGTGGGCCCACCCAGCTTGCCGGCCATCGAATACAGCACCGCTGCGACGGACTTTTCCGCGCCAGCCATGCCATACGCCTTGCCCGCGCCCTCAATCACATAATATTCATTGGCGGCGTGAGAATTGCCACCGAACCCGGCCATTCCCGCGACGATGGGGATGTCGATCGGGCTTTCCGTGCCGTTGAACAGATAGGCCGGCCAGTAACCACCCATGATCGCCTCGACCGAGCTGGGTTCCGCCACGGACAGCCCCATGCCTATCAGCGCCTCGCGGGCCGCAATATGATATTCGCTGTCCGATGTGGTTTCGGCAAAGGGTACATCGCCAACCACGTTGATCTCGACATCGGCGTAACCCAGATCGTCGAGATAGGCGCGCAGCTTCTCCACGATGTCGGGCCCGGTCATGTTCGGAACGTAACGGAAATTATGCTTTGAAACGATGCGGTTGGGCAGGATAGCGCCCGAGCCGCCTTCAAACATATTGCCGCCCCAGATGCCGTCGAGGTTCATCGACGTGCCCATGCGCGCCATCTTCACCACCTCGTAAGGGTCGTCGGAGATGAACCGCGCCACGCCCAGCGCATCGGCTGCGGCTGCCGGGTCGAAACCTTCCGACATGCCCCTCAGGCGCTGCTCCTGAGCGGACGTTATCGGCGCCATGTCGTCATAGAAGCCCGGGATCAGCACCGTATTGCCATCGGGCGAGACCAGCTTGGACAGCATCTGGATATGCCGCCATGCAGGCGCATCGACCGAACGCTTGTTGCCGCCATGGATGTTGGAGCGGGTCGGGCCGCGGCCCCAGCTCTCGCCCGTGGTAATCAATTCCACGAACAGGCAGCCTTCCGAACCGGCTTTGACCGAGGTGCCGCCGCCCGCGCTTTGGCGTCCGAAGCGGTACATGGCATCGGCCCCCTCGAACAGTTCGGGGTGGGTGGTGACGAACTGGTTGTAGCCGATCGACATCCGCTCTTCATCGCCCTCGGCGACAATGATCAGATTGACAGGCAGCGTACCGGTCACCTCCTTGATCGACATCAGCGCGTTCCACATGGCCATCTGCGGGCCCTTGGAATTGCTCGCGCCGCGACCGATCAGCACCTTCTTGTAAGGCTCCTGCTCGACCAGCTGCGCTTCGAACGGCGGCGCCTTCCACAGATCGGGCTGGGTGATCGGCATCGTGTCGTACATCCAGTAGATGACGATCGTCTTGTCAGCGCCCTCGTCGCAATTGGCATAGACGACCGGATTGCCCTGCTGACCCCATTTGGTCTCGCCCACATCGTAAACTTGCGTCTTCTGGCAGCCGAGCTGGTCGAAGAAGCCCTTCACCATCTCCGCCGATTCCTGGATGCCCTCGCCGGTATTGGAGATACTGGGCTGCCTGATCCAGTTCTGCAGATTGACCACGTGCTGGTCGATGTTCTCGTCGATATGGTCGAAGATCTCGACCAGTTCGGGGTTGGAAATCTTCGACATGTCGGGCGACAGCTCGGTATCGGCGTCGCCGCGAATTTCCTGTGTCGCGCTGACGGTGGTCTCGCCACCGGTTTCCTCTGCCGTCTCCTTGCAAGCGGAAAGGAGCGTCGCTGTGCCAATGGCGGTGGCAATCAGGAAAGTTGCTTTCATCGATTTCATCTGTGCTCTTTCCCCCTGTTCGGACCCGAGCCGGCAGAATTAATGCCAGTGGGCTGATCTTGCATCTTGCCGACCCCTGCCGGGAAGATGCCTGATGAATCCCCGCCCACATCGCTCTGGTGGGGTCGAACGCCCCAATTTGTGCAGACAATATGCTAAGCTGCGAGTGATTATCCTTCATTGTTCCAGCAGATATTTTTCAATGTTTTGTAATCCTGCGCCAGATAGGTATCTGGCGTTGAATTTCGATCCTACGAGCCGACACCATCCGTTCGAGTCGCGGAAGCGGTCAAGAGTCGAGCATTTCTGCGGTTCCCGGGCCCTCCGAGTGCCGGGTAGCCTTCCTTGCGCAGAACATCGCAAGGCCATAAGCGCCGCCCGACATGGCCCGTTTTCTCAGCGTCTTCGACCTGTTCAAGGTTGGCATTGGCCCTTCGAGTTCGCACACGGTCGGGCCGATGCGGGCCGCGCGTCTGTTCGTCGAATCGCTGCGCGAAACCGGCCTCTCGGCCGAGACGCACGGGCTCCACGTCACCCTATACGGTTCGCTGGCAGCAACCGGGCATGGCCATGCCACGCCCGGCGCAGTGATCCTTGGCCTGATGGGCATGGAGCCGCGCACAATCGATCCTGACAGAATGGCAGGCTTGCTGCGCGATGTCAGCGAATCGAAGAGCCTGGCCCTGGGTGGCGGCCCTGGCATCGCCTTCGACGAGGCGCGCGACATCAGCTGGCAGACCGCAGAATGCCTCCCCGGCCATCCTAATGCGGTGCGCTTTGCCGCGCTCGACGCGGAAGGGGAAATCCTGTTTCAGCAGGACTGGTATTCGGTCGGCGGCGGTTTCGTGGTCGAGCGCGGGGATTTCGAGCGTGGCTTCGAGGAGCACGAGCTGAGCACCCCGCCCTACCCTTTCGTCACCGGCGACGAACTGCTCGCCATCTGCGAGCAAAACGGGATGTCGGTCTCGCAGGTCATGCTCGCCAATGAATGCGAGTGGCGCAGCGAAGAGGAGGTGCGCGAGCAATTGCTGGCGATCTGGGCCGTGATGCAAGCCTGCGTCGAGCGCGGCTGCGAAAGCGGCGGCCTGTTGCCGGGCGGGCTCAATGTCAGGCGCCGTGCCAGCGCCCTGTTCACCAAGCTACGTGAACGGGCAATCAGCGACAATTCCGATCCGCTCACCGCGCTTGACTGGGTCAGCCTGTGGGCGCTGGCAGTGAACGAGGAGAATGCGGCGGGCGGGCGCGTTGTCACCGCACCGACCAATGGCGCAGCAGGCATCGTGCCGGCAGTGTTGCATTTCTACATGCGCTTCGTTCCGGGCGCCGACGAAGACGGGATCGTGCGGTTCCTGCTTGCGGCAGGGGCAGTGTGCATATTGTGCAAGCTCAACGCCTCGATCAGCGGGGCCGAGGTCGGCTGCCAGGGCGAGGTCGGCTCGGCCTGCGCGATGGCGGCGGCGGGCCTTGCCGAGGTGCTGGACGGCACGCCCCTGCAGGTCGAGAACGCCGCCGAGATCGGGATGGAGCACAATCTGGGCCTGACCTGCGACCCGATCGGCGGGCTGGTGCAGATCCCGTGTATCGAGCGCAATGCGATGGCGGCGGTCAAGGCCATTCATGCAGCGCGAATGGCACTTAAGGGCGATGGCACCCACCACGTCTCGCTCGACCAGGTGATCGAGACCATGCGCACGACCGGGCGCGACATGATGGACAAATACAAGGAAACCTCGACCGGCGGCCTCGCGGTCAACTGGACCGAATGCTAAGCACCCCTGTGCCCCCCGGTGCGAATTCCGGCAGGATTCTCAGCCCCTGAACACGACCGTGCGCTTGCCGTTGAGCAGGACGCGATCCTCCAGGTGGGCGCGCACCGCATTGGCGAGCACCCGCCGTTCGATATCGCGGCCTTTATGGACCAGATCCGCCGGGGTGTCGGCATGGCTGATCGCCTCGACATCCTGATGGATGATCGGCCCTTCGTCGAGGTCAGCGGTGACGTAATGCGCGGTCGCCCCGATCATCTTGACCCCGCGTTCGTGAGCCTGGGTATAGGGCTTCGCACCCTTGAAGCCGGGCAGGAAGGAGTGATGGATATTGATGCACCGCCCCGACAAATACGCGGCCATATCATCCGACAGGATCTGCATGTAGCGAGCCAGCACGACCAGGTCGGCCCCGCTCTCCTCGATAAGCTGTTTCACCTGCGCTTCCTGCTGCGCCTTGGTGGCCTTTGTCACCGGCAGATAATGATAGGGGATGTCACCCATCATCGAGGTCATGTGCGCCTCGCGCGGGTGATTGGAGATGATCGCCACCACCTCCATGCCCAGCTCACCGATCCGGTAGCGATAGAGAAGATCGGCAAGGCAATGGTCGAATTTCGAGACCATCAGCACCACCTTCTTGGGCACGTCATTGTCGCGCATCGACCAGTCCATCGCGCATTCGGCGGCGATAGGGGCGAAGTCGGCGCGCAATGCGTCGAGACCGCGGCCCGCCTCGCTGGTGAAGACGACGCGCATGAAGAAGCGGTCGTTCAGCTTGTCGTTGAACTGCTGTGCATCGACGATGTTGCAGCCTGCACCGGCAAGGAAGCCCGCAACCCTGGCGACGAGGCCCAGCTGGTCGTCGCTTTGCAGGCTGAGCGTAAAGGTCGGCATTTCAAATTCCCCTCCGGCGCGGCCCGCCAGAGACCCGGCCGACGCTTTCGCAAAGGTCCGATAGCCGCCCTTTCGCCCGGAAGAAACCGCTCAGCGCGCCAAGTGATCAGAACGCCAGGCGCCACCGGTCACTCGGCAGGGACCTTGCCACTGCGCAATCGGCCAAGGCGGCGCTTGACCAGTTCGCTGGCCATTTGTTCAATCCCGCGCGGTTGCCCGGCCAGCCGCCAGAGCAGGTAATGCATTCCGAAATAGGACAGCCCCCCCGCAGGCACTGCAATGCCCAACAAGATCGCCCGGCTGGCAGTATCGACAGGTGCCGGAACAAGCTCGCGCGCCAGCAGCACGATAGCAGCCATGACCGCGCAGCTCGCAAATGCCCGCATGCCCGAACGCAACTGGCGCAGGACCGTAATCCCGGTCAGCCGCCGCACCGACATGGTGCAGATCACCACCAGCAGCGCCTCTGCCAGCACCAGCGCCACGGCGGCACCCATGATGCCATAGAGCAACGCCAGGGCGATAGTCACGGGAACGCGGAACATGAGATCGAGCAATTGCCGGGTAAAAACGAGGTCGGGGTGTCCCGCAGCATAGAAGAGCGAATTGGCCGGATAGGCGAAAAGCGTCAGCAGCAGCGATGCAGAAATCAGCTGGAAGACTGGCACCGCCCCTGTCCATTGATCACCCAGTAGCAACGGCACGAAGGCATCAGCCAGCAAGACCTGACCCACAACCAGCGGCGCGCAGATCGAAATCACCGCAGCGATGGCGCGCAGATAGGCGTCGGCCATGCGGGCCTTGTCACCGCTGACGCTGGAAAGGGCGGAGGTTACCGGGGCCAGCATAACTGTGACCACTGAACTGATGGTGCTGGTCGCCAGGTCGCGGGCCACCGTGAACAGGCCGAGTTGCGAGAGCGAGACGACCTTGGCCAGCACCATACGGTCGGTCTGCCAGTTAAGCGCACTCAGCGTCTGGGAACCCAGGCTCCAGCCGAGAAAGCCCCGGAACATCGGCCAGTGCGAGAGCGTAAGGCGCGGGAGCATGGGAAGAATTGCGAAGGAGACGATGGCACTCACCACCGGGGTCGAGATGGTCCCCGCGGCAATCGCCCAATAACTTCCCGTAGAGATGGCGATACTGGCAGCGACGATCAGCGCCACGAGCTTGCCGACACTCTCGGCAAGCGCGTCGGGAATGTAATTGAGCCGCCTCGCGGTCAACACCTGCCGGGGACTGCGCAAGCCGCGAATGCCGGGCGCAACGGACAGCGCAAGTACCAGCGCGAACAGCCGTTCGTCGCCATAGAAGATCGCGATGGGCCAGGCGAGCGCCCCCATGATCGCAGCAATTAGGAATCCGCGCACCAGCGCCAGGGTGAAGTAATTGTCGAGGTGTCGGCGCGAGACGGACTTCAGCCGCAACAGCAGGTTCACAACCGGCACGTCGAAAACCGCCTCGGCGATCTGCACGAAGATCAGCGCCGTGGCGACGAGGCCGAAATCCTCCTGCAGCAGCACGCGGGCAAGGATCAGCAGCGTGACGAGGTCAATGACGCGGGTGAATACCCGGCACCCCGCGAGCACCATGGCACCTGCCGCGGTACGCTCCTGCCTGTTGTGCATTGATCTGCCCGTCATTTCGCCGCAGCCCTAGCCCGCCCCGCGATATCTAGTCGAGGAGCGATGCAACGAGACCTAGTCCGAGACGACAAACCCGACGATCGCCGCGATCTGCGTAGCCACAGCCGCAATTACCAATTTCCACCGCAGTTTTGACGCATGTATTGTCTTGGCAACATGGCGCGCGATTTCACTGTGGCTCGGCTTCACGAGCATTTTCTTGCGCGCAGCAAGACGTCCAGCAAGTATCTTGGCCGCGAGGCGCGCGCGCGATTCCACCGGTCGGCCCGAAAGATCTATTGCCCCGTGTACCCTGATGTAAGGGACCGGCACGCCGTCGATCCGAGCCTCGCCACCAAGGCCATTGGCGGCCATTTCCTTGCGCAATTCGGCGGTGTTGGATGTTCCAGCCTTGGCGATTGTCTTGATCAGTTCCCCGTCGGCGCGCTTGCGGGCATGATGGACCTGCACCGCATCGACGATCGCCACCTGACGCGACGGCTCTTCGGTCCAGCTGGGCCAGATGAAGTCGAAACCGAAGCCGCTCATGGAGTTTTCCATGCGCTTCAGCGTGCGCTTCATGAGGTCGCTAGTCAGCAGCGGCACCATGATCTCGACGAAATTGGTGTAACGAAGCAAGAAGTCGGGATGGTGGACCGTGATCAGGTGTGAATAGTCCGATTGCAGGGTCAGCGTGGGCTGGCTGACCTGCAGGCCATGTTCAATAGCGATCTGGATAAAGCGGTTCACATCGGCCGCGGATGAGCGAACATCGTCGTCAGGAAGCCAGAAATAGTCATACTGGTCGAGGACCTGCGGGTTCTGCGCGAAGAAATCGTACAGCCCGTCCCACTTCCCGCCCTTGTACCGGTGGACGTGGCTGGCCTCGGGAAATTGCTTCAGCTCGTCCTTGCCGAAATAGCTGACGGCGACGTCGAAATCACGCTCCGGCGTAGACCACGTCCCGTGCAGCGACGAATCGCCGCATCTGACCACAGCCAATACTCGATTCGGCACTTGCGCCTCCGTTTCGCGTGGGACTGATCCGTCATCTGGCCTTCCGGCAACATCCGCGCGATGACTATTAAGAATAGAGCAAACCCCAAGACCCTGATTAAAAAGGACAAACTTGACTTTTACTTCGTGTTCGCCCTTCAAAACCGTAATTTATACGTATAAATTTCTACCTAACATTATTGGGTCGGTCGCGTGCGAGAATCGATACCGACCCGTAACGAAACACAGCTATGGCTGCGGTTTATTGCGGTTGCGAAGTCGGTAAGGCGTGTGGGGAACATGCCGTTGGGGGAATTCATGCTTAGTGGAGTTAAGAAAGTGCTGGTGCTCGAACCGCACCCGGACGATCTGGTGATCGGGTGTGGCGGGCTGGTGCAAAAGCTCGTCTCCAACGGGGCGCATGTGCACTGCCTGCTGATGTCGGAAGTCCCACCGCACTACCGCAAGATCTACGACGAGAGCGGCGCATACACTGAATATGACGGCGCCAGCCGAATGGTCGAGGCCGAAACCGCAGCCAACATTCTCGGTGTCGCCGGACGCTCGACCGCCTTCGGCCACGAATGGCATCACAAGCTCGACGCACTGCCGCGCAGCGACCTCATCAGCGCGATGGAAAAGTGCGTGAAGGAGATCCAGCCCGAACTCGTTCTGGTACCGGAACGCTCTTTCAATCAGGACCACGTGGCCGTGTTCGAAGCCTTCCAGGCCGTCATGCGGCCGCATTTCTATCGCGGGATGGTGCTGGCCTACGAAACCACGATGGAGCGCGAGTTTGAACCCAACGTGCTGGTCAGCCTGACCGAGAAGGAGGTCGCCACCAAGCTGGATGCCTGCAAGGCCTACAAGAGCCAGCTCGGGTCAGCCAACCATCTGTTCAGCCTGGAAACCATGGAACTGTCGATGCGCTATCGCGGGAAGCTGATTTACGCCAATGCGGCCGAGGCATTCCGATTGGTACGGGCAACTTATCTCTAGGCGAAGCGGGAAACACCAAGGGGGCTACAGGGGCATGGACCAGACGCAATATCTCATCGTCGGGGGCGGCATGACCGGCCTGGCCTTTGCGCAGCACATCGGATCCGAGGACTATCTGCTGTGCGAAGCGCTGGACGACGTTGGCGGCTATTGCCAGACGATCAAGCGCGACGGCTTTGTCTGGGACTATTCGGGCCATTTCTTCCACTTCCGCGTACCCGAGATTGAACAGGACCTGATCCGCCACATGGGCGAGGATGAGGTTCGCGTGGTCGAACGCGTCTCCACGGTCCATCACGCGGACAGCCACATCGATTTCCCGTTCCAGCGCAACATTCATCAGCTGCCGCACGACCATTTCATCGAATGCCTCGTCGACCTGGTCGAGAGGGACGAGATCGAACCGACCAATTTCCACGAAATGCTCTACGCTAAATTCGGACGCGGCATCGCCGAGCACTTCCTGGTTCCCTATAACGAGAAGCTCTATGCCACCGACCTGTCGCGGCTGGATGTCGACGCCATGGGCCGCTTCTTCCCGCATGCCGATGCCAATGACATCATCCGGGGTTTCAGGGCACGCAATAACGAGACCTACAATTCGACCTTCACCTATCCGCGCGGCGGAGCAATCGAATATGTCCGGGCCCTGCAGCGCGACGTGGCCGAAGATCGTATCGCGCTGAACGAGCCGGTGATCGGGATCGATCTTGAGCGGCGCATTGCCCGCACCCCCAACCGCGAAATCCGCTACGAACAGCTGGTCAGCTCGATGCCCTTCCCCAAGCTGCTGGACATTGCCGGCGTCGATTACGACCGCAGCATCTACAGCTACAACAAGGTGCTGGTGTTCAATCTGGGCTTCGATGCCAAGGGGCCGCGCGATGTCCACTGGACCTATTATGCGGACCGCAGCCTGTCGTTCTACCGCGTCGGTTTCTACGACAACATCTTCGATACCGACCGGATGAGCATTTATGTCGAGCTTGGCTATCCTGCCGATGCGGTGCTGGGCGAAGTCGAGATCGCCGCAGCGCGGGCACGGGTCCTCGAAGACCTGCAGCGCGCCGGGGTGGTGACAACGCAGAACCTGGTGGCAGAACACCATATCGTACTCGATCCCGCCTATGTGCACATTACCAAGGACAGCATTACGGATGTCACGGCCAAGCGCGCCATGCTGGCCGACAAGGGCGTGCATTCGCTGGGTCGCTACGGATCGTGGACCTATTGTTCGATCGAGGACAACATCATCGAGGCCCGCGAGCTGGCCGACCGGCTCAACCCGGCGGCAAGGGCGCAGCCCGAACTCGCCAACAGTCGATAGGCGGCTAAGTCGCCGCGCGGGCTGCCCGGGCACTCAAAACCCTCTTCGGGGGTTAGCGGCGCCGCAGAATCAGTCCCGCCTGATAACCAGGTTCCGGATCTCGCTCATGTCTTCGATGGCGAAACGGATTCCTTCGCGCCCCAGCCCCGATTCCTTGACCCCGCCATAGGGCATGTTGTCGACGCGGTAGGACGGAATGTCGTTCACGATGATGCCGCCGACCTCCAGCGTGTCCCAGGCGCCCATGACTTTCTGGATGTCGCTGGTGAACAGCCCGGCCTGCAACCCGAAGCGGCTGTTGTTGACCTCAACCATGGCCGCATTCCAGTCGGTAAAGCGCGACAGGATGGCAAGCGGGCCAAAAGCCTCTTCGCGCACAGCCTCGCAGCTTTCGGGCACGTCTTCGAGCAGCGTCGCCTCCAGCATCGCGCCGTCGCGCCTGCCGCCAACCAGCAGCTTGCCCCCCGCCCCGAGCGCCGACTGGATCCATTTATCGAGGCGCGCGGCTTCCTTTTCCGAAATCATCGGACCGATAAAGGTCTTCCGGTCCTTCGGGTCTCCCGCCACGAGGGCGGCAGTCTTTGCCACCAGCCTATCCTTCAGCCGGTCATAGATTTCCTCGTGAATGAGGATGCGCTGCACGCCGATGCACGACTGGCCCGACTGGTAGAAGGCCCCGAAGATAATGCGCTCTGCCACGAATTCGAGATCGGCGTCGCGGTCGACAACAACGGCGGCATTGCCACCCAGTTCCAGCACCACCTTCTTCCGGCCCGACCGCGCTTTTAGCGCCCAGCCGACATCGGGCGAACCGGTGAAGGACAACAGCTTGAGCCGGTCGTCGGTGGTGAACAGGTCCGCCCCATCGCGGCTGGCAGGCAGGATTGAGAACGCCCCCTCGGGCAGATCGGTTTCAGCCAGAACTTCGCCGATAAGGATTGCGCCGAGCGGAGTGAAGCTGGCCGGCTTCATCACGAAAGGGCAGCCCATGGCGATGGCTGGCGCAATCTTGTGCGCGGCAAGGTTAAGCGGGAAGTTGAAGGGCGAGATAAAGCTGCATGGCCCGATCGGCACGCGTTTCCAAAGGCCCATATACCCTTTCGCGCGGGCAGAAATGTCGAGCGGCTGCACCTCGCCATAATTGCGGGTGGCCTCCTCCGCAGCGATGCGGAAAGTGTCGATCAGCCGCGTCACCTCACCTTCGGCATCCTTGATCGGCTTGCCCGCCTCAATGCAGAGCGCATAGGCGAATTCGTCGAACCGTTCCCGGAAGCGCGCAACGCAATGGTCGAGCACGGCCTGCCGCTCGTAGGCTGCCATGCGCGCCATCGGCTCCGCCGCGCGGACCGCGCCGGCGATGGCGGCATCGATGATTTCGGGCGTCGCCAGGGCCGTGCGAAAGGCAAGCTCGCCGGTGTATTTATCGGTGACGGCGAGGTCGGTGTTGGGCTGTTCAGGCTTGCCGTTGAGATAAAGCGGGTAGACGGGTTCGAGATCGATCATCATGCCTCCGATTGGGTACAGAGGATGCGGTTGGCCGCAAGCGCGGTCAAACTGATTTCACGATGGTGCGGGCTAATGCGATCAATGCGACTTTAGGCCCGCCAGCACCTCAACGAGGTGCCAGCACCACTCTGAGAAGCCTTTCAGACGCTTCACCCTCTCGTCCGCCGCCAACTACAGATGGCGAAACCGGTTCCCCCATCAATATAGCTCTTCCGCCAGCGAGAGGATTTCCTGGCGGTCATCGGGAAGGATATTCCCCGCGCAGATCGCATCGTCCAGCGACTTCTCGAACTTGCGCAGATAATCCGACTCACCTCCGGGATAGAGTTGCTGAAGTTTCTTCTCGTCGAACTGCTCGGTGCTTCCGAACAGAAATGCAAAGCCGCCGACCGGCTGGCCCAGACCCGAAAGTTTGCTCGTCGGGACATCGACCCACGGGGATCGGATACCGCCCACTGCGTTGCCTACCTCGTCAGTTTTCAGGAACGCCTCGAGGCCCGCGCCATCCGTTTCCAGACGCGCACGCGATGCAGGAGCAATGCCGTTCCGCATCCAATTGTCCAGCGCAGCCAAGGCAGCCTGCAGGACGTAATGATGCTGCGGGGCCGCGTTCATCGGCTTTTCCAGCTGCTGCCCAAAAAAGTCGGTTGTCGGCGTGAACGCCTTGGCCAGCACATCAATTGGAGCGCTGCCGGTATCGAGAGCAGCGCCCGTCAGTATGTAACTGTCCGCATGGGCAGTCCCCGCCACTTCCCAGGTGCGAATATTCGCGCTGTCGTCCTGCCGGGCCGACAGATATCCCCGCAGCGGCGCCATCAGATCGGTTTCGGTTATGAACATCAGCACCGGCACGCTTACGTCTGATCGAATTCGGACCGACATTTTCGCCAGAGTGCTGGTTTGACCTTGCATCCCAACAAGGTAATCGCCGTCTAGCGGCGCAGCACCGCCAAATCGCGAGTGGATCAGGTATCCGTCGTAGACATGTTCGAGCGGTTCAACACCGTTCACATAGGTTGTCAGGAAACCGGCAGACTGCGATTCCCCTATGGCCAGCACGCGCATGGGTTCAAGCGATCCCAGCAGCCCGTTGCTCGCGCTTTGCCTTACCGCCTTGCCTGCCTGGCTGAACATATCCATCGCATAGGCATCGCCAGGATGAACCAACGCGCCATAGCGATCAGGGTCGGCACGCTTGATCGGCTGCACACCGGGGAACGCCATCGGCCCACCGTCAATCCCGACCTTCTGAGCCGAGACCGCAACATAGGCATATCCGTTACGCACAAGCTCACGATGGAGGTAATTCCAGTCTGGTGCGGCGTCCGTTCCTCCTGAAACATTAAGCCATTCGACCACGACCGTCCCGTTGAACTTTTCCGCATCTTTAGGGCGAACGACCACAAGGCGCGTTTTGAATTCCGCCGAGCCAGACGCCACCAACGTCCATTCACCATTCTCAGTGGGTGGCGATTTCGATTCATATCGGTTGGCGATTCCGCCTAAGAACCGCTCTTCCACTTCATAGCCTTCAGGGACATTCTCGAACATTCCTTGGCCCAGGGTGATGGTCCCTTCCACGCGATCACTAAGTGCCTGGGCGTGAACAACGTTTGGCAGCGTGATCAGGAATCCTCCCGCGGCAGCCAAAAACCGGCTAAATATCAGACTTTTAAACATCTCGGCATCCTATCCCATCGACTTGGGTGCGATACACACCTCTACGGGGACTCGAAAACGGTAATACCCGGTGGTCAAGCCTTTCAACAGCCTGATCGCAATGGTGCGCGCAGCCTAATCGAGAATGCGGCGTTTGGCGCACTGGTCCGCTGTCCCGTTATCGCCAAAGGCAATTATCTTTCAAGTGGTTAGGGCAATTCTGCTAGCGAACCTCAATGGCGTGGGAATTCCATCTGTCGGGCGGCATCGACCGAAGAGGACTGCATGCTTGATGAACGCACAGCGTCCCGATAGGAAACAAGAGCATGGAAGGTGCCAACATTACCGAGAGAGCTTATATCCTGCTGCGCAAGGATATTATCAGTTGCAAGCTTCCTCCGTGCTCCATGCTCAAGATCTCGGCGATTCAGAAGGATCTTACCCTCAGTCAGGCTGCCGTGCGCGAAGCCTTGTCTCGCCTTGCCGCCGAAGGCTTCGTTCAGATTGAGCGCAATCGTGGGTTCCGCGTTTCGCCCGTTTCCGCCGATGGTTACCGTGATCTGACAACCGCGCTGCTGACTCTCGAGCTGCCCGCCGTCCGGGAATCTGTCCTGAAGGGCAACACCGAGTGGGAACTCAATCTGGTCGGGGTCTATCACCGGGCCTTGCGGACACTCGAACTTGTTGTCGCGGGCAAGGAAAAGCTCGACGCTTACTGGGACGAGCGCCTACATTTTTATGATGCACTTCTCGGCGCATGCGAGAATAGCTGGCTATTGTGGTCGTGGCGGCTCCTGTACGCACAGAACATACGGTACCGTCACATGTATTTGCCTCTCGCCAAGTTTGAGCTTGAACTGAATCCGCACCATCAGTCAGTCATGGATGCCGTGCTTGCACGCGATGTCGACAAGGTCGCGGAGCTTTGCATTGAAAACTACGACATGGTGAGCCGGTTTATTGAGCAGCGCCTTGTCGAAGAGGGGGCCGTTGCGGTGCCTTCAGGGCAGGTCTTGTGAATATCCATTCCCATCGCAGAAACCGTCGCAGAAACCGTCGCAAATACCCTCCCGAACTCTGCGCGACCACATGGAGATAGCCGCTATCGTGAAGGCCCGACGCGACCTCTAATTATGCATAATGCAGATAGACAGGTATGATACCCCCTGATAGCTTCCGTCTCCAAGAAAATCATAGGGGAGGGAAAGCCAGTCATGAAGGTCTCATACTTGGGAATGACCTCTTACGAGGGCCCTGCCCCTGGCATCGAAGTGTGGCCTGCACCAAATCGATATTGCGATCCGGAGACGGCGCGTGCGTCGATGGAGCGCTCGCTGGATCTGTGTGTTCTGGCGGAAAGCCTTGGCTTTGACTGGGTAAGCTTGTCTGAGCATCATTATGCGCCCTATCAGATGACGCCCAATCCCGTCGTCATGGCCGCAGCACTCACGCAACGGGTAAAGCGGGCGCGTATCGCATTGCTTGGGCCGCTCGTGCCGCTGACCAACCCGGTGCGGCTGGCCGAGGAACTGGCGATGCTGGATGCGCTCAGCGGTGGCCGGCTATCGGTGTTGTTCCTTCGCGGCACACCCAATGAACATGGAACCTACGACACGCCGCCCGAGAAAACACGATCGATGACCCAGGAGGGTATCGATCTCATACTCAAGGCATGGCAGGAACATGAGCCGTTCAGCTGGAGCGGTGAGAACTACAATTTCAAGACGATCTCGATCTGGCCGCGCGTCGTCCAGCAACCGCACCCTGTCGTTTATGGATCAGGCAACAGCGAAGAATCCATAATGTTCGCGGCAGAGCGCCGGCTTGGTATCGGCTTCTCGTTTGCGCCCCCCGAGGTGGTCAAAGGCTGGGTCGACCTCTACTATAAGGCGGCCGCCGGGTTCGGCTGGACTCCCACCCCGGACCACATAATCTATCGTGGTCTGGCCTATGTGGCCGAAACAGACGCCAAGGCAGAGGCCGACGCGGCGGCATATTTTGGGGCCAAAGCCGCCGAACAGGCAAAAATCACCTCTGAAACAATGGGCGGTCCACCGATTACACCACTGATATTAGAGCCCTATTTTCTCGGCGGAACCGATACCGTTGTGGAGCGGTTTGCGACGCTTAGGGATTGCGGCGTCGGGGTTGTGGACATGGCATTCGTTATCGGTTCCCACGAACAGCAAGTCGCGTCCCTGGAGCTGTTTGCTGAAAAGATTATCCCGACACTTCACGCGTGGGACAAGGAAAACCTCGTCACGGAAAGTGTCGCGCACAGCGCATGAAGCCGAGACACCAGCCATCCCGGCTCCACCGCAAAACTGCCCGCGCCACGACAAATGCCAGACAGGACGACCGATTCCCAAAATTTCGCGGTCGTCCCCGCTCATACTCCCTCCTCAGAACTTAGAGACAGAAGCGCCGTCATGTTGTTAGCGGCGTGTCGGGCGACACGGTCCGGAGTGTCTGCCAACGCTCTCGAGCGTTCGGCCTTTCATATATCGCGAAAAAATCGATTTATTGCACCATGTTATGGCGCTAGCAAGGCGATGTTGTTCGATCGGCGAGGTATGGTTGAAAATGAGAAATGTCGATTTTGATGACGTCACAATTGTCAACCGGCTCTTCGACGCAATTGAGCGCGGCGATGCCGAGCTTCTTAAGTCGCTTTCGACCCAAGACTGCAAGATGTGGCATAATTACAGCGATGTCGAAACCGCGTTTGCGGACATGATACCGAAGCTCGCCGCGTTCCGGGATTCTCTCGCCAAGCTTCGCTATGCGGAACGTGCATATATAGCGGTGCCGCAAGGCGCGATCGGCACTCACCGCCTATGCGCCAGCAATCACGATGGCGCACGCGCTGAAATTCCGGTGGCAGTGCGCATGACGATCGAGGGCGGCAGAATCAGCCATATTTCCGAATATCTCGATCCGGCCGCCCTCGCCCCCCTCATGCGCGCTCCGCAGGATTAGGCCGCAGTCCGTGCCTCACCCGCACGGCGGATGACCATGCATTCGCCGCTGTCGACATACTCTTCAATACGCAGCAGCAACCCGGCATCGTCGTAGAAGATGCGAAGCATTACATGCAGCGCGACCGGTTCACCCAATGTCGTGCTTCCCCGGCAGATATACTGGGCTATCACGCTGTCGCGCGGCGCCTCGAATACATCACGATCGACATACTCGATCTCCGGCATCACCTGGATCATCATGTCGAGCGCGGCAATCGATCGTTCGATGTCCATCTCAACCTGGTTATAGCTGTGCCAGAGCACATAGCCGGGCGCACACAACTTTCGATAGCGGTCCAGGTCGCGTTCGGTGATCGCGTCCATAAATGCGTGGACGGTTTCTATCTTGTTCACGTTTAACCTCCTTTTGGTGCCGCCGGAATATCGGGCAGAGCCGATTTCCAGTATGCGAACTCATCCTCGATGAGCTTGTGGTACTCGGCCACATCGGTCGCGTGGTCAGGGTGGGTGAGAATGAAGGCCCGGTCGTTAGTCACGCCGTGCAGGATGATCTCGGCCGCCTGCGCGGCGCTCATCACATCTTCATCGATGTCGTCAGGAAGATTGGAAACGAGCGCGCCCCCGCCGGGTGCGAGCGACGCCGAATTGCTGCGCAGCTCGCTCCAGATGCGGCCCGGACACACTACCGAAACACCAATGTTTGATGGAGCAAGCGCAAGTCTCATTCCGAGAGAGAGCGGGATGACAGCCATCTTGGTCGATGAGTAGAGCCCGATATGCCATTCCGGCACGAGGAACAGCCCAGCGATGGAGGACACATTGACGATGTGACCGCCGCCCGTTCCATTGGATCGCAGATATGGCGTGAAAGCCGCCATTCCATTGGTGACGCCATGGACATTCACGTCGAACATCCAGCGATAGGTCCGCTCGTCAACCTGGTCCAGCGGCGTCCCCACCTGGGCAATTCCGGCATTGTTGATCACCAGATGGACTGCGCCGAAGCGTTCAGCCACCGATGCGGCGCAGGCCATCATCGCCTCGCGGTCGGCGACATCGACCGCGAATGGCTCGACCACAGCTCCAGTATCGCGCAGATCGTGGGCCGCCTGTTCGATGGCTTCAGCCCGGACGTCCGCAATCGCTACGCGAGCGCCGCGACGCGCCAAGGCCCGGGCCAGTCCGTTGCCTATGCCCGAGGCGGCGCCAGTTACGAAGACGACCTTGTCCGCGAAATCCGCGTCAGCAAATAGCGGCTGCCTTGTTTGTGACATGCTCATCGCTCCTCCGGGGCGATTACAATCGTTGCGCCAGTTGGTATTGCAGCAATTGCGATCTGGCAGGCCAGACGGGACCGATCTTCGCCGCACAGCAAGGTCTCAGTCAACTCACGCTCCTCATCCGTCGGCACCGTAAGGCGGGGCAGATCGGCCTCGGGAAAAAAGACATGGCAGGTTCCGCACACACAGCACCCGCCGCATTCGCCGACGACGTCGAATTCACCGAGATCACGAAGCGCATGCATCAACGAAAGCGCGCCTTCATCGAGGACGATGTTTCGCGCCAATCCGTCTCTTCGGATCACGGTGACTTCCGGCATCTTTGACCGTCCTTGCCCTTCACCGACCTTTAGCGCGCGCCACCGAACCGGAAGGTCAATTCTGCCCCGACTCTGCGCGGTTCGCCGGCTACCACGGCATTAAAGCCAAGCGCCCTGTCGATGGCGATCGCACCGGAGAAGTAGCTCTTGTCGAGGAGATTTCTGGCAAAAAGTGCAAAGGTCCCATCGAACTGATCAAAATCGATCGCGATCCGAGCGTTCAGGAGGCCATAGGCGCCCTGAGTCACCTGGTCGTCGAACTGAGCCTCTGGGGCCAGTACCGTCTCGCTCTGCCAGTCATAGCTGATCTGGCCATGCAGTTCGCCGCCTTGGGTGTCGGCGGAGTAGTCGACGCGGGCTGACACGATCCAGTCCGGGACGCCGAATGTTTCATCGCTGCGATCGCCGATCAGATCGACGAAGTCGTCATATTTTGCGTTGGTATAGCTCGCATTTGCGCCGAAGCTCAGATTTGGCGACAGGCGTGCGGTGAGTTCCCCCTCGACGCCCCAGATCGAACCGGCCGCCGCATTTGTCACGACCGTCGATGGAGCGGGACGCAGTGTCAGAACCGTGATGGAGCGCTGGATATTCGTGTAATCGTCATAGAAGGCCGCAAGGTTTATCCGGAGCTTGCGGTCGAGAAGGTCCGACTTGAGGCCGACCTCGTATTCGGTAATCGTTTCCGGCTCGAAAGGCTGGAACGCGGTCTCGACATAACTGCCGCGAAGGTTCTGGCCGCCGGTGCGATAGCCGCGCGCGACCTTGGCATAGGCGAACAGCTCAGGGCTAAACTGCCGGTCGATGGAAATCAGCCAAGAAGGATCGGAATAGGTGTTCTCAAATGTGCGCGGGCACTGCGCCGGACCATTTGCCGGGTTGCCGGGTGCGCCCGTCAACTCGCCCGCCGGGACGAGACAATTGCCGCTGCTGTCGCGCGTGCGCGAAATAAGCGTCCTGCGATCGGTTGACCATCGGATGCCGCCGGTGATGCGGGTATCGGGCGCGAACGTCCAGGTCGCCTGAGCGAATGCCGCCAGCGAACGGTTCTCAATCTCGCCGTCCGTGATCACGCTGATCGGGTTAAGCAGCGGAATGGCAACCGAGGTCGAGATCTCGCGCCCGGTTTCCCGGCCGAAATAGCCGCCCAAGACCCATTGGAGTGAGCCGGTATCTCCCAGGAGCTGAAGCTCCTGACTGAGATATTCGTCGCGCGTCCGCTGTTCGGCGTTCAGCAGAGTGAACGGCGTACCATCATCGTCAGTGTTATTGCCACGCGTGAAGTGCTGATAACCGGTGAGCGAGCGCAGTGTGATCGCATCGGCGACGTCCCAGGAAAGATCGAGATTTACCTCTTCGGATTCGAACGTGGAGAAGGCGCGATACAAACTGCCACTAGTGTAGGGATCGCCGCCCACATAGGAACGCAGCGCTTCTTCGCCGGCAGCCCGTGAAGCCGGATCCGCCAGCCCGGCAAAGCCATAAAGCTCCGCCACGACCTCAAGCGCCGAAATACAGCCATCAAGCCCGCGTGTCGGGCACGAACTGGCCGGGGCGAGTCCTGAAAGCTTGAGCAGCGCGCCACCTGTCTTGATGCGATTGTAAATTCCGGTGACGGTCGCCCGGACCGGACCGAAATCGCCGCGAAGCTTACCGCGAACGTAGGTCCGGTTTTCGGACGCGATATCATCGCCCAGCCCATCGCTGCCAAGCCCGTTCTGCGATCCGTGCTGAACCACAAAGCGGGTGGCTACTTCTTCCGAAAGCGGCACGTTGAGGATCGCCGTGCCCTCAACCATGGCGTAATTGCCGGTACGAAGTGAAACCGAGCCGCCAAGCGTGTCCTTGGGCTCGGTAGAATAGACGCTCAAGGCGCCACCGGTGGTGTTACGGCCATAAAGCGTGCCCTGCGGGCCGCGCAGCACTTCTAGGCGCTCGATGTCCACAAGAGCACTTCGCATGCCATAGGTTCTGGGGTGATAAAACCCGTCAACGTATAGACCGACCGAAGGGTCGACGGTCAGAATGAAGTCATTCTGCTTCTGCCCGCGCATGGCGATGGTGAGGCCCGCGGCGTCGATCGCGCTATTCTGCAGATACAGATTGGGCACCTTGCCCTGAATGTCGAATACATTGTTGATGCCAGCCTCGGCCAACGCGGCGCCCGACAAAGCGGTAACGGCGACCGGGACGGTCTGGAGATTCTCCGAAGTCTTTCGGGCGGTGACAACAATGACCTCGACACCCTGGCTTGGCGCCTCAGCCTGCGAGCCGGGCTCAGCCTCACCGCCAGGACCCGACTGGGCGATCGCCGGCACCGCATTAGCCAAGGCAGCAACAGCCGCGGTGGTTCGCAGCCATGAACGGCACGCATATTTGTATTGATGTGTCACAAGCAACCTCCCAGATTTTCACCATCGCCTTGAGGCGACATTCTTATGATGTTCGCTTTTTCTTCAACGACTTCCGATGCTATCAGTCGAACCTCATCGGTAGGCGCTCTATGGTCATCGTTCCTACGCTGCCGATGTAGTTTGGCACGAAAGCGGGGTCCGAGAGCCGCAATGTCGGAAACCGTTCGATCAGCGCGGCAAGCCCCATCTGCATGGTCGCCTTTGCCAAGCGGATGCCAATGCAGTGATGCGGCCCGGTGCCAAAGGACAAGATCATCTTCGGGTCCCGCCCGACGTCGAGCCGTTGCGGATCGTCGAATTCATCGGGATCGTAATTGGCAGCCTGCGGCGAAACGAAGACCGGCATGTCCTTCAAGATCTTGGTCCCGTTGACCTCGGTGTCGCAGGTCGCAAAGCGGGTAAACGCAAACAGGCCCGGGCCGTGCAGGCGGGTGCATTCATCCACCGCCGAGACCAGGAGTTCCGGTTTACGCTTAAGACGCTCGAACTCGTCGGGATTCTTTGCCAGGACGAAGAGAACGGCGCCCAGAGCCCCAGCCGTCGACCCGATCGCAGCCCCGCAGATTGTGTTGATCTGACCGAACAATTCCTCGTCAGAAAGCTTGCTACCTTCGTCACGCGCGGTGATCAGATTGCTGATGAAGTCGTCACCGGGATTTTGGCGCCGCTCCTCTATCACCGTCGAGATGACCTCACGGACATCATGCACCGCCTGAATAAATTCAGGTGGGCGCGCCTCTCCCGGTCGAAACTGTGTCGCCATGGAAATGCAGGCGTGCATCCGCTCGAACGCAGCCTGTTGCTCGCGCGAAAGCGCGAATGTGGCATCGAGCAATGCGCGCATAATCAGGACATTGCAAAAGTCCGCCATGGCATCGAACTCTGGCCCAGCGTCAGCGATGGCGTCGATACGTTCCGCAATGATCGCCGCGATGGCCGGACGCAGGGCCTTCAGCCCTTTGGGCGAGAAGGCCGGATTCATCAGCCTGCGGACCCGCGAATGACGCTCTCCATCCATCTGAAGAACGCTTTCAAGCCCGCCGAACACGTCGAAGACGTCATAACCGGGCAATGAAGGCCGATGCATGGCAAAGCGTTCGGGGTCCATAAAGACTTCCCGAACATCGGCAGCGCGAGTGCAAAGGACGCCTGCTATGCCATTTCTTCGAACGTATATGGGCGGCCTGACTGCCCAGCCGGGAACGGTTTCGCGCAACGCAACTTGACGGAAATCGTCATCCGTAAGGTCGTGCCCGAAGAAGGGTTGTCCCTCCAATGCAGCTTCTATTTCCTGCAGACGTCCGTCGCGCACGATTACCATGTGATTTCCAATCTCCCGGTTTCGATCTACTAATCGCGAGCCTTCTCGTCAATCGATTATCGATTTATGGTAATCGTTGCACTTCAGGATGATAATCGATAATCGCTTTTGGCAACGCGTACCGGCAACAGGCGAAGAACGGCTTTCGGGCCGACAAAGCCCGCCCCGAAACCGGTCGATAAAAACAAAATGAATCTGGGAGACGGGACGGTATGATCGAGTTTGCGGGCAAAGTGGCAATGGTCACGGGAGCGGGGTCGGGGATAGGCCGAAGCTGCGCCCTCACTTTTGCAAAGTTCGGCGCGTCAATCCTCGCCCTCGACGTTTCCGCCGACGGGGTCAACGCGACGGTCGACGAAGCGAGGAAGATGGGCACAGAAGCAATTGCGGTGGTCGCCGACGTCTCCAGCTCAGCGCAGATGGCTGAAGCCGAAGCATCCGCGCGCGCACGTTTTGGTACGCTTCACCTCGCCGCCAATGCGGCGGGGGTGCCAGGCCGCATGTCGTCGACCGTCGACGTAGACGAAGAAGATATGGATAGAACATACGCTGTCAACGTGCGCGGGCTTTGGTTGAGCATGCGGTTGCAGCTGCGGATGATGATCGAGGGCGGCGGCGGCTCCATCGTCAATATCGCATCGGGCGGTGGGTTGCTGGGAGCGCCGGGATTGCCTGGATATTGCGCCTCGAAACATGGGGTGGTCGGACTTACCAAGACTGCGGCTTTAGAGTATGGCCGCCAGAACATCCGGGTAAACGCCGTCTGCCCCGGCGGCGTGAACACCCCAATGATGGCCGACGTGATCTCGGACCCGGGGCGGGCGGAACGCATAGCGCGTGGGCCAATGGGCCGCCTGGCCGAACCTCAGGAAATTGCCGATGCCGTCGCTTGGCTGGCATCGGACCGGGCATCCTTCGTGACCGGCGTGCCTTTGCCGGTCGACGGCGGCATCATGGCGAACTGAGGGCATGACGCAAACCGGCGGCACGTCCGCGACCGAAAAACCGCCCGGGCACAAGAGCTGGCACATCGTGCCCCTCTTTCTGCTCGCCTACACGATCGCTCAGGCCGACAAGCAGGCGCTCAGTCTGGCGATTGCGCCCATACAGCAGGACCTGCAGATCTCCGACGCACAGATCGGATTGCTGCAGGGCGCGGTCTTCGCAGTGGCCTTTTCCCTTGGCGGCCTGCCGATGGGGTGGTTGGTCGATCGCGGCAACCGCGCTCTGCTGGCCGGCGGATGCATCATCGCGTGGAGCCTTGCTACCGCGCTGTCGGGTCTTGCCAACGGCTTTGCCATGCTGGCAGTTTGCCGCGCACTGACCGCGTTTTTTGAGGCAGGGCTCGCGCCGGCAGCGTTTTCATTGTTCAGCACAAAGCTCCTGCCAGAGGAGCGCGCCCGCGCGAGCGCAACATACATGCTGGCCCCATTTCTTGGCGCGGGAGCCGCAATGATAGGAGGCGGCTCCATCGGCGCCGTCCTGCCTGATTGGCCGTTCGCAGCACAATTCGGTTTCGATGCAACCTGGCGGCTGATCTTCCTGTTCATCGGCGCGCCGGGAATTCTCCTGGGGGTCGCCCTGCCTCTGCTGGTGCGCGATGTGCGCGTCCGCCCGACCGCACGCCAGCAAGCGGAAGCCGGACCTGCGTGGCTGCCGGTGATACGGGCGCTGTTTGAACGCGGAGGATTTCTGCGAAGCTATCAATTTGCGATGGCGCTCTACGTCGCCTTCCTGACCAGCTACATCACCTGGTATCCGACTTTCCTGATCCGGGAGGTTGGCCTTACTATCGCATCGACCGGAATCGTCGCGGGATCAGTCTACATGTTAGGCGGCATTGCGGGCACGGTCTTCACCATCGTGCAGATGCGTCGGGACGGTAGCCTAGATCGCGTGCTGCGCTGGATCCGGCGTACCCTGATCATGCTGATTCCACTGGCTTTGCTCCTCCCGCTGGTCTCCTCGATGTGGCTGCTCGCGCCCCTTTACCTCGTCTTCGCCGGACTGACCGCAACCGTGCTCGCGGTCATGGTCGTTCCGCTGCAATTGACGATCCCGGCACACTCGCAGGGTAAGGCCATAGGAATATTCACACTCATGGTCACCGGAGTGGCAGGCAGCCTCGGCCCGCTGGGAATCGGATTGCTCACGCAACACGCCGGCCTGTCACTCGGCATCGCGATGCTGGTGGCGGGCGGCACCGCGCTGATCGGCGCGATCGTGCTGATGCCATCGCATTCGCGCAACGCTCTTGCGACGCCAGCCAAGTCCGCAGTTTAGTCTCTGCCAGGGTTTAGCAGTTCGTGGAGCATCTCCGCCCTTCCCACCTCACCGGGCAGCCCAGCCTCCATCGACGGGAAGCACGTGGCCCGTCACCATCGCGCTCTGGCCGGAACACAGCCATGCGATCGCCTTCGCCTGCTCATCAACACCAATGGCGCGCTTGATCGCCTGTCGGTCGACCATCCGGGCAAGTGCATGGCATCGAATGATGGCCCCATTGCAGCAATCGCATCGAGGCGTTCGGAGACGATCCTTTCAATCGCGGGACGAAGTCTTGGGAGCGCTGCGGGTGAAAATGCCGGGTTCATCAGGCGCCTTCATGACGAAGCTCTGCGGCGCCAGCATAACCCCATGAACGTCAGATGAGCGAGTACACACCAGGGCCGGAATGCCGTGTCGCCTCGCGTAGAACGGTTTTCGCTTGGACCACTCCTTAGCGTAGCGATCGACAGCATTCTGGCGAAACGCCTCGTCCGCAAGATCGATCTTGAAGAAATCAGCGTCGGCTAGCTTGCGCTCGATTTCGTCCAGACCGGACATCAGCTCTCCTTTTCATCGTTTGTCTATTTTTTTATAAATCATATACACCCTTTATGCACGGACACATCAAGAGCCCGTGTGTACAGTCTCAACTATCCGCGCATCGCCCGGTAGAGCGGGGCGAGCGTCTGCTGGTCGAAATATTCCTCGAAACGGGCAAGCCGCCCCTGGTCGACATAGGCTCGCACGATGATGGGCGCATCGAATTGATCGCCGTCCGGCGCAGTTCCGCGGAGACGATGCTGCAGCAACGCACCGCCGGCAATCGGCACGTAGCGCCGCTCCGCATAATGAAATCCGTCGGTGACCTCAGAAGCTCGGATCAGATTGTCGACACGGTCGGCAAAGGGCTTTTCCTTGTCATCGTAATTGTGCCAGACGATCGCATCTGCAGTCACGGCGTCGAGCACCCCCTGCCGATCTCCGCGCCCAAGGGAATCGAATAATGCGTGCGCGAGTTGCACGCCGTCGTTGTCGTCCATTTCGTCTACCTCTCCTTTTGAGCACAGCTTTACGGAAAAAGCGTTTGGCATGTCCATTTAAAATCGATATTCGATAAAAAAGGTGGTTTGCAGCCCGAAAAGAGGAGATGATGTTGGAAGGCCTAGCGCGCATAGAGGAAGCAATTCCCGCAGATGCATATTTCGCGCACGATCTGAGCGACGAAAACTTTCGCCAGACCGCGCTGCGCGATTACGTCGACGACTGGACCCAGCGCGACCCGTTTTACGTGCGCCGCATGGGCCTGCCGGCTGTCCTGTGCACGAAGTATCGGCATGTGCAGGAGGTACTGACCGATCCGGAACGCTTCGTGATGAAAGCGCCTCCTATCGAAGGCTTCGAAGTGTTCGACGTTTTCGGTGGACTGGAAAGCGTGCTGCAGATGGACGGGGAGCGGCACTCCCGCGTCCGGCGCCTGATGAATCCGGCCTTCTCGCCCGCTGGCATCAGAAAGATCATCCCGGCCCTCGAACGCATCGTGCAAGAACGGCTCGACATCATCGCGGCGGAGGGCCCGGAGTTCGATGCGATGTCAGACTTCTGCGATCACCTTATCGCACGCTCGTTACTCGACGCCACGTTCCAGCTGAGCGAAGAGCAGCAGCAGGCCTTCGAGCGCGTTCACCAGGCGATCACGCTCGCTCCCAAATTCCGGCCGGGGGAACAGCGGCCGAAAGAATATACCGATGCAATCGAAGGCGTGCGCAAGGTCATCGCCGAGGTGATCGAAGAGCGGCGCGCCAACCCGAGTGACGATTTCATCAGCGACCTGATCACGGCGCGCGACGAAGGAACCCGGCTAAGCGATTCCGAACTTCATGGGCAGATCAACACGATCTGCGGATCGGCGCTGGGATCGACCGCAGCCACACTTGGCGCGGCCCTGCTGGTCTTGTGCCGGCACCCCGACCAGATGACGCGTTTGCGCGATAATCCCGAATTGATGAATGACGCACTGGAGGAACTCCTCCGGTATCAAGGACCGGGCCTGTTCTCCTTCCCGCGCTTTGCGGCCTGCGATACCGAGGTGGGAGGAACGCCAATCTACAAGGGTATGCCGGTGATCACCTCTCCGCAGGTCGCCAGCTTCGATCCCGAAATCTTCGACAGTCCACGCAATCTGGACCTGGCACGCAAGCCGCGGACCCTCACATTCGGAACGGGCCCTCATCTGTGCATCGGGATCCGCCTTGCAAAGGTCACGATGGGCATCGCGCTGCGCGCCATACTGGAAAGGTTCCCCAATCTACGACTGGCGGACCCCGACTTCGTGCCAGTCTATGGTGGCAATGTCGGCACGATGACGATCAAGTCGCTGCCGATGAGGGTGGACTAATGGGCTCGCTGGAAAGCAGGAGCGTCCTGGTCATTGGAGCGGGCCTTCTGGGCGGCGCGAGTGCAACCAGGCTGGCGCAGGATGGAGCGGTGGTCACGATTGCCGACTTCGATACTGGCAAGAGCGAGGCAGTTGCATCATCGATCCGCGCAGCCGGTGGCCAGGCCACGGCGATCAGCGCAGATATCTGCGATCCCCCTTCCCTCGCCGCAGCAGTCGCCGAGGCCGTAGGCTTCGGTGGCGGACTGCACGGGCTTTTCGTCAACAGTTACGAAGGTCAGGTGGCGCGGCAGGACAACAATATCGTCGATATCGATCTCGATATCTGGCGGCGGTCGCTCGACGGCAATGTCACAGGAACGCTGATTGCGATGCGCGAAGCGATACCGCATATCCTCGCCTCAGGCGGAGGCTGCATCCTGTGCACGTCTTCATCGGATGCCTTCGACAGCCCGCCCAACCGCGTCGCCTATCCAGTGACGAAATTCGCCCTTCACGCACTGACCCGCCATGTCGCCGCGCGGTGGGGGCGCGAAGGCATTCGGACCAATTGCCTTGTTCCCGGCTTGGTCCCACCTCGTCTACCCAATGGTGATTTTCCGCCGGACAAAAAGGAATTCTACGAAGGTTATGTCGCAAATACGCCTAGTACCCGCGCAGGCGAGCCCCGCGACGTTGCCAACTACGTCCGCTTCCTGATGTCTGATGAGGCCGAGTGGATCAACGGGCAGGTCCTGGGAATCGATGGCGGATTAATGCTGCGCTGAGGCGGAGCTGGCAAAGGATCACAGCAATGGACGCAGACATCGAGGTTTTCTTCTTTCCGACGATGAACGGCCACCGCGTCACCATCGCGCTGGAGGAAATGCAGATCCCCTATAGGCTCACCTGCGTCAACATCCGCGAGGGAGACCAGTTTCGTCCCGAATTCCTGGCGATCAGTCCCAACAACCGGATGCCGGCGATCATCGATCACGGTCATCCGGGCGGTCCACTGTCAATTTTCGAAAGCGCGGCCATCCTCCAGTATCTCGGGCGGAAGTCGGGGCTGTTCTACCCGTCCGACGAGGCGGCGCGAACCGCCGTGGAGCAATGGCTGATATGGTCCGTGGCTCATCTCGGCCCGATGTCGGGCCAATGCGGTCACTTCAATGTCTACGCGCCGCTGCTTGTCGAGGACCCGTCGCATCTCGTCTATGCGAAGAAGCGTTTTACCGAAGAGGTGAATCGCCTCTACGGAGTGCTGGAGCGGCAGCTGGCGGGACGGGACTATGTCACGGGCGAATATTCCATCGCCGATATTTCAATCTGGCCGTGGACACTGAGCGGCGATCGGCTTGGACAGGACATGAGCGCGTTTCCGAACATCACCGCATGGCGTGAGCGAATCCAGAAACGGCCCGCGGTGCAGGCCGGGCTGGCCGCCGGAAAGGATTTCGGGGCGACGACGCGTAGCCTGTCCGATGCGCAGAAGCTTGAATCGACCCGCATGCTGATGGGGCAAACCGCGCAAAGCATCGAGGAACGGTCGCGCAACACGGCGGTCTGATTGCCGCAATCGGAAGCGACAGAATCGGACGGCGGGACCATGCCCCGCCTGAATTGTACAAGGGGGTATGGTCCCGCCCGGACTTTCCTATCGACTCTTCGCGCCCTCAGCCGGCGGTCAGGTTCGCGCTCTTGCCCTGTTGCTCGGCCTTGTCCCATTCGGCAATGCGCAGCGCCTGTCCGGGCGGACGGCGAGCGCCCGGATCACCCTTGCCCTCGCGTTCGATCACGCGCTGTGTCGCCGGCCGCGCCAGCACCCGCTCACGATGCGCGCGCACCAGCGGAAACAGATCGGGATCGCCCCGGTCTCCGCGTTGCAGATAGCTCGCATAGATGAACAGATAGGGGTCGGAGATGGTCCATGTGTCGCCGTGAATCCAGGGCCGCCCGTCGGACAATTGCTCTTCAATCATGCCGAAATATTTGTGCGTCATCTCGGGCACCTTAGCGGCCAGCGCCTTCGCCGCCTCGGGCCCGTCGGCAAACAGGGTTGGCCGGGAAAGATGGCGGAACGTCACATGCACCGCAGAAGACATGAACATGTTGAAGGACTGGACCTGGGCGAAATCGTAAGGATCGGTGGGTGCCAGCCGTGCCTCGGGGAATTGCTGCGCAACATAAGCCATGATCGCGGGGTTTTCGCTGATCGGACCACGGTCAGTCACCAGCACACCGACGAAGCCCTTCGGGTTCAGCTTGAGGAATTCCGGCTTGCGATGGTCGCCGGCTGCATAGTCGATGGGGTTTTCTTCGTAGTCTGCCCCCGACTCTTCAAGCACGATATGCGGCGCAACCGAACACGCCCCGGGAATATAGAAAAACTTCAAAACTGCGATCCTTCCAATATCGTCCGAATGCAGATCAGGCTCAGTTCGCCGGGTCCATCGCCATTTCTTTAACCTGGTTGTCTTCCTCGGCGGGCTTTTGCACTTTCCAGCGGACGACGCGTTTCTGGATAGCGGCCTCGTCTCCGTTGATGACCCGTCGCAGCGTCCGCCGGACCCGGCGGTCGAAATGCTCCCGGGAGTGCTGGATCACATGATTGTCCCACGCGACGAAATCGCCGACGGTCCACTTGTGGCGCAGAATGTGTGCCGGATCGTAGAGGACGGCGAACAATTCGTTGAGCAGCTGCTCGCTCTCTTCGGCAGGCAAACCGGCAATACGGTCGGCAGACGACATCGCTGTGGTCAGAACGGGGCCCTCACCACCCGGATGCGCCCGAACGACCGAATGCATGCCGCGCTCCGGATAACGACCGAGAGTCGCTTCGCGCGTGCGGATCGAACCCTTGGTGCGATAGGGATCAAAGATGTGGATCGCCTGCTTGCCTTCCACCCTTTCCTTCAGTTCCGGACTGAGCCGGGCATAGGCCTCGCTGCCGTGAACAAACAGCGTATCGCCACCCGTTTCGGGAATCTCGATGCCGTAGAGCGAAATCGCGTGACAGGGCCAATCGTCGTTGAATGCGAAGTCGAAATGGAACAACAGCTCGCCGTCGTCGAATTTCTTCGGGTCCATCCGGGTCGCATCGAATCCCTTAAACGTCTCAGGATTGTGGTCCAGGAACGAGACCTTCGGTCCATTGGGCCGGTCAGCCGCAACCGTTCCGATGCGGTCCATCAGCATGACATGATCCTCGTCAGACAGGTTCGGATCATTGAAGATCACCATGCTGTGCTGGAGAAACGCTTCGGCGAAAGCATCGACATGGCCGGGATTTGAAACATCGAAATCCAGGAGACGGACTCCGAGGGGGTTCATCTTCTCAATTTTCATCTTTCCACTCCTGCACCACTCGTTGATGGCCGATTCTGACCATATTATAGAATATCGTGGATAGTATACACTCTGTCACTATCTGCCCGCAACCGCGGTGACAAAAGCGCCGAAATCTTCTCCGACAACGGGGGCTTCTCTGCCGATCAGGCCCGCCAGCGTCACCGCGATCGGATTGTCCTGCGCCACCTTGCCAAGCTGTGACAGCGCGCCGGTTTCCACCAGCCGGCGGTTGGTGCGCGCTATCACCAGGGCCATGCGCAGCCCGCCGAGCACTTCGAAATAGTCGACCGCTACGGCCGGCCGGCCAAGCGCCTTTTCGTAAATTGCGACGCATTCTGCGCGGCCCGGAACGCCGGATAATTGCTCCCGGCCATGGCTGCGCCGCCGTTCCATGAAGAACCACCAGCCCAGATCGACTTCGGCGGGGCCCAAGGCCGCAGCCTCGAAATCGAGGGCGGCGGTGACATTGAGATCAGTGTCGAACAGGATATTACACGGGTTGGAATCGCCCCAGATCACCTGGACCGGCAAATTGCCAGGCCGGTTCGTCAGAAGCCAGTCCAGCGCCGCATCGATGACCGCGCTCGGCTGATCACCGACCGCAACGTCGCGCCAGGCAGACAGCCAACCCAGATACTGGTCAAGACCCGGATCGCCATATTGCGGGCGATCGAGAAAACCGAACCCGTCGTCGGCGGTCAACCGGTTGATTTGCCCGAGCACTGTCAGGGCGTTGGACCACAACAGCGACCGTTGCGGCGCCGTGAGATCCTTTACCCAGCCGTTCGCCAAATAGTTCGGAGATTGGGGAAAGTTCCGGCCCTGGCAACGCGACATGACAAGGAACCGGCGACCGGCAACGCCGCAATCTTCTTCCAGTGCCAGCACCTCTGGCACGGGAATTCCATTGCTAGCCAAAGCCTCCAGCATTCTGGCCTGGTCAGCAATGTCAGTGTCGAGAAAGATTTGACCGCCCGGCTGTTCGACCCGGAACACCAGGTTCCTGCGATCCCCACCGCGTCCGAGAACTTCAGCAAAGATGGTTTCGGCGGAAAAGCCGTTGGAGGCCCAGCTGAACGTCACCTCGCCCACGTCAAGGTCCGGCCTCGACCTCAGCCAGTTCTCCAATGCGGCGGTAATTTGTATTTCGTGCTTGGCCGACACCCTCGACACCCTAGTTCTTATTGTTTCCCAGTTGCCTGCATTGGCACCACATGCCAAGGAGCATGTCAATCGATTATCGATATAGGAGAGGTAGAATGCCGCACCCGGACGGCCAGGACAACAGTAACCTTGAACTGGTTGCGAAGCGTTTCAGCACCTATGTCCTCCCCGGCAGGGTTACAGATCCTCTCGCCTGCATCGCGGAGGCACGCGATGCTCGCGATGTCGGTCTGGGCGGCGTCTGGTTGTCCGAGCGCTACGCGAACAAGGAACCGGCGGTGCTCGGCGGGGTCATCGCGAATGCCGTACCCGGCATGCGTTTCGCCGGAACCTTCTACGCGCACATGCGCCACCCCATCGTCACCGCCAGCATTTCAAACCTGCTCCAGTCAATCACGGGGGACCGATTCACCCTCGTGCTCGCGCGCGCAAGCGAGCAGTTCTTCAAGGGATTTGGCGCACCTTCGCTGACACTTGCCTATCTGCGCGATTCGATCGGCATCTATCGCCAGCTCTGGCGTGGCGAGGCGGTCGATTACGAAGGGCCGGTCGGCAAGCTGGAAGGCCTGAAGATCACCGACTTTTACGACGGGCCGCCTCCGCCGATTGTCTTCACCGCGATGGGCCCCAAGGCCCTTGCCATGGGCGGAAGCCATTGCGACGGTGTGCTGCTGCACCCGTTCCTGACGCCGGAGGCGGTCGGCCGGTCCGCTACAGCCGTGCGGGCAGCTGCGGAAAAGGCGGGCCGCGACCCGGCTTCGGTTCGCATCGTCGCCAATGTCGTGGTTGCGCCCGACTTGCCGCGCGACGAAGAGGACGCGATCGTCGCCGGGCGCGCGGTCACTTACCTCCAGTCGGCGTTCATCGGCCCGATCCTGGCGGAGCTGAACAATTGGGATCCCGCCGAACTTGCCAGGCTGCGCGAACACCCCAGTATTGCCAGCCACACTGGAGGCATCGTCTCACAGAAGATGACCCGCGAACAGCTTGTGGAGGCCGGCCTCACCTTGCCGAAGGAATGGCTCCAGACCGGCGCGGTCGCGGGTTCCGCCGAGGCTTGCGCGCACAGATTATGCGATTATCTGGCCGCAGGTGCTGATGAAATCCTGCTGCACGGGAGCCCTCCAGGGGCAATGGGCGGACTTACAAAGGCGCTTGGCCCATTGCTTTCGCACCAGCAGAAAGCCTGAAAACCCCAGAACCCGCCCAGCCTTGGGGAAACCTAGAGAAAGCTACCGCAGCCGCGAAACGTAATCGACCGCATTGAGCGCGACCTGCGGATCGATCGCCGTCCGCAGGCCAATCACGGCCGCGGCCGAAGGCTCGGCAGTCGGTACATGGGTGCTCCGCAGCGAAACCTGAGAGAGGACTTTCTTTACCGGCAGGAATGCCATTGCGGCACGAGCAACGACCGCGCCATCCTCGCCTACCAGGGTTACGGCTGCACAGTCGTGGACACGGTCCAGCCTGATTTCGAGACGGTACGGATATTCTGAAACCAACGCGCCAGGATCGGTCGTTTCATCGACAACCGCATAGGTAACACTCAGTTCGCTTTCGGTCTGAACAGGATCACCGAAACGGTGCTCGTTAATAATGCGCAGTCGGCCAAGATCGAGGACCGCGTTCGGCGCATCAAGCAGCAGGTCGACAAGCGCATCGCAAGGATAGGCGAACAGTCCGGACAACTGCGCGTCAACCCCGAGCGAGCCGCAGTCGAGACTGGGCGTTGCAATGGATGGCTCCTCTTCAGGGACCGACCAGACATGGATGAAACCATCGCGCTCGACCGTGGTATATGCCGGGACCCGATATGACCGGGGCACACGCTCTGCGCTGGAAAGGTTCGGCACTTTCATGCAGCGGCCGTTCGCGCCATCATAACGCCAACCATGATAGGGGCATTCGACCCAGCCTTCCTCGACGATCTTCCCCAACGACAAGGGCGCGCGACGGTGCACGCATTGATCGAGGAGGGTGCGCGCTGTTCCCTCATTGTCACGAAAACACACAAGGTCGATGGTGCCGCAATGGACAGCGACCGGGACGCCTTCCGGAACGGTTTCCGATAGGCCGATGGTGCGCCATCCGTGGCTGGCGTCCGTCGTCTCAGCAAGCTGCCGGGCGTTCTTCACTGCTTCCCCCAATCGTCATTTGGTTACTTTTCGCGCACTGGATATTGACCTTCAGCTTTTGCCTCTGAGACCGCCTGAGTCAACGATTATCGATATTCGAGTTGACCTTTTTTATAAGCGAGATATCGGCTATCTAAATGCGCATGACACAAGCGCGCAGCATCACCCAGTACACGTACCAAGAAATGCGGGCGGACCTGATTTCCTGCAAGCTTCGCCCCGGCTCACATCTCCGCACAAGCGAATTGAGCAGGCGGTTCGGCACCAGCCTGAGTGCTGTGCGCGAAGCATTGTCGAGGCTGGTTTCAGAACAGCTTGTCGTGGCTGATCCGCAGCGCGGATTTCGGGCGGCACCCATGTCGAGCGAGGATCTCTATTCTCTGACCGAAACCTCCATGGGGATCGAGGCAATGTGCATCCGCTCTGCTCTGGCGCATGGCGACCGCGACTGGGAAATCCAGCTCGCCGCAGCTCGCGATGCCGTGCTCAAAGCGCCGCTAAATACCAAGAAGGCGCCCAAGCGCATCAGCGCGCCCTTCGCCAACGCCCACCACGCATTTCACGAAACGCTTATCTCGGCCTGCAGTAATGAGCGTACCCTCGCCCTGCGCAAACTGCACCACGACCAGTCAGAGCGTTACCGGCAACTTTGCATCCCCTATGCGCCGAACGACAGCCTGAGATCCGGTTATAACGAGATAACCGCCGCAGCGATTGCCCGGGATGCCGAACTGACGATCAAGCTGGTTGCCGATCAATTCAGCCGCAACGTCGATCGGTTCGCCGAAGCTCTCGACAGTGAGGAGACGGTCCGTTTCTGGATCGACGAAGACGGAGGTAAAGGCAAAACCGGCCTTGCAGCTGTCGGCTAGGCATCCCCATTTGCGGGACAGAACGATCGGCGCACTCGCCTCACTCGCCAACTTCTCCGCGTTCCGTTCCTGCCACTTCGACATCGGCAGCCTGCTCGACCACCCGTATCAAGGCCGAGACATCTTCCGTCCCCATGCCATTGGCGGCAGCGCGGTTCCACAGCTGCGCCATGCCCGCAAGCGAAGGCAGCGCACTGACCGGGAATTCGATTGCCGCTGCCTGCTTGAAGGCAAGGTCGATGTCCTTGACCAGCAGATCGATCTTCGGCCCACTGTCGAACCGTCGGCTGAGGATGGCTTTGACCCTACGGTCAACCAGCCCAGTGTTCTGGCCACTGCTGACGTTCACGACCTCAACTATGCGCTCCGGCCGTAATCCCATCGCCACGCCCAGCGTCAAGGCCTCGAACGAATTCGCCATATTGGCGGCAGCGAGCAGGTTGTTGACCAGTTTCATCGCCTGCGCCTGGCCTGGCTTGTCGCCAACCACGAAATGGCGGCTCGACAGGATGTCGACCAGCGGCGCAATCCCGGCCAGCGCATCGGGCGCGCCAGCCAGCATGATGACCAGTTCACCTGCGGCGGCGGCGGCGCTCCCGCCGGAAATCGCCGCGTCTATGAATGAGCAGCGACCCTCGGCGCGTGCCGCATGTTGCGCCGCCGAAATCGGGCCGATCGTCGACATTTCCACGTAACACGAGATTGCCTGACCTCTAAGCACACCGTCGGGTCCGCTGAGGATGCTTTCAGCCGCCGTGACGGTCGGCAGGCAGCCGATGACGGTCGGCGCGTGATCTGCAACATCGCTGGGCAGGTCGCATATGACGGCACCCTGAGCGCTGGCACGTTCGCGGGCTTCGCGGTCGAGATCGCAGACATAGAGCTCGACGCCCTTCGCGAGCAGGCGCTCAGCGATGGCGCCACCCATGTTTCCCAGCCCTATCAACCCAACCTTCATGATGGCGCTCCTTGCCTCGCTCGAATGTTTGCGCACCCGCAATCTGATCGAATTTTCATGAGAAGATCGTGACCGCCAAACGCGCTGCAGGTCTTGCCATCCTCGAAAAGGTCATGGGCAAACCCTAAGTCGAGCAGCGAAAAAAGGCCGTCAGCCGGTTCAGCGCGCCTTTGCGCGGTTTCATCAATGAATACAGCTTCGCCGATGCCATGCGATTGCTGCCCTCGACAGCATTCTCGCCGCCGAGAAAGGGCTGCGCTGGATGGCCCTGTTCGACCAATGGGCGCGGTCCTGACAATCAACCCGCTTTGGTGAGGGTATTTAGTGGCCGATACGAGCGCATGAGGAAACCCGGAAATTCGGGCGACTTGGCCGCAGGATCGAGCTGCATATCAGGCCATTTTGCGAAGACCTTGCGGATTGCGGTAGCAAGCTCCGCGCGCGCCAAATGCATCCCGAGGCAGGTTCGTGGGCCATAATTGAACGCAAAATGGTCATGCGGCCTGGCGCGGGTCAAATCGACCTGTGCCGGACAACCGTAATGTGCGGGGTCTCGATTGGCGCCAATCAGCGCGACAAGGAGCATGCTGCCCGCAGCGATATGCTTCCCACCGATTTCGGCATCCTGCATCACCCTTCGTGGTCGGAATTGCACGCTGCCGTTAAGGCGGAAAACTTCCTCGACGAAATGGTCGAGTTCACTTTGCCCGCCCGAGGTGACTGCGGCCCTCAGGCGCTCATCGTCCATGAGCATGTAAATGCCATTGCAGATGGCGTGGGTGGTCGTGTCAATGCCGGCAAATAACAGCCTGCGGCAGGCATCCAGCGTATCCAGTTCATTCCAGTCCTCGAAAACACGGTGGCCGCCGCTCCATAGCTGGCTGATGAAATCGCTGCCTTCTCCGCTCTTGCGCGCCTTCACCAGCGGCAACAGGATTTCGTTGAGTTCGTCGCCCGCTGCGATCGCCCGATCCGTGATCCTTTGCGCTTCGGCATTGGCCTCGCCTTCGAGCTGCTGAGCATTGGCAGCACTGGCAAAGGCTGCAATCTCGTCGTTCAACAGCTTCACGTGGTCAAGGAAAGCGAGGTCGCGCTGCGGAAAGTCGAGAAGCGCCGCGAACACGCCCAGCGGCACACGCTCGGCAAATTCATCGACAAGTTCGACGCGATCGCGCCCGTCCAGCCGATCAAGCAAGGAATCGATCCAGGCGTCGATCATCGGCTGATGCTTTCTGACCGCGCGCGGCGACAGCAGGTCGATCAACCACCACTTGTGAAAGGCGCGGTGCTTTTCGCCTGACAGGAACATCATCGACCGGGGATTGCCCGATCGCACCTTCAGATACGCTTCCCGCGCCTGCATGGTCGTGTAAGGATGGGCGAATTGCTCATCATCGATCAGAACCTGTTTCGCCAGATCGTAATTGACGATGATCCAGCTTTTCATCGCCTCGTCCCAGGCGATGCCGCCAGCCTCGCGGACATCCTCGTAGAAGGGAAAGGGCAGACTCCCCTCTGTGTCCAGGTAAGACGGCGTGGCAGTGATGCTCATGTTCGGATTCCCGGTTCCTATCGGTCGTATGGATTAACCGGCGTCAAATCCTTGTTCAGCACGCCCAGCTGCACGAATTTGCCGAGCACGTCGGCAATGCTGACGATCTTGGTGATTTTGCCATCACGAAAGCTGATGATCGAAACCCAGTCGATGTCGAAGGATCGACCGCTGGCCTCAATCCCCATATACAAACTGCTGCTGTGGGTTCCGGTCTGGTTGCACAGCGCCCAGACGTCATCCCCGTCGGCCACCATCCGCTTGACCGAATAGGTCGACGGGCTGAAAATCCGGTAATTTGCCATCGGCGAGGCCTTCCAGGCCTGGTAGCCTTTGAGATCCGGGCGCGATGGATTGCTGTATTCAAAGTCAGGATGAAAAAAATCGTCCATCGCGTCGAAATCGCCGCGATTTAGAGTTTCCTGAAGTTCGCGCCAACGAGCCATGTTGTGTTCGCCAACTGCGTTGTCTGTCATACCTGCCTCTTCATATTCAATCCGGGCGACAATGTCTGTCGAGGAGGCGTCCCGGCCAAATTCGACCGGAACGCCCTATTTTCTTCAGAATCGTTTCTTCACTTCCACACCGTAGAGCCGCGGCTCGCCGACGATGGCAAAGTTGACACCCAGCGATTCGTAAGGACCGGCACCCGAGGACAGATATTCCTCATTGGTCAGGTTCTTGCCATACACTGAGAACTCAACATCCAGCGCATCGATCTCGACACTCACGCGGGCACTAAGCAAGCCGCGCGCTGGTTCGGTGAATGTGACAACGCGGTAGGACTGCGGATCGATATAGAAGCTATCTTGCCACTGGTAATCGACCTGAGCCGACACCTCTCCAAACTCGGTCGGATAGCTATAACGTCCGCCGACATTGAAGGTCCATTCGGGCACATCGAACGGCTCATCCGAGCGATCGCCCTTCCGCAGATCGATGAACTCCTTGTACTTGCCGTCGACAAGGCCCGCAGCTGCATTGAGCGAAAAGTTGTCCGAAACTCTCCATACCACGTCGGCTTCGAAGCCCTGAACGCGCGCCTTTGCAGCATTGACCGTTTGCGACGAGAACGCCGAAGTGCCTGGCAGCAAGATTGTCGCCACCTTCTGGACATCTGAATAGTTGTCATAATAGGCGGCGAAATTGAAACGAACCTTGCGGTCGAAGAAATACGATTTCAGGCCTACTTCGTATTCGGTCACAGTCTCAGGCTCAAAGTCGATGAACGTCCCGATATTGTTCGAACCCTTGAAGTTTCGACCACCAGAACGATAGCCGCGGGCGTATTTGGCATAGACCAGAACATCCGGGGTGACCTGATAGTCGAGTGACAACAACCATGACGGATCGGAGTATTTGTCGACAAACTCGCGCGGACATTGTCTGGAAGCCGGGTCTGCGGTGACTGCATCAAACCCGGGGGCAGGAACCACGCAAGGATTCGTCCGATTGCTGTTAGCCGAGATCAGCGTGCGCTCGTCCCAGGAATAGCGAGCTCCCGCCGTCACACGAAGCGACGGAAGAATCTCGTAATCGGCCTGCGCAAAGATAGCATAGGACTTGTTGCGAACAGTCGCGTCATAGACCGTCGGCGAGGTCGAGCTGATGAACCGGACCGTATCACTGACCGTCTGATCATGGCCGCGCTCGTTGCCATAATAAAGACCCGCAACCCAGTTCAACCTGCCGGCATCGCCGAGCAACTGCAATTCCTGACTGTAATACTGATCCTGCGTCTCGCGCGGGCCGCCGATCAATGCGAACGGAGTGCCATCGGTATCGGTTTGGGATCGGCGATCGATCGACATGAACCCCGTAAGCGATCGCAGGGTAATCGAGTCGGACAGATCGGCCGTAATATCCAGGCCAGCATTGTAGACCTGCGTGTCAGAATACTGCGGCAGGCTGGTGAAGGAGTCCCAATAGTTTCCAGATGGGGCGCCGACGTAGGATTCAAAAACCGACTGCGCCGTAGCGAGGTTCGCCGGGGTAAAGCTGAGACCCAGCTCGGCCGCTACGGCGAGCACCGCCACATTATAGTCCGAAACCGCAGAGCCATCATTTGCCGGTGGCCGCACATCGGTCAGCTGCACAATTGCGCCGCTGTTGGAGGAGTTCTGGTAGGATCCCAGAAGCGTTGCCGTGATGCCGTCAGAAACATCGAACTTCAGCTTGCCGCGAACGTAGGTGCCCTTCTCTTCAACCAGAGGGCGCCCTTCGATGTCTTCGCCATATCCGTCATGTTCGTTGTGCTGCCCGACGAGACGCAGGGCCAGCTTGTCGTTCAACGGAACATTGATTACGCCGATAACTTCCCAGGCGTTGAAATTGCCATAGCTCGCCTGAAAGGAACCCTCGACCACATCGACCGGGTCGTTGGTGTAAAGTGCGATCGCACCACCGGTCGTGTTTCGGCCGTAAAGCGTTCCCTGTGGGCCGCGCAGCACTTCGACCCTAGCAATATCGATCAGGCCATTGCGCAGACCAAGCGGCCTCGGCGCATAGTATCCGTCTACATAAACGCCCACCGAAGTATCGAGCGTCAGAGTCAGGTCGACCTGCTTCTGCCCCCGCATCGCCAGGCTCAAGCCCTGCGGATCGTTGGGATGAGTTTGGAGAATGAGGTTGGGAACCTGCGACTGCAGATCCTGCACATTCCCGATGTTGGCATCCGCCAGAGCGTTGCCGTCCAGTGCGACGATTGAAAGCGGAACCGACTGTGCGCTTTCCGAGACCTTGCGAGCCGTAACGATGATGTCTGCAATGCCCGAACCCTGTCCGGATCGAACCGAATCATCGCCAGGCGAAGCCTGACTGCCAGCATCCTGTGCAAGAACGGCCCCTGGCGCCGACAATGCAGCGATGCAGCACCCAAGAACCAAGTTTCTACCTAGCTTCATTTCATCCTCCCCTTGACACATCGGCGCTCGCCATGTGCTTTATCGATAATCTTGTGGACGCATGCTCCTCTGTCTGTCAACTACCAATGTAGAGTCTGTCGTCAGATATGTCTTTAAGAGCAAATCGTCGATAATCTGGTTCAAAGTGTATAGGGCCGCGCTCATAGGCGGCAACGGGTGGGGAGCAAAAAATGGCGGGAGTTGAGTCGGAAATGGCGACGGAGAACGGAGCTACGCTCGGTACGCCGTTTAAGCGGCGCGTGATTTTCATCCTCTTTCTGGTTTACATCGTGAACTACGCGGACCGCATGATCATCGGCGTAGTCGGCGAGGCAATCAAAAAGGACTTCCAGCTCACCGACGCCCAGCTTGGCCTGCTCGGGGGCACAAGCTTCACCATTCTATATGTTCTCGCCAGCTTTCCGGTGGGCCGGCTCGTTGAACGTTACAGCCGCAAGACCATCATCTGGATCGCGGTCGGCGTCTGGTCGGCAGCGACCATGCTATGCGGTAGCGCCCAGAACTTTCCACAATTGTTGCTGTTCCGGGCAGCCGTTGGCATGGGTGAAGGCGGCTATGTTCCTGCCGTCCTCTCGCTGCTTTCGGATTACTTCCCGCCCAATCAGCGAGCCTCGGCCTATTCGATGGTGGTTTTCGGGTTGCCAATCGGCGGTGTCATTGGCGCCGTCGCGGGCGGGTGGCTAGCGGCTAACTACGGCTGGCAATGGGCTTTTCTGGCGGTCGGCGCGCCCGGCATCGTACTATCGCTTGTTGTCTGGAAAGCGTTGAAGGAACCACCCCGCGGATTCTCGGAGCCCACACGGGTCGTGACGGGCGAAGCCCCATCGATTCGCGTGGTGACCAAAACACTGATTGGCAATTCTACCTTCGTCCACCTGGCCATAGCCGCGGGACTCGTCCAGATCGTCGCTTACGGAATTGCACTGTTCCTGTTTCCCTTTCTCACGCGAAACTTCGGCATCAGCTATACTCAGGCCGGCCTGATCGTCGGCGTTGTCAACGGACTCTCTACTGCCATCGGCATCCTGGGTGGGGGGCTCCTCGCCGATGCGCTCGGGCGGCGCAATGTGAAGTGGTACGCTCTCGCCCCCTGCGTCGGCATGCTTGTGGCCGCGCCAATCTATATCTTTGCGCTCACACGAACCGACAGCTGGCTTGTCTCGGTTTTGCTGTTGTTCATCCCGGCGACGATCGTGCCCGCTTTCTCGCCAACTGTCGCAACGACCATCCAAAGCCTGGTGGAGCCCAGAATGCGGGGGACGACCGCCGCTATCAGCAGCGCACTCGCCCACATTATCAGCCTTGGTATCGGATCGGCCATCATGGGCGCCGCGAGCGATTACTTCACCGCGAGAGCTTACACGGCGGCAGGAGGTATCGGGAGTTTCAGCGAGCATTGCATCAGCGACCGTGCCCTCGCGGTTCAGGACCTGTGCGAGAAGGCATCGGGAACGGGTCTGCGTTTCGGGATGATGGCGGCGGCCGTCTTCCTCGTCTGGGCATCGGTTCACTTCTTTCTCGCGTCACGCACTATTCGCGGGCGATTCGGCGAGGCAGCGGGCAACGCCGATCAGCCTGCCGCCGCCTGAACATCACAGTTTGAAAGGCTTATCACGATGAAAACCAAGCTCGATATCGAGGCCCGAAGTCAGCTCTTCACGGAGGCCCGGACCTATAATTCATGGGGTAACGAGCCGCTCTCCGACGAGACGCTGATGGAGATTTACGAGCTTGCCAAGTGGGGGCCCACGGCCGCAAACAGCAATCCGGCGCGCTTTCTTTTCGTGCGCTCGCCCGAGGGCAAGACTCGACTGATCAAGCACCTTTCCCCCGGCAATGTGGAGAAGACGCAAAGCGCCCCTGTTTGTGTGATCGTCGCCCAGGACAACGAATTCTACGAATTCATGCCGCAGCTCTTTCCCTCACGAGACATGAAGGCGGCCTTCACCGACAAGCCCGATCTCATCGAGGAAACCGGAACGCGCAGTTCGACGCTTCAGGGCGCCTATCTGATGCTTGCCGCCCGCAGCCTCGGTTATGACGTGGGGCCCATGTCGGGTTTCAACAACGCATCGCTGGATGCGGACTTTTTCCCCGACGGTCGATGGAAGTCGAACTTTCTCATCAACCTCGGGCACGGGACAAGTGATGGGTTGTTCGAGCGCAACCCTCGGCTGGAATTCGATCAGGCGTGCCGACTGGTCTGACTGCAGGAGACAGTCCATGCTCAGAATTACCTCGTTCTTCAAGCGCCGGGAGCCGCTATCTCGTGCATCCGCGATGGAATCTTGGTTGTCAGGTTTCTTCTATCCGGCGACCGATGCGATGAAGGCCGCAGGCGCCTGCCGCGCTATTGCCAACCTGCCGTTCGACGCTCCGGTCGAGGGTCTGCCGGACGACTTCGACGCCGTTGCGGAATTCTGGTTCGATGATCTGCACCAGGCCCAAAACGGGATCGATAAACTGCGTGAAGTCCAGGACGGAAAAGCGTGGAGGGAATTGACGGATCCGACCTGTCCGGCCCCGTGGATCGGCGAATTGAGGCCCGTGCTCGATGCCGGGCCCCTGGGCATCAAGGTCATTCGCGCGGGCCGCCCGGCAAAAGGCGTCGATACCAGGGAAGCACTTGCCTATTGGCGGGATCGCCACGCCGACGTGGCGCAAACGGCTACGCAATTTTGGGCCTTGCTTCGCCGCTATACCCAGGTTCCGGCAGTCGACCCCGAGAGCGCCGAGGCCTATCCTCTTCAGGCCGACGTCGGCGCGGCCTCGATCGAAGACATGAAAGCAGCCTTTGCCCACCCCGAATATTTCTCGATCGTCCAGCCCGATGAACGAAAGTTCAGCCTTGCGGGCAAGCTGGTTGCCGAACGCCTTCATTTTGCCAGCCAGCGCGAGCTGATCGCGCTTGACCGGCTCAAGACGAGTGAGGCGACCTCCTAGTCCTACGGCCAGCTAAGCCGCATTGAGCTGGCGCGAACCGCGCTCAACTTCAGGTTCTGAAGACTGTTCCTCCAGCACCTCGATAATCCGCTCGGCGATTTCACAGGAATGTTGGGTAAAGAGCGCAACCGCCTTGTCCGAATCGCGTTCAAGGACTGCACCGATGAACTCGCCATCGATCTTGTAAAGGTGCTTCTTGTCGTCGGCGAACGGCAGGCAAAGGTGGCGGTAACGGGCCAATTGCTCATAGACCAGCCGATGCATGCGCAGTAGCCAGGCATTGCCACATGGCTCAAGAAGGGTCGCATAAAAGGCTAGCCGGGCCTTGGCGAAAGGCTCTCCGGTAGCAGGCGAGCCATCGAAAAGTTTGCGCCGCCGCTCCGCCCGGTGGCAAGCCGCAAGGAGCGAGCCCTCCCAGTCGATATCGCCCCGCAGGATCGCGAGGCGAAGGCATTCTGCATCAATCACGATGCGCGCTTCGGTAATCTCGCGCAGCTCCTGCGCGGAAATCGGCGCGGCACGATATCCTCGGTTCTGCTCGACCAGCACCAAGCCCACAGCCTGCAACCGCGAAAGCGCCTCGCGCACGGCGCCCTGACTGACGCCAATGCGTCTGGAAAAATCGATCATGTTGAGCTTTTCGCCAGGCCCGATCATTCCGGAAATGAGCTGGCGCTTAATTTCTGCGAAGGCGCGATCCGCCATGCTTGAAGAGTCAGGATTGTCTAATTTAGTCATGAATCACGTGAAGCCTTCAATAAAAAGACTATCGGACCCTACAACATCCGCAGCAAAACGAAAGCACTGCAACGTCAAATGTTAAAATGAGCGCGTCTGCGATGCAGCTAGTTTATCGATAATCGATTGACACAAGGGCAAGGAGCGGGCAACCTCAAGCAAAATCAAGAGGAACAAATGCAACAGACTGGAACGGCCTTTCCCGCGATAGAAACAGAGGCAAGCGATTTAGGCTGGCGGCCGGGCGAGTTTATTCTGCGCAACGCCTGGTTCGCCGTGGCGCACTCTCCCGATATCACGGACCGGCCTGTCCTGCGATTGGTGCATTCGCGACCCTTCCGGATCTGGAGGGCCGCGGACGGTCAAATTCACGCTTCCTCTTCGCGGCTGAAGGCGGGCGACGCATTCGACAAGGTGCGCGCCGAGCCCGTACCGGTCAGCGAGCGTTTCGGCCATGTATGGGTCTGGTTCGGCAATGTCGAAGACGCCGATACCGACCTGATCCCGGATATCCCGTTTCTCGCCTTCGACCGGGCACCGCCGGCATATGCCCGCGGCTTCAACTATTTCCACAGCACCTACGAGCTGGTTATGGAAAACATCCTTGACCTAACCCACGTGGATTTCGTTCACGGAAGCTTCCGCGGAGCGAGCCATCCGGCCGAGGAGGACGAGGTCAGGTTCGAATCGACAAGCGAGACCGTAACGATGATCCGCACGACCCGCGGCAAGCCGACATCGCAGTATCAACGCGAAGTCCTTGGCGTGACCGCGGATTTTCAGGACCAGACATTATTCGCCCACGTCTTCATTCGCAGCGGCATGTGCTTTTTGCATAGTCGCTACTCTGCGGCTCCATCGATTCCGCTCATGCAGACCAATACCCCTGAATCGCGGACGCTCACCCGCGCCAATTATGCATTCGGCATCGAGCAGACCACCAGCGACCATTATCGCCGGACCTGGCCACAGACTGCTTCCATGATTGGCGAGCAGGACGAATCGGTATTGAGGCCACAGAATCCCCGCTATCTGGACGAGGCGCCCCGGCCGGACTTCAGCACGCGATTCGACGCGGCCGGGCTGCATTACCGGCAGCGGCACAACGCTCTGGTCGAAAGGCAGAAGGCAGGCGACTTTAGCTATGCGCCGGGAGACCTCAACGCGCCCGGACTCGCCGACACTCTTGGTGTCTTCCGGCCTGAATGACTTTCGCGGTCAGCTACCGACTTCATTTAAGGCAATAATTCATGACGGATGTGTTCGAAACGCTGGATCCGGCGAAATTCGTTGATATCGATCTGCAAACGGACATCGTCCGCCAACAGTTTCCCGAAATCTTGGCGGATTGGGCGACGCGCCCGCCCTTCTACATTCTGCAGAACGGCGATCCCCAGGCCGTGGTCTCGCGCTTTTCCGACATGAAGGAGGTCGTGAACGGTCGCGGACGTTTTGCCGCAACGCCGCCGGAGACCTCCGCAGCGGGAATGCGAAAGTTTGTACCCAACAAGTTCATGCGCGTAGTCCCCCCAACCCAGATGGAGGGTCCTCCGCATGCCCGGATCAGGCGGTTGATAAATCCCGCATTCGGCGAAGGTGCGATACGCGCCTTCGAGCCGGTCATCCATCAACGCCTTAACGAGATGATAGACCGCATCGAACGCAATGGTCCCGAATTTGAAGCTATGGGCGATCTTTGCGCCCAGCTCATGCCCGAGGTCATGCTCGAGGCGATGTTCGGCTTTACTCCGGAAGAACGCCGTATCTTCGTGAAGATGAACCATTGCCTTCGGCTGACCAAGAAGCTGAAGCCGGACGAACCGTTTCCAGCCGAATATGTAGCCGCCTTCGACGAGGCCGAAGAGACGATCAACGCCATTATCGCGGATCGGCGCCTTAATCCGCGCAGCAATGATGTTGTCAGCGAGTTGATTGCCACGTCCGATGACGGGGACATGCTTTCGGACGTGGAGTTGTTCGAACTGATCTTCATTTTCGGTGCTGGCGCGATCGAAAGCACGGCCTCCTCCTTCGCCGCTGCGCTGATGTTGTTGGGCCGCCACCCCGACCAGTTCGACCAGGTCAAGGCTGACACCGCGCTGGTCCCGCAAGCCATTGACGAGTGCATGCGCATTCATGGCCCCGGCTTCCTGCTGTTCACCCGTTATGCCCAAATCGATACCGAGCTGGGCGGCACGTTCCTACCCGCCGGAATGCCGGTCTATGTCTCTCACCAGGCGGCCGCGCTCGATCCGGTGCAGTTTCCCGATCCGCTGACCTTCGACATCCACCGCAAACCCGCCAATGTTCCGGTGTTTGGCGGCGGTGTTCACTTTTGCGTCGGCAACCGTCTGGCCAAGGCGGTCATGCGGATTGCGCTAACCGAACTGGTCACCAGGTTTCCGAAACTGCGGTTGAAGGATCCCGGGTTTCGGCCGAACTACGTGGGGTCGTTGTCAGAAACGCAGATCGAAACCCTGCCGATGCTGCTCTGGTGATCGGCGTCGTCAGGCCGCGCCTGGCGCTGGCGATCGTCGTTGCGACGGTAATGGTGGACATGATCGGTTTCGGCATCGTCATGCCGGTCCTACCGCAACTGATCATGGATCTCACTGGCAAGGGTCTCGCCCATGCCGCCCAGCTTGCCGGTTGGCTCGCCTTCTCCTTTGCCGTGGTGCAGTTCGTATTTGCGCCGGTAATGGGAAGCCTGAGCGATCGCTTTGGACGGCGCCCGATACTGATCGCCGCCCTGGCGGCATTCGCCCTCAATTACACGCTGACCGCATTCGCGCCAACGATCCTGTGGTTGTTCGCCGGAAGGATGATGGCCGGGGCGACCGGCGCCTCGTTCAGCACGGCCTACGCCTATGTTACCGACATCAGTTCAGACGAGCAGCGCACGCAGAATTTCGGCTTGTTGGGCATGGCCATGGGTGTGGGGTTCGTCATAGGGCCGGCTCTTGGCGGCTTCGCCGGTGAACTGGGTACGCGAGCACCGTTTATTCTGGCCGCCGTGATAGCTTCAATCAACGCGCTGGTCGCATGGTTCTTCCTGCCCGAAAGCCTGGGCAAGCACCTGCGCCAACCGTTTCGCCTCCGCCGGGCGAACCCGCTTTCAGCGCTTGCAAGGCTGGCCAGCAATCCCCTCCTGCTTCGCCTGGCGATCGGCATTCTTCTGGTCCAGACGACCTTCATGATCCTGAACACAATATGGCCGTTCTACACGATCGCCCGATTTGGCTGGACTGGCGCGGCGATCGGTCTTTCCCTGACATTCTCGGGCCTGATTTCTGCTGCGGTTCGTGGCGGCCTTATCAGGATTGTTATCCCGCGCTGGGGCGAGATGAAGGTGGCTAGCGGAGCCATCGCCGCGCAAATCGTGGGCCAGGTGGTGCTCGCATTCGGAACGTCTGGATGGATGATGTTCGTCGGTATCGGGATCCACAGCCTTGCCGGGCTGGCTTATCCGGCCCTCAGTTCCCTGGCATCAAGGCTGGTCAAATCCGAGAATCAGGGTGAATTGCAGGGTGCGATTGCCTCCCTGACCGGGCTCGCGGCGATCGCAGGCCCGATAATCGCCTCACAGACCTTTGCATTGTTTGCTGGTCCTCAAGCCAATTTCAAATTTCCGGCAGCCCCCATAGTGCTGGCGTCAGTCTTTGCATGCATCGCATTGGCAATTCTCTTGAACTACGAAAAGAAGATTTCCTCGCCCCGTGGCAACGCCAACGCCGCCTGATTGTGCAAAGTATCAGCGAAGCTGTGCACCTGCGATCCCTGCAGACGTGCCAATTTTGATGTGTCTGGGTGCGGGCAATCTGGACCAAGAGGTCTATGCTGATCCACTGCGCTTCGATGTCCGGCGCGATCCAGAGGGCGTGACTGCTTTCGGAATGAAGGGTGTCCATATCTGCTTGGGATCACGGCTCGCAAATTTGGTGCTGCGCTTGCCGTTGCGACTGAATTGACGATTCAGCTTCGCGGTAATTTTGGTGGTCATAGGCGGTACTGTCAGTCGGATGGCCGACCCCGGGTTCAGGGTGATCACGACGCCATGTCCGACCCGCTGTCGCCAAAGTGTTGGCCAACGAAGGAATTCCCCAATTCTATGAAAGCGCCGCAGGCGTTCCAAGGCAAAGTACTGAAAGTTGAGCTCCTTGTGATGATTTTATCGATCGCCTCATAATCGAGCGCAGCAATTATGATCGAAGGCGACAGGGCAATTCGGTTTGCGCGTCATTGCATCGCACTTGAACCGCCATCGACAGAGATTGCCTGACCGGTCACATAGGAAGCCAGGGGTGACAAAAGCCATGCCGCGAGTTCCGCCACCTCGGCAGGGTCGCCGCCACGATCCATTGGGATTTGCAAGCCCGCCCGAACGTCGAATCCCGCCTCTACGATAGACCGGATCTTCTCGGTCATGATCAATCCAGGGCAGACCGCGTTCACGCGGATGCCGCGCGCCCCATATTCGACCCCCGAAGTTTGTGTCAGGCTGATCACGCCCGCCTTGGACGCCCCGTATGAACTCATTTGTGGCACTGCTGCTTTGCCAGCGTTGGAGGCATTGTTCACGATTGCCCCCCCGGTTGCCAGCATCGCCGCGATCTCATGCTTCATGCAATAAAATGTGCCACGCAAATTCAAATCTATGAGTACATCAAAGTCGGCTCGTTCCATCGCATCGAAGGGGATCGGACTTTCGTTTGCGGTGCCGGCATTGTTGAAGGCGGCGTCGAGACGACCAAAATGATGCAGCGCAGCAGCAACCATCTCTGCCACCTGTGCTTCGTCGCGGATATCGCAGGCAATCGCCACTGCCGTGCCGCCATCGTTGCGGATGCGCTCTGCCGTTGCCTCAGCAGCGTCGATTGTCAGGTCGGCCAGCAACAATTGGGCGCCATGCCGGGCGAACACCTGCGCCGCCGCGCTCCCGATACCGCCACCGCTGCCAGTGATTATCGTTGCCTTGCCATCGAGAAAGCCGGTCATGATATCCTCCCCACGTGAAGAACTACTGTAACGAAGGTGAAGCCCGGAGTGTAGCACCATGCTTCGGACGATGCTTTCGGTCCAACCGCAACTTGTCTCCGATTGACGAAGGTTGCCCTTACCAAACTTCAGCTCATGTCATGAGGCTCTGCCACGCGGCCAACGCGGCCAACGCGGCCGAGCGGGCCTAGATCATCACAACCAGGCGGATTACCTCAGGTGACGACTTGAAGTAGTGAAACAGACTGTCGGGCTTCCAGGGTCCCGGCAGAGAGTTCACACCTTCCCGACCGACGACGAGAACGAAAGGCGCAGAGGTTCAAATTCGCAAAGCCAGGCGCAACGCTTCGTTTCCACGCGCTCGGCAATCTACAAAACCTTCAACATCCAGCGTCATCTCGTCACCCGAATCACGATGCGCAAATCCCGATCCGCCGCCATGGCGCAATGGAATGCCGCGTCCGCCGCTGCGGCTTGGTTTCTCAGGCTCGGGCAATCGCACGCTCGTGGCCAATCAAGCCGACACTGCCGGCACTTTGCATGGCTGCCCTATTTCAGCCCCAATGCCATCTTGATAGCCGACCACGACACGAGCTTGAAATTTTGCGCAGCAGGCGCATTCTGTCCATCCTGCGCGACGAACAGGCCAGCGGGATAATTGACGCCGAAATCGCCCGCGACCAATTCGATGCCGTCCGTCTCCTGAGTGGAACCGACAATACCCTGAACGATCGCAAAGCGCCCAAGCGGGGCCATGTCGGGAAGCGAAAAGACCGCATAGGCATTGTCGCCCTGACTCGATGCGACCAGCCACCCGCCCGTCTCGCCCTCAGGCACCAGCGCCAATCCCTCGACATCGGCAACGAGGTAATTATTGTCGACCGGCGCGACAATCTTGCCCTCGGTAGCGCCATGATCAAAGCGCCAGATGCCGCCAGCCTCTTCGCCGACATAAAGCGTGCCGTCGCGCGGATCCACGACGCAGCCTTCGGGTTGGGAGGGGACGTTCAGCACTCGCTGTGTGACGACCGAGATTTCCTCATCGAGAACGACGCGCTGCTCGTAGATAGTCCCTTGCTTGACTGGCGAATATACCATCAGCACGCCATCGCGCCATGACAGGCAAACGCCATAGCCCTCCCCCGGACCGGCCGTCAGCGTAGCCAGTGGTTTCAGCTGCGCGCTGGCCGTGTCCAGATGGAAGAATTGCAGCTTCGCGGTGGCAAGATCGTTGCGATCGCTCGCCGCCACGATCACGCCCCGATCTCCGGTATCCACCAGATCGACATTGTTGACCGCGCCCGCATCGACAAAGCCCTTCACGGCCCCGTCGAGGTCATAGACGTAAAGCCCGGCCTTCTTGTCGGTCGCCACGATCAGGCTGGCTGCGGGGTCCGCCGCGTTGCGCCAGATCGCCGGGTCGTCGGCCGCATCCTCGTTTTCCGTGCCCACTGGCGCAGTTTCGGCGACGGCCTGCACGCCGACCGGCGGCAGCCCCTGCGGCGCGACCCCGGCGCAGGCGCTCAAAGCGCCCGTCGCCAGTGCCGCAAATACGATACCAGATCGCATTAGAAGGTCACCCTGACGCCGCCCTTCATGGTCCAGCTCGAAAACTCGGATTCCAGCGCGTTCTGGCGTCCGCCGACCCGGTTATAGGCGAGGAAGTCCTCCTCGGTGATGTTCACCCATTCGTAGAAGACCTGCACGTTCTTGCTGGCACGATACTTGGCGCTGAAGTCGAGCTGGAGGTGATCGTCCACCATCCGGTCTTCTTCCACCGAACCGCCCAGCTCGTCCAGGAACTTGTCGCGATAAGTGCCCGCCAACCGCAGCGAGATCGGTCCCTTTTCGTAACCAAGCACCGCATTGACCGTGTGACGCGAGGTCGCTGGCAGGGAGATCGAGCGCACCGCACCGACCGCGCCCAGCGTACCCACACCATCGTCGGGGACGTCGCCCTTGGCATCGGTGTAGGTGTAGTTGAGCTGCGTCAGCAGACCGTCCAGCGGCGCTGGCAGCATCGTCCATTGCTGCGAGAAGCCCAGTTCCACGCCCCAGATCTCGGCCTTGTCGCCATTGAGGGGGATCACCGCCTCGTCAAAGGCGATGCCGCGATAGACCAGCCGCTCGGCCGGATCGATCATGTCGTTGTCGTTCAGGTCTTCCGCTTCGTAACTCACGTCAACAATGTAATCGCTGATCGACTTGTAGAACAGCGCCGCGGTGAGCGCGCCATTGCCGGAGAAGTAATATTCGACCGACAGATCGGCGTTCCATGCCTTGTAGGGATCGAGCTCCGGATTGCCGAAAGTGCCCTCGATCTCGTCGTCGTCGTTGACCTCGATCTCGAAAATCGGTGCCAGCTGTCCGAAGCTGGGCCGCACGAGCGAGCGATAGCCCGCCACGCGCAGTACCAGATCGTCGGTCGGCTGGTAGCGGACATTGAGGCTGGGCAGGAAGTAATCGTAATGCCGTCCGCCCTGCACCGGGGTAACGATCACCGTATCATCGGTGGCAATGGCGCCACCGGGCAACGTGCCATCCTCTTCTACCAGCAGCACTTCGTTGCCGCTGTAATCGAGATTGGTGCGCTCCCAACGCACACCGCCGATCACGGTCAGCACATCGCTGTCAAAGCGCAGCAGGCCATATGCGGCATAGACATCTTCGTCGATCGCATAGTCGCTTACGGCGCTGTCGAAAGCGGTGTCGATCGGCTGCAATTCGTACATGTCGAAATTGCTGAAGAAGTGATCGGTCGCACCATTAAAGCTGGCCACTGGCGAGACATCGCCGCGGCGGAAGGTCTGTTCGCCCAGCACGTCAGCCAGCGTGTAGTCGGTATCCCCGTCCCATTCGTAATACTCCACCTCGGCGTCAAAGCTCTTCTGACGCCAGCGGCCCTTGAAGCCGGCCTGGGCGGTGAACACACCATTATTGGTCGGGAACGTGCGGGCGATGTCGAACTTCGCCGCATATTCCTCGTCCTTTGCCTTGCCGCTATCGACGAACTCGACATCCTTGAGTTCGTATGTCGACGGATCGGCGAAGTCGGCGACGCCGCTGGTGGTGTAACGCGGGGTCTTCATGTCGGAATAATCGACATCGACCACCAGGCCCTCACCCTCGAACTCGCGTTCGAACTGGGCCGGGTCGACATTGTCGTCCTCGGTCTCCGACGAGCGGGCATAGCTGCCCATGTAGGAGATCTTCCAATCGTCAGTTTCGGTGACGCCGCCCCAGGACAATGAGATGGTCTCCTGCCGCTCGAAGCGATCCTTGATGTCGCGTTCGACTGTGATCGTGTCGCTGGCGTCGGAATAGCTGACCATCGTGCCGCTGCCGGTAATGTCGGCATCGCCCAGATCGAAGGTGGTGCGGCGGCGATATTCATGATCGTCGAAACGGCTGAACAGGCCGCGCACGTAAAGCTCGGTCGTGTCAGAAGCACGGAAGTCGAGGCCGAGCGAGGCGCTGAATCGCTCACGCGTCACGTCGTAATCGCGATATTGCAGTTCATCTGCATAGATCAGGCCATCGTCCTCGTCCCAGCCATCGGGTTCGATCGTATCGACCTCGTACTTGCGCTTGTAGTATGAGATACCGCCCGAAATGCCGACATTCTCGCCAAGGCGCGAGGCGAAACCGAGGCCGATCTTGGGCGTCACCACATCGGCATAACGGTTATAGCTGCCCTCCAACCGGGCGCTGGCATAGGCCGCTTTGCGATCAAAGGCGGAAACGGTGTTGATCTCGATGCTGGCGCCGATCGTGTCGGCGTCCATATCGGGTGTCAGGCTCTTCTTGACCTCGATGCTCTCGATGATGTCGCTGGAAATCACATCCAGCGCCACTTCGCGCACATCGCCTTCGGGCGCTGGCACGCGGACCCCATTGATCGAGCTTGAATTGAGGCCGGGTGCAAGGCCGCGGACCGAAACGAAGCGGCCCTCGCCGTGGTCGTTCAACACGTTGATACCGGGCAGACGGCGCAGGCTCTCGGCCACGTTCTGGTCGGGGAACTGGCCGATCGCGTCACGCGTGAGCACGTCGGAAACGACATCCGAGGCATATTTGCGCGACAACGCGCTGGACTGGTTGGCGCCCTGCCCGACCACCAGGATCTGCATGGCGTTCTCGCCGCCAAGCGCGAAATTGGCGGTCACCGTGCCCTCGGAAGGGACCTGCACAGTGATCCTTTCGGCAGGCGCACCGACATAGCTGGCGGTCACAACATATGTGCCGGCAGGCAGGTCGGTGATACGGTACGAGCCATCGCGTCCGGTCACGACCTTGCGACCCAGTTCCTTTATCTCGACAGTTGCCGATTGCAGCGTAACAGTGTCGGTCTCGTCGACGACAGTGCCGGCGACATCGCCTGCAAAGGCGGGGGTTGCAGCGATGCTGAGTGCAGCAAAGCCCAATACGGCGCGGCCCAATACGGCGCGGCCCAATACAACGCGACTGGCGCCAGTGAGTAGATAGGTCGGTTTCATGGATTGCCCTCCGTTAATCTTGAGGGGGCCGCTAGGGAGCGCTTGTGGCAAAGGTGCTACGGACTTGCTACAATCGCATGACACAAAGTCGAGTGTTGCTGCGTCGCAACGCGAACGAGGGAGTTGTCAGCCTAAAGTCTACAAGGCGCGGTGATGCGCATGATGCCGATCTCAAGCTGCAGACGCTGACGTTGCATTTCCGTCCGCAAACGAACCGTCGAGCCTGCCCCTGAGACACCGAGGGCATACTTTGCCAAAGCACCTGATATATGGCGCAAATGTCCACCGGACCCGATCTTCGCCGTTCCGCCCCCGCTGCCAGGCGCAATCAGGGGTCGATCCTCGAGGTGTTACGCCCAATTTTGCCAAGCTCGGGGCTGGTTCTGGAAGTGGCAAGCGGAACAGGCGAGCATATTGTTCATTTCGCCCGACAGCTTCCCAGCCTCGAATGGCAGCCCTCCGATCCTTCGAGCACGGCAAGGGCGTCAGTCTCAGCCTGGATCGCCGCCGAGGGCCTGACCAACATCCTCCCCCCATTAGACATCGACGTGACTCGTCGAGATTGGGAAACCGGAGGAGCCTCCGCGATTCTGTGCATCAATATGCTGCACATCAGTCCCTGGGAGGCGACCATCGGCTTGTTGCGAGGATCGGCCAATGCTCTGCCAAACGCAGGATCGCTTTATCTATATGGTCCGTTCCGACGCCAGGACCGACCGCTGGAACCCAGCAACCAGGCATTTTACGACGAATTGCGATCGCGGGACCCGAGTTGGGGCCTCCGGGATCTCGAAGACGTCGTTCAGTTGGCCGTCGATTTTGGCTTTGCCCTCGACAAGGTCGTCGAGATGCCGGCGAACAACCTGTCAGTAATCTTTCGACGGACCTAGGGTCAGGACCCGATTGCGGACATTTCCAAGCGGGTCGGTGCGGCACCGCAGATTTGCGAGCATGAAACCTGCCCAATTCGCGCATTTTGAGTTCTGCGTTGTATTGCTGCAACGCACAAATCAGGCGAAACTAGGAATTCATGACCATCATTTGTCCGCAGATGTGACCCGGTCCGAACCATTAATGGCGCAGCTGCGTGCGTAATGTTGCAATCCGCGCAACTCACGCAATGCGGCAAACACAATCCGGTCAGTTAGGTGCAATCAAACCGCCGCCGGATCGCCTTCACCCCTAAACAATCTCGCTCAAGAGGGTGCCCCACTTCAACCAAGGGGGTCACTATGCATCATCTTCGCGCCAAATATGCCTTTCACCTCGCGGCCAGTACACTGGCCTTGTCATGGACCACGCCAGGACTGGCCCAAGACGACCCCGAGCAGGGTGACACGATCATCGTGACGGGCCAGTCGACGACCTATTCGAACAGCCAAGTCACAGATTCCATGCTGAACCTTCAAACCCCGATTACAAGCCCGCTCTCGGCTATCGACAATCTTCCCGGCGTGAACGTGCAGGAAGGCGATACGTTCGGTTTTGACGACTGGTCTACCTCGGTGAGTATCCGCGGTTATCAGACCAATCTTGGCACACAGGAGATTGGCCAGACGATTGACGGCCTGCCCAATGGCGGTTCCAATTATGGCGGTGGCGCCAAAGCCAATCGTTATATCGACAGCATGAACATCGGCGGCGTGGTGGTGAACCAGGGCACAGCCGATGTCGGCTCACTCTCGAACGAGGCGCTGGGCGGCACGATCGATTTTCTCACCTCCGACCCGGAGATGGAGCGTCGCATTCGCTTCTCGGCGACCGGCGGACAGTTCGACGCGCAGCGCTTCTATGCGCGTTACGATACCGGCGATCTTGGCGGCGTGCGCGCCTGGGTCTCGGCCTCGCACCAGGAAGCGACCGACCACGTCACACAAACCGCGCAGAATGTTCGTGACCATATCGCTGCCAAGTTTGTTGCCGATAGCGGTTTGATCAGGCTCACCGGCTATGCCAGTTATGATGACACGCATGAGGACAATTACGACCAGGTCTATTCGCCCGCGCAATTTGCCCAGAACGCTGACAGCGACGGCCTCACCGGCCAGTGGGTCGGCATTCCCTTCATCGACCAGGTCTATCGTCGCGCATGGTCGACCCTGCGTTCAAACGCTTTCACCTATCTCAAGGCCGAGGCCGATCTAGGCTCGGTGACCTTCAATGCAGCGGGCTATTATCATTACCAGAAGGGTCGCGGCGACTGGGTACCGCAATATGTCGTCAACGTAACCGCCGATGGCGCAGGCAATCCGGAGAGCGAGCTGGTCGGCAATGGCACGGTTGCCGGCGGCGCCTTTCTGGGTCAGATATTCTTCGTCGATGCCAGCGGGGTTGCGTTGACGCCGACGCCGGGATGCGTTGCAACCTTCACCTTCCCATACGGCGGCACGACAAATGGCGCTTACGATCCGGCCTGCTACCCAGCTGGCGCCGTGCCGGTGGGGTCCTACCGGCACACCCATTACGAACGTAATCGCTACGGCTTCACAGGTGATGCCGCCTGGAACGCGGATTTCGGTTCCATCCAGAATACGCTGCGGGCGGGCCTGTGGTACGAAGGTGGCCAGCGCGACGAATACCGTGACTGGCACCAGGTGGTCGATTCGCGAGTCGGCCCGGACTATGAGGGCACGCCTTACTGGATTCAGTACAGCCGCGAATTCCCGCAAAGCACCTTCAAATGGTGGGCGGAAGACGAGGTGGAATTCGGGCCGGTTCGCCTTCGCGGCGGCCTCAAGCAGTTTTACAACGACGTCGAACGCGACGACGCGTTCGGCCAATCCGCTTCCGCATCGCTGGATACCCATTCCGATATCCTGCTGTCGGGTGGCGTACAATTCGAGGTCATGCCAACCCTTACCCTGTTCGGTGGCTATGCGGAGAACTACCGGGCGCTGGGCGACGGTGTGCTCGAAAACCCGACCTCCGACTTTTCGAACCTGGTGCCCGAAACCTCCGAGAACTGGGAAGCGGGCGCGCGATACAATGATGGCCGCATTCAGGCCTCGGCTGCCTATTTCAAGACCATCTTCGACAACCGCGTCGTGTTCATCGGCCCAGGCTCGGCCGCCGGGAACGACTATCTGGGCGGTGAAAATGGCAGCTACTACAATGTTGGCGGCATCGATTCCCAAGGCGTGGAACTGATAGCCGCCGCGCGCCTGGTCGATGGCTTGTCGGCCTATGCCTCCTACACCTATATCGATGCGACCTATCGCGGCAGTGGCAATGACGCTGACGATGCTGCGCTTGGCCTTGTCCCGGGCAATAAGGTCACCGGCATTCCCGAACACATGTTCGTGCTGTCCGCCGACTACACCGGCGAATTGCTGCGGGCAGGTGTTTCGGGCAAATATACCGGTGAGCGCATGGTCAACACCGCCAATACCTTCGTCGCCGATAATTACGTGACGGTGGACGCCTATATCGGCGTGCGGGGGGAGATGATCAGCAACAGCCTGAAGGTTGTCGATCTGAGCCTGGTGGTGAACAACGCCCTGAATGCCGATTATCTGGGCGGCATTTCTGGCAATGCGGCATGGATCGGCGCGCCGCGCACGGTGACGTTCACCGCAACTGTCGACTTCTGAGCCGAACCCAATGCGGGGCCGAGACGTGAATGTCTCGGCCCCGTAATTTTCTGTAGGCACCTGGCGTGCTCACTCGACTGACGGAGCTGACGATGCCCCACTTCGACAAGCCCGAAAGCTTTTCCGTATCGCGCCGGGCCACGCTGACGGGGCTGGCCGCAGGAACCGTGCTAACCGCTCTTCCGGTTCGAGCACATTGGTCCAACGACAATCCCGTCTTTCGCCATGGGGTCGCCAGTGGTGATCCGGACGCGACGAGCGTGGTCTTGTGGACGCGCGTGACGGGCGAAGGCGCGCAGAATGTTCGCTGGCAGGTGGCGCGCGATTTCGCGTTCAACCAGCTTGTCGCGCAGGGGGAGGCTGCTACCGGGCCGGATCGCGATCACACGGTGAAGGTGCTTGCCGACGGCCTCGAGCCGGGTGGAACCTTCTACTACCGTTTCATTGCGGGGGAGTTCGTCTCGTCGGTTGGCCGCGCCCGCACGCTGCCTACCGGGCAGCTCGAACGGCTCGGCATCGCGCTGGCCTCGTGCAGCAATTTCGCCTTCGGTTTTTTCAACGCCTATGACGCGATCGCCCATGATCCGGGCGTCGATTTCGTCCTGCATACTGGCGACTATATCTACGAGTACGGTCATGGCGAATGGGGCGACGATGTCGCACATAAGACGGGCCGCAGGCACGAACCGGGCCATGAAATCGTCACCCTCGCCGACTACCGGACCCGCCACGCGCAATACAAGACCGATCCCGGCGCGCAGGCTATGCACGCGGCGCATACTCTGCTGGCCTGCTGGGACGATCACGAAAGCGCGAACAATCCGTGGGTTGGCGGCGCACAGAACCACCAGCCGGACACGGAGGGCGACTGGGCCGCGCGCCGGGAGGCTTCGATCCGCACCTATTTCGAATGGATGCCGGTGCGCGAGCCGGAATGGCTGGCGGACGGTCGCAGCCGGGAACAGTTCTGGCGCAGCTATTCCTTCGGCGACCTTGCCACGCTCGACACGCTGGAGACGCGCCACACGGCCCGCGCCGAGCAGATCGACTATCTCGAATGGTTCCCGAAGCTGCAAAACACCCAGGACGTGGAGCGTTTCCGCAAGGAGGTGCTGGGCGCAGAAGGTCGGCCAATGCTCGCACCCGAACTAGAGGCTTCGCTGTCTGCTTCCTGGCGCCACTCGCTGGCGGCGGATCAGCCCTGGCGTCTGATTGGCAACCCGATGCCGATCGCCAGGACCGACGTGCCCGACGTGGTTGCGCTCGGCCTGATCGCTGATCCCTTTGTCGAGGGCGCGCCCTATACCGGGGATGCGTTGCAGGCGGCGCAGGCGCTGGCATGGAAGGGCAAGTGGAACCTGCCGTTCTATCCTGACACCTGGGATGGTTATCCATGGGCGCGCGAGCGGCTCTATGCCCAGGCCCGCGAAGCCGGAGCGAGCGATCTCATCTTTCTGACCGGCGACAGCCATAGTTTTTGGGCCAATCATCTGGCTGATGATGCAGGCCGCTCGGTCGGACTCGAACTTGGGACTTCGGGAATTTCTTCACCCGGCGATTTCGTTTCCAGCGGCTTTGACGAGGGTACCGCGCGGGCGCTCGACGCCGCGTTTGCAGAGCATGTGCCGGAGGTCATTTGGACTGACAATATGCACCAGGGATACGTCCGTCTGGACCTTACCCGCGCGCACGGCACGGCCAGCTTCGTGGCGGTCGATACGGTGCTATCGCCCGAATACCGGACCAGGATTGTCCAGCGCTATTCAATCTTGCGGCAGGATGGCGGCCTGACATTTGGCTGATGGCTTCACCGGTTCGATAGCTTGGTCTTTTTATCGCGACCTGTGCCTCTGTTGCCGGGGTCTGCGGATTTTGCGCTTGGCACCGCAGTGAAAATTCCGCTTGCTAGTTACAGGGCATTTCATCAACATTCATGGAATGGAGCAGGCAGGCGCCAAGCTTGTGAGCCAGATCCGGCTCGCACTGAACGGAGAAAGGGTCAACTCAGGCGAGTTGGCCCAAGAGCCTTTTGATGTAAGCTCGCTTGAGATCGCTGAGAAAGCGGCCTGGATACAGCTGCAAAATTGGATTGAAGATCAGCCGTTGATTACCGCGCATCCCGACGTCCGTGATTACTGCGTCAGAAGACTGCAGCACTTCTGCGAAACACTTTGATTGCGCGCTCTGTGGTACGGGTTACGCCAGAAATCCCTCAGAACTGCGCGGTTTCACAGGCCAGCTTCCCAAGGGTTGGGGTTGTCGCAGACTAGGTGGCGGTGCCGTCAGTCCAATGCGGCCTCGCCTCCACTAGGTCGGACTCGACCTACCCGCGTCTGACTAGCCGCATCGTTCGTTAGCGGCCACGTTACTCTGACCAGTCCCCTAAGGTTTGATTGCCACTTTCAGCACGCCATCCCGCTGGTGCGAAAACAGCTCGTATGCGTCTTCGATTGAATCTAGCGGGAAGTGGTGCGTCACCAATTGGCCTGCATCGACGCGACCCGCTGCGACGACGTCGATCAGCCGCCGCATTCTTTCCTTGCCACCAGGGCACAAGGTCGTGCGGATAGTATGGTCCCCGAGACCGGCAGCAAACGGCCCGAGCGGAATTGTCAGATCGCCCGAATACACACCGAGCGAAGACAGTGTGCCACCCGGTCGCAACACCCGCATGGCTCCTTCGAAGGTCTGCTGCTGGCCCAATGCCTCGATTGAAACGTCGACCCCGCGCCCATCGGTGATTTTCATAATCTCATCGACCGGATCGACCTTGTTGAAATCGACGATATGCGTGGCGCCCATCTTGCGTGCCATCTCCTGCCGTTCGGGCAGCGCTTCGACACCGATGATGGTGGTGGCGCCCATCATATGCGCACCAGCCGTTGCGCACAGGCCGATGGGCCCCTGAGCGAAGACCGCGACAGTATCGCCGATGCGAATGCGTCCCGATTCCGCGCCGCTGAAGCCGGTCGACATGATATCCGGACACATCAATACCTGTTCATCGGTCAGGCCGTCAGGCACCGGCGCCAGATTGGCCATGGCATCAGGCACAAGCAAAAACTCCGCCTGCGCTCCATCAATCGTATTGCCAAAACGCCAGCCGCCCATGGCTTTGAAACCGTGCCCGTCCTGTCCGCCACATTGAGCATGGAAGCCGCACAGCGAAGCGTATGACGTGCCAGACGGGGTAATCGCGCCTGCAATCACGCGCTGGCCTTCAGTATACCCTGTCACCGCCGAACCCAGCTTCTCAATGACGCCAACCGGCTCGTGACCCACTATCAGGCCCCTCTCGACAGGGTATTCACCCTTGAGAATGTGAACGTCGGTACCGCAAATGGTTGTCGTGGTGATACGGATCAGCGCGTCAAGCGGACCAACATCGGGCACCGGCTTTTCACCCAGGACGATCCGCCCGGGTTCGATGAATATGGCCGCTTTCATGAGCTCAGGCATTTCCGTCTCCGTTACAATTGGCTACAGGGGCACAATAGACCATCTGGTTCTGCGCGAAGATAGGGGAATATCCTGAAGCAGCGTTATTCAGGTGCTGCCAATTCCTGGAAGATACGTTCAATATCAATAGCTTGTGCCAGATCCGTGCCCGGTGTCGAGACCGCCGCCGCGCCTGCAGCTGTGCCGAAACGAAATGCTTCACTCACGCTGCGCCCATTCACGATGGCATGGAGCATAGCCGCTACGAAGCTGTCGCCAGCACCCACTGTACTAACGGCTTGCACAGGCAGCCCCGCGATCCGGTAGACGCCATCCTTGTTGGCCAGCACAGCTCCGCGCTCTCCCATCGTCACGGCCACATTCTCCGCAGCTCCACGCGCAACGATTTCACGCGCTGCCCCCGCAATCTCTTCTTCGGTGTCCAATGGACTGCCCACCAATTCACATAGCTCTTCAAGGCTCGGCTTGACGAGAAAGATCCCACCTTCGGCCAATCCCCCGGCAAGCCCTCGGCCAGAACTATCGAGAACGAAACGCGCGCCTTTTTCATCAGCGACGCGAGCAACGCGCCCGTAGAAATCGTCTGGCAGACCAGGCGCAAGCGAGCCGCTGGCGACGATGTATGCACCTTCTGCCATAGCCAGCCGATCAAGGCACTCTTGCCATTCTGTCTCTTCAATCTGCGGTCCGGGAGCGACGACACGGTATTCCTGTTTCGTCGCCTGTTCGAAAATGGTCGTGGAAAGGCGGGTCTCACCTGCAATCTGAGTTCTTGCAACCACCAGCTGGTGCAGGTCGAGCAACGCATCGAGCGCCGCCTCCTGCGCCTCAAGCCCTGCCACCTGATCCACTGTCGATGTCCGCGCGTAGCCGATAAGCATCTGTAATCCCTCGCTTTTCCTTGCGGTAAGGAGGTCATCATCCGGCAGCCAAATCACGAGTTTGCTCTACTTTCGTCGTCACCGCCGCCTTACTTGTACTTACTTCCTACGAGACAATGTCTCGCTCGGTTAGGGACGCAGTCAATTAGACGAGTTGAGCCTGACCAGGCCAGCGGCAGATGACCAGAAACGTGTAAGACGGTTGTCCTACGAGATCAGGATTGTGACTGCGCTCTTAATCAAGCATATTGCCCTGAGACTTCTTGAAACTGGATACCAAATGAATCTTCTTTGTCGCTACCGCGCTGCCAGTTAACATGGCAGAGAAAAGAAGCCATTTTAAATCCAAGATACTGATAACGCGGATTCTGCTAAGCAATCCAAGATCAACCAATAACACGGCACCTAGCGATACACACAGATAGGATATAGTGGCAAGGGCGCGCGCCAGATGTGAGTTCGAAGTGAGTTCATCGTATCCCAACCTCGAAATAATGATGAATTTATATAATGCTGCACCGAATAAAAAAGTCAAAAATAATACAATAGGAAGATAAAAAATTTTTGCGAATATTAATGCGACAAACCCTCCTATCAGGACAGAGGCCATCGACAGATCAATTACGAATTTTCGTGAAAATTTTAGCATTGAATGCCCGACAATCCTCCGTCAACTGCAATCTGCGCAGAAGTAACGATCAAATCTGAGGCCAAGCCAACAACCGTGCCTCCCCTGCCCGGGATCGCGTCGGTAAGCATTGCTTGCACACCTGCTAATGCTCCTGTTGCAAATGCTTCCTCATATGCACCATTCGACAACCTCGTGCCTGCTGCGAGCCCCTTGAGGACAATCCCAGCGCCTAATACATACCCGTTTCTAGAAGCAACGCCCCCAGCACCGATAAGGTTGCCGAGTCGATCGAACTTTTCAGCCTCACGAAGTTGTCGGCATTGCCTCAGAGCTTGAGGTATCGGATTGTTTCTTCTGCAGATACGGTAGGACGCTCCTGTCTTGCCAGCGCAAGGATCACTGTATTGTGTCTCGCCTTCAGTCCCTCCGACTTCAGTACCCTCGCCAAAATCAGAAAATGGATTCCAGTCGCCCCAGTAGTCTGTACTGAGTTGATATTCATTCCAGATGTCGAGATCAAAAGCGCCTCGATTTCCTGGTACAACGATTCGATTTCCTGTTACAGCGGTTACAACGATAGAGTTTGCATAATAATCTGCGAAACTTCCAAGGTCATAGTTTTCCCAGCTAAAGTATTTGTCTCCGTCATCATAGTCACCTGCGCTGGCATCAAAGTTGCCCGTCGGATCTACACTATTCACAGGATCGTTGCCTACGTAGGCGTACATGTTCATACCATCGCCGTAGCCGATGGGATCGGTCTGCATGAACCGGCCGAGGGAGGGCGAGTACATGCGGGCCTTGTAATACCAAAGGCCGAGCTCGGGAACCCAGGTCTGGCCGGTATAGCCGAACCGGCCCGTATTGCCGCTGTCGGGCATGCCATATTCGTCATAGGCATTGATCGTGGTCGGGCTGCCATTGCGCTGGCTGGTCAGCACCACCGAGCCGGTGATGTCGGTAAGCGTGTAGTTCTGGTCGGTCTGCGCCACGCCGCTGGAGCTGTAGGTTACCAGCGGGTCGTCACCGCCGCCTGCCCGATTGCTGCGCCTTCCGCCAGCACTGGCCCGCTGCGCGACACGCGGTAGGTCCGCTCTATTCCCTCGCGCCGCTGCTGCACTGTTTCGGGCCGTGCCTGAAGAACGTAGAGCTTGCCATCAAGCCCGTCCTTTGCCCACTCGATATCCATCGCACAGCCATAATGGCGCTCTATCCGGACCGCCCAGTCTGCCAGACACAGAATTTCGGATTCCTCCAGCACAGCGATGGCCTGCTCCTCCGGGTCGGTTGGCACTTCCTGCACCCCCGCACCACCGCCACCGTAAACAAGCTTGCGCTTTTTGGCACCGATCTCCTGCGCAATAACCGGGCGCAGGCCGTGTCGGCCAAGCAGCGGCTTGAACACCTGGTAGGAATCTGGATCAACGCTCCCCTGAACCACCAATTCACCCAGACCCCAGGCAGCATCGATAAGAACCACGTCGGGAAAGCCCGTTTCGGTATCGATCGAGAACATCACCCCCGCGCCCGCCAGATCCGAACGGATCATGCGCTGAACGCCGACAGAGAGAGCTACCGCTTCATGCGCGAAGCCGTGGGTTTCACGGTAGACAATTGCGCGGTCTGTAAAGAGCGAGGCGTAGCATTGGCGGCAGGCATCTATCACTGCGTCTGCACCGACAATGCTGAGATAGGTCTCTTGCTGGCCGGCAAAGCTTGCCTCGGGCAAATCCTCTGCGGTCGCGCTTGACCGCACGGCCACAGCTACACTGTCCTTGCCGGCCTCTCGCGAGAGCTTGCGATAGGCATGGCGGATCGCTTCCTCTGTCGCGATGGGAAAACGGCCACCTGCAATGAGCGCGCGGATTGCGGCTCCTGTTTCAGCAAGCGTCTTGTCGCCGTTATGATAGGCCTCCAGCGCATGCTCGACCGGCCCGACAAGCGAATTCTCGACCATATGCAGGCGAAAGGCCTGCGAAGTCGTAGCAAAGCCGCCGGGTACATTGATGCCATACGGACGCAAGACCGAGCACAGCTCACCCAGAGACGCATTCTTGCCTCCGACAGTCGCGATGTCCTTGCGGCCAAGCTCTTCGAAATCGATCATGTGACGTAAGCTCATCTGACACTCCGGCAACAATGTCCTGTCAGTGTGGCGGGGTTTTGGGCAGGTTGCGCTCAGGGAATATACGGATATCCTCCACCCTTGGTGTCTGCTGCATAATGGGAAATGAGCGAAGGCAACTTGCTAGCATCCGTTCTGGTCTTTGTGTCCGCTGCGGCATTGGTGTGGTGGGCAGGTGTACGGCTACCACGATTTGTCGTCGCGCTGAGTGAACGGACCGGATGGGGTCAAGGTCTGACCGGGATGCTCGTTCTTGGCGGCATCACATCGCTGCCAGAATTGGCAACCGGCACCAGTGCGGCGATCCTGGGTGCGCCATTGCTTTCGCTGAACGACATTCTCGGCAGCGCAAGTCTCAATCTGTTGCTGCTTGCGCTTGCCGATACGGCCATCGGCAAAAGACCGCTCACTTCATTTGTCGCCCGCCCGGTGACCCTGATTCAGGGCATTCTCGGCATGATGATGTTCGCCGTACTGGGGCTGGCCATTGGCATGGGCGAGCCCGCGTGGCTCCGGCCTGTCGGCATATGGACTACCCTGCTGCTCGTCGGCGTGATCGCGGCGCTGCTGATTGCCGACCGTTCAGAACGGCATCCGATGTGGCAGGTGGTCAATTTACCGGTTGAGGATAGCGTTGAAGGCGTGGTCGAAAAAACGATGCCAGTGAGACAAGTCGCAATCGGATTGACAGGGCTTGCGACCCTTATCCTGATAGGCGGGATCGCCCTCGCCAATTCCGGTGAAGTGATCGCCCGGCAGTCTGGCTTGGGTGTCGGCCCGGTTGGCTTCCTGTTTGTCGCCGTTGCCACGTCCTTGCCTGAAGCGAGTGCGATTGTCGGTGCGATGCGCGCACAGCGCTATCAATTGGCGATTGGCGAGATTTTCGGGTCAAATCTGTTCAACCTGGGGATCATCTTCGCGATCGACCTTGTGGCTCCTGGTCCGCCAATCCTCGGGCTTGCTGGCGCGTTTGAGATGTCGGCGGCAATGCTGGCGCTGCTGCTGACAGGGATATTCGTGCTTGGCCTGATCGAGCGACGCGACCGCACCTACCTGCGAATGGGCGAGGATTCCATTGCGGTCATCCTTCTCTATGTCGTCGGTACTGCGCTGCTGATCTTCTGGGCATTATGATTGCTGACAATTCCTCTCAGCAAGCCTTGGGAAGAGGCGAGAGAACATCCTCGTCAGACAACAGGCGCAAGGACGATCCGCGCATCGAGCGCGATCGCTCCATCCGGACCCGCGAGAAGCGGATTGAGGTCGATCTCGGCAATTTCAGGGAGCTCTTGTGCGATACTTCCAAGCGCCATCAATATCGTGGCAAGCGCGTCAAGGTCGGCCGCTGGAACGTCCCGATATCCCGCCAGAAGGCGCGCAATCCGAGTTCGGGCAATACATTCGAGCGCGTCGTCCTTGCTGGGCGGTGCAAGGACGAGAGCGCGGTCCGCCATCACCTCAATCGCCGTGCCGCCTGCGCCAAACATGACCATCGGACCAAAAGTGTCATCGATGGAAAGACCAGCGAAGACTTCGATACTCTTACCCCGGTCAATCATGGTTTGCACCGCGAACCCCTCGATCCGAGCATCGGGTTGCAGCTCGCGCACACGCTCGACCATGGCCGCTGCTGCACGCCCGGCCTGATCCCCATTAGCCAGCCCCAGAACGACACCGCCCACATCCGATTTGTGCGCAATATCGCGCGAGACAATCTTCACAACGTAAGGCGGGGGCAGCGCGGAGCAGGCTTCCACTACATCCATTGAATCGCGCGCCATACGCGTGGGCACAGTAGAAATGCCGAAGCCATCCACCACATCCTTTGCTTCCACTTCGGTCAGCAGCAGGCGGTTCTCCGCGCGCACTGTCGCGATAATTTTCCGCGCCGCAGCCATGGCATTTTCAGACAATTGCCGGGGCTGTGCAGGCGCGGGCAAAGCCTGTTCGCGATTTGCACGCTCGACAAGCCGGATAATCGCTCTTGCCGCAGCAGATGGATCGGAAAAGCAGGCAATGCCTGCCTGCGCCAATTGCCCAGCAGCAGCACGAAAGTTTGCCGGGCCAAGCCAGCATCCAATCACCGGCTTTAGGCAATTGTTCGCTCGTGCCTCAGTCACCACTTCGCTTATCGCGGCGGCTCCTGCGGCAGGGTCTATCAGACCGGTCGGACAGTTCATCACCAGCACCATGTCACAACCCGGATCGGCCAAAATCACTTCAGTCGCTTTGCGGTATCTGTCTTCGCGTGCATCGCCGATAATGTCGATCGGATTAGCCTTCGACCAAACCGGAGGAAGGATAGCATCAAGCTTGGCCAGTGTCTGAGGTGCCAGATCGGCCAGTGTCACCGCGCTGTCGGCCAGGGCGTCCAGTGCCAATATGCCCGCGCCCCCACCATTCGTCAGGATCGCGAGGCGATTGCCGCTCGGCCGGTCCGCAAATCGCAGAATACTCGCCGTTGCTTGCAGTTCGTCCAGTGAATCCACCGAAATGATACCGGCCGCGCGAAACGCAGCCTGATAGGCATCCCATGATCCTGCGAGCGCACCCGTATGCGACAGCGCCGCATTGCTCGCCGTCCGGTCGCGACCGGACTTGAGCGCGATCACCGGCTTGCGTCGGCCCACTTCTCGGGCGGCTTCGAGGAAGGCCGGACCATGTTTCAGACCCTCCAGATAGAGCAACACCGCCTCGGTCGCATCATCATCGCCAAGCAGCTTGAGCAATTCCGCCGGGCCACAATCGGCCATGTCACCAAGCGAGAGCATGGCAGAAAAGCCGATGCCGCGATGGACGCTCCATTCGATCAGCGACGCTGCTATGGCTCCGCTCTGCGAAAGCAGCGCAAGCTGTCCCGGCGGAGGCAGCTTCGCGGCGAAAGAAGCATTGATGCCGTGGCGCGGCAGCAGCAGGCCGATGCAATTGGGGCCGATAATTCGCACACCACTGGCGTGCGCGGCTTTCATCATCGCACGGCCATGATCATCGCTCTGTGACAGCCCGGCAGTCACGATTACGGCAAGCGCAATACCCTTCTGACCGAGCGCCGAAATGGCGTCGGCAACCAGCCTTGCAGGCAGCGCCATGATGGCGAGCCCCGCCCCTTGAGGCAAATCATCCAGCGAGGGGTGCCACGAAGCGCCCGGAGCCTCCACCTGATGCGGATTGACGGCATGCAATTCGACATCCCGCGCGCTGGCGAGCAAATTGTGCCAGATGGCAAAACCAACGCTCCCCGGATCGCGCGACGCGCCCACAAGCACGATCCGCTCCGGATCGAGAAGCTGCCCGGTCAGGGTGTCCCGGCGATGCTCACGCGCTATGTTGGCATCCACCTCAGGCAAAGAGCCCGTGTTCGCTATGCCGCTCGAGAGGGCCGGGGATGTCGAGTTGCCCGGGTTCTTCATGTTCCTCATCTAGCGGACGGGCGAGCGGGGCAAACCACAGCCGGAAGTACTGATCTGTCGCAGCGAGCCATGCTTGTACCCACAGACTCATCATCTCCTCATTCAGGACGATCTCCGTCGGAAGGGTGACATCGGTATCGCAGGTGGGTTCGGTTTGAGTCATGTGTCCCTCCTAGGTGGTCTTTGCTGCGGTTTCGCTACGGGAAGTACCGGAGTCCTCGCTACGGTTTGCAAAATACTTGGCTGCTTCATTAATTAGCAGGATCAGCGCACCGGCACCAATGCACACTGCCAGCGTTTCAAGGCTGACCGGGCCAACACCCAAAAGCTGCTGACCGAAAGGAGAAAACATCGCGCCGATCTGCAGAATCAAAGCCAGCGAAAGCCCCATGAAGAGAAACGGGTTTTCGCGATCGCTCCAGCGCCAAAACGGGTGGCGCAAATGCCTGAGGCCCAGCAGGAAGGCGTTTTGATAAATCACGACCATCAGCAGGACGGCGTTGCGCGCCTGTTCAACGCTCGCCCCTCCTGCCAGCTGTCGGTCGAAAAACCACACGGAGATCAACGTCATCACCACCGCGCCCGGAGCCATCAGGATCATCGCGCGGCGATCGATCAATGCGGCAAGTCGCCGCTGTGCAGGCCGCTCCAACTCGTCGCCTTCGCCTTTGCCAAAACCAAGCGTCACGTCCTGCACACCATTGGTTACGAGATTAAGCCAGAGCAGCTGCACGGCGGTTAAAGGCATGGGCAGCCCGACGAGCAACGCGGCGAGAAATATCCCGATCTCGGCCACGCCCGTCGCCAGCATGAACACGACGATCTTGCGGATGTTGGAAAAGGTGATCCGCCCCTCTTCAACGCCCGCCACAATGGTGGCGAAATTGTCATCGGCGAGCACGAGATCGGCGGCCCCGCGCGCAACATCGGTACCATGGCGCCCCATGGCAACGCCAATATCTGCCACCCGAAGCGCCGGACCATCATTCACGCCGTCTCCGGTCACGGCGACGATATGCCCCTGGCCAGAGAGGTGGCGCACGATTTCAAGCTTCTGCCCCGGCTCGATCCGCGCAAATATGCTGGCTTGCGCAATGCGCTTTGCCAAACCTGCCGGGTCGTGTTTCAACCGGGCCATTTCACCGCCGGTAAGAACGCGATGCTTATCGGCATGTATGCCAAGCTGGCGCGCGATGCTGAGCGCGGTTGCCGGGTGGTCTCCTGTAACCATGCGCACGTCGATCCCGGCCTGTCGACACTGCGCGACGGCTTCGGCGGCGCCAAAGCGCAGCGGATCGGCAAGTCCAACCAGCCCTAGGGGTTCAAGTCCCTTCAAATGGTCACGCAAGTGCTCGCTTTGCCCTTCAGCGCCACCGCCACGTGCCAGCATAATCACACGATATCCTTCCGCGGCCATTGCCTCGGCAGCATCGGCGAGCTGGGTGGTATTGCCAGCGCACATCGGCAGGACCGTTTCGGGTGCCCCCTTGACGACGGTTGCAATCTCTCCGGCAAGGTCGGCTTCTACCGCCGCAAATCGCAGCTCGGGCTCATAGGGAATGACGGCAAACCTTGTGCCTTCCATTACACGCGCGATATCCACGCCATTATCACGCGCAAATTCCATCAATGCGACATCGACCGAATCCCCGGTTGGACTGCCGGTATCGGTCAGCCGCGCTTCGTTGCACAGCGCCGCCGCTTCGCTCAGCCGATCAATTGCTGCGCAAGCAGATTCCTCTTTCCAGTCGCTCCGATGCCAGCTTGTTCCATTCACCGCCGCCACCGCCTCTACCGACAGGCGGTTGATCGTGAGCGTGCCGGTCTTGTCGCTGGCAATCAGCGTGCAGGACCCCAGCCCCTCTACTGCGGGAAGCGATCTGACGATCACGTTGCGGCGCGCCATCCTGCGGGAGGCAGCGGCCAGAGCGACTGTTACGGCAATGGGCAAACCTTCGGGTATCGCGGCGACCGCCAGTGCGATGGCCAGCAAGGCAATTTCGCGCCAACCTTCTCCTTGAAGAGAGAGAACCACGGCAAGTATTGCGATCAAACCAATGGAACCGATGGCAATCTGGCCAGCAAGCTGATCGATCCGCTTCACCAACGGTGTCTTGAGTTCGTCCCGGCGCGCTTCTCCCAGCGAATGGCCAATCTGGCCCAGCCTTGTGTGTGGTCCGGTCGCCGCCACTGCAGCGAGCGCGCGGCCAGCAGAAACGGTAGTCCCGGCGAACGCCATATTGCTCCGATCGCCGACCTGGGTGTCGGCAGGCAGGATGGCATCGGCGCTTTTCTGTACTGGAAGCGATTCACCGGTTAGCGCGGCTTCCTCAACTTGCAGGCCTGACGCCTGAAGCAGGCGCATATCGGCGACGACCTGCATGCCGCTCTCCAATTCGACGATGTCTCCAGGTACGATCTCGGCCGCTGCCACTTCGCGCATTCGCCCTTCGCGATGCACTCTGGCATCATGCGGTACGAGAGAGCGTAGCGCCTTCGCGCTCACATCGGCGCGCCATTCCTGGAAAGCGCCTACAATCGCATTGACCGTCAGCACGCCGAAGATGAAGATGGCATCGCTACGCTCACCCACGGCAATCGAGATCGCCCCGGCAATCAGCAGAAGATAGATGAGCGGGCTGGCAAACTGCCTGAGAATTGTCTGCGCAATGCTCAGTGCCGGCGCCTCGGGCAGCTCGTTGCGGCCATGGTGTCGCAGTCTCTCGCCAGCCTCGACTTCGCTCAGGCCCGCCTCGGTGGTCTTCAACTCGACGAGGGCTTCGCGAGCGGCCAGCGCATGCCAGGCTTTCATTGTGGCGACTGCGCGCCAAGCGGGCTGGCCCAGAGGAACACGCCCGGAAGAAGAGTTACAAGCGTTCGCACATTCAACCCATGACAAATGATGCTGACCGAAACCTATAGGGACATTTCCATAGAGCCCAAAAGTGTCCGGTTCGAGGCGCTTCAGGAAGGTCTGGCCGTGGTTGCAGAATACCTTGTAGGCGGATTGAACCGGTCACGCATGCGCCTTCTGGCCGGGCGGGTCAGGGCCGTGGCCAGTTTGGTAGCCGGTGCTGATTTTTGGAGACATTCCGCACATTGAGTGCAGAGCACGGCTTCAGCAATCGCACGGCCTATGGGATCGCCATGCGCGTTCATCGCAGTGGCGGGCTGACCAAGGACATGGTCTATTTGCAGGGCCTGGGCGAACTGCTGGTCCATTTGCAGGAATCGGACATGCCGTTTGAAAACCTGCTGGTCGGGAAATTCGCGCTGAACCAGGTCGATCTGGTCGACGAACTGCAGTGGCGCAATATTCTCAAAAGACCGGTGTTGCTGCCACGCTATCTCCAGAACGCCAATGCGCAGCAGCGCCTGGACAGACTTCGCCAAGGTGCAGGCGTGCTCGATCTGGTAAGCGGGAAAGATGCATGAAGATCGGATTCGTCGTAAACGAAGTCGCCACCGAACTGGTCAAGGACGGAATGTTCCTGGTCGGGCTTGATGTGGTCGAAGACAAGCTGATGGAAATCAACGTCTTTAGCCCCGGTGGGCTGGTCGGCGCCGGCCGCCTTGCCAGTTTCAACTTTGCCGACATGGTGATCGACGCGCTGGAGCAGAAAGTCTCCCACCGCGACCATGATCCGCATCGCTATTCCAATTCCGAACTGGCCACAATGTGAGAAGTTCAGGATGGTGCTGTCGGGCTAACGGAAATTCGTCTCCACTTGGCCGGAGTCCTTCCCTGAACGGCGCAGCACTAAAGCCGTGAGATTCTGCCACTTTGCCAATGCGGCAGAGCGACGGGCCTTGAATGTTTCCCTGTCGATGACCGCTTGCTGGAAGAAGTCATTCGGCTTTCGACCCAAGAGCGGCAATTGGCCCGCCACGATAACGAGTGGTCCAAAAAATCCAATTCACCAACTGATGATCCTCGGCACCGCAATACGGCCCACTATAGCTGAGATCGCAACAGGAGCGATATGCCAGATGCCCAGGTGCGTTACAGTGTCCATCGTGCAGGAAAAGCCATAGACCAAGGTGCCTAGCGAGCCTGCAGCGATCCCGGTGAACCAACCGGCGGTCTGATGCGAGACCGGGGCGCCGCGTCGCAGCCACAGCGTCAAGGCCAGGCCCGATACCAGCGCTGTAGCCAGCGATGAAACCACGCAGTGCAATGTCGAGGGATCGACCAGTGCCCCTACTCCCTTGCTCTGCGGCAGGAAGTTGATGATTGCGGCAATCGGTAGCACGCCCAGCATCGCGCTCGCCCATTTTGGTGCATCGTAGCGTCTGCCAACTGCTGGGGATGCCATCGCCAGAACCGCTGCGGTTGCCGCAACGCCGAGCAACATCAGCATGCCGTTGGTCACCCAAAAAAAGGGCGCAGGTTCGCCGGCCAGAATGCCGCGCCACAAACCTTCGACAATTTCGACGCCGATCAGGCTGGCCAACACCGCCAATGCCACCAGCAAGGCTCCATCGCGCAGCCTGAAGCGGCGAACCGGCTTTAGGTCATCGGCAAGGCTGGCAATCAGCCTGTTGCGGTTCGGATTCATGCTCATTCTGCCTTCTCGACAAGCGCGGACAGCCTTTTCAGCCCGCGATGGATGTTCACTTTAACCAGGCTTTCGCTCTGGCCGGTCATTTCGGATGCTTCGCGGATCGAATGGCCTTCGATCTTCACCAGCTCGATGGCTTCGGCCTGCTTGTCGGGCAAATGCACGAACAGGCGCTCAAGGCTCGCCCGCGCTTCAACTATGTCTTCGTCGCTCTCCACCGAAGCATCATTATCTTCCAACTGATCGGTTTCGTGCTTGTAGACCCTGCGCAAATGATCGATCCATCGATAGCGCGCGATCGCCGCAAGCCATGGCAGAAACGGGCGAGAAGTGTCATATGTGCCGCGCTTTGCATGGAGCGCCATCAACACGTCCTGTACCAGATCATCGAGCTGATGCGGCGGCACACGCCTACGGAAGTAACGCTCCAGCCAAATCCCGGCCTCGGATAGCAGTACGTTGTAGGCTGACTTGTCTCCTGCCTGTGTTGCCGCCATCAACCGGGCCAGAGTGGCTTCTTCGGCAATCATCTTCGGCCGAACCGGTAAACCAGCGCATCTGCGGAAAATATTCCGCCTCCACGCGCGATCAGTATGCCTGCCAAGGCCACCCACAGCAGATGCACGCTCCACCATGCCTCGGGATAGACGAACAGCTGGATCACCATGGTCATGCCCAAGAGTGCCAGAGCGGAAAAACGGGTGGCAAGGCCCAACACCAGCAGGATTGGGAAAAAATGTTCCGCATAGACCGCCATTGGCGTCGCAATTTTCGGCGAGATCGGCAGGCCGGAATATTCGTGCTCGAACAGGAAATAGGTGGTGGAGGAGATGTCGAGCACGCTCCCATCCTCCACTTTCGTTCTGCCCGACCGCCAGAATACACCTGCCAGCGCCACGCGGGTGAGGAGCAGTGCGATGCTCTCGCCAAACCTGCTCCCCACCACTGCGACGGCACGGTCATAATGGGCGATTATGCTGCTCATGGGTCGCTCCTGCGCGGTGGCCGCTGCGATCATCGATTGATCGGGGTGAGCGAACCTTTGCCCTTCGGCGTCGTGATATCCTCGCAGCTGCCCTTGGTGACGAGTTTCCAGGCATTACCTTGGTAATCGCGGGTCGATGTACCGGCACAGCTTGTGCCCGGACCTGCCGCGCAATCATTCTGGCCTGCCTTGGCGACGCCATAGCATTTTTCCATTGGCTGCTTTTGTGCTGCTGCAGGAGCTACAGCCAAGCCGGCAGTGATCCCGGCGCTCAGGGCAATACCTGCGATCCTGGCAATCGAATTTGTATTCATGGGGGCTCTCCAATTCTCGCTTAGTGATGAGTGATCCGGCGGTTTCGCTGGAACTGCCTGCTGGTTCGCCTGCCTCTGTGGGTTGGTTACAGAGAAATATTTTTTGCCGAATGCGTAACCCCTGGTGCCGCGGTCGCGAACTCTCCTGTGTCCCCCTCAGGACACCAACGGAACGAAGATTGGAGAGTTTCATGAATACCCAAACTCGCAAGGCCAGCTTTGCAGCGATTGCCGGCGCAATGGCGCTTTCATCCATGGCTGCATTTGCGGCAGAACCACCTGCGGGCAGCAGTGGCAGGGCGATCGGTGCCGATGACACCGTGCATTGCTATGGCGTGCATTCGTGTAAGGGGCAGGCTGACTGCGCCACCGCAGAAAACGCCTGCAAGGGCCAGAATGAATGCAAGGGCCACGGTTTCAAGGCCATGAAGGCAGGCGAATGCCTGACAAAGGGCGGCACGATCGGCGATATCGCCTGAAGTTGACGAGCCAGGTGGCCCGGCACCCTCAAACCCCCTGCCCCCCCCGGGGGTTGCTGGGCCACCACTTCTACGATCGGACGATCTGCAATGGATTTGATCGAACCTTTTGGCGGATTTGGCCTTGGTCTGAGACGCGCGCATTTTCCGGATTTCATCGAGCACGATGTGGCGGTCGATTTCGTCGAAGTGATTAGCGAGAACTTCATGGTCGAGGGCGGCCGCCCATTGCGCATACTGGAACAGGTGCGTGAAAAGCACCCGATCATCATCCACGGCGTTTCAATGTCGATCGGCTCCGCGGGCGGGCTCGACCGCGAGTATCTTGATCGGTTGAAGCGCCTGGAGCGACGGATTGACCCGCTGTGGGTGTCCGATCACCTGTGCTGGACCCGCACCAGCGCGCATAACAGCCATGATCTCTTGCCCTTGCCGCTGACTGCAGAAGCCCTGGATGTGGTTTGTGCCAATGTAATGCAGGCGCAGGATCATCTGGGCCGCGCTATGCTGATCGAAAACCCATCAAGCTATCTTACCTTCCCTGAAGACGAATTGGCCGAATGGGAATTCCTCGGTGAAATGGCGCTTCGTACGGGCTGCTACCTCCTGCTCGACGTGAACAATATCCATGTCAGCGCGTGCAACCACGGTTTCAGCGCGCGCCAGTTTCTCGGCGGCTTGCCCTTGGATCGCGTCCGGCAAATCCACCTGGCCGGGCATACTCCGGGCGAAATCATCATCGACACGCATGATCGCGAAGTAAGCGATGATGTGTGGGCGCTCTATGTCAGCGCAATGGCCATCATCGGCCAGCCTGTTGCCACCATGATCGAGCGGGATGACAAGATCCCGCCTCTCCCTGAATTGCTCGCCGAACTCGAGCTTGCGCGCAAACATGCCGCGGACGCATGTAAGGCCGTGGCGGCATGATTAACTCTCATCCGTTGGCAGAGAGGCAGGCCGCCTTCATGGCGCAAGTACTGGACGAAGAGGCCGCGTTGCCCGCTGGATGGACTGAACGCCAGGCCAAAGGCATTGCTGTCTATCGCAACAATTATCGCACGGCATTGATGGATGCGCTGGCCGATACTTACGAGAAAACGGCGCGCTGGGTGGGAGATGACGCCTTCCGCCGCGCTGCCGGGCATCATCTGATCGCTCATCCGCCGAAAAGCTGGACGCTTGATGAGGCTGGCACCGGGTTTGACCAGACTTGCGCCGAGCTATTCCTGAATGATCCCGATGTTGCCGAGCTTGTCTGGCTCGAATGGGCGATGCTTCAGGCATTTGTCGCTGCCGATGTCGAACCGCTCGATGCTGCTGGCTTCACTCGGCAGACCAATGGTTTTGGCGAAGCGGAATGGGCCCGACTGCAGCTGGAGTTCCTGCCGGCAGCCTCAGCGCGCGAAGTTGGGCATGATTTGCACATGATCTGGAATGCACTGAGCGAGGAAACGCTGCTTCACCCGCAGGCGCGGCTCGATGACCGCCAGTCGGTGCTGGTGTGGCGCGAAGGCGAGCGCGCGACTTTCATGATGGGCAGTGCAGAGGAAGCGCGCGCCTTTGCAGCACTCGCAAGCGGCATGCCCTATGGCGAACTGTGCCTGATGCTGGCGGGAGAAAATGCCAGTTACGAGGCGGCCCAGCACGCTGCAATGCTTGCCGGGGCGATGTTGGGCCGTTGGCTCAGTGAAGGGCTGATTGCCTGCCTCAAAGCCTAGCACCAATTTGGCAGATTTCTGTTGAAGGAACTGTTTTTGGGGAATCCTCAGCGATGATTCCGGTGATCAGCCCGCGTGGATGTGCCGCCTGGCTCGGGCAAAATATGCGTCCGTCCCACGTTCATATCCCTTCCCGATCTTGGTGCGAGCTCACGCGAAAACTTCTGGCCAGCTTCTCGCTGTGGGCAGGAGCAGAGAAAAGCACCGCCCCCTTCGCCCGCCAGCCGGGCGCGGCAAGTGCATCGCGCCACAAGGCCACCACTTCGTGCAGGCCGATCCAGAAGGGATTGTTGCTCTCCAGACGGTGCACCAGCCCGTAATCCAGTGCGCGCCCTTCGGGCTCGGCGCGAAAAGTGCCGAACAGCCTGTCGAAGACGATCACTACGCCGCCGAAGTTGCAATCGAGGCAGGCTTGCTCACGGCTGTGATGCACGCGGTGATGCGAGGGCGTGTTAAGCACCCATTCGAGTGGCCCCAGCCGCCCGACCAATTCGGTATGGAGCAGGTACTGGTAGAGGAGATTGGCCCCAAGCAGCCCCGCGACCATCGCAGGTGGAAAGCCGATCAGCACCAGCGGGGCAAAGAACAGCCAGCTGCCCATCAGCGGCCCGAACCAGCCCAAGCGGTAAGCGCTGGGCAGGACGAACTCATTGGATGAGTGGTGAACCGCGTGATTGGCCCAGAACCACCGGACCGTATGGCTGGAACGGTGGAACCAGTAATAGGCGAACTCCACGAGCACGAAGCAGGCCGCCCATGTGCGCCAGTCATCTATCGGCAATTGCCCTGGTGCCAGCTGCGCAAGGGCGAACAGGACCGCGCCGCTCACCAGCGCACCGAACTGCTTGGGCACTATGCCCAGCACCATCACGCCAAGGCTGGCAGCAGCGGAACGCAGGTCATAACGTCGTCCCGCGCCCCAGCGGCGCCAGCCAAACTCGGCCAGCGCCAGCGCCAGGGCCAGCGTCAGGACAAGCGGACGATATTCCTGCGCGCCGCTCATGAAGTCAGGTGTCATCGCCGGTTCTTCGCCATTGCTTCGAACTTCGCACGTGCAGCCTGGAGCTCCGCGGTGGCGACGACACCGTCATTGTTGGCGTCGGCCATATCGAAGGCCGTGGTCGGCCCATTGGTAAATTCGGCACGGGTGATCATGCCATTACCGTCGGCGTCCATGCCCGCCGTGCGCTGTTTGATCATTTCAGCGATCCGGGCCATGCGCGGGAGATCGTCATCGGTCAGCACGTCATTGTCATCGCGGTCGAGCCGATCGAACTGCTGGGCGCGATAGGTCAGAAACTCGGTCTTCGAAACGTTGCCGTCGCGATCGGTATCGGCTTTGGCCATCTGGTCCATCATGCGCGAACCGTCCTGCGCCTGTGCTGCCGGAGCGGCGGAGAGGGCCAGCGTAGCTAGCGTAAGGGCAAGCAAGGTCTTCATGAGTATGTCTCCGGGATATGAATACTGCCCGGGTGCATGACCCCGACCGGTACCCGGTTGGGGGGCTGACGGGGAAGGAACCGTCCGGGGTCATGCGTTCGGGTGTTCTGTACAGAATCGTGCGCGATCAGCGCGTCGGACAGGCGACCGCGGTGCCGCTGGCATCGGTGCAGCTGTAAGTGCGGACCGGCTGGCCGGTCGCGGGGTCGATCATCGTGCTGCCGGTATAGGTAATACCCGAGGCGTTGCCGGTGACGGTGGTTTCGCTGCCACCGCTCCAGGTGCCGTCCGCATTGCGCGAATAATTGCTGCTTGCGGCGGCGCTGCCCTGTTCGCCGCTGGCAGAGGTCGAACCGGAGCGGGTCCAGCCCTCTCCGCGTGTCCCGCTGGTGCTGGACTGGGTGCTGGCGGTTGCGCCGTTCGCGGCCTGCACGGCGGCACCGCGCTGCGAAGAGTAGGCTCCGGTCGCCGGATCATAGGTCGCGGTCCCCGCGCGAACGGTCCGACCGCCCTGGGCGGTCCGGCGGGCGCCACCGCTCGCCACGGTCGTGGAACCATCGGCATTCTCGACCTTGCCGCGACCACGCACAACGGCAGAGCCATTGGCGCGGGCAGCCGCGGTCACGGTGCCATTCTGGCCGCGTGCCTTAACGCGCGCCTGCTGCGCATCGGCGGCGCCTGATATCATCATCGCGGCCACTGCGGCAAAGGCGCTCATCACCTGGGTATTTTTCATCGCGGTCACTCCTGTTCTGGATCGTGCAGGACCGCTGCGGCCCTGCTGACAGGCGTCTTTTCACCACACATTCGTATCAAGAGAATGTCGTGAAACCGTCGAGATGCTACCACTGGTTACACAATGGCCGCGCAGTAACATTTCGTAACATCCTTGCCTCGCCTCTCTTGCAAAGCCGTGGCAGAAGTCCGGGCAATGAGTCCGAAACCGCCCCGAATCCTCGTTGTCGACGACGACCCGGAACTGCGCAGCCTGTTGCAGCGGTTCCTGGGCGAGCACGGCTTCAAGGTCCGCACCGCCAGCGGCGGAAAAGAAATGAATCGAGAACTGGCCCGCGAACCGGTGGACCTTCTCGTTCTCGACCTGATGATGCCGGACGAGGACGGCCTTGCCATCACCCGGCGTCTGCGCGCCGATGGTGAGGCTATCCCGATCCTGATGCTAACCGCGCGCGGTGATCCGATCGACCGGGTTCTCGGGCTGGAGATGGGCTGCGACGACTACCTGGCGAAACCCTTCCTCCCGCGTGAACTGGTCGCCCGCGCCTCCGCCATTCTGCGCCGGAGCACGCCCCCTGGTGTGTCCGCCGAGGAAACGATCAACTTCGGTCCCTACAGCCTCGACGTCAGCGGGCATCGGCTCAGCCGGGATGGCGAGCAGATCATACTCTCTTCCCGGGAATTTGCCTTGCTGGCGGCTCTGGCGCAATCGCAGGGGCGCACGCTGTCGCGCGCAATGCTGGTCGAGCGAGCCATTGGTCGCGATGCGGAAGTGACCGACCGCGCCATCGACGTCGCTATCGCCCGACTGCGCAAGACCATCGGCGACGACCCGTCCGAACCGCGCTGGATCCGAACAGTCTGGGGCACGGGCTACATGCTGGCCACGGGCGGCAAGTGATGTTTCGCTCGCTGTTCGGGCGCAATTTCACGCTGCTGGTGGTGCTGGTCCTGATGGCCCAGCTGGTGGCAGGTGTCGCGGTCTCCGCCTTCGTCATCCGTCCGCAGCTCTCGCGGGCCACCTCGATCGTGGCCGACATGCTCGATAATCTGTCGGTGACGCTCGATGCCGTGCCGCCCGACAGCCGGGGCGCGGTCATCGACCATTACGCGCAACAGCAATCGGTGATCATCCTGCCAGAGGGAACCGACCCGGGCGGCGAAAGCCAGCGTCCACGCCTGCTCGAACGGGTCTATCTGAACATGTTGACCGAAAGGCTGCGCGGACAGGATGCCATGATCTGGCGATTGGACGACAACAGCCTGTTGTGGCTGCGTCTGAAGCTGGGTGGCGACCATTACTGGATGGCACTGGAAAGCCCACGTGTCTGGACGCCCTTCACCACGCTGAGCCTCGTCATCTTGATTACGCTGCTGGCGGCCACGCTGGCGGGCTTCCTCGTGCAGAAGCGCCTCTCCGCTCCGCTGGAGCGGGTCGCGCGCGCCGCCGACGCCTTCGACCCCCAGAAGCCGACCGAGCATTTGCCGGAGGACGGGGCGACCGAGATCGCCCAGCTATCCGCTTCGTTCAACCGTATGGGCGAACGGCTGGGCGCGGTCGAGCGTGAGCGCGAAATCATGCTGGCCGGGATCAGCCACGATTTGCGCACGCCCCTGGCCAAGCTGAGGCTCTCTCTCGCGATGATGAAAGGGGAGGACAAAGACCTGCTGGAAGGCTGCGACAGGCAGGTCGATACGATCGACGTCATGCTCGGCCAGTTCTTCGACTTCGCGCGCGGCTTCAAGGACGAGCTGGTCGCGGAGCGACCGCTGGCAGAGGTGCTGGCCGAGGCAGTGGCGCGGGCCGACGGCAAGGGCGTGGTCGCAGTGGATTGCGCAGCCGACCTCGCCTTGCAAATCCGTGCCGAGGCACTGACGCGCGGCGTGGGCAATCTTATCCGCAATGCGCTGGTCCACGGGACGCCGCCGATCAGGGTGTCGGCCAGCCGCACGGATGCGGGGGTCGAGATCAGGGTCACTGACGCCGGCCCAGGCTTTCCAGCCAGCGACGAGGCGCGGCTGACCAATCCTTTCGTACGCGGCAATGAAGCGCGTAGCTCCGCAGGATCAGGGCTTGGCTTGAGCATCGCCCAGCGGGCCGCGTTGGCCCATGGCGGATCACTGCGCTTCGAACGCAGCAAGGGCTTCAGCGCGGTGATGACAATTCAATCTTCGAGCAGAAAGACGCCCCCAAGAGGTTCGGCTTCAGAGCGCTGAGACATTTGCGTTTTACGTCCGAGAATGCGCGTATTCTGTTGAAAGGCTCGTTTTTGCGGTGGGGATGAAGTCCTGATCGGTGCCGTCAGTCCAGCCGCAACTCGTTCCCGATCGGCATTGTATTCCCTTACCTCGGCAAGCCTCATGCCATGAGATTCTGCCACTCGGCCAGTGCGGCGGATTTGTCCCGCTTCTTCGTGACGAAACATTCGAGGACTGCGCCTTCGTGATCCACGGCACGCCACAGGTAATGCCGTTCCCCATTGATCTTCAAAATGACTTCGTCGATGTGCCATTTCCATTGCCGGAAGCCCTTCAGCCGGCTTACCCGCTGCTGGCGAATTTCAGCCGCGAACAACGGCCCGAACCTGTTCCACCACAGCCGCAATAGCGAAACGGATTGGCGGGTTTGCGGAGCCTGGACATGGCCAATGCCCTACCCGCACCCGCTCACGTTTCAATCAGGTGCGTTTGCTTTGACAGGACCACGGGCAAAGTCCGATTTCGCATACTTTTTTCCCTCACCGGGAAGCGTCATCAAACAGTCAACCCCGCACCGGCTCCGGTCAGGCGCGTATGTTCCCCGTCAGCACCAATGGCACAGATTTGAGGTTGTGATTTAAGGAGGATTTGGGCTTCGTCGTAGTGATGAAGGAACGAAGATGAAGCCCAAATCCTCCAATGCAAAATCGCCGACCAAGGCC